>ERZ1034984.355-NODE-355-length-51881-cov-30.725370_pt1 | contig 51881 bp, 45 predicted proteins | sample MGYA00520589_ERZ1034984 | MGnify/ENA primary metagenome ERZ1034984 (study PRJEB33766, sample SAMN09781790) | gut metagenome | biome: gut microbiome | host: Homo sapiens | place: Madagascar | study: EMG produced TPA metagenomics assembly of the PRJNA485056 data...
TCACCGGGGAGGCCTGCCGTTTTAAAGGCAGGCGGGTCTGCCCGCCCTCTCGGGCGGCAGACCTTGTGCGCTACGCGGCCTGATTTTCAATCAGGCTCCGATAGCTGGGCGCTGTAGCGCACAGATGTCTTCGACGACAAGGGCGCTTCGCCCCTTGACCCCGACCGGGTAGCACCCGGTGGCAAGTACCGCCGGTTGACCAAATAAGCCTATAGATACCAACCCCGGTTTTGAGATTTTTGCGCAGCAAAAAGCTCGAAACCGCCCCCGGCGCCGGCACCTTGCCGGTCGGGGGGACCGGGGGGGCGAAGCGCCCCCGGCCGCCGGAGGCAAAGATCACCGCATGAAAGTGTCGGTGACCTGAAGCAGGCGCGCTTCGGCGAGCGCGGGCGCGAGGAACTGGACGCCGACGGGCATTCCGGTTTCCGGGTCCCTGCCGGCGGGAACGCTGATGCCGCAGTTGCCGGAGAGGTTCAGCGCGATCGTGAAGATATCCGACAGATACATCTGCAGCGGATCGCTGGTCTTTTCGCCGAACTTGAAAGCGACGGTCGGCGTAACCGGCGTCAGCATCAGGTCACACTGCCTGTAGGCCTCTTCAAAGTCGCGGCGGATCAGCGTGCGAACCTTCTGGGCACGCAGATAGTAGGCGTCGTAGTAGCCGCTGGAGAGCACGTAGGTGCCGAGCAGGATGCGGCGCTTGACTTCATCCCCGAAGCCTTCGCCGCGGGTCTTGAAGTAAGTATCCACAAGGTCGCGTCCCTCCTTGCGGTCGCCGTAGCGGATGCCGTCGAAACGCGCGAGGTTGGCGCTGGCTTCGGCGGTCGCGATGATATAGTAGACGGCGACGGCGTATCTGGTGTGAGGCAGCGAAACTTCGACGAGTTCGGCGCCGAGGGAGCGGACCTTTTCAATCGCCTGCTGCGTGATTGTTTCGACGCCGGAAGCGAGGCCGGAGCCGGTGAAATACTCCTTCGGCAAGCCGATCTTCATCCCCTTGAGCGAACCTGAGGTGTTGCGGACCGCATCCGCAAAACCGCCCGCCGGATTCGGCAGCGAGGTGGAGTCCATCGGGTCGCCGCCCGCGATCGCGTCGAGCAGGATGCCCGCGTCGAGCGCGTCATGGGTCATCGGGCCGATCTGGTCGAGGCTGGACGCAAACGCCACGAGTCCGTAACGCGAAACCCGCCCGTAGGTCGGCTTGAGCCCGACGATGCCGCAGAAAGCGGCGGGCTGGCGGATCGAACCGCCGGTGTCCGAGCCAAGCGCGGCCGGGGCGAAACTCGCCGCGACACACGCCGCCGAACCGCCTGAGGAACCGCCGGGAACCCGGCTGACGTCGCAGGGGTTGGCGGTCTTCTGGAACGCGCTGTTTTCGCAACTGGAACCCATCGCGAATTCATCCATGTTCAATCGGCCGAAGGGGATGAACCCCTGCGCCCGGAGCCGGGCGACGGCGGTGGAGTCATAGGGGGATTTCACCGGCGCGAGAATTTTCGACGCGCACGAGCAACTTTCCCCTTCCGCGACGATGCAATCCTTGATGCCGACCGGAATGCCGTCGTAGTCGCTGAGCGGCTTGCCGGCGGCGCGGCGCGCGTCGGCGGCCTCCGCCGCCTTGAGCACTTGTTCGCGGTCGAGTTTCAGGAACGCTTTGATTTCGCCGTCTTTGGCGGCGACCCGGTCCGCATAGGCGGCGACCAGCTCCGCGGCGGAAAATTCCTTCGCGGCCAGCCCGGCCGCCAGCTCGTGGATCGGACGGTTTACGAGGTTGAGTTCAGCCATTTCAGTTCATCCCTTCCCCGGGCAGCACCTGCGGCACCCGGATCAGATCGCCGTTCATCAGCGCCGGCGCATTGGCAAGCATCCGGTCGCGGTCGAACGGCGTACCGGCTTCGTCCTCGCGCCAGACATTCGAGAGCGCGGCCGCGTGCGCGGTCGGCTCCACCCCGGTAAGGTCGAGTTCGCCGAGTTCATTGATGTATTCGACGATGTTCTGCAGGTCGTTCTGCAGACGCTCCGCCTGTTCCGGCCGGATCTCCAGCCGGGCGAGCGCCGCGACGTATTTGATATCGATTTGCGGTTTTTCCATCCTGTCCTCACCGGGCCGCCGCCGGAAAACCGGCGGCGGCAGTTGGTCGAATTACTTGCCCTGTTCGAGTTCGAGCGTCCGGGTCACGAGGTCGCAGACTTCGGCGGGGCCGAAGTACTGGATCGGGCCGGGATAGACGTAGGCGGTTTCCTTCGCCCATTCCGCGCGGTGCGCCGCGAAGAACTTGAACGGAGCGCCGTCCAGCTCGACCAGCGCCTTTTTGATCACCGGCTTGTCGTGACCGTGACGCCGTTCGATGTTCATCATCATCGTGATCGGAATACCGCCGGCGATCCACTTGGAGGCCGGGAACATCGTATTGCGCACGCTGGACATATAACCGGTCTTGCCCGCGCCGATCAGCGCCGCGGCGTTGTAGCCGAGGCTGTAGCAGTAGTCGGCGTCGTAGTTCGACGGAGCGGCGCAGCGCCCTTCGTAGCCGAAGAAGTGAACCTGCGTGGAGAACTTGCCGTCATAGGCGCCTTCGCTCTTCATCTGCTTCAGGCGGGTGCCGACCATTTCGGCGAGCATCTTTTCGGTTTCGATCAGCGAAACCTGCACGTTGCCGTGCGGGTCGCGGTCGTTGCAGAGCTGCATCTGGATGCCGGTCGGCAGCGAACCGAACACCTTCGCGGATTCGGCGGAGAGGTTCGCTTTCGCAAACGCCACCTTGTCGGCCTTTTCCATCGCGTCAACTTTGGCGGCGTTGGCGGCCAGCAGGTCATTCAGCTCGGCGATCAGCACCTTGATCTCCGGCACGAATTCGATCAGCCCTTCGGGGATCAGCGCGACACCGAAGTTCATCCCGGCCTTGGCGCGGGCGGCGACCACGACCGCCATCTCCTCGACGATCTGGGCGAGGGTCATCTTCTTCGCGGCGACCTCCTCGGAGATGATCGCGATGTTCGGCTGGGTCTGCAGCGCGCACTCCAGCGCGATGTGGGAAGCGGAACGGCCCATCAGTTTGATGAAGTGCCAGTATTTCTTCGCGGAATTCGCGTCGCGGCCGATGTTGCCGATCAGTTCGCTGTAGACGCGGCAGGCGGTATCGAAACCGAAGCTCGCTTCGATCCACTCGTTCTTCAGGTCGCCGTCGATGGTCTTCGGGCAGCCGACCACCTGAATCCCGACGTTGTGGCTCTTGAAATATTCGGCCAGCATGCAGGCGTTGGTATTGGAGTCGTCGCCGCCGATGATCACCAGCGCGGTGATGCCGAGCACTTCGCAGTGCTTGCGGGCCAGCTCGAACTGCTCGTCGGTTTCGAGCTTGGTGCGGCCGGAGCCGATCATGTCGAAGCCGCCGGTGTTGCGGTAGGCGTCGATGATCGAATCGGTCAGCTCCATGTACTCGTCCTTCACCAGGCCGTCGGGTCCTTTCAGGAAACCGAAGAGCCGGCTGGAGGGATTGATCGACTTGATGCCGTCATAGAGGCCGGCGATCACGTTGTGACCGCCGGGGGCCTGACCGCCGGAGAGGATCACGCCGACCGTCAGCGGACGGGCTTCGCCTTTTTCACCGGCCTCGAAGGTCAGCACGGGGCTGCCGAAGGTGGTCTTGAAAATTTCCCGGACTTTTTCGACATCGGCGACCGCGGTGGTCGGGGCGCCTTCGGTGACCTTGACCAGAGCGCCGTTGGCCAGCGCGGGCGGGAGTTTCGGGGCGTAGGCGGCGCGCGCCTTCTGCAGCGGAGAGATACTCATTGCAATCATTCCTGTATGTTGAATTATATGATTTGGGAATATACAGTCTATATAAAATAATCCGGAAATCCCCATTTATCAAGCGGAATCCGTGCGCGGTAATAATGATATTCGGGATTTAACCGGTAAAATAATTCCGAAATCCCTCCCGCTTCCGGCTGGACATATCCGCCGAAGTCCACTATATTGCCGTAGGATCAATCGCATTCAACAGAAGGAGTCGAAGATGTTCCGATTTCTGTTTTTCATAATTCTGTCCGTCACGCTGGCGACGGCCGGCTGCCGCAGCACCGCTCCGGAACCGCCTCCGACGCCTCCGCCCGCACCCGAACCGGAGCAGGTCGAAATCAGCGACAAAACCTATTCCGACGCGGCGGTGTTCGCGCTGGCGATGGAAATCCTGCGCAAAAACTATGTCGATCCCGACCGCGCCACCGACGCCAGACTGCTTGAAAACGCGCTGACCGGGCTTGCCGGAGAGCTCGATCCCTATTCCGGCTATGAACCTCCCGCGGAATTCACCGAAAACGACTCCAAACGCTCCGGCGAACTGGTCGGCATCGGGGTCGAAGTGGTCAAATCCGCCAACCAGCCTCTGCTCATCACCGGCGTAATGCCCGGCTCGCCCGCGCAAAAGGGAGGCCTGCGTCCCGGCGACCGGATCGTGGAAATCGGCGGCAAGCCCACCGCCCGGCTCCCGATGCAGGAGTGTTTGAACCTGACCCGGGGCAGGGAAGGCAGCGAAGTGGAGCTGAAATATTCCCGCGACGCCGCAGCGGAGCCGCTGGCCATCCGGCTGACCCGCGCAATGATCGTGCGCCCGTCGATTCCCGCCGACGCGGTCAGGCTCCTGCCCGGCCATATCGGCTATATCAAGATCGAAAGTTTCACCGGCCATACTCCCGAAGAATTCCGCGCCGCGTTGCGGAAACTCAAGGCTCAAAAGCTCGACGGGCTGATCCTCGACCTGCGAAACAACCCCGGCGGCCTCGTCGGCAGCGCCGTCGAAATCGCCTCGATTTTCCTCCCGGAAAACGAACTGATCCTGCGCACCCGCGACCGTCACGGCCGCCAGACTCATGAAATCCGTTCCACCAGTGATCAGCCGCGCGAACTCGAACTGCCCGTCGTAATCCTGACCAGCCCCTTCACCGCCAGCAGCTCCGAACTCTTCTCCGGGGCCCTGCAGGACCACAAGCGTGCCCGCCTTGTCGGCATGCGCACCTTCGGCAAGGGAACTTTGCTGCGCATCGTGAAACTTCCGAACGGCGGCGCTCTCCGCTACGCCAACGCCCGCTACCACACTCCCCTCGACCATGTGATCGAACGGCGCGGCCTCACCCCCGACGTCGAAGTCCGTCTCTCCCCCGGCGAAATCTTCCGCCTCTCCGAACAAAGCCGCAACCACCCCGGCGAAATCCAGCCCGAAGAAAAAGGCGCAATCCGTGACATTCAGCTCGAAAAAGCCCTGGAGCTTCTCACCCCGCCTCCCGCTTCCGAGCGGGACATGCCTCCGGCGGCCGGGGGCGCTTCGCCCCCCGGGCCCCCCGACCGGCAAGGTGCCGGCGCCGGGTACGGTTCAGAAGTTTTTGCATAGCAAAAACTTCTGAACCGGAGTTATTAATCGTCCATGTTATGGAGAACGTGTTTTTCGTGCACGGCAATTTCTTCTTTGCCATCTTTCCTCAAAATTCCTGACTTTTTTGCAATCATCGGATGATTTTACTCATTTTCAGTTGAAATCCGACTTGACAAGGTGTATATTACACAGTAAAATTTCATTCAAATTACTGATTGAGGACTTCTATCATGCGCTACATCGATCAATTCATGGCCGCGTTCCCGTTCGAGGGACTGACATTCGACGACATTTCGCTGGTGACTCAGTATGCGGACTTCCTGCCTCACGACGCGGATGTTTCCAGCAAATTTTCGCGGAACGTCAAACTTAATATTCCTTTCGTCAGCGCGGCGATGGATACGGTCACCGAGAGCGACATGGCGATCGCGATGGCCCGTCTCGGCGGCATCGGCGTAATCCACAAGAATCTCTCCATCGAGCGTCAGGCCGACGAAGTCCGCAAGGTCAAATATTACCTGAACGGGATCATCCGCACCCCCGTGACCTTCCATCCGGAGCAGACCGTCGCCGAAATGATGAATGAGAAGCGCGTGAAGAAATACTCCTTTTCCGGCTTCCCGATCGTGGATGACAACGGCAAACTGGTCGGCATCATCACCAGCCGCGATTTCAAGTTCCTCTCCGACTACAACATCCGCATCCGCGACGTGATGACCAAGGAACCGGTTGTCGCGAAAGACTCCATCTCGATGCTTCAGGCGTACAAGATGATGGTCGAGCACAAGGTCGGCAAGCTGCCCATGGTGAACTCCGAAGGCAAATTGACCGGCCTTTACAGTTTTCTGGACGTGAAGACCCTGATCGAAAAGGAAGAGCCCGACTACAACCGCGACGACCGCCACCAGCTGCGCGCCGCCGCCGGCATCGGCCCCTATGACGAAGCCCGCGCCGAAGCCCTGATCAACGCCGGCGTCGATGTGCTGGTGCTCGACACCGCCCACGGCCACTCCAAAGGCGTGATCGACACCGTGAAACTGTTGAAGAAAACCTATGGCGACCGCGTCGACGTGATCGCCGGCAACATCGCGACCGCCGAAGCCGCCAAAGCGCTGGCCGATGCGGGCGTGGACGGCATCAAGGTCGGTATCGGCCCCGGCTCGATCTGCACCACCCGCGTGGTCGCCGGCGTCGGCGTGCCGCAGGTGACCGCCGTTTATGAGGTCGCCAAATCGGTCCCGCGCGACCTGCCGGTGATTGCCGACGGCGGCATCAAGCAGTCCGGCGACGTGGCCAAGGCGCTGGCGGTTGGAGCCTCTTGCGTAATGATGGGTTCCGCGCTGGCCGGCACCTCCGAAAGCACCGGCGAAGTGGTGCTCCACCAGGGGCGCAGCTATGTGATCTATCGCGGCATGGGCAGCCTCGCCGCGATGAAAACCGGCAAGGGCAGCCGCGAACGCTACGGTCAGGACGATGTCGAGGACGATGCCGAGCTGGTGCCGCAGGGCATCGAGGGCATGGTTCCGTTCCGCGGCGCGGTCCGCAACGTGATCATCCAGTTCGTCGGCGGTCTGCGGTACTCCTTCGGTTACTGCGGCGCCCGCACCCTTTCCGAATTTCAGGACCGCGCCAAAATGGTCCGGGTCACCGCCGCCGGCCTGCGCGAAGCGCATCCGCACGACGTGACCATGGTCAAGGACGCCCCGAACTATTCAGGAAAATAAAGGGCCTCCGGCAGATGAAACAGTTCAGAATGATCCTGGCGGCGCTCCTGCTGGCAATGGCGGCGCTTCCCGCGTTCTCCGCGGAAAAGCCCGCCAAAGGCAGGCCGCAGCGGTTCGCCGTCGTCAATCTTGAGAAGGTGTTTCAGGAATACTATAAAAGCCGGATCGCCGAAGATGCGATCAAACAACAGGCCGAAGTATTCCGCAATTCCATGATGCGCCTCAACGAAGAGCTGCGCACCCTCAAGGAAGAGGCCCGTACCGCCCGGATCAATATGGACAACATCGCCCTTTCCGAAGCCGAACGGGCCGAAAGCCGCAAAAACGCCGAGAAGAAAACCCGGCAGGTCGCGGAAAAAGAAGCCGATATCGAGCTTTATATGAATCAGCGCAACACCGAAATGCGCAAGATCGTCCAAGCCAAACGCGAAGGAATCATCGCGGATATCAAAAAGGAAATCCAACGCCGGGCAACTGCCGAAGGCTATGATTTCGTACTGGATTCCTCCAGCAAAACCCTGAGCGAACAGCCTGCCGTCCTGCTCTTCCCTGAGCTGGATGACCTGACTTCTCAGGTGATCACGGAGCTGAACCGCTCCCGCACGGTTCCCGCCCCCGCCTCCGCCAGGCGCGAGACTCCCCCGGCAACCGATCTGTTGAAATAATCCTTCCCATTCGATATCAGGAATTTCGCCTTTGGCCGCCAAAGGCGAAATTCCCACTTCAGAAAACCTGCACGCGGCGTGAATTGTTAATTTTCAATGAAAAAACGGTTCGCAACCTTGGGGGAATTGCGTTTCAGTTGTATATTGTTATTATAGTGCGGGAAATGAAAGCGGGAGGTAATCCATGTGCACAGGTGAATTCAGTCTGGTGATTCTGGTTCTGATTGTGGCGGCGCTGATCGGAGGCTACTGGCTCGGCACCCGCCGTAAGGAGGAGAGTGAGGCTGCTGTGCCGGATGGCGGAGCGCTTTCCCCCGCGGAAACCGAAGAAACGGCAGTTCCGGTGCCGTGTGTGAAGAAAGACCGGTTTGCCGGTGCCGAGGTCAGTTCGCACCTTTATCACTTTGATACGCTTTCACAGCTTTCGATTGCCGGCTGCTGGCAGCTGAAGCTGGAATGCAACGCTTCCGAAAACTACTGCCGGGTAACCACCGAAAACAGCCTGCTGGAGTTTGTGAAAGTCGAGCACGTCCGTGGCGGACTGCTGATCCGTTATACCGGAAAGAAACAGCCGTCTTTGCCGATGACCATCGAAATCAAGACGAAAAGCCTGCCGGAACAGGTCAAGGGAACCGGGCCGAACTCCATTGTGATCGAGAATGCACGCGGCAATAATTTCACCTGTAAAATTGCGGATCGCTGCCGGCTGCTGATTTCCGATGGCGAGCTGGATGAATTCAAACTGAAAGTCACGGGTTCCTCGCAGGCGGACTGCCGGGCGGCCAGCTCCCGCGCCGACCTGAAGATCACCGATGCGAGCAGCGCCGAATATCCGGGAAAAATCAGGCGGCTCGACGCCGAAGTGGCGGGTGCTTCGAAACTGAGCGTCGCTGCCGCGCAGCGCGCCGAATTGCAGGTTTCCGGTGCCAGCCGGGTCAAGATCGAGGCTTCCGAAAAGCTCTCCGGCGATGTATCGGGCAGCTCGACGGTGAAGTATTCGGGGCCGGTGGAAAACGTCGATTTCCGCACCTCCAACTCCTCGCGGGTCAAGCGGGGCTGATTCCTCCCGAATCCGTGACCGACGGCGGCTCGAGCGTGAATACTCCCACGCGTAACGCAAAACTGCACAGAAAGAGACGGGATTTCGCCTTCGGCAAGCAAGGCGCTCCGCCTCTGCCCGCCAAAGGCGAAATCCCGCTTACATGGTCACACAGCGCCAGGCGTGGAGGCGACCGCCGACATCGCGGCAGGGCGTGACAGCCCCCAGTTCGTAACGGATTCCCCGGTATTCGAGGCCGTCGCCGATATGCGGCTCCGGGCTGTCGCCGCGCAGCAGGAACACCAGCGATGTGGTCACGCTCCGGTCGGCGGACCAGCTCTCCGTCCCGGCGGCCACGGCGCGGCAGGAATGCCGGACCACGGCGGCTTCGTTATCCGACAGCGGGGCGCGCCGTGAATGCAGCGTTACGAATTCGGTGAATTTTTCCTCGAACATCACCGCTCCTCCTCACTGTTGCGCAGCTGCCAGCTCTCGATCTCCTTCAGGACCGCCTTGCGCCGGACCGGATCGATCTTGCGCACCTTTTCCAGCAGGAACAGCGCTGTGCGGGCGACCTCGCGGCGGTAAGCGGCGCCACCGGAGAACCGTTTCAATTCCACCAGTGACTCGATGGAGGATTTCAGGTCGGCCACCGCGAATTCCCGGTTGTAGGCAATCTCCGGCACCGGGATCGCGGCATCGTATCTGGCCATCAGCTGCCAGCATTTCAACTCGGCCTGTTCGAGCATGTCGGCACGGCAGGAAAGGAACTGCTTGACCTGATGATAATCCCAGGCCTTGGATTCGGCGGTCTGGGCGTCGCGGGACGGTGTCACCAGCGCCATGCCGACCACGTCGAACAACTCGCGCTTCAATGCGTCGTTTTCCGCACGGATCGAAGCGGTATCCGCACCGGACGGCGAGATGTAACGGCTGATGCCGCGCTCCTCCGGACTCTCCCACAGTGCGGCGGAACGGGCGAGCACATGGCTGAACTTCTCCGGCTCTCCTCCCGGAGCCGCGGTCGAAGTCCGGGCGCCCCGCGCGAAGCTGTCGGAAATCACCAGCAGGCCGAACATCTGTTTGACCACATTCATCTGCGCTTCGGATTCATTGTTCAGGATCGCATCGCTGATCCGCACCACGTCCTCGAAATAGTGCCGGGATTTCAGGCCGAAACCGTCCGGCTCGACCAGGTAGACCGCCGGAACCGTACCGAGATTGTGCGCGGAACGGCCGACCAGCCGGATCACCCCGGTCCCCTGTTCCCGCTCGAACACCATTGATTCGGTCCGGGTCAGCAGCCGGCGGCGCAGCACCGTCGTGCTCGGGGCGAAGGGGCCATGGTCGACGATGTCAGGTTCCTCAAACAGAATCCAGTCCAGTTCGCCATCCGTTCCGAAACTCCAGTCCGGGATCTCCAACGGCGAATAGGCCTTGACCGCAGGACGGATTCGCTCCCGGCGGCGGCGTTCGCAATCGACCTCCCCTTCGAAGAACGGCATCTCGACCGTCAGCGCCGCACCGCCGTATACATTCAGCAGCGTCGAAAACTGGCGCATCACCTCGTTGGCACGCAACCCGGAACGGGAAAAATCCTCAACCAGTTCCGGTTCGGCTCCATCCCGCTGCGGCTCCACCGACAGCACAAACTGGGTAATCAGCCGGGCCAGTTTGCGCGGATAATTGAAGTAATAGGCCCGGTGCAGCCGTTCCGCAAATTCCAGTTCGATTTCGGAAACATGCCGGATCAGCGCGGTCCGGATATAATCGCTGCCACCGGAATAAGCGGCCCGGCTCCGTTCCCATACTTCCCGATTGGCCTGATGCAGGCGGTGGCGACGGTGAAACAGGTGTTCGAAATTCTCGTCCATCACAAAAGCTCCTTTTGTTGCTGCCGGGTCCTGCCGGCGTTTTTAAAAAGAACTTTTGTCAACTTTTCAGCTCGTCGGCCCTGCCGCCTCCGGGGTTCCTCCCGCAGAATAAACCGCCGGCTCTGCTCAACCGATGGGATACCGCCCCGAAATCAAGCACTTTTGCCGCTATTCCCTGCCCCGTCGATGCTATCGCGCTGAAATTCTTTAGCAATTCTCCATACAATCGAGCTTAAATCATCAATATAAAAGAAAACAATGAAAAAAATATCTTTCGATGAAGTTGGGGGTTGACAATACGGGCAAGGCGTGTTAATTTTAGCAAAACGTTTGACAGCAGAGGTTGAGCCCGTTATGAAAAGCGCGATTCTGGATCATTTGAGGGAAAATTTCGAGATCACCGGAGACAATGCCGTAATGGTGCTGGACACCTACTGCCAGACCCTTGAGCGCCATGTCCGGGAGCTTGGAGCCGCCATCAATGACGAGGACATCCTGAAAATCCGCGCGGTCACCCACTCCATGATGGGGTGTTCCTCCAATGTCGGCGCCATCTCGATTCTGAAGCGCGCCGGTGAAATCAATCAGGCCGCCCATCGCCGCGACCTCTCCGCCGCCCGGCGTTCCTACGCGCTCCTTTGCGAAGAAGTACGGAATCTGGACTGAACTTCAATATGGAGTACTGCACCGGCACCTTATCGGACAAGGCTGCTGTCCGGTTCCGCCCCCTGAAGCGCGCCGACCTGCCGCTGCTGCTGAAATGGCTCCGCGACCCGGCCGTTCTTGAATTTTACGAAGGGCGCGACCGGAAATTCACCCGCGAGCAACTTCTGGCCGAATATTTCAGTAAAGACGACATCCGGCGCAACCTGATCGAGCTTGGCGGTTCTCCCGCCGGTTATCTGCAGTATTACCCGGAACCGCATGAACCGGGCCGGTTCGGAGTCGATCTTTTTATCGGCGAACCCGGTTTATGGGGGAAAGGGTGGGGGGCGGGCGATTCTCGACCGGCTCGTCGGTGAGCTGTCCGAAAGCGGCGGCATCACTTCGCTCCAGCTCGATCCCCGCGTGGAAAATCTCCGGGCGATCCGGTGCTACAGTGCAGCCGGTTTCCGGCGGGAAAGGCTGCTTGAGCATCATGAATTCCACGAAGGAGCATGGCATGACTGCCTGCTGATGGTGCGCCGTTTCCCGGAGTTTTCGGAAAATAAACGGCCCGGCACTTGAAAAAACGGTAAAAAGTCAATATAATACCTGAAAGGCAGCCGTGGTTTCCGGACGGTTGTCCGCATCATTGAAAAACTTGTCATACCAAGGACAATTACGCAAGGAGAAAGAACAATGGATGAATTGACCAAAAAAATCACCGAACGGCTCGAATCGCTCCGCGTCCACCTGCAGGCCGACGGCGGCGACCTTGAAATCGTCGCGATCGAAGGAAAAACCGTGAAGCTCAAGCTGCAGGGCGCCTGCGGCGGCTGCCCGCACGCGGCCATGACCATCAAGGGCGGCCTCGAGCGGATTCTGCGTGAAGAGATCGATCCCGAAATCGTTATCGAGCGGGTGATCTGAGCAGGTCCTCCAGGGAGTTGTTCCCCGGATCGGAACCCGTCTTCGGCTGCGAGGGTTCGCGGCGAAGGACGGGTTTTCCCTTGCTGTAATCGATGATTCCATCGTAAAGCTGAACGGTATACGTCTGCACGACCATGTGATCCGTCAGCAACTGCCCCCGGAACTGGACGGTGCGGCGATGGTCCGGTAAAGTCCATGTGACCTTCGCGTCGCCGGTCCGGTCGCCGTAATAATTGATCTCCACCTCAGGTTCGGTATCCTCAATCGCCCGAAGTTCCTGCAGGCCGACCGCCTTCGGCGACCGCTTCAGCGCGGCGCGCGCAATCAGCACCAGGTCTTTTTCCTCCCGGGGAGTCAGCGCCTCAAAGGTTTCTCCATTGACCGTCACCGTCGGCGCACAGCCGTAAAACAGAAGCGCCGCCGTCAGGCAGAGTACCGCCAGACAAAACTTTCCGATCATTTTCCGTATTCTCCGTTTTCCGTTCACAATCCTGTCGGCAATTCCGCGAACAGAGTTTCGATCCCGAACTCGCGCCCGACCCGTTCCATCAGCGCGCGCGGCCCGGTCGTCTCCGACGCGTAATGCCCCAGCGCCAGCACCGTCATATCCAGCTCCAGCGCGTAATGGTACATCACATGCGTCAGCTCGCCCGTCAGCAGGAACTTCACCCCGGCGGCAGCCGCCTGTTCCAGCGCGTCCAGCCCGCCGCCGCCGGAAACCACCGCCGCTTTCCCCTGCGGGCGATCCGGCGCGCCCAGCAGCTGCGCGGCGCATTTCAGCTCTTTTTCAAACCGCGTTTTCAGCTCCGTTGCGGTGACCGGCGTTTCAAATTCTCCGATAAAGCCGATATCCACCCCGTCGTACCGGCAGTAGGGGATCCGTTTTCCGAGGCCGGCCAGCCGGCAAAGTTCCGCGTTGTTGCCGAACACCGGATTGGCGTCCAGCGGCAGGTGCGCGGCGTAAAGGTTGATTCCACTCCCGAACAGAGTCCGCAGCCGTTCCGCGGTCACGCCGGTGAAACGGCGCGGTTCGCCGCCCCAGCTGATGCCGTGGTGCACGAAGATGAAGTCCGCGCCGCGTTCCGCCGCGAGCCGGAAAGTCGCCAGACAGCCGTCGACCGCAAAAAGCGCCCGCGTCACCTCCTGCGCCCCCTCCACCTGAAGGCCGTTGTTCGAATGGTCAGAACGATAGGCGGACAGGTCGAGTTCACGGTCCAGCCAGGCGACAAGATCGTCTCTTTTCATCAATGACTCTCCTCAGGTTCCGGCGGCGGGTTTCCGGTCAGGAACCGGGCGCACAGAATCGCCCAGCGAAAATCGCTCTCTTTCCGTTCCGCCGCATATTGTTCAAACTCTCCGGGCCGCTCCATCGCTCCGATCCGCCGGATTTCCCCGCGGTCCAGCCGGAACAGCACCGCCGACGGCTTTTCCACGCCGAACGCAGCCAGTTTCTTTGCCGCCCGCTTCACCAGCCGCCGCGAAATCCCATTGCGGATCAGCAGGAAAGCCGGATACGCCAGCGCCACCGGCCAGAACGGCCACACCGGCAGCCCCGGCAGCCAGAAAGACTGCGCCACCTGCGCCAGCAGCAGCAGCAGCGCCGGAATCACAAACCAGATCGCGTCATACTCCCGGATGAAGCAGTTGCCCAGATAGCGGCGCAGCCGGCTCGGACTGGTCTGGTAGGCGAAATACTCCTCCAGCGTGATCTCCTCCAGCGATTGCCGCATTGAGTGGCAAAGCTCATGGGCGAGCAGTTCACGGCGGTTGTAGAAAAGCCAGCGCTGCCGTTTGCGGAATGCGCCGCGGATCAGGAACACCGACAGCGGATGGTCGGGGTCGCAGATCATACAGCCGCCCCACAGCAGCCCCACGTCGCGCGACAGAAAAAAACCCGGAACATGCCGGGTCCGAAAGCTGTACAATCGATCCGTCACCTCTTCCGCTTCTCCGATGATTTCATCCGGGATCCGATCCAGCGAACGCAGCTGCAAGCCATACACGCCGACTTCCCCGGCCGCCGCCAGTTCCGCCTCGAACTCACGGTGAATCCCGAGAATCGTCTCAACCCGCCGAAAGAACTGCTCCGCACTTTCGCCGCGGCGGGGAAGAAAACCGGCTCCGTCCAGTTCGACGCCGCGCGCCAATTCTGCTTCCGGAAAACTCATTCGCCTTTCTCCGGCTCTTTGCCGTTTCCGCCGGCAGAGTCTCCACTGCCGCCCCCGTTGCGGTTATTGCGCGGCGGACGGTTGCGATCGCCGCGGTTGCTGTTTCCCGGCTTTCCCTGCTGTTCTCCGGCCGTCCGGTTCTGGCGGTTGTCATTATTGCGGCGGTTGCCGCCATTGTTTCCCCCGCCGTTGCGCGGCCCGCGCTCCCCGGCCTGGATCGTGATCTCGTCGCGCAGGAACCAGCTCACATTTCCGCTTTCCAACTGCACGGAAACCTTGCGGGTCAGCAGGTTGCGGTCGCAGATCCGGCCGCGCCCCTGGGGAGTGTCGCACCATTCGCCGCGCTTGGGCATCCCCTTTTCCAGCTCCTGATAGCCCTCGTGCTCGTACTTCAAACAGCACTTCAGCCGGCCGCAGGCGCCGGAGATGGTCGCGGGAGTCAGCGAAAGATCCTGCTCCTTCGCCATTTTCACGTTGATCGAATTGAACTCCTTCAGGAAACGGCGACAGCAGAGCTGCTGTCCGCAGACCGCGATTCCGCCGTAAATGGAAGTTTCGTCACGGACGCCGATCTGGCGCAGTTCGATCCGGGTGCAGAGCGCCCGCGAAAGCTCCTTGACCAGCTCCCGGAAATCCACCCGCCCGTCGGCGCTGAACTGGATCGTGACCAGTTTGCCGTCCAGAGAATAATGGGCGTTCAGGAGCTTCATGCCCAGGCCGAGGTTTTCGACCAGGGTATGCGCGGTCCGCAGCGCGGAGCGCGCGCGCATGTCGTTGTCGTTGGCGGTGGAAAGATCGGCCGGCTCCGCTTTGCGCTGGGCTACCGGAATCTCCCCCTGCCCGTTCACGGGAGCGGCCTTTTCCAGTTCCCGGGCGATTTCCCCCATGTCGGTATAAAATTCGCGGCGGAAAATACACAAATCATGCGGCTTGAGGCCGAGTTCAGCCTGTGCCTTGATTTCCACCGAACTGCCGTTGTCGAGTTTGACGGCGAAGAACTGGTCCATGAAACATCTCCAAATATGTTATCGCGCCGGAGGGACGCCGGATTCGATCCTGAAATTCTCTATTTTACAATATAGCAGGAATTTCCGCCGATTGCAAACGCCGGAAGATCAGAAACGGAAACCATCCGCTTCGAGCTTTTCCACCGCGATGTGGCACGAGATGCGGAAGGTCCATTTCAGGGCCTCGAAAAGCGGCAGAATCGGATCGGTGCCGCGCAGCGGCAGGCTCTCCGCGTCGCGCTGATACCACTCCCAATAGGCCCGCGCGCAATCGGTCGGGAAAGTGAGCTTCTTGAAATACCCGACCAGCCGTTCGTCGGCATTCAACGGAACCTTGCCGTCGAACATGCCGAGCGTTTCAAACCGGTTCGGCTGCCGGTTGGCAAGGTTGGTGGCGGCTTCAGCGGCGCGGGCGAAAACGAATGTGAACAACGATGAGACTTCATCGCTGGAAAGTTCGTGAAGATTGCGCCTGCGGCGGTCGGCAACCTGCTCGAACATCTTGAAAAACAGCTCTTTTTCCGCCTCTGCCAGAACCGGGTCGACAGCGAGGGGACGCTCAAGAAGCCCGGCGGAGCGGGCGGTGTCGACGACAGTGAGCGCCGCAGCCTGGGCGAGCAGTGAGCGACTGAATTCCGGCATAAAAAAATCTCCCAAGAATTAAAATTAAAAAACAGGCGGTTTGACGGATCCTCTCCGGCGGATTTTTTATCTTTCTTTATTTTTCAGGGGATTGCCTCCGAACACCCAGTCCTCATAGGTTTCCGAATCCCTCTTCATGCGATCGCGCACCGCTTTCTCCTCGTCCCGCGCCTGAACGCCCAGCCCCATTTCGGACTCCACCAGCGCCTTTTCCTCCGCGCTCAACGACGAAGTCACCGTCAGCGGCGCCGGTTTGCTCCGTTTCGGCTTCAGCAGCTTTGCCACCGGGTCCTCCCACTCCTCCCCGGCATCCGCCGCCTGCTTCGCCTTCGCCCGCTTTGCGGCCGTTTCCTCCGGCGTTTCGTCGAAAAGCGCCCGGAATGTGCTGCATCCGGTCGCGCCGAACAACACCAGTGCACACAGTATTCCCAACCGGATTTTCATTCTTCCACCCTTTCCGGATCATTTCTTCCGCAGTTGATGTTCTATAATGTAACCGCCTTTTTCCGTTTTGTCATCCCCTTCCGCAAAAAACCGGATTTTTTCCAAAAAACTGATTACAAAACTTGATGTAACTGATTACATTAATCATAATATATTCAAGACAACATATAACTGAAAGCATCCTTATGCTGCTGCAACAACGTGCCGAACAACTTTACGAACAACTCGACCGGGAACTGCTGAACTTCACTCCCGGCAGCCGTTTCTACTCCGCGCGGCAACTGGTGCTGCGGTACGGCGTCAGCAGCCGCGTCGTCAACGCCGCTTTGAAACAGCTTGAAAAGCGCGGAGCGATCGAAACCCGCGCCCAGAGCGGCATCTTTGTGCTCCAGAGCGGAGCGCGGCGCCGCATCACCCTTTTCCAGCCCGACTGGCCCAGCGAAAGCCAGAAACGGATCGCCAACTCCCTGCGCTCCGAATTGGCCGCTTTCGGCCTGTGTTATGATTTTACCATCGTGCTTTACGACTATCAGCAGGACATACCCTCCCTGCTCGAAAACAGCACCGCCGACCTGAACATCGTGCACTGGAGCGGCTCCCGGCTCAGTCGTGAGGAACTGCGCCGGGTCGCCGCGCTCGGAACCCCGACGGTGATGCTCTGGTACGATCTCGCGTGCGCGTCGATCCATTCGGTCAGCGCCGGCGGGGAATACGGCGGAATGCTCGCCGCCGCCTGCCTGCTTAAAAAAGGGCACCGGAAACTCGCAGTGCTTCCCTCCGAACCTCATAATCAGGATGTACGCAAACGCGTCGGCGGTTTCGTCGACACCGCCCGGTTGTTCGGCGCAGAGGCGACCGTGATCGACTGCGACATCCACCCCGGCGATTTCTCGATGACCCGCGCCCACGACGCGCTTGCCGCTCACCTGCAGAAATCCGGCTGCGATTTCACCGCTCTTTTCGTGGTCAGCGACGAATCCACGCAGGGAGCATTCGCCGCCCTGACCGAAGCCGGGCTTTCCATTCCCGGCGACGTCAGCGTCATCGGCTACGGCAACGCGCTCAACTCCACTTATTTCACCCCGCCGCTGACCACGATCGACGGACACAATGAGGAGTGCGCCCGGCGGCTGGTGGCGGCGATCCATGAACTGCTGTCCGGAACGCGCAAGGATTTTCTGATCGACATCCGGGTCAAACCGATCCTGATCGAACGCAGCTCCGTACGCGACCTGACGCCCGATAAGAAGAAGAAAAACTGAACAGGAGGTATCGCATGAAAAACTATTTTACATTAATTGAATTACTCGTTATTAAAACTTGTCAAATATACAATCTCTTTCCATATACCGCTCTGCGTAAAAGAGAGGCGGCAAGGTGCCGCCGCCAAGTAACGGGATGTGCGTCGTCACTGCGTTCCTCCTGCTTATCCCGCCGGGGAGCTCTGCTCCCCCGCCCCCTCGTTCCCGCTCTGCGTGAAAGAGAGGGGTCCGGGGGAGAGAAAGCGGCGACTTGCGCCGCGTCTCTCCCCGTACCAGACAACCTTAACCTTTCACATACTTCCGGCAAGCTCTCATGCCTTTGCCAATGCCCTGCAAGCGGCAAGCCGGAGCAAAAGCGTGAAGTTGTCTTTCCGCAAAAAAGCGGGAAGATAACTTCACGTTATTGCGGATCTTCTTCCCACCGCCGACCGACCGCGTCTTTGCACTGCACCGCCCCCTACCCGGCACCGGCACCTTGCCGGACGCAGGGGGCGCGGCACGAGGCGGACACGCCCCCCGCATACCGCCATGTAAGGCCGTTTACCCTTATTGAGCTGCTCGTAGTGATTGCGATCATCGCCATTCTCGCCGGCCTGCTGTTGCCTGCTCTCGGCCGGGCGAGGGAGCGGGCGCGTGCGATGAAGTGCTCCGGGCACCTCAAGCAGACCGGCACCGCCATGACCGCGTACGGCATCGACTACGGCGACCGCATCGTCCCCCACCGCAACACCACCAACAAAGGCGGCGGAGACCCTGAGGACCCCACCTACAATCCGGCCCAGCCCCAACGCTGGGGCCAACCGCTGGCCGCTTACCTCGGCGGAACGGTCAGGGAGTGGGACGAAGCCCGGATGGACCTCTTCTGGTGCCCGCTCGCCAACAACATGCGGTACAACCGCAGCCAGACCGACAAAGACGCGGGGAAGATGCTGCTGAGCAGCTACTGCTGGTTCAACGGCCGGGAAATTGAAACCAGCACCGCCTACCGGCACTACCGGTACTGGGGCTGGACCTGGAACCGCAAAGTCGGCCAGCTCCGCGACATCAGCAACCGCGTCCTGTTCCGGGAATGGCTCGGCAAAGAGGGGCTCGCGAACAGCAGCGCCGAATACAATCCCCACGCCGGCGGCGGAAACTGGCTCTTCGCCGACGGCCACGTCAAAGCCGTCCGGAACCTCTGACGCTTTCTCTCCGTTTCAAGATAACCACGAAAGGAATTTCATGAAAAAGACGCTATCCATGTTTCTGCTCGGCGGTGTGCTGGGCGCGGCCGCCGCGCCGATATTTCAGCTCGACACGGACCGGCCCTCCGAGCGCCGCGAAGTCGCGGCCGGGCGCTATCTGGATTTCGGCACGCTCAAACTGAATAAAAACAGCGTACTGCGCGCCACTGCCGATCCGGCCAGACTCGCCGCGGAAGGCACCGTATTCTGCTGGATCATCCCGGACCGGAGCTTCGGAACCAGCCAAACGCCTCAAATCATCTTCCAGCTCGGCGGCCGCCACTGGGAACCGAACAACCTTACGCTGATGCGTGAATCCGACGGCTCCATGCAGGTGGTCTTTTTCGGCCCCGGCGGGCGCGTATTCCATAAGTGGAAGGGCGGCATCCGTCCGGGAAAGCTGAACAGCTTCGCCGTCAGTTATGACAATGAGCATGTGAAGGTGTTCGCCAACGGCAGGCGGCTCGCGTCGCTGAAAAGCCCCGGCCCCCTGAAACTCTCCTCCGGCAGTTTCAGCATCGGCACTCCCGCCGATCCGGCCCGGACTATCTGGAATTACACCGGCGATTTGCTCAATCTTGTGATCGACGACACCGCTTTACCCGAAGCGCAGGTGACGGAAACCATGGGGCGCTACCGCTTCCGCCCCCTCGCTCCCGCCGCCGAAAACGGCCCGTATGTCAGGCAGGCCGGCAACACCGTGCAGATCGGCGGCGACAAGCTGGAACTTCAGGTCACCGCCTCCGGTCTGCCGCTGGCGATGTACGACAAGCGCACCGGCAGGCTGCTGATCGCCGACTGGCAGGAAACCGGCCCCGCCTGGTGGAGCTTCACGACGGCGGGCGGAACGCCGAAAAGCTACGATGCTTCGCAGGCCTCCGCGGCATTCTCCGTCGAGACGCGTGACGGCATGAAAAGCGCGGTGTGGCGTTATACGCTCCCGGAAAACCGTTCCGTCTTCACTGTCCGGGTCACCCCCTCCGCCGCCGGAGAACTCCGTTTCGGATACACCTTCACGAACAGGTTCGGCCAGCCGGTCAAGGAGATCTATTTCCCGAATCTCGGCGGTTTTACCAAAGGCCGCGACAGTTGGGGATTCATCCCGCGCTGGCAGGGGATCAGGCGCGATCTCAAAAAGAATTTCCGCTACCTCTGCTACGGCGGCCCCGGTCACCTCAGCATGATGCTGCTCGGCCTCGGGATCGATGATTGCACGCTGCTCCTCTATCCGCAGGATCCGGCCGGCCACGTGAAATTCGCGGCGATCGATGACCGCGGTTCCGGCCCGAACGGAACGGTCCGGGTGAACTGGCAGAACCGTGACTGGGTCCTCCCCGGCGAAACCTATGCCGCCGACCATGAATTCGTACTCGCCAATGTCGGCGACACCGGCCTCCGGGGGCTGGCCGAGGAGTACCGTAAATGGGCGACGAAACAACCGTGGTATGTGACCTTCGTCGAAAAGCGCAGGAACAATCCCAATCTCGACCGGGTGCTCAACGGCGTGGTGAAGATGGTCGGCTATGAAGCATTCGGCAAAAACGGCCGCGTGTATGACCCTGACCGGGCCGCCAAGGACAAAACATGTCCCTTTACCTATAATTACGCCGACTTCCTGCGCGTTGCCGACCGGATCGAAACCGTTTACGGCGTGAAGCCCGCCTACCGTTACGACGGCTGGTGGGGCAGGTTCGACAGCGGTTATCCGGTCTATTTCCCGGTCGACCGGCGGCTCGGCGGCAGTTTCAAAGAGTTCATGGACGCCAACCGCAGCAAAGGGCGCGTGGTCTTTCTGCACACCAATCCGATCCAGTACGATTTTGAATCTCCGAAGTTCGACATCAAAAAGATGGCCCTGCAGCCCGGCGGGACCTACCAGGAACAGAGCTGGAGCCGCAACCGGCTCTACTTCGTGACTCCGCGCGCCGTCTCCCGCGAAGTGAACGCGGCTGTCCGGGAGATGGTCGCACAGGGGGCCAACGGCATCTTCGAGGATGTGATCGGCTGCACCACCCTGCTCGACGTGAACCCCGCCGGCAACTATCCGTACTGCTGGCGCGATGCGGGAACCGCGGCGGTGGTCGAACTCGCCCGGCAGCTGCGCGAATCTTCCGGCAGCGCTTTCCGCGGCACCGAAGGCGGAGAAGAGCGGCGCATGCCCTATTATGACGCTTTCATGATGGGGGCGGGCGACCACGATGAATACGTCCCCTTCATCAGCATGGTTTACGGCGACTGCATCGCCAACTGCACCGGCATCGAGGGCGGCGAGAGCGGCGTCCATCCCCACGACCGCGCCCGGAGGATGCTTTTCGGCGTAATCCTCGGCGCCGACGGCCGCCACGACTGGGCGCGGCGCGGCTACTCCGCCGGAGCACAGATGATCTTCCGCACCCAGCAGGTGCTCAAAGAGACGGTCGGGAAGCGGATTCTAGACTACCGCCAGCGCGGTTTTGAAACCCTCTCTATCTGGGAAAACGCCTGCGTGGTCGCCAACCTTGACCGGAAACGGGGCACAGGCGGCATCACCTTCACCGGCACGCCGCTCGGCACGGTCACCCTGTCCAATCCCGCCGCGGACGGCGTCGTGCTGATTCGCAAGGACGGCGCTTTCGCCGCCTACCGCGCCGCCGGAGCCGAAGTGGACGGCAGACAACTCTTCACGGTCCCTCCCGACGCCGTCGAAGCCGCCGCCGTCGTATTTGACGGCAAAGAACTCGCGGTCGGCAATCTCGGCCCGGAACGCATTACGCTGCCGATGCCGCTGGACGGCGGCGCGCTGAGCGGCGATTACATGATCCGCCCCTCCGGCAGGACCGGCTGGCTCGCGCCGCATGAAACCATCACTTTGAACAGCAATGAAGTGATCTTCATCCGCTGACACGGGGCCTGCCGATGAAATCCACTCTGTGCATCTGGCTGTCGGTACTCTCCCTGACCGCGGCGGCGGGACTTTACAATCACGCCGCCGCGCGGCCGGTTCCGGAACCGATCGTAATCGACGGGATTCTCGAACCGGCATGGTTCACCCGGTCCGATGTCTACAATCTCGGTTCAGCCGACGGAACAATCAACAATCTGATCGTCGAGCATTATCTGACCATGCTCCGGCTGCTGTACGACCGTGATTATCTCTATGTGAGTTTCGTCTGTTCGGATGATACCCCCACTGCGACCTTCACCGAACGTGACGACCCGATTTACCGGGAGGATATCTGCGAAGTGATCTTCCTGTTTCCGGGCAGCTCCGAACTGCTTGAACTCTCCGTTTCCCCGACCGGCGTTCTCTATGACGCCGCCGTCCGCTGGAACGCACAGAACCGCCGCGACATCGACACCGGCCGGGATATCGCCGGCCTGAAGAGCGCGGTGCGGCTCGTTGCGCTGCCCGGTTCGCCGGGACGTTCCGTCTGGACCGTGGAGCTGGCGATCCCGTGGAAAGCGCTGCACGGCGCGCCGGAAACGCCGCTTCGGGCCAACTTCCTGCGCTACAAGCAACTGAACAACCCGGAACTGAACCGGCGCTTCAATGTTTCCGGCTATCTGCCGCAGAGCCTCTTTCCCACCGGCGTGCGCGCCTGGTCCTCCGGTCCATCCGGCTTCCGCCCGCTGTACGCCCATCCCTGAACGTCACTCACGCCGGCGGTAACGGCCGGGGGAAAAGCCGGTTTTCCGCTTGAAAAGCGCGGCGAAGTGATATTCGTCGGAAAATCCGAGCGCGGCGGCGATCTCCTTGATCATCCCCGAGGAGGAGCGCAGCAGTTCACAGGCGGCGGCGATCTTGCGCCGGATCAGGTATTGCGCCGGCGTTTCCCCGAAATCCCGCTTGAAAATACGGATCGTCTGAACCTTGGAACGCGCGGCAAGGGCGGCAAGTTCATCCAGCGACGGCGCTTTTCCGAACACACACCGGTCGAGGCGGTCGCGCAGGCGGATTCCCGTTTCGGAAACGGCTGGCTGCGGATGGGCGGCGGCAAGGTCGGCGGCCATCGTGGCCACGACCGCCATCAGGAACTCCGGCCCGAGTCGAGAGTGGGTCTGCTCCGGGTGCAGCCGCAATTGATGCAGCAGCTCCGGGAACAGTTCGGGCCGCGAAAAGCCCGGCACCACCATCACGTCGCGCAATTTGTAAAGCTTTTCCAATTCGGCCACAAGCGGACCGGAAAAGTTGATCCAGTGCTTCACCCACGGATTCCGCGCATCCGAATAGTAGCGGTGTTCCGTTCCCGCATGCACGAAATAGAGGTCTCCGGCAGACGGATGGGTTACCACCCCCCCGGCCTCATACGTCCCGGTGCCGCACTCAATGTATTCGAGCACCCAGAGGTTTTCACTGCGGGGACGGGCGATCACATAGCCGCCGTCGCAGTAGCTGGTCCCGGCCAGGTGCAGCCGAAAAGGGGCTTCCTCCGGCGGCGCCGGAGGAAATATGAAATCTTCACGCATTTGGAAGCCCTCGCTCTTTCTGTATAATATAACAAGAATCCACGCCGTGTGCAAGTCTTTCGAGTGGAGATTTCGCCTTTGGCGAAATCCCGGTTCGGAAACTTGCACACGACATGAATCCTGAAAAAAACAATCCCCGATGGAATTGACAAGCCGCCCCTGCAACGCTATTTTATCCGAATGGCGGAACCATTCAAAGAACTATGCAAACTGACCGGGCAGGCAGTGGCGAAATATAAAATGATCGCGGCGGGCGACCGGATTCTGGTCGGCCTTTCCGGCGGCAAGGACAGCTTTGCGCTGCTGCATGCCCTGCATGCGCTGCGCCGCAAGGCCCCGGTGGAATTCGGACTGATCGCCGCGACGTTCGATCCGGGTTTCCCGGAATTCAATCTGCCGGGCATCGCCGGTTACTGCCGCCGGATGGGCTGGGAACACCGCATGGTTGCGCTGCCGGTCGCCGAAATCCTCGAAGAAAAGAAGTTCACCGCCACTCCCTGCGTGCTCTGCTCACGCCTGCGCCGGGGAAAGCTGTACGGACTGGCCCGCGAACTCGGCTGCAACAAACTTGCATTGGGACAGCACTTCGACGATATCGCCGCCTCCTTCCTGATGAGCCTGTGCCGGGGACAGGGACTTACCACGATGGGGCCGAACGTCCCGGCGAAATCGGAACCGGGAGTGCGGATCATCCGTCCCTTCGCCCTCGCCCCCGAATCGCTGATCAAATCCTGCCTGACTCAATGGGATCTCCCGGCGGCAGGCAAATGCCGCTATGAAACCGAGCTCAAGGCAGGCGACCGGGCCTTCTTCCGCAACCTGGTGGACGAACTGGCGGAACGGATTCCGAACCTGCGTTCCCAGATGGCGCGTTCCCTCGGAAATCTTCAGCCGGAATATCTCCTTGATCCCGCCTACCTCAAAAAATCGTAATTTTTTTTGATTTCGATTTGCATTTTTCCCCGGAACAGGTATATTGAAGAGCATTGCAAGGGGCATTAGCTCAGTTGGCTAGAGCACCACACTGGCAGTGTGGGGGTCATCGGTTCAAGTCCGATATGCTCCACCATGACTTTTCCGGCAACTCAGACGAGTTGCCTTTTTTATTGTCGTTCCGCCCCGAAAATCGAGCTCAACCCCTCTTTTCGGAGTGCAATCAGAGAGGTGCGAAAACCCCGTCTTTCTCTAAAATCGGGAGATCCTCTGACTTTTTCAGATTTAGAGGGGGACTTGACCCCCTCCGATTTTGAGTTCAACTCCAACCCCGGTTTGCAAAAACCGATGCTGCCCGTTTTTTCAATAAGTGCGAAAAATCGCCGGGACGCGCCCGGCTGTTATCCGGAATCAGGTCGACATGTCGACTTAAAACCGGAAACGCTGTTTTCTTTCCCGAAATGATTTTTTCAAAATATCACTTGACTTTTACTGCCTGATGGTATATCTTGGTATCAACAATATTGTAACGAAATACGCGGAGGCGACAATGATCAAAACTTTGACGAAACACGGCAACAGTGCCGCGCTGGTGATCGAGCGTCCGATCCTTGACCTGCTCGGAGCTACCGCCGATACTGCTTTTGAGGTGGTAACGGATGGGAAAGCCCTGATTCTGACGCCGGTCAAAGACGCGGCCCGACATACCCGTTTCCGTAAATCGATGGAAAAAGTCGGCAAGCGCTATGCAAAATCCTTTGAGGAACTTGCCAAGTGAAGCATGAACCGCTGTTCCTGACTTTTGCGGAGATCATTGAAATCCATGATTATCAAATTGAGCATTTCGGCGGGGGCGAAGGTCTCCGCGATATCGAACTCCTGAAATCCGCGATCGGGATGCCGTCCGCCACCTTCGGCGGAGAGTATCTTCATCCGACCATCCTTGAAATGGCGGCGGCCTATCTCTATCACCTTGTTGAAAATCATCCCTTCGTGGATGGAAACAAGCGGGTCGGTGCGATGGCCGCGCTCATTTTCCTTGACCTGAACGGATACGATTTTGATGCTTCCGATGCCGAGTTTACGGACATGGTATTGAAGGTCGCCGGCGGGAAAATGCTGAAAGCGGAGATCACGCTGTTCTTCCGTCAGCATAACCATTCCCGCAAATAAAAAATCCGTACCAGCCGGGAGAGACTGATACGGATGTGGTTCGGGGTTATTTCCCAAGGAAGAGTTTGCGCTGCTCTTCCCAGCTGTCGGGGATGCCGCGGCGGAGTTTGTCCAGCGTGAGACTGACCGGCTGGCGGTTTTCCCATATCGCCTTCACGATGTCCGGCGCGAGGTTCGCCAGCTGAAGCGTCCGGGCCACGAAGGAACGGTCCATGTTCAACGCCCGGGCGATCTGCCGCATGGTCGTCGCCTTGCCGGAGATGATCTGCTCCATCCCCTGATGTGCCTGGATCAGCGCCGTCTGGATCGGCAGACGCGGTCCGTCTGCCTGCTCGTCAGCCGAGTGCAGTTTCACCTGTCCGGCATACCGCCGCAGCTTGCAGGGGACCGTCAGGACGCACTCCAGATCCACGCTTCCGGAAGAAACACTGAAGTCCGCTCCGGCCTCTTTCAGCAGACCGGCTATGCCTTCGGCGCGGAACACGATCCGTACCTCATTCTCGAAGACCAGCACCCGCTGGATGAGCGCATGGATGAGTTTATAGCGCTCCACCGGGAACATTGCACTCCAGAGGGTCGCGATGTTCTCCAGCGCCTCTCCCGCCTGCCGGGTGTCGAGCGCGTTCCGGAGTTCGCCGCCGCAGATCTTCGCCAGCATGGTCGGAGTTTTGAGGAGCGCCGCGATCCGGTTCAGCAGAAGCTGTTCCAAAGTCTCGGCGGGAACGCGATGCAGCGGACATTCCCGATGGGCGCGTTTCTCGTCCACGTGGCAGATGTAATAGCGGTATCGTCGGCCATTCGGCTTGGTCACGGCTGTGACGAACATCGGTGCGTTGCAGTGCCCGCAGTAAATGAGCCCGGCAAAAGGTTTCAAATCCCGCCCGGACCGTTGGTGACAGCTTTCGGAATTGGCCTTGAAGGTCGACTGGACCCGTTCCCAGAGTTTCACCGGAATGATGCCCTCATGTTCCCCGTCATAAACTTTGCCGCGATACCGCAGTTTGCCGATGTAGATCGGATTCTGCAGGATGTCCCGGATGACGGCGATCGACAGCGGACGGCCGCCGTGGCGAAGTCCTTTCTTCGACACCCATTCCCGTCCCCGGATGCCCTTTCCCTCCAGAAGCCGCTGGACCGCCTTCGGCGAACTGGTCCGGAGATATTCGTCATAAATCAGACGGACGATTTTCGCTTCTTCCGGTTCGATGACCATTTTCATGTTCACCGAATCGCCCCGATAGCCGAGCGGGAGCAGTCCGCCGACGTATTTTCCCTTCTTTTTCGAGGCGGAAAGTTTGTCCCTGATGCGTTCCGCGATGACCTCGCGCTCGAATTGGGCGAAGGTCATCAGAATATTGAGCATCATCCGCCCGGATGAGGTGCCGGTGTTGATCTCCTGCGTCACCGATACGAAGGAGACGTCGTATTTTTCGAACTCCGCCTGCAGCTCGGCGAAGTCCGTGAGACTCCTGCTCAGACGGTCGATCTTATAAACCACCACAATGTCGATCAGTCCGGCGCGGACATCCGTCATCATCCGCTGGAGCGCCGGACGGTTGATGCTGCCGCCGGACCAGCCGCCGTCATCGTAGGAGTCCGGCAGAGCCTGCCAGCCGTTGGCGCGTTGACTGGCGATGTAATTCATCGCGGCATCCCGCTGTGCATCCAGCGAATTGTAGTCCTGTTCCAGGCCCTCGTCGTGGCTCTTGCGCGTATAGATCGCGCATCTTTTCGGTTCGATTTTCACGGTTCACCTTTTTTTGATCCCGAAGAATTCATTGCCGTTCCAGTTCGTGCCGGTGATCGCTCTGGCAACTCCGGAGAGCGAGCGGTAGAGTTTCCCCTGAAACTCATATTTTTCGCCGCGCACCGTGACCTCATATTCCCGCCCATGCCACTCGCGGACGATCTTCGTTCCGTCGCGGAGTGTGGCAAGCGACCGCCGTTCGGGAGCGGTATCGGGAGTAAGCACGGCCTTCAGCGCCGGATCGAGACCGCCGTAGACGATCTCCTGGACCCGGTAGGTGAGCCGCCGTCGCAGAAACTCCCGGCTGGAGTTGGGCGGTTCGCTCCCATACAAGTCGCGCCATTTATCGCAGAGCTGCGGACGGCTCATCCCGGCGAGAGCCAGTAGTTGCCGCCGCACCGATTCATCTTTTTGTGTCCGGGTTTCCATAATAGTCCTTTCCTGTTGACGTTGTTATAGTTAAGCATGGGTTTGCGATACATCCAGTGAAGGATTCCACTGTTTTGGAGAAATCTCGCTTTTCCCGGTAAAAATGCGGATCAGGATGGCGCGGATGATTGCCGCGGCATCATCGATCGAAGTGGTGATTTCTTTCATAAAGTTCCTTTCGTTGAATAAGTTGCGATATTTTCTCCTTGTCGACTTGCCATGTGCGGAAGTCGCACCTTATTAGTCGCGAAGCGCGGAAATCCGCACATAACAACCCAAGTGCCAAGGAGATGAGTAATGGGCGGAAAACATGAGTTCAAGGTCGGCGACACGGTACTGCTGAAAGTCGGACGCAACGAGGTCCAGGTGAAAATCCTCAAGTCGATGGCGGAAGGCAATGCCTTCATGGTGAAGAGCCTTGCCAGCGGAAAGGATTTCATCATGCCGGTCAGTCGCCTCAATGTCCCGACCGTCAGCATCAAGCCGTTTGAGCCGAAGCAGACAGCCCCCCGACCCGCACCCGTTGAGACGGAAATGGAAGATGCTCCGAACCCCGCCCAGAAGTCAAAACCGGCCAGGAAGATGTCGCTGATGGATGCGGCGGTCGCCGTTCTCCGGGAGAGCGGCAAGCCGATGAACACCCGCGAGATGGTGAAGGCGGCAGCCGAAAAAGGGTCCTGGTTTCCGACCGCCTGCCGGACGCCGGAGCAGACCCTTTACGGCAGCATCTTCCGTGAGATCAAGACCAAGGAACAGCCACGCATCGTCAAGAGTGATGTCAGGGGAAAATTCCAACTGCGCTGACCGAAGCCTCACGTCAGGCTTCGGCTCAAATCCATACGTCATGGAACCGTCATGACCGTGACGTTTTTTCTTTTATCACCGGCAAGCAAGTCTGCTTATAACGCTGACTCCTTCCGCGCGCCCATGGAAAATTTCCCCGCAGGGGGGAACCGTCCGAGTCATGAGAGCTCGGATGGGGAGATCGGCGAATAAGAAATTTAAGAGCGATTATCCTCTATATACCCATTGGGGAGGATTTTTCCGTCTTCGGATACATCTGCTTCCTTCTTCTTAACGTGCTGTTTAACATTCAAATTATCAGCAGGTTAATGTTAAGAAGGGCGATTTCTTATTTTTCTTAATCGTTCTTAATTTCTCCTCACCGATCAAGAATGGAGTTCTTAACTTTCGAACGCAAATACATTTCCGGGCGGATTCAGAATGAAATACCGTTCGCCAACAGAGAGCATTCTGCCTTTATCCGAGATCGTTTTCGCTCCTTCCGCCCTGATCCAGTTTCGGTCTATCATTTCCTCCAGCGCCTCGGCGCGTTCTGCCTTACTCGTTCCGTGGCCGGCGTAGTTGGATATGTCGCTCCAGCGTGCGCCCATTGGGAATTTCATGATCGCGCTCAGAATCCGCCGAAGCATGTGTTCCCGGTTTTTCGCGTATTCACCGATGTCCATGACATTGGAAAGCAGTTTTTCCGCATGGGCGAAAAACCACAGAACCAGTTTGCCTGCGCCATCCCAGCAGCGGTCGGTCAATTCGACCTGTCGGGTCTGTGTGGCGATGTCGTGTGTAATGGAGAGCATGATCGCCAGCCGGGGTCCGTATTCATTGACCAGCCGCCGCCAGCTTGCATCCAGCCGTTGGGGGACTTCCCGCTGAAACATCAAGGCAATGTCGTTCAGATAGAGTTCCGGAACGGCTACTACTCCTTCTTTGCGCCGGAAATGATCCAGACAGATCACGATTTTTTCCAGTACGCGGTCACGGTCAAATATTGCCGGTCGCCCGAAAAAACGCGGCATCAGCGCCATCATGAACCGCCCCAGAAATCCGGAAGAAATGTCGGTCTGTTTGGCGTAGCGTTCCAATACACCGGGCTGGATATTGGCATAAATATTGGGGTAAGCATAATTGCATTCCCGCGGGGGACCTCCGTTGCGCCGCGACAAGTTGACCTTGAAATAGCCCTTGGAGAAAGTCTCCGTAAGCATCGACGCCGCTTTGCTCAGGTAGTGCTTCGGGTCCAGATAATTCTGCATCTCCGAAATGTTCAGCAGCCCGTTGGGGATATTCACCAGCGCATCCAGAATTCCTTCCGCGCTGCCCGAGGTCCCGAGATTCCAGCCGTAGTGATCCGTCGCCAGATCCAGCAGATTGCCGATGTCTTTTCCGGATGCCGAATTACCGACAGTCAGCGCATAGATATTGCAGACCTGTCCGCCTGCAGTATCAATCCGAAGGCGTGCCAGCGCCGGTCCCCGCTGGATGACATAGAGCAAATTGCCATGACCGGGATCAGAGCCATCCGCTCGTTTTTCGCTGAGGGCACATCCGCAGCTGACAATCGCTTTCAGAATGGCCACCTCCAGCGGCAGCGGCGGAATCGTCGCACATGAAAACAGATTCACCAGATCGCCGAGAATTGTGTCATCCACTACTGCCCGGATGTCGGCATTGCTCACATCCTCCCACGGCCGCACCACCTTTTTCTCCGGCGGCACGATCAATTCGATCGACGCACTGTCTTCCTGTTTCACCTGACCGTATCCGGCCTGAAGCAGCGAGGACGCCGCAGCGGAAAAGTCTCCGCCGTGTTCCAGCAGGGAATAAACATGAAATGGTGAGTATCCATGTTCAAGTTCAAACGGCGCGGCATTCGATGAAAATACATAGAACACGCCGTCCTTGAGCGTGGCCGAATTGCCGCCCTCGGTCTTGCCGGGCCGCCGCCAGTATTCATTGCCGTCCGGTTGAACACCGAGCGAAGTCCAGCCATGTTTTTGCAGAACAGCGCGGACGTCGCCACGGGCGTTGAAATCATCGCCGGGGCGGTTCTCGAAATGTTCATCCGGGCATCCGATCGGTTTTGGCATTCCCGGTTCCGGCTTTTCATTCATCTTCCACGCAGCGTTTAGCAGAGTCTCCCGCTCCTCCTTGGTCAGCACCGGCAAGGCGGTGTAGTCGCCCTGGACCAGTGAGTAACCGTCGCCGGGAGCGCAGAGGATCAGGCCGCCTTCGCCGCGGGTCTCGACCAGCGTCATCATCTTGCCGTTCCGTTCGCCTTGGGCGAGCCTGATGTTGCCGCAGACCTCGTCCTGACAGCGATACGCCACATGGTAGCCCCCGGACTGCGTCTGTTCGATGACCAGCCGCGCCAGCAGGTCGACGGGAATGGCGTCTTTCCATTTGGAATAGAGTTCGCCGTGATTGTCGAAGTCGATGACTTCAAGATTGCCGGACACCTTGCCGCAGACAAGGCACTGTGCTTCGCGCGGCTCGGCAAACCAGCGCCGGACTTCCTCCTCGGTCGGCAGCCGCGTCTGGAACTCGCTCCATTGCGGCAGACAGGGCCGTTTCTGCGCCTTGTTCGCTGGCAGAACGGCAAGACTGCTCCGCAGATAACGCATTGCTGTTTCGGATTCGATCATTCCTTCTCCTTTACTCATTGATCTCCTTTATTGTTACACGATTTGAAGCCTCATAAAAGGCAGAAATCAGTCACGAACGTGGCTGATTTCGAACAATATTCTTCCATAGGCGTATTAACCAGTTATCCCGGTGTTGTCGCTGGAACTGCGAAAGTCTTTCCATCACACAACGTTATGCTCACGGATGACGGGTATCCCACTCTTTCTGATGTTCCTCATAATAATAGTCCAGATTTTTATCAAGATCCGTTTGAGATGCTGAATATTCTATTGCGCGGTCAGCTTCACCGGATTTACCGAGATGGCAGATCAGGTCGCGATCCAGCCCGCGTATTAGCTCCACTCGAAGATCTCCCCAGTCGAACTTGTGCATCTCACATTCACGGAACTGATCGTGGTATGTTTTCAAAAACTCTTCATAAAGTTTCGAGATTTTTCGGGAAAAATTCCGGTAAAGAAAGAAACGGTCCAGATGTCCGGCCGTGTTGTTTTTCATTATTTTTTCGGCCTGCTCAAGACCCTTTTTCCGGCGGTCGTCCAATTTGACAATTTCGTGTGCCTGATTAATGGAAAGTTCTTCCTTCCTCACCGCATCAATCAGTTTGGGATCCCCATGCCGCGTGATCCGTTCGATTTTGTCCACAGTCCCTCGTGTTGATCCGACTGCGTCGGCAATCACCAGCGTGCTACGTCCTTGAGGAACCGGTGTCAAACCTTTGACACTCCGCTCTCTTTTTCCGGTTGCAATCTTTTCGCGCAGCATCGTAACGCACTTCATCAACTCCGCCTGCGACAATGAGCGACGGACTCTCTGTGCTGTAATTGTATGTTGAAGCGCAGCTTCTTCGTCACCAAAAGAACGAGACACAACAGGAACTGTTGCATAACCAAGCTGTCTTGCCGCAATCAGGCGGGTGTGTCCATCCACAACAACGTTGTCATGCCCTTCCCAGACAACAATCGGGTAAAGAGTATCAAACCCGTTCTTTCTGATTGCATCCATTACCTGCCGCAGGTCCGTTTCCCTGATCTCGAAGACCTCGCAAAACGGCTGTGCCATCTTGAGTTCATCAATAGGCATCTGGATGACTTTGCTTTGTACGAACTTGTCCGTTTCCATGCCGGATTCTCCTTTCCAAGAGTTTGTTTTCGGGGTGCGTTTTACATCTTCCTGCCGGGAGATAGCGGCATCTCCGGCTTTTTCCGGGTCTGTTTCTGCCTGCCGTACATGAAAAAAGCCCGTGAGATTGACTCCCACGAGCTTGAAATAAAGACCGAAAAATAATCGAAAAAAATTTTGTTCTCCGGCTTTTCTCCGGGTTAGAGCGGCAGTCTGTCTTTCGGAATTGCCCGGGCATTGATGGCGTCCGCAATCTGGACGTCCGTCACTGTTTCCCGATTGGTTTCCTGAAAAGCCCTGATGATCTTCGGAACCGGGTAGAATTTTCTTCTTTGCCGCCCGGTAACAGCCTCACCAAGTTCAACACCGCTTTCGGCGATACGTTTCCGCCATGCGTCGGCTTCTCTGTCCACGTTGTCCTGACCGTAGACGGTCCGAAGCACAGCCCGTGCGGCATCCGCAACCGTGATAAAGCGCTCTTTCAAGGCCTCGGCGTATTCCTGATTTTCCCTTGCCAGATGTGCATTGGCTTTCTGGAACGCTTCGCGCAACTCCTTTTCATGCGACCACTTCTCCTTATAAAACGCCTCCCTGTCCGGCCATTCCCGCGTCAGCAGATAATACGTCCAGCGCGACAAAAATTGCTGATAGAATATCAGACAGCCCGATACGCATACTTGAATATAATCGTAAACGACACTTAAAACGGCTCTCAGTTCATCGTCATAAACATTTTCCAGTTCACACCGTACCTTCTCGCCATATCCCATCTCCCATGTTACAAGCAGATTCCGTTCCGGCGCGATGTATCGTACCGGGTCCGGGAAAAGATCGTAAAATATCCTCGGAAAGCAGTTCCGCAACGAGTTGCGGTACTCCTGCAACGGCAAGCTTTCGGGCGAAACTCCCGGTGTGTCAATACTGCAGTCATAGACATTGCACATCACGATGTGGTAATAGCGGCCGAAATCCAGTCGCGGCAGTGTTCCGTCAAGAAGGGCGTCCAGTGTCCTGGAATGATGTCTTTGTCTGGACAACAGTTCCCGCACATACGTCAGCAACGCCCGGACACACTGATCTCCATAGTCGCCCTTGACGTCCGTTTTTGCAAATATTTCCATCAAGTGCCGTTGCGGAATGGTAAGTTCAAGATGTTCAATGTTCATGGTCGCCGCCTTTTGATGTTATGTACACTCTATCGCCGCCGCATCGCAGATCGTTCAACTGCGGACGAAGTTTTTTATAGATGCTTTCCAACGTTTTGCGCAGTCCCCGTTTTGTTCGATGAAGAGTCCGTGCTGTCGCTGCATAATCGTAACCGTTGGCAGAGTAGAAGAGCATCCTTATAATGCGGAGTTCATCATTTGACAGAGTCATAAGCGCCCGTCCCATCCGTTGTTCCAGATAGCCGCCGGCATTGCCGCGGACAATCCCGATGGAATCCGGGTCTACATCCTCGTCACGTTCCCAGGTGATGTGTGACTTTACGCCGGCATATTCAGACCGGACGATAACCTTTTTCATGTACGAGGCAAAGTGCCCGCCCGTGTCGGGATTGAAGTGCTCGAAACTTTCGACCAGAGCCTGATTGCCGATGCCGACAAAGTCCTCCATTGAAAGCCCGTAATAACGATGGATGGTGTTGACTGCCATTGTCAGCACCATCTCAAGGTGAGAGCAGATCAGTTTTTCCCTTGCTGCCTGGTACACATCATTTTTCTCCGGCTGTTTCAAGTCGGCGATGATGGCGGTATACTGTTCCCCTGTCAATTCCGGATATTTGCACAATTCCTGTGCGTAGCGGTGGAGTCCCGGATGGGTGTCGGCATTGATGTGTGTCATCTTTTTTTTCTATTTGAGTTTTGTTTCTTACCATAATATGTTATGAGCAAGTGGACACCTTGTGTCCACTCTATGAATTCATCGTAAAAAAAATGAAAAAAGTTGGAGATCCCCGCTATGCCGCTGCAGAAATTCCAGATGCATCGTCTGATGCGAATAGCCTCTCTGCTCAAGGAAAACCGTTACCCGAACTCGGAAACACTGGTGAAGGAATTCCGGCGCATAGCATTGGAGGAGAATTTGGAGATCGACTGCGGGAAAAAGACGATTCTGCGGGACATGAAGATTCTTGAGGAGGAATTTCACTGTCCGCTTGCCTTTGACCGCGCCCGCAACGGCTACTATCTTCGACATCACGGCTGGGATTTCATCGCCCCGGCTCTACTGGATGAAAACGAGATGCTTGCTGCGGTTATCGGAGCCCGTATTTCGGAAGAAATCTTCCCGGCCCCCTTAAAGAACAGGATCCGCAATGCAGTGGATTATCTGCTTCAAAACAACAATCCCGATTTTCTGGATACTGCCAATATGGAAAGTCTGAGTATTCTTTCCGGTCTGCATGTCAATTTGGAATCTGACATTTTTATGACGATCTTTCAGGGATGGCTGACTCATCATTGTGTGAATATTGAGTATGCAGACTGGAGAGGTCAGCTTTCAAGACGCGTCATCGAACCGCACACACTGGTCTTTTTCAACAACTCCTGGTACAGCAAAGCGTTTTGCCATGAGAAAAAACACCCCCGCACATTTTCCCTGCAGAGGATCAGAAGTGCGGAACTTTTGAAAGGAACATTCAAACCCGACAGAGGGATTATCGCTTCGGTCAATCCGGATGACTTTCTCGACTTTGAAAAGATTGAAAACGTGAAACTGCACGCGGACAAATACGCGCTTGACCGACTGAAGGCATCCCCGCTGCACAGCGGGCAGGTTATTCATGATGACGGCACGGTCGAAATCCCGGCAGTCGCCAAAGAAGTCCTGTTTCCGTTTCTTCTCTCCCAGGAAGGGAATGTCAAAATTCTGGAGCCCGTTGAGTTGAAGGAAGAATTCAAAGCAAAACTGCGGAAAATTCTCGACAACTGCTGAGAGGGCATAATCCGATCCGAAGACCGAGACGTCTTTGAGGTTTCCGGAGGATGTCGCGGCGATTGGCGGTCAGGCAGGGTGGCAAATTGGCCCCTGATTTTTGAAAAAACCGGGCTTTTTTTCTGGACCGACGTTTGAGGTCTCCGGTTCGAATCCCACATGGCAGCCGTTTTTCAGAGTCTCTGAAGTGTCTGAGTTCACTCTGCATTTTCGGGCATATGCCGTTGAACTCTTTACTGCACAAATCGTTGTGACAGAAACAACCTCTCTCCGAAAACACACAAAAGCCCCGAAACAGAGAGTTTTCGAAGCTCCCAGAGATGTCAGATGTGTGTTTCCGTCCCGGCAGAAGCAGGGGGCAGAGAATCTTCAGTCTCCAGCAAATCGGGAGAAAGTGCGATGTCAGTCAAGCACTTTGCGGCAGAGTTTGCCGATCTCCCACGCGATGCTCTCGTATATGCCGCAGGGATGGAACGCATTAAGCTCGTCTGCCAGTGTCTGCGCCGTCCGGGGCAGCGCTTCCGCCAAGCGGGACAGTTCCACCAGCACCAGTTTGGGATTGAGATCGCAGCGCAGGGCCAGTTCTGCGAAGTGGTCTCTGGTCAGTATCCCCATTCGTGTTTCGCCGCCGATGCTCATGGCAAAACGTTTGGCAATGGAGTCGTAAACCATCGTCGAGAGCAGATCATACGCCGGGGCGAACGACGGCCGACCGTTCCGGTAGAGCACGGCATAGTTCTTGGCGTGGGCGTCGCAGTTGCCGGTGAGAAAGTTGAAGATGAGCAGCCGGATGAAGCTCAATTTCCCCGCTGCGGGCATTTTGATTTCGGTCATCCTGCGCATGCACTCTTCCACGCCCGGACCGCCGTCCTCCTGATACTTGTGTTTCGGCGGCACATTCAGCAGCTGGCAGAAGTCCTCCTGATGCAGGCGCACGGTAATGCCGTCCACCGTCTCGCGGTCAAAGTCACGGTATAAAACGGTTCGTCATTCAGCGTCAGAATATCGCACTCCGCTGCCTGGATGCCGCACTTTTGTGCGAGCCTCATGCAGAAGAACTCGTTGAACACGCTGTCGGGGAAGTTCGGAATCGCCGGTTTGATAATGTGCGTAGAGGGCGTTCCGTAAAGCGGCAGGGAGATTTTTCCGTTGCGGACGCAGGCTACCAGTTTTTCCTGCGACCCTGCGCCGGAGATGCGGACCCCCTCGTCGCCGACGTCCAGCGGCCGCTGACCGAGGTTGTCCAGGATGCGGTATGCTTCATCACCGGAAAGGTCGCGGTAAACGGGATTTTTCAAAGATTGCGGCGTCTGCCCCGCCGGATAGAACGACACCGCACCTGCGCAGTCCGCGCCGATCCGCTTCAGCATCCCGAAGGTGTTGTCCTCGGAAACATGGAGGATCATCGCCACCGTGGCGCGGATACGCTCGTCGGGCAGCAGATTGGAGAAGAAGTTCTCCACCGCGGGCTCGTGGAACACCTCGTCCGTCAGCGGCAGATTCTGCGACAGCGGATAGGCGTCGGGCGAGCGCAGATACTCTGTCGAGTAGGCAAACGACATCGCGCCGTTGTCCTGCGACAGCGTCCCGATGCGGTCCGTGTTCAGAAACACATGAAGTTCATCGTGGATGCCGGACATGCCTCATCACTCCTTGTCGTAGGGGCTGCGGATAAGCATATCGACGCCGAGCGTTTCGAGGACGCGCAGCATCTTGCCGATGTGACACGTCTCCTTGCCGTTTTCCAAGTCGCTGATGAAACGGACTCCGGTATTCGCCAGCCCGGCGAGCTGTGCCTGCGTGACCTTCTGCGCCCGGCGCAATTCGCGCACCTTTCGCCCCAGCGCCGCGCAATCCTGAATCGTGTCCTGGCCCATGATCCAACCTCCATTTGTTACCGTTCGGGAATAATATACCAAGTTTTTCTCAAAAGTCAAGCAAAATTTTCCCGAACGGGAATTTTTACTATGGCTTTACAATGTGATCGGGAGTATGCGGCTCATAAGAAAAATCTTCCGGAAAAAGTGCAATAAACCGCTTGCTTACGCTCAGATGTCGGTTGTCTATATAACAGCGCACCACCCCGCGGTATCGCCAAGCGCCCCGTCCGGGACCCGCTCGCAGACCGGGCAAAGTCTACGGCCTTAAATCAATCCCCGACTTCAAAGTGCCATTTCAAAGTGCCAAATTTGCACTTTGAAAGACGTGGATGAGCACAGACCTCAGGAGTTTCCCTGATATCGGACTGCCGTTCCCGTCGCGATCCGCCACATCCGGATAATGACGCGGATGCGAATTGTAACGTATTTCGTTGATTGGCAGCCGACATTGTTGGACAATGCCCGGTTTTTGAATTGAATTTTTACGTTTGGAGCAGTATATTATTGCGGTTTTGTGTGTCGTGTTCCCCTTTGGGGAAGATGCGCGAACCGGCAAAAATTCGGTGCTGACAATGAAATTCGTCCTCAGACAATACGATACGGAGATGATCTCCTTCGACCTGCGGTCGGAGGGGCTGGACTGTTTTGTCTGTTTTGTCCCTGTGATTCTGCAACGCATCAGGAAGTCGAGCGCGGATGGGAAATGAGCACATTCGGAATAAAATGTCCTGGCTGCGGAATTCTCCTGGAAGCCGATGAAAACGATATCGGAGCCAAAGTCGAATGTACTGAATGCGGTCGACCTTTTATTCTCGCGCGGAATCCAGATCCCTCTTCGGCTGAGACCGCCAACGATACTGTGACTTTTACCTTCGATGCCTTCCCGAAAGAGCTGGACTACAGCCAGCCATTGTTCCTGACAATGCCCAATGGTACTTTCCCGGTGGAAAGCTGGAGCAATGTGCTTGAAAAGTGTTTTTCCTATGCGTTTGCGAATAATGCCGCGAAAGTGGGAGAATTGGTGGACATTAAAACTCCATTTCGCAAGGCAGTCCTCATTTCTCGGCACCCAGAACGGCTGCGAAGGGCAAAGGAATTGGGCGGTGATCTTTATATGGAAACTAATCTCAGCGCCCATGGGATTGTTAAAACTGTCTGCGGACTCATGGCTTACTGTGGATTCCCGGTGAAGGCGTTTTCGGTAACCTACCGGGTCAAGTCTTCCGAGCCGCCCGCTCCGGAAAGCAAAGTCGATGCGCCCGTATCGAGTTCCGAATTCAGCAAACCGCTGGATTTTTCCACGTTTACGACCGGGATCACGATCCCCGTCAGGGTGCATGAAGCATTTTTGAAGCACTTGTCGGTTAAATTGGAACGGGGAAAGTCTCATCCCGTGACGATCATGGTCGGAGACAGCAGTTTTCAGGTCTCGATCAACAACATCGGTTTCTCCGACCCGAACCGGAAACAAGTCCTAGCGTTTCTGTGGCGGAAGAATTCTCTGCTTGCCAAGAGCTTTCAGGCAACTTTTCCGGCTGTCTTCGAGCAGCTGTCGGAAGATCATTCCAATCGGGACGGGATCGACACGGTTCTGACCGTTTCCTGCGGTGAACAGCCTGATGTTTTCAAAATTGCCATGGATACGCCGCTGCTCGAAAACAAAAAGCCTGTCGCGTCCGTTCAAGCCGAAACGGTCGCCCCGATCTCGCTGGAAGCATCCGGGGCGAAGACGGCATCTTGTGGTGAGGACACAGAAAATAACGAGAACCAGCTTGCAGAGTTGTTGCAAGTGGAATTTGCAAATGGTGTCAGACCAAATTCCGTGATAGACCAGAAAAAAATCCGGAAGTTTTATCGACAGTATTTTGATGCAGATTTGTCTGAAGATTTTGACTTTGCTGCCATCTTGCCGAGAGTCGGCATTGCTCATGGCGGGAAGGTTTTTCCGAAACCTACGTCCAAACAAGGTGGCTGGCGCAGTCTTATCAACACACTTATCTTGGAAGGACAGTCTCTCTTTCAGTTCTCCCGTCTTATGGAATTGTACGCTGACGAGCTTATGACGTTCGGCATTACATCCCGCGAGTTGCTTCAAGAAGTGATGTCGCGAGATGCGTCTGATTCCTTCGATATCTCCGGCGAATTATTCGCTCCCAAGGGAGACGAGACAATTCCCCATCGTCTTGCTGCTGCCTTCATTCCCGCAGAGGGTGCCATTATTGACGTTCTTGCAACATCACGCTACGTCCCGTATCTTGATGTCGCATTCATTCGCAATTGGTACAGAGAAACGGACAGCCTGGTCAGAATTGCTCAAGATGCTTATGCCATAACGGAGCGAATTGAATTTGACGATACGGAGATTACTCGGGGCAAGTCTGACTGCGCAACAGCTGTAGCAGCGGATGGATTCTTTTCTCTGTCTCAACTGCATCTTGTCGACAGTGCTACGATGAACGACAGCCGTATGACTGAAGGTGCTCTTCGACGTGTTTTTTTTCAGCGTTTCTTGTCAGATGACTTTGATTTACATGGACAGATTGTTTGTGCCAAAGGGGAAAATGTAGATGCCCAGATTCCTCTTCGAGTATTTCTTCGCGAACATTCTGAAATCGCACTTGATCAACTTGAGGCAGTCGCGAAGGAATTTAATATCGCGCTGGGGATGGCACTTCAGACAGCCCACGAAGAGATGGTGCGTGTTAATCGAGAGAGATTCGTTGCGCCCGACATGATTCCGTTCAGCATAGGTCCAACAGACGAGGCCATAGCAAATGTTTGTGAAGACACACCCATGCCATTTGGATCATTCATGAATCTGTCGGACTTCCCAACTGTGCCAGGATGGTCATGGAACGAATACCTCCTTGAGTCTTTTTTGCGGCGGTCGAGTTCCAGGTTCCGGCTTCTGTCGCCAACTGGACCCTCAAAGGATGTATCGGGAGCTGTCGTTCCATGCCGTATGCGCGACTACAGTGCCGAAGATGTTTTTGCGATGATCGCCATTCGTAGCGCGGTTGCTCCTGAAACAAAGAAAGTTGGAATTTATCTTATTGAGACGCGTTGCATCCTGCGCCGTACAAGCAAAACATTGGAGGCGGTGGTTGCCAGAATGAAAGAATTGGAGAAACACTGATGTATACCTATTCACACGATTTGGAAACCGGCGGACTGATTCTTGAAGATTCGCTGTCAGAATTCTCAAAAGAGCCACGTCCAGTATGGGCGAAGGAACTTGATCTGCTGGGCTTTGACAAGTTCTGGAAATACGACAGCAACTGCCCAGACCCATATTTTTGGGCAGAAGCCAACTTCTACTGGTATCGCGGAAAAAAAGTCGCAAAGACCAACGGCGGTTCGCTTTACGAGAAACCAGAAATAGAATTGCTGAAAGATGAAACCGGCAAGGAGGTCCTGCCTGAAGGGTCATCACTCCTTCCCGTTGATATAGCGGCGATGGTAGCAAAAAACCGCCTGCGGCTCGAGGCTCTTGAAACTCTTACCGTCAAGAAGATATACGACATTTATCGCAAGTATGAAAAGAAGCTCGACTGTTTCCACGTCGCATTCTCCGGCGGCAAGGATTCAATCGTTCTGCTTGAGCTCGTATGCCGAGCACTGCCCCGCACGGCATTTTTGGTCGTGTTTGGCGATACCGGCATGGAATTTCCCGACACCTATAAAGCGATCGAAGAAGTCGAGGCACGTTGCAAGGCGGATGGCATAGCTTTCTATCGTGCCAAGTCGCGTTTTGAACCGGAAGAATCGTGGCGACTTTTCGGTCCGCCGTCGCGCGTCCTACGGTGGTGCTGCACCGTCCACAAATCGGTTCCCCAGACTCTAAAGATTCGCGAAGTCCTCGGCAAGCGGGATTACACGGGAATGGATTTCGTGGGTGTTCGTGGACACGAAAGTGCCTCGCGAGCCGAATACGAATACGAAAACTACAGCAAGAAACAGAAAGGGCAATACTCATACAATCCAATGCTCGAATGGACTAGTGCTGAAGTATGGCTCTACATCTTCTTCAGAGGGCTTGTTGTGAATGAAGCTTATATGAAAGGGAATGCTCGTGTCGGATGTCTCTTCTGTCCGCACTCGGCAGACAAATCGGATTGGTTTAGACGCATGAACTATCCCGATGAGGTCAGTAAGTTCGAGCGGCTTATCCGTGAAGGAGTGGATGACCCGTCCATGGACACATATATTTCATGCGGAGGATGGATAGAACGCAGTAGTGGCCGCGACATCAAGGAAAACGAAGTAAAGATTTTCGAAACGATAGATAATGGTCGTGTGATGATTCGTATGGTCAATCCGGCTACAGATTGGCGCGAATGGATCAAGACTCTGCCCGAACTTGTTGATGTTCGAAACGAGACAACGGAAGGGATGCAAATTGCAACAGATAGAAAAGACGGTTTTCCCGAAGTGGTCGTATCATACCCCGCAGAGCTTTCGAAAACTGCATCGGGCAAGATACTCAAGCAGTGCTTCATTAAAGCAACTTACTGTGTTGAATGTGGCGCGTGTGAAACGAATTGCCGTTCTGGTGCACTTTCGTTCAAAAATGGTCTCCACATCGAAAACTGCATCCACTGTGGGCAATGCCATGTGATTCCATATGGTTGCCATAGAGCTGATTCATTAAAAATACCATTTTCAAATAACACAAGAGGCTCAAAAATGAAAAGCCTGAACACTTTTGATGACCATGCACCCAAACCTGATTGGATTTTTGATTTTTTCTATCGAGGAGATAACTTCATAACAGACAATTCCCTTGGCCCAAATCAAAAAACAAAATTCAAACGTTTCCTTTCGGATGCCGGGCTGATAACCAAAAACAAGACCACTGCATTCTACGAACTGGTGAAGAAGCTGGGAGTAAATGCCGAAGATACATGGGGGCTTATTCTTGTAAATCTTGCAAACGAGAACCCTCAAATCGAATGGTATGTGCGGAATATGGATGCAGGACGTGTTTATGCTTCGCAGGAAATCATTGATGTACTTGCTCCTTTGGGGGTAAAAGAGAAAAATGCCCGTTCGATTCTCAAATCATTTAGGCGTTTGTGCGAAACGCCGCTTGGAAAAAAGCTCAAGTTTGGAACATTCATGGATACTGGCCATGCACTCCAGTCAATTACACGTACCATACCCGAAAAGCCATCGCCGCGCGTAATGCTTTATGCTCTGTACAAGTTCGCCGAAAAGTGCGGTGGATATTGGGAATTTTCGCTTTCGCGACTGATGGATTTCACAGTGAAATCCGATGGGGTGAGTCCGGCACAAACATTTGCGCTGTCACGTGACGAAATGGAGGCGATCCTGAACGGACTTGCGAGGACAAATCCGGACTTCGTTACATTCACCACGACCCACGATCTTGAACTTGTTCGTCTTGCTGATGACAAAACATCTTCGGATGTAATTTCGCTTTTCAATTAGGAGGAAGATCATGTCCAACTATAGTGACTATTTCCAACTCAAGTACAATCCTCCGGAAATTACGCAGGCAACATTTGATGCACACCCGGACGCCTGGAAAACAACTTACCCGCACAAGACATTTGTCGACTTGTTGAAACGACTGGAAAAAATGCTTGCACGCGGCAGCGAGATGGATAAACATTCCATCTGGGTCCACGGGGCATACGGAACGGGCAAGAGCCAAGTAACGTGGACTCTTCGTAGCCTCTTGACGTGCAACGATGTCGATTTCAACGCCTACTTTGATGATTATTCGCCGCTGAAAACAGAGAACGATTTGAGGACCAAACTTGCGGGGCATCGCAAAGCACGGAAGATCGTAGTGGCGGCACGGCACGGGTCAGATGCGATTTCGGGGCCGGAAGATCTTGTCGAGGCTGTTTTCACAAGTCTTTCCAAGGCCCTTGACGATGCGAAGATTTCCTACGATGCCGGTGCGACTCTGCGCGGCGGTATAGCCAAATGGCTTGAAGGCAATACTGAACGTGCTTATTTCGATGCGCTTATCAAGGAGTCTCCATATTGTCATAAGGGATGCTTTGCGGGCAAGTCGGCAGACGACATCCTTACAACTCTCAAGGGTAACGGTATTGCAGATGATTTGCTCAGGGAAATCCGGCGTCTTGCAAAAGACAAGGGCATCACAGCACTGCGCTTTACTAAGGAAGATCTTGCTGCCTGGATACGCGAGACAGTCGAGAAGAATAATCTGCACCTTATACTTGTTTGGGACGAATTTTCCGCATTCTTCAAAAACAACAAGACGAAACTCGATACATTGCAGTCTCTCGCAGAACTATCCGGGGCTACTCGATTCAATCTCGTGATCGTCACGCACTTCACCACATCTTTTTTGCCGGAGAACGACAATTCGGCACAAATCATTGTTGACCGTTTCAAGCCGACGATGGAAATCAGGCTGCCGGAAAATATCGCTTTCGAGCTGATAAGTGATTCCCTTAAGGTCAAGCCTGCATTCAAGCAAGAGTGGGAGTCGCTTGCCGACGATCTTAACGAGCGCATGATGGTGCCTCGCAGCAAAGTGGCGAAAATGCTTAAAGATGTCGATGAAGGCATCTTTCGTGCCATGCTGCCATTTCATCCGTATGCGGCACTGGTTCTCAAAAATATTGCCGCGTTATTTGACTCGAACCAGCGGAGTATGTTCACGTTCATTGCGGCGGAAGAAGATGCCCACGCATTCAAGTGGTACATCAAGACCCATTCGCCGGAAAATGGTGATGTGTTGGGGGTGGATTTGCTTTGGGAATACTTCTATGAAACCGGCAAAACGCTGAGAGGAACCGGCGAAACCGGGAAGAGTAATCTCGATGCCCAGGTCCGGGCGATTTTGGAGGTCTATCCCGACAAGTCTGGAAAACTGCTTGCAGACGAGAAGCGAGTCCTGAAAACGATACTAATGTTCCAGGCCCTGGCGAAAAAGCTCAACAATCCTCCCGAGTTTCTTGCCACAGAAGAAAATCTTCGTCTTGCCTTTGAGGGTATTGATGCGTTGGAAAGCGGCAAGGGGATAACCATTGCCAATAAACTTGTCAATACCGATAAGATTCTGTTCGTAGACGAGGTAAACGGCAAGCGCGTTTACCAAGCCCCGATGGCAACTGGTGGTCGTGATTTGCAGGAAATTGAGAAACTTAAGCAACACTACCTTGACACAACAAAGACGAAAGACCTGCTGAAAGATTGGAAACGCGAAGAGGTGTTGCGTTTGTCACGTCCTTTGGAAGAACGATTCGACATCCGGATTTCGGGACCGGACTCGTTTAAGCTGGTTCTTGGTCAGCTGCTGGCGCAGGATTCCAAGAATTACAAAATGCGAGCCATGATTGTCATCGGTCATAATAGCCTTGATGCTGTTGCCGCCAGAACGGCGATAGATGAGGCCCTTGCCGAGCCGCGAAGCAGTAATGTCGTCTTTATAGATGCATGCACTGTGGAACTGGATGACGATGATTTTGCGAAATGGGCCGAATATAAGGCTCGGGCAAATTGGTATGCCCGTAAGGATACGCAACAATCAAACAATGCCCTTTCAGAAGCGGAAAAAATACTTTCTGCATGGCGAGATAAGATAGCATCCGGCGCATTTACCGTAAGAACAAAACGTAATCCGACAGGTGTGGTTTGTCATGGGGCTTCCGAGGTCGGAGACGAAATGCGCTTATCGGTGATGGAAAAATATCCGCTTGCATTGGAATTTGAACACGGTCTGAAAGACACCCAGTTTAATCAAGCGACAAAGGCAGAGGTTTCTGCAGGAGTATGGGGTGGTCTTGCTCATCTTCCGAACGGAGAGAAGGGCGGTAAGATGGATGCGGCTGCGGAAAATGCTCTTATTGGTCCAGTTAAAGACAAGGCGGAGTATTGGAAAGCGGTTCCAACGCTGACAATTTCCAAGATAAAGTCCAAGATTGAGCAGAAACTCAAGCACGCTTTTAAGTCAGGCGGTGAAGGAAGAATTGAGTTTGGCGACATCATAGAATCGCTTTTTGAAATCGGATTCATGCCGACGGCTTTGCATGGCTTCCTCGTAGGGTATCTTCTTAAGGAATATGTAGGCGGTGATTACCGATTTGTCCGCGATGGAGAAAGTCCACTTCTTACGGTAACAAATATGACCGAGGCGATTCTTGCCTATTTCAGGAAGGTTCTTGGAACGGGAGGGGGAAGATACCACGAGGCGTATATCGGGATTTTGACAGATGAGCAACGGCGTTTCGCTGACCTTGCAAAAGTTGTGTTCCACCTTGGCGAGAATGCCTCAATTGATATCGTTGCACATGATCTTGCTGTGCGCATTCGAGATTTCCAGTATCCATTGTGGTGTTTTGAGGCATTGCCTGAAGCGGTCGGTTTGGAACGCTACATTGAACAGTTCACGTTGCTCACCAATCCTGCAAACCAGAAGGGAGCCACGCTCTCAGGTGTGGCGACGGAGATTGGGCGCATGGCGGCAAACGCCCCCGATGTGGAGACGCGACTCTCGGCTCTTTTCACAAAGGAGAAGGCCGCAGCGGCAATGAACGCATGGTTAGATGATTTTGAGGAAGGTCTGTTCCGCAAAACGGCAGAAGAGATAAATGCCCCCGATCCGCTTGCAGATGTGAGACGTTGTTTTGGCAAAGACGGTGATGGTGCCTGGCTCTGGCATCGCGAAACGGGAGAGAACGAGATCCGAGCACTTCTTCGGGACTACCGCATCGTGGCGGAATCGTCAAAACGGGGCTTTGTGACCCCAGTGAATTCTGTTTGGGAATGTATTGAGGCTTGGCGGGACAAGACACGCAATATACGCATCCCGTTTGCGACACTTGTGGCGTTAAAACCGCAGTCCAAGACATTTCTTGGATTACTCAAGGAGATAGCTGAAGGAAGACATCTTGAGCAGAATGACAGGCGAGACGCCTTTTTCCGCGAGATTACAGACAAGGGAGACATCAATCGCGATATGCTCGACGGATGTCTTGCGCTTTTCAAATCGACATACTGCGAACAGCTTTCTGGCTTGGACACACAGGAGATGGATGATTTGTATCTTACCGGGTTGGATAAATCGTCCTTCCTTGCCGACAAGCCGACCTATGAGCAGATGCTCGTCCAAAAAGTCTCTGAAATCAAGAGTCACCAAGGACGGGCGAAATTGCTTGCTTTGTGGGAAGAAAAGACAGGAACTCCGACTCCTTCGGCATGGTCGAAGCAGTTTGAAACACCTATTCTCGCCATGGTTCCTCCAGAGGGAACTTCCTTACTCAATAGTTTGCGCAACGCCTTAAATGCTTTGAACAACAAAGAATCGTCGGTCGCCAATGTCGAAGCTGCACTTGACTTTTTCTCAATCCATCCGGAGGTGTTCAGCTGGTTTGAGGGCAAGGTGGCTGACGAGGCCTTCCAACGGAATGTTCTCGGCCGCTATGCGGTCGTACTGACAGATCTCGCGGCAGTTCGTACTCGATTGGGAAAACTGAATGCAGATCCCGACAGTTGGCTTGTTGATCCGAGGCTTGAAGTAACGCTTCAGAAGTTGGCAGAAAGCGAATACAACCTGAATTGCGCGGAACACGTACGCGGGAAAATCAAAGAAATGAGCGCGGAGGAAGCGAAACGTTATCTCGTGGAACTTGTTGTAAACTCACTTGATGTGGGGCTGGTAATTCTGTCAAAGGAATAAACGCTATGGATACTGTTAAAGCTGCACTGGATTACCTGAACGGGAACGGGACCTCGACTCCTTTTTTTGTGGCGTTTGATGCGTCTGCCGATCTGTCATTGCTTGTATCATCACTCTCTTCATGCGATACGATACGTATGAGTGAGTTCTGCCATGCTCCAGATGCATTGCCGGACTTGGATTCACTTTGCGATCGGCTTACACATGCGAGCGGGAAAGCGATTCTTCTTGGCGTTGGCGAGTATGCAGCACTTTCTGGCGACAGAGAGGTGAAGAGATGGCTTTTCGGACTGACCTTACACAATTTCCGCCTTGTCGTGCCGGTATGGAATGGACACATATTTCTCGACGATGAATCGCGGAACGATCCCCGTGTACAGGGGCGCAGGGGGGTGGCGTTTGCCAAAACAGACAATCATTGGTCGATTCGTATTTTCAAAGAAGGTCTTGTAAAAAATCCCGACGCAACGGGATTCCGGGCTCTTATGCGAATTCTTGAAGACGGGTGTAACAATGCGCTAACCGCCGTAACAACAGTTGTTCCGCTAAACAACATATGGTGTCGTCGGATTGATTCTGCTTACGAGGTATTCAAAGAGCGGTATCCGAAAAGTAATGTTCGGGAGGAAATGTTTTCCGAAAAACAATGGTCGGCATTCCTAAATGAAGATCGCATTCGAGATGACAGTCTGCCAAGCGCAGATTCGCTTCTGAGGCTCCTTGAAGATGGAACAGGTGATGACCAGTATCTATCGTTTGTAATATCGAAAACCCGACAATACTCCGAATGGCGGAGCAATCTTCTTTGTGCAATTCTTGAAATTTCCCCTGACGATGAACTCTTCCCTATACTTTATGGGGCTCGCAAGAAGATAATCTCGCATTTTGACAATGCAGATATGACAGATTTTATTCGTGAATCCTACCGCATTTCCGATCCTTCCGTCCGTGTTTGCTATATGACTGATACCACGGCTCTGGAAAGAGAAGAAATAATGCGGATAGTCGTGGCAACTGAAGATGTCCCAGATGCGGTGGAAATGGTCTATCCTTTGCTATGGGATTATTGGCGTAAGTTTATGCTTTGCGGTGATGCCTTTTCCAAAGATCTCACACAATATTTCCAGGACTACAAACGGCAAAAACTATTAGGGCGAATCGAGCCAAGTTTCATGGAAATTGTGCGGGATCTTGCAGAAGATCGTCCACAATTTGCCTTGCCAACGAGAGAATCTGTTCTTGAAAGCATCGGAACGGACAATGTAGCACTTTGCTGGGTAGATGCATTGGGGTGTGAGTTCCTTGGATTTATTCAGGCTGTTGCGGAGCGCCGTGGTCTTAAGCTGAAAGTTACCCCCGCGAGGGCAAAATTACCATCCATAACAAGTGTAAATCGACAGTTTTATGACGAGTGGACAGGCGAAAAAATGCCTCCATTCTCCAGACTGGACAAGATAAAGCATGGTGATTTTGTAAAATTTGACGATACGGACAGTAATGTGGCAACCGAGCTCCCACATGAATTGCAAGTTGTGGAAGAAGCGATTAATGCAATATCAGCACGACTCCGCAAAAAGCCAGGCAGCAAAGTAGTTCTTGCCAGTGACCACGGCGCGACCCGTCTTGCCGTGATCTCGCACAACGAAACGGTTTGGGAACTGCCGGAGAAAGGAAAACACAGCGGCAGATGTTGTCGTAAAAGCGAGTTTGATGGTATTCTTCCGCCTTGTTCAACCGACAGTGAAGACGAGAAATGGCATATCCTTGCAGGGTATGATCGCTTTAGGGGTGGTCGGCAGGGGGACGTTGAAGTCCACGGCGGAGCCACTTTAGAAGAAATGGTCGTTCCCGTTATAGAGTTTGAACTACTTGGAAGAAATATCCATGTAAAACTTGCAGAGAAAAAATTCAAGGTGACTTTCCGCGATACGGAAATTACGCTCCAATTCTTTTGCTCTGCAACTCTGACAGCACCGTCTGTCGCGATTGGGGAATCACGCTATAAAGCTACTGCGAATGATAGCGAAATTGGCTGGTATGATGCCCGTATTCCTAAACCCGTGGCTGGCGACCATGTGGCGATTGTTTATGACGGCGACACGAAAATCGACGAAGTTCGTTTTTCCGTTATAAGCGGTGGGGCTCAAATTAAGAATGACGATTTCTTTTGATAAAGGAACTCTTTTGAAATGACACAGGAAACGACAGAAAAACTCCGCAAATGTTTTGAATCAATGGCGGTTTTCAAGGACTTGACTCAAGCAAGTCTTTTCAAAACACTTGGATTGCCGTCTTTCATGCGAGACTGGCTTCTGCAGCGTTTTGAGAACGAAGATGGAGTGTTTGACGCAGAAGAAATGATTGCATTTGTGCATGATTTTATTCCAAAACATGGCGATTGGCCACGGATCAAAGAGAGAATTGTTGTGGGCTTTGAGCGCGTCAAACTCCTTGCAAAAATAATTGTCAATATTGATGTTGTTACAGGTGATGTTACTTTTTCCTTACCTGATTTTGGACTTCGCAATCGTGAGACGATGATTGACGCAGAAGTATGGGACAAGTGCAGAGGAAAGCTGGCATCTGGTCACGAGACATGGGGAATGCTTGAGCTCGGATATCGTCCGCCAGATGATACGGCTCGGCCTAAGCTTCCCGGTAAAATTAAGTTGCTGTCATTCCGAGATTTTTGCCCTTATACAATTGACTTGGAATACTATAAGGACGTCCGCAAAGAATTTACGACTCAGGAGTGGATCGATATTATCCTCGGCGCTGTTGATTACAAAGCAGAAGGATACGTAGCGGCAAAAGCAGAAAATGCTGAGCTCCCAGACCCACAGATAATGAAACATACGATGCTGTCACGTGTGCTTCCATTTGCAGAAAAGCGTCTCAATCTTATTGAGCTGGCCCCGATGGGCACGGGGAAATCATACCTGTTTGGACAAGTGAGCCGCTATGGTTGGCTTTCTACCAGCGATAAGATGACTCGCGCAAAACTTTTCTATGATGTCGGACGACGCGAGCCGGGACTCGTTGGACAAAACGATTTTATTGTTTTGGATGAAATACAAAAAACCGTCTTCGAGGATGGTATGGGAAGCGTGATGCAAGGATATCTGGAGCAAGGTAAATTCTCGATAGGGAATTATTCTGCTTCTGCAGACTCTGGATTTGTCTTGTGCGGCAATATCCCGCCAGAGATAATGAAACAGGATGGTTACGCCTATATGTTTGCCAATCTGCCGAAACTGTTTCATGACGCCGCGATGATTGACCGCTTTCATGGATTCATCAAGGGATGGAATATTCCCCCAATGAACAGCTCGCTTAAGATAGATGGCTGGGCGCTGAATTCTGAATATTTTACAGCGATACTACATCAGTTGCGTGATGACAGTTCTTATAGACATGTCGTTGACGAATTGGTGGAAGTCCCTCCAGGTTCCTACGAACGCGATACCGAGGCGGTTAAACTTATATCAACGGCATTTCTAAAACTGTTGTTCCCCAATGTAAGAACTCCTACAGACATTTCGGAAAGGGACTTTGTGCGATTTTGTTTCAGACCGGCGATGAAGATGCGTTATACCATCCGATACCAGCTGGGACTTATGAACGAGCAATATAGGGGAAAAGATTTGCCTGCTTTCAAAATAAGAAAGGTGGTCTAAGAGTGCCAAAGAAAGTTGAGCAATGCTTCGAATGCGGACAAATGGTCGACAAAAATGCTCTTGGTCTCAACAAAAAGCTGTTGGGAGAGAATGTTTCCAAGTTCTTCTGTTTATCATGTCTTGCCGAGAATCTCGGGGTGTCTGTTGAAGACCTCATCGCAAAAATAGAAGAATTCAAACGGGAAGGCTGTAAATTATTTTCATGAAGAAACGCCCTTACATTTACGCCGATAATGCGGCGACGACCAAGCTGGCTCCGGAAGCTCTCGAAGCCATGATGCCGTTTCTCACCGATGAATACGGCAATCCGTCCAGTTTGTATTCCTTCAGCAGATCCGCGAAAAAGGCTTTAGCTGATGCCAGGGCTGTCATCGCCGAATGTATTGGAGCATCTCCGGAGGAGGTCTTCTTCACCAGCGGCGGAACCGAAAGTGATAATTGGGCGATCAAAGGTTTTCTGCCGTATGGGAAGGTGATTGCATCAGCAATTGAGCACCATGCTGTTATGAATTCTCTTGCTTATTATGACCATTTTCAGCATGGTCCGGGCAAATTGCTGTCGGTAGACAAACGAGGAACTGTCTCCTTCAAGTCGTTAGAAAATGCTCTTTCCCGCCGGGTGGCATTGGTGTCGGTTATGCTGGCTAATAATGAAATCGGAACCATCGAACCGGTCAGGGAACTGGCTGCAATGACTCATGAGTATGGCGCGGCGTTTCATACCGATGCCGTTCAGGCCGTCGGTCATATCCCCGTAAATGTCGAAGCTCTTGGTGTTGATTTACTTTCCGCCTCGGCACACAAATTTCATGGGCCCAAGGGAATCGGGTTCCTTTATTGCAAGAAAGGAGATCCCTTGGAAAGATTTCTGGATGGCGGACAACAGGAAGCCGGGATGCGCGCAGGCACGGAAAATGTTGCTGCCATCGTTGGTATGGCGACTGCGTTGAGACTCTGCTGCGAAAGAATGAACGAAGTTACTGCCCGTTTGACCGAGATGACCAGCTGTTTCAGTAAAATAATCAATGCCAACATTCCTGAAGCAACATTCAACGGAGACTCGGAACATCGTCTGCCGGGTCACATCAGCCTGTCCATCCCCGGTATTTCAGGAGAAGCTCTGATGCATGTCCTCGATTTGAAAGGTATCGCCGTATCGACGGGTGCAGCCTGCGATTCCCGTTCGACCAAAATTTCAGACGTGTTGAAAGCGATCAGGCTGCCGGTGAAACTGGCGAAGGGGACCATCCGAATCACTTTGGGAGCGTATAATACCGTGGATCAGGCACAATATATCGCCGACAAAATCGTTGAATACTTCAGGATCGTCTCAAAATGAAAACTTATAAACAAATAATATCCGAGGTCGGGCAGCTAGTGTAGCGTCTCTTAAATAATATCATGTTACTGTCTTTCCTTTAAGAC
>ERZ1034984.357-NODE-357-length-51756-cov-26.007157_pt1 | contig 51756 bp, 36 predicted proteins | sample MGYA00520589_ERZ1034984 | MGnify/ENA primary metagenome ERZ1034984 (study PRJEB33766, sample SAMN09781790) | gut metagenome | biome: gut microbiome | host: Homo sapiens | place: Madagascar | study: EMG produced TPA metagenomics assembly of the PRJNA485056 data...
CGCACAACAAGCGCGGTCAGCGCCGCGAACGAATGTGAGGGAATTACTTGCCTTTAGCAAGTAACGAGGAACGATAGTGACGAAGCCGAACGTAGAGAGCGAAGCCCCTCCGGCGTAGTGAGCGCAGCGAACGTTGAGGAGTTGACGGGCGCAGCCCGGCAAGTAAGGGGCGCTAGCCCCGCCCGCGAATGGAAGTGCTTCGCAAGTCAACGGGAGTTCCAAGGCGAGCGGGGAGGTCCGGAGGGCGATTGGCCCTCCGGAGCCATCCGCAAATGACTGGCACCCAGTTTGTGGACGGTAATGGTATGGAAAGGTAAATGAAACTTAAGTATAATTACACGATCATGTGCGACTTGAAAGCGGAGCTGAAGCTTTCTCCCGCGGAGCGGGAGCAAGCCCTTCGGGCTCCGCATTCCAAGGTTGCCGATCGGACTGCGGGGGTATTGCAAAATGCAATATTCGGTGAATTACGCTGCATTGCATTTTGCAATGAAATAAGATGAAGGACGCCTTGATATTGAGGTTGACAGACGGCTGGCATGTATTTTGCTGAAAATGTACGGAAAACAGAGTTAAGAGCTTATCCCTGAATAAGCTCTAAGGAGAAATGCGGATGCTGGATATTCGGAAAAAATTCCTGATCAGCTTCGGGGTGCTGGTAGTGCTGATTGCGACGGTCGGGGCTGTGATGATACGGCAGGTGGACCGTCTCGGCGAGGCGATCGACGTGATTTTAAGGGAGAATTACCGGAGCGTGGTGATCTGCCGGAAAGTGGACGATATTCTGGAGGAGGTGAACGGCGGTTTGCTGCGCTCTTTCCGGGACGGGACGGCGGAGGAAAATGGCGACTGGAAGGAGGCGGTTCGGGAACTGCGGGCTGCATGGGATGCCGAACTGCGGAATGTGACGGTGAAAGGGGAGCTTGAACGGGCGGAACGGGTCAACCGGCTGCTGAAGGAGTATATCGCACTGCTGCCGGAGCTGGCGCAGCCCCGGAAAGCGGAAACGGAACGCCGGACGCTTTACGATGAACGCATGGAGCCGCTGTTCCGGGAGATCAAAGAACTGACCGGCGAAATTCAGGCGTTGAACCAGCAGAATATGATTGACGCGAACAACCGGGCGCGGCAGGAGGCGGAGACGTTGCACCGGCGGGTGCTGATGATCCTGATCGGCTGCTGTCTGTTCGCGGTGATCCTGACGCTTCTGCTCAAGAATTGGATTCTGAATCCGATCGCCAGACTGCTGGCGCTGACCAATGAGATCAGCAACGGCAATCTGGATATCGTGCTGGATGCGAAATCCGGTGACGAGATCGGGCAGTTGTCGCGCTCTTTCAATGCGATGGCCGCGGCGCTGCGGGAGGCGCGCCGGAATGAACGGATCAAACTGGAACGTTCCGAGCGGACCAACCGCGACGTGTTCAGCGAATTGCCGACGCCGATCGCCGTTTTCGACGCCCGCAGCGGTCGCGTGGAGATTGCCACGCGCAGCGCGGAACAGTATTTCGGCTTCCGGATCGGAGCCGAAGTCGGGGCGGTGAACGCGGTCTGGCTGCGGGAGATTTACGACCGGGTGCTGGCCGGGGGCGGCGTCTGTACCTGCCGGCAGAATGACGGGGTGATCCAGCACTTCATCGATAACAAGGAGTATTTTTTCCAGCCGACGGCGCTTCCGATTCCGGCGGACGCCCCGGCTGACCGTATTTCGGCGGTGGCGGTGATCCTGAAGGATGTGACCATGGCCCATGAACAGCAGGAGCTGAAGCGCAGCGTGATTTCGACGGTTTCGCACCAGTTGAAGACGCCGCTGACCTCGCTGCGCATGTCGATTTATCTGCTGCTGGATGAGAAGATCGGGCCGCTGAATCCGGGGCAGCTCGACCTGGTGATGTCGATGCGGGACGATGGCGACCGGCTGGCCGATATCATGAGCGACCTGCTGGACCTGAACCGGGTCTCCGGCCGGAACAATCTGCAACTGGAGCCGCGGCGTCCCGCCGATCTGATCCGGGCCGCCGAGGAGCGGTTCCGGGCGAAGTGCCTCGACCGCGAGATCAGGCTGGAAACGCAGGTCGCTCCCGACGTCCCCGACGTGCTGGTCGCGGTGAACCGGATCGACTATGTGTTCGACAATCTGATCGGCAATGCGTTGCGCTTTACCCCGGCGGGAGGCTCGATCACGGTTTCGGCGGTGCGGCGGGAGGATGCGGTGGAATTCACGGTGCGCGATACCGGCTGCGGAATGCCGCCGGAGGTGCAGGCCCATTTGTTCGAGCAGTTTTACCGCGCTCCGGGGCAGGAGCCGAACAGCGGCGTCGGCCTCGGATTGTCCATCGCCAAGGAGATCGTCACGGCGCTGGGCGGATCGATCCGGGTGGAGAGCGCGGAAGGGCAGGGGAGCTCTTTCATCTTTTCGATTCCGGTGACGGGGGCGAAGGAAAATCAGGAGAAGAACTCCGCGCAATGGGTGTGACCGGGCGGAGCCGGAAAGAAGGTGTGAAATGGAGATCGAACGTGCTGACCGTTTTCTGCGGCTGATCCGCAACTCCCGGCGCGGCAGGCTGAAGATTTATCTCGGATATTGCGCGGGAGTCGGCAAGACTACCCAGATGCTGAAGGAGGCGCAGCGGCTGAAGCACAGCGAAGGAGTGGATGTCGCGGTCGGATTGCTGGAAACGCATGGCCGGGCCGAAACCGCCGCCTGCCTGGGCGACTTGGAGGTGATTCCCTGCCGGGTGATGCGGCACCGGAACATCGAAATCGCCGAAATGGACGTGCCGGCCATTCTCGCCCGGCGGCCGCAGGTGGTGCTGGTGGACGAACTGGCGCATACCAACGTCCCCGGTTCGAAGCATGAGAAACGGTATCAGGATGTGGAGGAGATTCTCGATGCCGGAATCCATGTGATTTCGACGCTGAACATTCAGCATCTGGAAAGCCTGTACGAAATCGTTGAGAAAAGCACCGGCGTGAAGGTCCGGGAACGGATTCCGGACTGGGTGGTCACGGGAGCCGACGAGGTGGTCAACGTCGATGTTTCGGTGGACGACCTGCGCGAACGGATTCGCACCGGCCGGGTTTATCCTGCCGAACGGATCGGGAGCGCGCTCGACAATTTTTTTCGTGCGGGCAATCTTCAGCAGCTGCGGGAACTGACGCTGCGGGAACTTGCCGCGCAGCTCGACACCCGTTACCGGGAGAAAAACGAAGCCGGCGGGGATTCGGGCGACAGCGTCAGCCCCGATCAGGTGATGGTCTGCATGAGTTCGCTCAGCCCCAATGCCGACGCGCTGCTGCGTTACGGTTCGCGGCTCGCCGGGCGGCTGAACCGCAACTGGTATGTACTCTATGTGCAGACCTCCCGGGAGAGCGCGCTCAGGATCGACGCCGCGACCCAGCGGCGGCTCGCGGATACCCTCGAACTGGCCCGTCAGGTCGGAGCAAAGGTGTTCACCTATCAGGGGGATGACGTGGTCAAGACCATTCTGCAGTTTGCCCGGGAACACCGGGTCGGCCATATCATCATGGGCCCTTCCGGACGGCGCATCCCTTTCTGGCGGCGGCTCTTCGGCGAAACCAGCCTGTTGGAACGGCTCACCGTCAGCAACTATGATTTCAAGATTGTGGTGACTGAAAAGCGCCGCCCCGAATGAAGCTCCTACGCTTCGGCGAGGCGGGCCTGCAGGCCGGAGGCGCGGCGGGTGCGGCGCTCCAGCATCAGGCGCGTGACGGCGGGCGTGCTCCAGAGCACCACCTCCTTTGAGGCGCGGGTGATGCCGGTGTACAGGAGTTCGCGGGTCAGAACCGGTGAATCGCCGTCCGGCAGCACCAGCAGCGCCCGGCTGAACCCGGAGCCCTGCGACTTGTGGATGGTCATCGCGAAAACCGGTTCATGCTCCGGGAGTTCGGCGGCGAGGAAACTGCGCTCGAAGCCGGGGAAATAGATCCGGATCGCGCCGCTTCCGGCGAGGTCTTTCCAGAAGAGTCCGATGTCGCCGTTGCTGAGGCCGGTCAGCCGGTCGTTGGCGAGGATCATCACGGGCATGCCGGGCGTGTCGTCGCTTTTCCAGTGAAAGAGTTCGCGGATGATCCGGTTCAGTTCCTCCACGCCGAAAGGGCCGCGCCGGACGGCGGCCAGCACCTTGAAGGCGTTCAACAACCCGAACGCCTCCGTGAGTGCTTCGGCGGTTCCGGCTTCGGCCAGCTCCGCGAGGCGGAGGAAACAGCCGCGTTTGCCGGGCAGCTCGCGCGCCAGTTCCTGCCTGAGCCGGGCGGAGAGCTGGTCGCGCGTGACGGCGATGGTGCGGAAATCATCATTCTGCTGATGGTGAATGAAGTCGGTCAATTCCTTGATTTTTTCCGGCGTCGCGCCGTCCTGAAGCAGTTTGATCGCGGAGCTGACTTCGCCGATTGCGGGCGCGGTGTCGAAACGGAAGTTGTGGGTCAGCTCCGCAAGCGCCCCGGTGAGCGGCCGCGCGTCGTCCGGTTCCGCAAGAAAGACGCCGGGCGACTGCCGCAGATAGGCTTCGCGGATCGCGCCGGAAAAGGCGTTGCGCTTCCCGGAGTCGCAGATGTCGGCCAGCACCGCGCCGGATTCGACCGAGGCGAGCTGGTTCGGGTCGCCGAGCAGGATCAGCCGGGTTTCGGGTGCGAGGGCCTGCATCAGCCGCGCCATCAGCGGCAGCGACACCATCGAACTTTCATCGACGATCACGAGGTCGAAGGGGAGCGGATTCCCGGCGTGGTATTTCGTCCGGTGCGTCAATGGCGCGGAACCGATCAGCCGGTCGATGGTCGAGGGGGCAAGCTCCAGAATCCGGCGGCGTATCGCTTCGGCCGTGCCGATTTTGAGGCCGTCCTCGCGCAGCGCCTCGCCGAGCCGGGCCTGCGCCTTGCCGGTCGGGGCGCACAGCGCGACCCGGAGTTCGGGGACGCGGGCGAATTCCAGCGCGAGCAGCGCCGCGACCACCGTGGTCTTGCCGGTGCCGGGGCCGCCTGAAATCACCGTGAAGTCCCGGCTTGCCGCCGCCAGCGCCGCCAGCCGCTGGAAATCGGGCCGGCCTTCTGCCGCTCCGTTGCGGTAGTTGATGAAAAGTGCGTCGAATGCTCCCGGGGGCAGTTCCGGCGGATGTTCCGGGCGGCGGGCGCGGTGCATGACCGCCTGCGCAACCTGAAGCTCGTACACCAGATAGCGTTGCAGATAGAGCCGCCCGGCGTCGTCGATTGCCAGCGGAGTCGGGAAGCCCGCGTCGCGGCAGGCCGGATAACGGCTGACCGCGGCGGCGAGGGCGGGAGCGGACAGCCGTTCGAGCCAGGCATCGCAGCCGGGAAGCCGGAACTGCCGCTGCCCCTCGGCGGGAGTTTCCGGAAACAGCATCCCGGCCAGCTCCCGCAGCGGGCAGCAACTGTGGCTCAGGCGGACCGCGCGGGAGGCGAACAGCGCCGCAAGATAAAGCTCCTCACACTCCGGCGCGCGGGCGAAACGGAGCATGAAGTCGGCGAACGCCAGATCGATCGGTTCAAATTCGCCGGTGGCGGCGCAACGTTCGGCAAATGGCTGTTTCATGATTCCTCCGGGCTGATCAACGCTTCGAGCGCGGTGACGAGTTCAAAATCGGGCCGGGTGAAGAATACGCCGTCGCCGTTGGGAGGCTGTCCGGCCCGGATGCCGCGCAGAAAAAGGTAGTAGACGCCGCCGAAGCGGTCGCGGTAATCCTCCGCATCGAACTTCCCGAAGGTGCGGCGCAGGAATTTGACCAGCGCGACCGTATAGAAGAGGTATTGCAGGAAGTAATAGCTGTGGCTCATCGCCGCCGGGAGCTGGGCGGGCGTGAAGTTGGCAGGTTCGCCGTCGAGCCGGTTGGTTTTCCAGTCGACGAGGCTGTAGCGGTCGCCGGAGGCGGTGCGGCGGCGGAAAACCAGATCGATAAAGCCGTTCAGGAAGCCGCCGTCCACCGGGGTGTTCCACTCCGGCCAGTCGGTGAAGCGGAACTCCCGCTCCGCATAGTCTCCGAGCAGTTCCGCGATCTCGCCGGTGCGGAATTTCCGCCCGAAGCCGAACAGGAACCTGAGTTCCGAGAGGCGGTCGGCGCGCCCGATCTGCGACAGGGTGAAGCCGTCGCCCTGCGCGTCGTGCAGCGGGGCGCGGCGGGTGCGTTCGACCATCGCGGCGACCGCGTCGAGCCGCTCGCGGTCCGCGCCGGAACCGTCGCCGGCCAGGAGTCCGTAGAAGCGCAATTTGCGCGCCGCCAGCTCCCGGAGCGTGTCGAAAGGGGCGGTAAAATCCAGCTCTTCAAGGATTTCATGCACCGCATTGCCGAAGGCCTTGCCGCCCGGAAGCGCGAGGGCCGGATTCTTCTCCGGCGCGGTTTCGGACAGGGCGGGAAGCTGTTCCTCGGGCTGGCTGTCGTCGTGGTCCGCGCCGTCGTCGGCGGGATCAAGCCGCCCGGAAGCCGCCGGGGAGAGCGAGGAAAAGCTGGCGATCCGGTAGTGGTCGCGCAGCACGCGATGATTCCACTCCCACGGCGCCAGCTGCCGGCTGCGGTCGAGTTCGGGGCGGTAAACCTGCGTGGAAACCGGCAGGGTTTTCTCTTCAAGCTCCACCGGCAGCAGCCGCGGCGCATCCTTTCGCATTTTCAGGAACCGGGTCGGATGGGCCGCTTCCTCCGGCGTCGCCTCGCGGAACTTGACGAGCCAGTCCAGCGGCGAATTGCAATAGCTGCTCGCACCGTCTTTGCCCCACAGCACGTGACAGCGGTATTTGGCGCGGGTCAGCGCGACGTAGGCGAGGCGGAGGTTTTCCATTGTCGCCTCATCGTGTTCGCGCTCGTTCATCGAACCTGCGGCGTGCAGTTCATAGACCAGATGCCCGTCCTCGTGGAAATTGCCTCCCGGCGAACGGCTTCCGGTCGCAAAGCGGAACAGCGAGGGCAGGATCACCACCGGGTACTCCAACCCCTTGCTGCTGTGGACGGTGGTGATTTTCACCGAGTCGCGGTCGCTTTCGAGAATCTGCTTGACTTCGTCGGAACTGTCGTCGATCCGCCCTTCGACCGCGTCGGAAAGGAAATTCAGCAGCGCATTGATGCTCAGCTTGCGGCGGCTGCTCTCCTGCTGGAGCAGGTCGCCGAGCTGGTGGAGGTTGGCCAGCTTGCGCTCGCCGCCCTCCTGACGCGCGAACCGGGCGGGAATGTCGAAGTATTTGAGAAGGCCGGAAAACATCACGATAAAGGTCTCCGGCCGCCACTCCCGGCGCAGCCGGGCGAAGGCGGTCTGATGCTCCGCAAGCTCGTTGCTTCCTTCCTCCGAACCGAGCCGCAGCAGTTCGGCAAGGCCGCACCCTCCCAGACCGGTCGCCAGCGCCGCCAGCACTTCGCCGCTGCGCTCCGGTGCGGCAACCGCCGCCAGTACGGTCAGGAGTTCGCGGGCCTCGTCGCTGCGGTAGACGCTTTCGCTGTTGGAAAAGACCGACGGGATCATCCGCGCCGCCAGCAGCGGCTTCAGGGCGTAGGCTTCGCTCCACTTCTTGACCAGAATCGCGATGTCGCCGGGGCGCAGCCGCCGTTCGGGAGTGTCGCCGCGCGGCGGAATATGCAGCGTGTCGTCACAGAGCAGCGCATTGGCGATTTCGACCGCCGCCGCAAGGCAGGCGTCGCCGTCGGAGTCGGGGAGGTCGGTGATACGCAGCGGGCGGCGGTCCTCGCGTCCCGCGACCAGCAGCGCGGATTCCGGGCGGTTGCCCAGTTCCGGTTTGGCCGGAGCGGAAATCTCCGGCAGCGTGATCCGCTCCGACGCGAAGGGCGACGCATGACGGCTGAACAGCAGATTGACCGCTTCGATCATCCCCGCCGCCGAACGGAAATTGCGGGTCAAAGTGTATTTGGCTCCGCCGTAACGGAATACGTCGTCCGCGGCGCGGTTGTAGGTGTCGATGTCGCCGCCGCGGAAGCCGTAGATCGCCTGCCGCGGATCGCCGACCAGAAAGAGGGTCGCCGCCGGCACCGCGCCGCCGGGTTCGGCCGGGTCGATGAATATCTTTTTGAAGATCGCATACTGGATCGGGTCGGTATCCTGAAACTCGTCCACAATTCCCAGCGGATACTGCTGCTGAAGGCTCCGCTGCAACCGGCTTTCCGGCTCCATCAGCGCCCGGTGCACGTCGCGGATCATATCGTCGAAGGTCTGCAGGTTCGCCTGCTGCTTGGCGCGGTCGTAAGCGGCGATCAGTTCCTCGACCGCCGCCAGCAGCACCGTGTCGCCGAACCGGGGCGCCAGTTCGGCAAGCCGGAAAATACGCTGCAATTCAGGTTGTTCGAGTATTCCGGCAAGCGCCTCCTGCCGTTGTTCCTGAGCGGCGAACTGCGACGGCGCGCCGGATTTTTTGCGCGCGCAGAGAGCTTCGGTGAGCGCCTCCGGGGTGAAAGCGGCGAGCAGTTGCAGGAACTCCCCGGTCGGCACACCATCGGCCCGGAATTTCTCATACGCCGCGATGAACCGGTCAAAATCCTTGCCGCTGAATGGCTTGTTGAATAGATAAGGGAAATTGGCCAGACACTCCGGCAGCTCTTCCCGGCGCAGTTCGCCGAAGCCCTCCGCCAGTTCTTCGAGATCCGCCGCCGGATCGGTTCCGGCTTCGGCGTTGGAGCGGATCACAAGATCGGGGCGGGCGATCCGCCGCAGCGCCAGTTCGGCAAGACGTTCCGCCGTGTATCCGGCCTGACGCAACAGCGCCTGCCGCAGGGCGCTGTGCCGGGCGTCGTCGTCGGGGTAGAACTCCCGGCGGTAGAGGTCGTCGGCGAGTTTTTCGAGCAGTTCGGCGCAGTCGTTGTCCAGCTCTCGGCTGAACAGGATGCCGCTTTCAAAGGCGTTTTCGCGCAACACCTTCTGACAGAAGCCGTGGATGGTCGTGACCGTCGCGGCGTCGAAGTCGAAGAGCGCGGTGCGCAGCCGTTTCCGGCACTCTTCAGAAGTCAGCGTTTCAAGGGCGCGAGCGACGAGCTGCGCTTCGCGCCCCGACTCGGGCGGCAATCTCTTTTCGAGTGCGGCGAGCGTGCCGGAGAGCACCTGCCGGATGCGGCCGGCGAGTTCGGCCGCCGCGGCGCGGGTGTAGGTGACCACCAGCAGCTTTTCAATCGGAATATCCCGCTCCAGCACCGCGCGCACCACGAGGTTCTGGATGTTGTAGGTCTTGCCGGTTCCGGCGGCCGCTTCGATCAGGAAGAGGCCCCGGAGCGGGCAGTTCAGCGAATCAAGCTCCTGCACCGGCGTCATTGCTGAACCTCCTGCGGCTGTTTGGGATAAATCAGATCGGCGCAACGGAACACCAGTTCGAGGAACGCCTCGTCGTTGAAATCCTCCGGCCGGAAACAGCGATGGAAACCTTCAAGGTTGTCCAGCGGGAAGTCGAAGGGGCCGGGATCGAACTTCGCCAGCGCCGCGCGGCGTTTCGCCTCCGGTTCATCCTTGGCCGAACAGGCGCTGGAGAAGTAGGCCGCCAGCGGCAGCGGACGGCTCAGGCCGTCGCGGAAAAGTTCCAGCAGCCGTCCCAGTTCCGCTTCCGCAACATCCGGTTCAAGTTCAGGAAGTTCAACGACTTCGACGCTGTCCTTGATGAAGAAGCCGAGCGAGCGCGCCGGGATGTTTCCGGCATTGCGCACCGTCAGCAGCAAATGGCGCAGCCGCAGCCGCAGAAGGTGCTTCGGCGAGGAGCCGGAGCCATGCACGAAAAGCTGTGTCGTCCCGTCCGGCGCCAGGAACATCGAACCGGTTACGGTGATCCCATTCGTTTCAACCGCAAAGGGTTCCGCATGGCGTTCGGTCAGCAGCGCGTATTGTTCCGGAGTCAGCGCGGCGACCTGGCGGCGGGCGGTTTCAAATTCATTCCTGCCCGCGCTGCCGAGCGGAAGCTGTCCTCCCGCCAGCATCAGCCGGTAGGCAAGCTCGCCTGACGGTCCTTCATCGGAGGAGAGTTTCCAGTCGAGCAGCCGGTCCCGCACCTGATAACTGCCTAAGCCGTCGAGGGTAAACGGTTCCTTGTCTTCGGGCGTGCAGCGGTCGGTGCGAAAACTCAGGCCGACACGGTTGCGCAGGAAGTATTCCGGGTGATTCAGGAATGCGCGTTCCAGTTCCGCAAGTTCGAGCACCGGCGGCAGCGGTTCGGGCCGGAGGGTGAAGGGGAGCCGGCTTTCCGGCTCCGCGCCGCCTGCCAGATAGCCGTGCAGCGAACGGGCGGCGCGGAAGTATTCCGGCGAATAGCAGCGCAGCTCCGCGCCGTTCGCCGGGTCGAAATAGCGGAAATTGAAGCTCTGCAGGGAGTGGCGGATCACTTCAAAGTCGCGGAAGCTCGCCTTCAATACGTCGATCAGGTCGGCCAGCGGCACCGCCGGAGGCCGTTCCTCAAGGGTCAGGGGATCGCTGCCGTGGTAGAACAGCATCAGAGTGCGGCGCGCCGCCAACAGGGCTTCGAGGAACAGATAGCGGTCCTCCATCTGGCGCGAGCGGTCGCCGAGCCGCCGGTCGCTCATGATGTTGAAGCCGAGCCGGATATCCCTTCGCGGGAACTCCCCCTCGTTGAGGCCAAGCAGCGCGACCGCCTGCATCGGGATGCTCCGCAGCGGCACCATCGAGCAGAAGGTGATCCCGCCGCGCAGGAAGGGCATGTTGTTCTGTACGAGGCTGAAACTGTCGGACAACTGGTCGGTCACAGCCTCGAGGGGAAGCGGTTCATCGCAGTTCCCGTCGCGAGCCGCCGCCGCAAAGGCATCGATCGTGCCGCGCAATGCGGTGATTTCCGGCAGCGACTCCTTGTCAGGGCGGAAGAAGGTATCCACGGCATTGTGAAAGAGTTGCGCCCACGCTTCGGCGGAGTGGGCGTTGCCGGTGCGTTCGCCGAGTTCCGCAAGCGAGCTTACAAACGACACGAACCGTCCGAGCAGTTCCGCATCGCTCCCCTCGGCATTGCCGCATGGCAGGTACTCCCCGTTGACCAGTTGGTCCTCCGGGGCGGTCATCGCAAAACCGAGCAGCAGCCGGTCGAAGCCGCAGCGCCAGCTGAATTCCCCGAATTCAAAGTCGCAGAAACGCCGCCGCGCCGCCGCGTCGTAGCCCCAGCGGATCGCGCTTTGCCCGACCAGTTCGCGCAAGGTTTCCATCTCCGCGTCGGCGATGCGGAACTTCTGCCGCAGGGCGGGCGTGTCGAGCAATGAAAGGATTTCGGAGGCTTCGAACCGCCCGGAAGCCTGCCGCAGCAGCTGCAGGAAAGTTTCCGCGATCAGGCTCTCCTGCCGCAGGCTGCGGTCGGAGATGCCGTAACGCCCTTCAAAGGTTTCGTCGTTGAACACCGCCCGGATGTACGGTTCATAGGCGTTGATGTCGGGAGCCATCACGATCACGTCGCGCGGCTGGACGGCGCCGTTGCTTTCGTCGAACAGGCGGATCAACTCATCTTTCAGCACTTCAAGTTCGCGCCGGATGGTGTGGCAGCTGTGGACCCGGATCGAGCGGTCGCGCCGGTAGTCGATTTTGCGGGTGCGGCCGACTTCGACATCGTCCCCGTCCGGACCGCGCCGTCGCATCCGCAGGATATCCTCCTGAATGGTCTGGAGCATGGTCGCGCCGGGGTAGGCGAGCGATTCGCTTTTCTCCGGCATGAAACTGCGGAAGAGTTCGGCCGAGCGCACCCGGGCCAGCTCCGGCAGCTCCAGCGTCTGCGCGAAGAAGCTCCGCCCCTGCGCGCCGAGGCTGGTGAGCAGCGGATTCTCCACATCGGTGCTTTCAAAGACGCCGCTGTTCTTGTCGGCGAGACGGTCGCGGAAACGCTTCTCATAGGTGTCCCAGAATTCGCGGCAGGGGTTCAGATAGAAAAGATTGACCTCGGTGATCGCGGAGAGGTGCCGCAGGAAATTCAGATAGAGCGGCGGCATGGTGCCGACCCCGAACACGCTGATCCGCACCGGCACGCGGCTCCACAGATCGCGCTCCGGCACCCGCTCGAAGAATTTGCGGAACCAGCCGTAGGGACCGGTGAACCCTTTCGCGATTTCCCGGTACAACTGCTGCTGCCACACATAACGCCCCGGTTCTTCGCCGCGCCGCCACGCTTCGAGCAGGTCGCCGCGGTAGACCTGGTACTGGTCGAACAGATCGGCGATGCGCCCGGCGAGCTGCCGCCGCTTGCGGACCGGTTCGGAGCCGGTGAGATAGCGATCCAATTCCGGCCAGCGTCCGGCGGATTCTCCGAGCAGCCGGAAGATCCGCCACGCGGCGACCTCCGGCGAAAAGATGCGGCACTCCCGGTTGAACGCCTCCAGTTCCTCGCGCGGCAGCAGTTGCCGCATGGTCTTTAAAATGAAACTCTGCAGGAACGGCATGTCGAAGTTGGCCATGATCGAGCCGTCGCGCGCCATCTCCTGCTCCAGCCAGGTGGCCATGCCCTGTGTCTGCACCACCACGGTTTCCGGCACGAAAGGATCGGGACCGGGGCGGTCGAAGATCATCCGGCGGAAGATTGCGGCGAGATCCTCAAGTTTGTTGCTGGAGTAGAGGTTGAAGTTCATTGCGTCTCCCGGAAGCGGAGCATTTCGCGGAAAGCGGCGAGCTTCTCTTCATAGCGGAGCCGCGCCGCCGCCGGGCTGGTGGAGGGAAGCACGAGGATCGTCAGTCCGGCGCGCCCGAAAAGTTCGGGATAGTGCCGCTTCAGGAGCTTGTGCGAAGTCGAACCGTTGCAGCCGATCGCGCGAATGCCGGGACATCGCGCGAGGAGTCCGGGAATGTCGTTGGGGCGGTGTTCGCGGATTGCGGTGTCGAGGCTGCCGGGCCGCACGCCGGAGCCGACCACATCCCACAGCGCCACGCGGTTCCGCCGAAGTTCGGCAAGCCGTTCCCCGTAGGGAAGGAGGTGATCGAAGCCGAACAGCTCGCCCATGATCCGCCAGAACGCGTTGCGCGGATGCGCATAATACTGCGCCTGCCGCAGCGATTCGTCGCCCGGCAGCGAACCGAGAAACAGCAGCTCCGCATCGGGCGCCGCCGCCGGCGGAAACGAATGTTTGGTCTCTTCCATTTGGCTCCTGCTTTGCTTAACACGGTAACATACAGTCAAAGGGGATTTTTTTCAACGTTTTTCCCCGGTTTCCGGTTGAAAAAACAGGCGACGGATGGTAGAATGCAAACAGCAGGGGGAAATCAGGAAAACGGCCGGAGGGCGACATGGTGAAAACCGGGCAGTGGAAAGTTACGGCACAGACGTTGTTTTTTCTGTTGACGCTGTCGGGGACGGGCGCTTATATTGTCGGTTCCGCCGCCGTGGCGCTTTGCGCATGGGGGATACCGGTTGACCGGGCCTTTTCCGGTGATTTTGAAGCAGCTCCACTGCTTTTGATCTTTGGGGGCGCTGGAACGGTGTTCTGCTTCCTGTGTCTGCTGGGGCTGTTTTTCCATCAGAAGTGCCGCGAAAGTCATGTCGGGCTTCTGATGCGGTGGTATGTGGTCTGGGCTTCGCTGCTGTTTCTGCTTGCGGAGGGGGGCGCATGGCTGGCGGAGTCCGGGCCGGGGATGGCAGGAGTGGCGCTTGTATTCCTTACTGTGGTTCTGCCGTTGTCGGCGCCCGGACGGCCGGATTGGAAGCACATTGCTCTGGTCTGCTGTAATTTTCTGGGATGGAGCGGGGGGATTCTGGTTCTGGCGGTGACCGGAGATTTTGCCCTTTCCGCCACAGATTTCGGTTTCATAAGCAGGATGAGCGTCTGTTACCGGTATCCGGCGGCATTCTGCTTCGGTATCCGGGATTTTTTACGGATTTCCGGCGGCGGCTGGGGTTGGTTCTTCCTGGCCGGGCTGCTGTTGCTGCAGGGCGGGTATCTGGCGAGTGCTGCGCTTTGGGCGGGGGCAGATCGGGTGAACATGCGGCGGTTGTTCGGGAAAGGTGTATTGACATTGTGGGGAGCGGTGGCTTTCTGCTGGCTGTTCTCGCTGGGAATGGCGGCGTATTCTGCACGGCAGGCGGAAGCGGCATGGCTGGCGTTGGAAAAGCGGTTCGGCAGGCCGCCGACGGTGGCGGCACTGAAGCGGGAGTTTTACCGGGATAACATTCCTGATCCGGAGTTCTGGAATCGTGTGAAAAGGTTGGCAGGTGTGGCCCGCCAGTTGATTCAGGATGACAGGGAACCGTGGTATTTTATACCGGAACCGCGTTGGTTCCGGCTGTCGCCGGAAGAATTAAAGAAGCTCAGCAGCAACTTCGCCGCCTCAGAGGCATGGAACGAGTGGGTGCGGTTGTTTTCCGGAGAGCTTCCGGCGGAAGAGCTGAATTTTCAAACATCTGTACTATGCAATGAGTCCTCGGCCGCCCCGGAATTGATTCGTGCCTTTTGTAGTCTGACACTGTGGAGAATTGCAAGTACTCCGGCAGGCGGGGATCGGGAAGGGGCATTGCAGTGTTATCGTTCCATGAAAAACGGCTGTCGATATCTTGAAAAGGCGCCGAATGTTATTTACCCGCTGGTCCGGTTTCGATGCGAAGCGCTTCGGCTGGATGCGTTGGAACTGCTGTTGGAAGCGGGGACAGGTTTCGCCGATTGGCTGGAACAGGAGGTGGAGGAACTGCAGGAGCTGAGGGCGCGTAGCATTGTTGCTGAGGAACAGGGATTTTTTGCGTATGTGGCCGGGGAACTGGATGCAATGGATTCGGCGGCACATACCGGGATACCGCCGGTGACGCAACTCTCTTATCAGCCGCTTTGTCCGCGGGCTTTGAGATTTTTCTTTCCGCAGTTCCGGTGGTATTGCTCTGCGGACCGGACGGAACTGATGCGGATGTGCGATGTCCCGGCTTTCCGAAATATGCGGGGAGGGGAGGTGATTGGAAAGCCGTACATGTTCACCGGACGGGCGGTCGTCGTAGGGAATTTCATCAGAAAGAGGTTTGCCGTATTGCAGGCTCGTTACCGGGCGATGGAAATATTGGCGGCGGCAGAGCTTCATAAACGTGAAACCGGCGCTTATCCGGAGAAAATCGAGCCGATGCCGCTTGACCCCTTTGGTGAAAAAACGTTGCGATACCGGATCGGAGATTGTCCCGTTCTGGAATCAAGCCGGCGGGCGGCCCCGGCTGACGCTGCCGGATATTCCGGTTATGAAATGCAGTATCGTAAAGCCCCCGCCGTACAGGTATGGAGCGTCGGTCCCAACGGAATTGACGAGGATGGCTTGGGCGGTTACGATGAAGCTGCCCGCAGACAGTGTGATGATATCCGGGCAATTGTGAGGATCGGAAAATGAAGCGATGGTTGACAAGGTTGACTCAGTGGCGGGTATCGGCTCCGGCGGCTTTTTTCCTGCTGACTCTCTGGGGATTGGGATGGTATATCGTCTATTCGTTGTTTCTGTTTCTGCTGGTGCCGGGGTGGCTCGACTTTCTGCTGGACTGTGATGATTTGCGGCTGTTGTTGGCAGTTCCGTACTGGTGTTGGATCATTACCGGCCTGGGGGCAGTCGGGGCGATGCTGCTGTTTTTTCACAGGATTGCGCAACAGGTCTGTTCCGGTTGGCTGATGCGGTGGTGTGTGGCGTGGGGGACAGGAGTGCTGCTTGTGCTGTTGACGGCGGCGGAAAACTGGAGTACTGTTGAACCGACAGTGATCTGGCTGGCCCTCTGTTTGGTGACACTGGTGTTTCCGTTGTTGATTCAGAAAGAGTTGTACCGCCGGAGCGTTGGTCTGGTCTGCGGCAATTTCCTGTGCTGGAGCGGAGGCATGTTTCTGGTCGGTATCGTGTGGACCGGATTGTTGCTCCGGGGAGGATGGGTTTGGGAAGCGGTTGAAGTCCGGCAGAAACTTGGGACTTTCATTGAAATCGATCAGGCTGCCGCAGGTTTTCTGCGGCTTTCCGGTTCCGGATGGGCGTGGCTGCTGCTGGCCGGACTCCTGCTGCTCTTGGCCGGTTATGGATTTACTGCGGTGATTTGGGCGGAAGCGGAAGGGGTGAAGTTGCGCCGGATGTTCGGAAAAAAGGTGGTGGTGCCGTGGGGAATGGCGCTGTCCTGCTTTGTGTTTTCTCTGCTGTTGGCTTTATGGGCTTCACAGGAGAGCGAACGGGACAAAACGGCATTGGAACGGCGGTTCGGATATCCGCTGACCTCGGCCGGGTTGCGGGAAAGGTATTGCCGGAGCGGTTCTCCCGATCCGGAATTCTGGAACAGGCTGGCGATGGCGCGGAAGGAGGTCGCCCGGCAGACTGCCGGGCCGCTGGAGGAGTTCTGCAACCGGAGTCCGCGCTGGTTTCAACTGCATTCGGAGGAGTTGGAACGGCTCAGGGAGGGATTCGGCTTCTGTGAGAAACCGTTGCAGGAACTGGACCGGGCATTCGGCGGAGTCCTGCTCCGGGGGGAGCGGCGGCTCTCAGAAGAGGAGGCAGTGCAATTTGAAGATTGCTGCGGAGAAATCATCCAGTCTTATCTGCTCTGGGGCTTATGGCGGCTCCGGTCGGCGCTGGCGGAACAGGATGGTGAATCGGCGCTTGCAATTTACCGGAGAATGGAAAACTGCAATACTGTCGGCATTGTGAACTGGATATCCGGTGTGGGATGGATCAGTGGCGAGGAAAAACGGCTGGATGCTTTGGAGTTGTTGCTGGAATCCGGTTTGTGTTCTTCCGGCTGGTTGCGGCAGGAGGGGGAAAAGTTGGCGGCTTCGGAGAAGAAGATCGATGAAATAGAGGAGGAAGCGTTCTATGCCGACGTGGTTTTTATATTGGATGCTCTGGAAACGGAGGCAACTCGTGAAACAGTGAAAGCCGGATCGTTTTCATATCGAGTGGCGCAACCGGGAAAATTGCGGTTCCTTTTCCCACAGTTGTGGTGGTATTGCGCAGCGGACCGGCGGACTTTGCTGCAGGCATACAACGTTCCGGGACTGCGGGATGTGCCGGAGAAGGAGCTGGAACGAAAGCCCTATGTGATTTGCAGTATCGTACTGCCGGGGACAAACGGATACGGCAACCGGTTCCTGATGCTCAAGGCGCGCTGCCGGGCCATGCGGGCGCTGATTGCCGCCGAACTGAGCAGGCGGGAGAATGGAGCCTGGCCGGAGAAACTTGAGCCGATGCCGATTGACCCTTTCAGCGGCAAACCGTTGCTTTACCGTGCAGGAACGCAGGTATGGAGCGTCGGTCCCAACGGAATTGACGAGGATGGCTTGGGCGGTTACGATGAAGCTGTCCGCAGACAGTGTGATGATATCCGGGCGATTGTGAGGATCGGGGAATGAAGTGGCGGGTATCGGCTCCGGCGGTTTTTCTGGGGGTGACGCTGTGGGCGGTTGGCGGATATGTGGTTTTTTCCGGCATATCGTGGCTGTTTGCGCTGGGAGTACCGGTCTGGAAGATGGCCGGCTGGTGTGGCGGAGTGGTTCCGCAGCTCCTTTTCTGGTCAGGCTGCGGGCTGACGTTTTTGCTTCTTTACCTGATTCTGGCGTTTTATCAGCGGTTTTGCGGCAAAAGCAATGTGTTTCTGATCCGCTGGTGCGTATGGCTGCTGACACCGTTGTTCCTGCTGGTCGCTCTGCTGCCGGGAAAAGTGGAAACAGCGGCGGGAAGTTCGATTCTGTTTTTGGGGCTGATCCTGCCGCTGGCGGCAACGGAAAGTTTTGACAGGAAAAATATTGCGTTGATCATCGGCAATTTCCTGTGCTGGCTGTCCGGGGGAGTGATTTTGTATTGCATCTGGGATTTCATTATACAGACTGGCGGATTTCAGGAAATGTGCTTGCATGGCCCTGATGAACCGGACGTTTTCCATTGGTTCGGCATCCAGCGTTTCTGGCCGATTTACGGATATGGCTGGAGTCTGTTCGGGTTGGCCGGGCTGCTGTTCCCGGCGGGCGGATATTTCCTGACCGCTGTATTGTGGGCGAAACTGGATCAGGTGGAAGTGCGTTGCATGTTCGGCAGAGGAATATGGATGCTGTGGAGTGCGGCGTTCGGCTGCTGGCTGTTTTCGGCGGGAATGATGCTGTATGCGGAAAAGGGGGAGGCGCAGGCGCGGCAGGCGTTGGAACTGCGGTTCGGCAGGCCGCCGACTGCTGCATCGCTGAAAACGGACTTTTACCGGGGACGTCAGCCCGATCCCGGATATTGGAAACAGATCAAGGCAATGGAAAAGCGGATCAGTGCGGAGCTTGAATGGGATTTCGGCCGGTCGGCACGCCCGGAAACTTTTCCTCCGGAAAAAAAGGAGAGGCTCAGAAAAGTTTTCAGCTCTTCCAACTGGATCAAATGGGAACAGGCATTTGCCGGTGCCATCCCTCTGGAAAAACTGGAGTTCAGAAAAGCCGAAGCCGGGGCTGAAGAATATAATGATCTTGGGACTTTGTACACTTACAGCAGACTGGCTTTCCTGTGGATTCAATCGGCAGCGGAGGAGGGAAAGGCGCAGGAGGCGTTGTACTCCTGTGAAACCATGCGGAATGTATGCCGCCATCTGGAAAATGTGGCAGGCCCCGCCTACGGCAACGCATGGATCACCTGCGGACAGCGCCGGTTGGATGCGATGGAACTGCTGTTGAAGTCCGGCCTCTGCCCGGCGGAGCAGCTCCGGCGGTGGGCGGCGGAACTGCGGAAGATGGAAACCTTGATTCCCGTGATGGAGGAACGCCAATTATTTGCGGAAGCCGTCACCGCTCTGGATCTGTTTGATATGTTCACCGGAGAGGGCGGAATGATATCGGGGGCTGCCGGTGAGTACCGGCCGTTGCCGTACCGGACGTTGAAATTCTTTCTTCCGCAGCTCTGGTGGTATCTGACGGTGGATCGGACGAGGATGCTGCAGTTGTACAACGTTTCCGATCTGCGGGAGGTATCGGCGGAAAGAGTGCGGGGCGGAACGTATGTTTACAGCGGAATGTCCCTGACGTCCGGAGAAACCGTCAAGGAGAGATTTCTCCGGCTTGCGGCCCGCTGCCGGGCTGTGCGCGAGCTGATTGCCGCTGAACTGCCGCCGTTCAGCGGGCGGTGAGGATGCTGCGGGCGTGGATCAGCGCGGATTCGCCGCCGCCGAGCATCCGGGCGATTTCGAGTTCGCGGCCGTTTTCATCGAGACGGACGCTTTCGGAGTAGGTGCGTCCCTTTTCTGTGTGTTTGACCACGCAGTAGTGGCGGTCGGCGCGCGCGGCGACCTGCGCCTGATGCGAAATGCACAGGATCTGCCGGTGACGGCCCAGATTTTTCAGCTCGTCGCCGACCCGGTTGGCGGTTTCGCCGCCGATGTTGGAGTCGATCTCGTCGAAGACCACCACCGGGATCGCGTCGGCGTCGGCCAGCACGGTTTTCAGCGCCAGCATCAGGCGTGACAGCTCGCCGCTGGAGGCGATGCGGCGCAGCGGCTGGCTGTTCTCGCCCGCGTTGGCGGAGAACATGAATTCGATCCTGTCCATGCCGGAAGGGCAGGGCGGTATTTCCGAGAAATCGACCGCCAGGGTACATCTGGCAAAACCGATCGCGCCGAGTTTGCCCTGAACTTCGCGGGCGAACTTTTCAGCGGCTTTTCTGCGGAGTTTCGACAGCGTTTCCGCTGCGGTTTTCAGCTCCGCTTCCAGCTCTTTTTCCCGCCGGTCGAACTCCTCGCGGTGTTTGCGCGCATCGGTGAAGTCTTTCAGCCGCTTCCGGGCCTCGTCGCGGGCGTCGAGCACCTGTTCGAGCGAGGGGCCGTAGCGCCGCTTCAATGTGAAGATGTCGCTCAGGCGGTTTTCGATCGCGGCGAGCGCCTCGGCGTCGAGGTCGACCCGGGACGCAAGATCGCTGATGTCGGAGGAGAGCGCATTGATCGACTCCTGAATCGTATCGCAGTCAAGCAGCAGTTTTTCGGTCAGTTTCTCGTCGATCCGCGACAGGTTCAGCAGTTGGCGGTATACGGAACCGAGCTGATCGGCCAGAGAGTTTTCGCTTTCGGTCAGCGCGTTGGTCAGGTATCCGGCGGTTTCGAGCACCTGCCGGGAATTGGAACCGAGCTTGTGCTTGGCGGAAAGCTCCTCATCTTCGCCGGGAGCGGGATCGATCTTGTCGATATCCTCAAGCAGCAGTTCCAGGCGGCTTACTTCGGCTTCATCAGGGAGGTTGCGGTTGAATTCGTCGCGTTCCGCCCGCAGCGCCGCAAGGTCGTCGCAGAGCTTCGCGCACAGTGCGCGCGGTTCATCAGTGCCCGCGTAACGGTCGAGCATGTCGAGCTGGCGGGCCGGCACCAGCAGCGAAAGCTGCTCATTGGCCCCGTGCAGGTCGATCAGCTGTTCGCCGATGGAGCCGAGCAGCCGGGCGCTGACCGGAGTGTCGTTGATGAAGTTGCGCACCGAACTTGCGCCGATCACCCGGCGCAGCTGCAACTCCGGCTGGGCCGGATCGAAAGGAATCCCCGCCTCCATGAGCAGTCCGGCAATCACTTTGACCAGATGCGGGGGGACATCGAAGCAACCGGTCACCTCGCAGCGGTCGGCTCCGGTCCGGACCACCGAACGGTCCACCCGGCCGCCGAGCAGCAGCTCGACCGCTCCCATCAGAATCGATTTGCCCGCGCCGGATTCGCCGGTGACGACGTTGAAGCCGGGGCCGAATTCGAGTTCGGCCCGTTCGATCAGGGCGTAGTTGCTGATTTTAATGAAGCTGAGCATCTTAAAACTCCGGCGCGGCCTTGCCGAACTCCTTGTTGTAGAGCTTGCGGGCGGCGCGGTCGACCGCAAGCCAGAAGGCGCGGTCGCGGTTCAGGGTGTCGCGAAGGTGCGGAACACCCGCGTAAATCTTCATGAAGCGGAACAGGTCTCGCCGGGAGATCCCGGTGTCCATCGCGGAAAAAAACAGTCCCGCCACATCCTTGACCAGATAGCGGAACGGCACCTCCTGCCGGATTTCGGCCCGGTGCAGGTCGATTACGTAGAGGTGCGGCAGCTCTTCGCCGAGTGTCGCGTTGTCGGCGAGGAAGTGGCACAAATAGCAGTCGCGGTGGTTCATCCCGTTGCGGTGCATGGTGCGCGCCATCGTCGCCAGGCGGGTCAGCAATCCGAGCTTGAGCCGGAAAGCGGGCGGATGCTGCGGCCAGTCACGACAGAAATCTTCGAGGCTGGTCATGTTTTTGAGCTCGGCGGTGATCAGGAAGGAGTCCAGCCGGGCCGGGTCGGAACCGCGTTCGCCGAAGGCGCACGGCGTCATGGTGTCCACGCCCAGTTCGTGCAGCAGGTTCAACGCCGCGAACTCGTTACGCGCGCCCAGCACCGGCTGCTTGAATTGAAGCCAGTTCTTGAAAATTTCCTTCCAGCCGACGCCGTGGTGGATTTTCGCAAAATAGCCGCGTCCCTCCAGTTCGAAGCGGAAAGTGCGGCGGGTTTTCACATGGCGGAACACCTCGCCCTCAATCTTCTCGACCTCTGCAAACGGATCGCGCCCCTGCCAGAGCTGTGTGAAAAACGGGTCCAGTTTAACGGTTACCGGCATGGGCGGCCTCCTCGATATAGTCGACGGCGGCTTCGGCGCGGCGGTAGAAGTCGGCTTTGGCCCCGTAGTCGATTGCAAGTTGTTTCAATTGTTCCAGCCGGCCGGGAGTGGAAAGCGCCGCCGCCAGCTCCCGGTCGAATGTTTCCTGGTCGAACGGATCGGCCGGAATCACGATGCCGCCCGATTCGGCGACGTAGTTCGCGAAACCGCAGTTGGCGGTCGCCATCACCGGAGTCCCGGCGGCAAGCGCCTCGATCAGCACGGTGCCGGTCGCCTCGTTGCGGGCCGGGTGGATCAGCAGGTCCGCCGCCAGCAGCAGCGCCCCGACGTCGTCACGCCCCCCCGCGAAGATCACCCGGTTTGAAATTCCGAGCGATGCGGCCAGTTTAGGGCAGGTATTGCCGGAGTCGCGTCCCGCGACCAGCAGCCGGGTGCGTTTTTTCAGCTCTTCCGGCAATGCGGCCACGGCGCGCAGCGACCGGTCCACCCCTTTGGTGCGGAAGCCGGAACCGACCTGAATCAGCAGAATTTCATCCGCGGAAATGCCGAATTCACGTCGCTTGGCTTCCCGGAACGGCTCCGGATGTTCCGGGCGTCTGCGGTCGGCGGGGATGCCCGGCGGCAGCAGCCGGAACCGTTCGGCGGGGGTGTGGTAAACTTGTTGAAAGTCGCGTAACTGGCCGGGCGTCAGGTAGAGGATCACGGTTTTCGCCTGAGGTGCGAAGATCGCCTCCTCGAATGCGAGAAAAGTCCGGTAGCGCGGCAGCAGTCTGCGCACCAACGCCGGATGACGTTGCGCGGAGAGCGCAAAGCAGTTGTCGGCGGCGAAGTAAAGGTCGGCGCCGGGCATCCGGTTGAAAGCGAAAAAGAGATCGGGCTTTTCGGCTTCGAACTTTCGGCGGAGCGCGGCGGCGAAGCGCTTCGCACGGCCGTGATTGCTCCAGCCGGAAACCGGCAGCAGTTCGAGCTTTACCCCGGCCGGGATCTCTCCTTCCGCCGAAATCGCGTAAACGGTGACCCGGTGGCCGCGCCGCACCGCTTCTGCGGCGATGCGCATCATATCGCGCTGGAGCCCCCCGTGCGGGAAATATTTGAAAATGCCGAATGCGAGTTTCACGGAACGCTCACTCCCCGTCAAGGTCGTCGAGCAGCAATACCCGCCGGTATTCAAACTGGTTGAGCTTGCGGCGCAGCCGCCGCCGGGCCGACAGCCGGACCGGTTTGTCGCTGCACAGCGGATTCAGTACGGTGGTCGCGTGCTGGAGGTGGCTGACGAACCGCCCCAGTTCTTCGGGGGTCACGAAACTCATCTCGTAGCCCTGTTCGACCAGCCTGCGGTGGATGGAGCGCCCGACCGGGCCGCCGTCGTCGAAGCCGCCGGGACACCGCTTCAGGAGTTCGGTGCGGTACAGCACGCAATGGGTGCGCAGATACCGCTCCTGCTTCGGTTTGATTTCCGCGCGGAACTTCTTGGCCAGCCCTTCGACGAAGCCGGCGAAACGGCGGTAATGGGTGGTGGTTTTGAGTTTCCAGCTGCCGAGTCCGGCAATCTGCGGCGAGGCGTTGATCCGGTTGACCAGGAAGTCGAGCCAGAGGTCGTTGCGGATCAGGGTATCGGTGTGCATCAGCAGCGTCAGCGGAGTGTCGACCTCCTTAAGCGCGAGGTCGATCGCGCGCGCTTCCATCTGGTGGGGAGTTTCGCCGCCGACATTGCGGCGCTTCAGCAGCCTGATCCAGCGGAGTCCGCGCAGGTATTCGAGCGATTCGTCCTGCGAATCGTTGTCCACGACGATCACCTTGTACCGTTCCGGAGCGGTGTGCATCCGGAGCAGGCGCAGACAGAGCCGCGTCAGCTCGGGAGTCTTGTAATTCGCTATGATGACGGTAACTTCGGGTGTGCTCATGAACGCTCGCAGTTGTTGTTTTACTGTTATGCACTTCAATATACACCCGTGAGCCCATTATTCAAGTTGCAAAAATATTTTCCTGCTCCGGGAAGCCGGCCTGGAAACAGAATCGTGCGCAGATGCAGAGGTACTTTATTTTACTTTTGAAAGTTAAATAAAGATAATAAGTTTAAAATATTTTACTTTTGCTCTTGACATTTTGCCTTTTCTTTGGTATAATTAAAATCGAACCCCGAGACAGGAGAAGATTCAATGGAACAGCAAACATCCCGCCCCCGAAGCATGACGGATATTGCGAATATGCTTGGGATTTCAAAGGTGTCGGTCTCTCTGGCTTTGCGCAATTCGCCGACGATTTCGCCTGAACTGCGCAGCCGGGTGCGGCGGATTGCCGAGGAGACCGGTTTCAAGGCCCGGGATTACCGCAAACGGACTCGTGAGACGGCGCCGGCGGCAGGAAAGGTGGCGATGCTTACGTGCGCCGGGGATGTCAACGACCCGGTGGCGCAGGTCATCATCAGCAGCATGATGAGGCGGCTGGCGCAGTTGAAGGTGGAATTCAGGGAAATCGATGTGGAGCAGGTTGAGAATGAGCCGGGAGTGTTGACGGATTATTCCGGACTTATCTATTATTACTGCTTTCATCCGTGGAACTATCCGCAGCTCCATCATATCCCCCAGGCGGTGATCATGAATGAGGAGGTCGATCTCGGGCCGTGGGACAGTTATAAGCCCAATGAGTTCTTCGCCGGGAAGATGGCCGCCAATTATCTGGTCGGGCAGGGATTCAGGCAGGCGGTTCTCGCCTATAACCCCCGTTGGGCCTACCGCCCTGAAACCCACGCGCGGCTGGAAGGGTGCCGCAGGTGCCTGCGGGAGGCCGGCGTCGAATTTGCCGAACTTTCTTTTGAAACGGAAGAGGGACCGCAGAACCATTTGCGGACGCTGACCGCGGCATTGGAGAAATTCGGCAACCGGGCCGGTATTTTCGCCTTTTGCGACCAGATGGCTTATGAAGTATGCCAGATGTTGGGCTTTGCGGGAATCGAACGGCGTGAAAAGGAGCTGGAAGTGGTCTCATGCGACAATACCTACCTGATCCGCGACCTGCGCCCCGCGCTGCCGGTGGTGGATTTGCACATCGCGGAGGTCGCGGCTACCGCTGTGGACGGCTTGCTCTGGAGGATGAAGAATCCGCTGGCCGGTTATCGGCAGGTGCAGCTCAACCCGGAGCTGATTCTGCCGGTTTCGTGAATTTGCACGGAGGGATTGTGATGTACCAAAAGAGAGTAATTCTTCATACCGACATCGGTGGAGACATCGATGATTTCTGGGCGCTTGTGATGCTGCTCCGGCAAAGCGCGTGGCTGAAACTTGAAATGATCCTGACCGACACATGGAATGCGGTGGCGCGTGCGGCAGTCTGTGAAAAGATTCTGGCGGGAACCGGATTTGAACAAACGGTCCTGATCGGGGCGGGGATTCAGGATGATGACCGGGAGATCACCCACGGGGAATGGATCCGGGGATACGACATGTCCCGTTATCCGGGCCGGTTCCGCAAAGACGGAGTGGTGGCCATGATTGAGTTGATCGAGGCTTCTCCCGAACCGGTTACCCTGATTTCCATCGGTCCGGCAACGTCGTTGGCGGAAGCGTTGAGAATCGCTCCGGGAATTGCCGGGAAAGTCCATTTTGTCGGGATGTTCGGCAGCATCAACCGCAGGTATGACGGCGGTACGGGGGCTGAATTTGAATTTAACGTCAAACAGGATATTCCGGCGTGCCGGAAAATCTTCACAACTCCGTGGCTTTCCTTTGTCAACACTCCGCTTGACACCTGCGCGGCGGTGGTTCTGGAAGGTGAATTTTTCCGAAGAATTGCGGAGTCGGACGATCCGCTGCTGCGCAAGCTGATGGAGTGCAATGCCTGCTTTCTGAAGTATCAGGCCGGCGGAAAAGATGTTCCTGCGCCTCGAAGGACAACTCTGCTCTGCGATACAGTGGCGATCCATCTCGCTTCATCGCGGCGGTTTCTGCACATGGAAATTTTGAAATTGCGCGTTACCGATCAGGGGCTGACCGTTCGTGACGACATCAGCGGAACGCCGGTCGATACTGCGCTCTCCTGGACGGATCTTGAGGGATTCAAAAGATTTTTGACCGATACGCTTACGGCTCGGAACAGCGACAGCCGCACACAGGAAAGGGAGTGAAAATGAAAGAAATTAAATTTACATTGATTGAATTGTTAGTTGTTATTGCTATTATCGCAATTCTGGCATCATTGTTGCTGCCGACGCTGAATAAGGCGCGCAGCCGGGCGCAGGCGTTGAAGTGCGTCAGCAATCAAAAGCAGTTTATGCTCGCCCAGATTCAGTATGCGAATGATTATAACGGCCATATGGCAGTAATCGTTCCTTTTCTATATCCGACTTGGACTGAGACGTTTGTGGGGTTGTTGAGTCGCCGTTTCAGTGCTACGGGGGGACTTCAGAAGGGAAACGGCTATATCCCATTGTCCGTCATGACCTGTCCGGCACGCCCGCCGGACCCTGCGAAATTCGGACCGGATGTACCGGGCAGCCAGTTCGATCAATTCAGCTCTACATACGGCATGTGGAAATACTGGGGGATTGCGGAACGCCATGAGGAGACCGGCCCGATATTCGGAAGTACCTCCAAGGAACCGCCAAATCCGAGGTGTCTCACAATCCTGCCCGGCCGCGCCAAAGCGCCGAGCAGAACGTTCGTGCTCGCCGATACACTGCGCAGCGTCAATGCTTTGAGCGACATGGGAAAACAGTTTTATTACTTCCTGCCCAATACCATCACGGAGAACTCCGGGGTAGGAACCGTTCACAGCGGCCGTGCGAACTGCGGGTTCATCGACGGCCATGTCGAGGCGATGACGCCGCAGGAGATGGCCGGCGTACCGACCCGTCTCGAAGCCTATATCGACGGCAACTTCGTTCCCCGTAACCTATAATCAGTAGAAAGGTTTTGCGATGATGGTCAAAAATTGGAAAATTCCGGTTCTCCTGTCGATTTTCTTGGTGTCTCAGACAGTCGGCGCAGTGAGAACGGCTGAACGGTTCGCAATTCGTCCCCGGTTGGATGGCTGGGTATTCAGCAACGGTCCGGAGTATCCCGGAGCAAAGGGGACGCTGGAATACTTCCGCGGCGCGATTGAGTTGAAAGGGGATTTCACCGGCGGCGGAGATTATGTCGCCGTAACTCACCGGGTTGAGGCATCGGATTTTAATGAGCTGCGCTTCAAGGTCAAATCGTCGGTGATGCAGATCGCGGTACGTTTCCGGGATTCGCAACGGCAGGTTCATCAGCATTTTGTGTCTGTTGGACTTAATACGGATGACTGGATCGAGCTTGCCGTTCCTGTGGTCGGGTCGCCCCGAAACCATTGGGACGGTGCGAATGACGGTGTGATGCGCGGCCCGGTCAAGGAGATCAGTTTCGTCGTGCACAAAATACATTTCGCCGGCCCGAAAGGAAGTGCATTGATCAAGGATGTCCGGCTGTGCCGCAATACAACCCCTCCCGAGGTGCCGCTCAATATCGCGAAATTCGATCCCGCGGAAGCGACAGCCAACGGCCGGGCGTCGCTTGAAAAGCAACAGGGGGCGCTGATTCTGGAGATTGCGGGGAATCAGCCGTTTTCGTGGCCCGGCGTGAATCTGAAACCGCAGAACGGCAGTTCTTATTTCGATCTTTCGGGCGGGGAGGTGCTGGCGATGGAGGTGACGAACCTGATGGATTATCCGGCCAGTCTCCGCTGCCAGATCGAGAATCTGGGGGCGAACGGAAGCGAGTTCTGCGTGAAGGGAGGGCGCGGGTTCGAGCCGGGGGAGACCGCCACGATGCGTATCCGCTTTTACCGGAATGGGGTTGCGCCGGATGACGTCGTGTTTGAAGCCGTGCAGAACCCGTTCGAGGGATTGCGCGGAGCGAATAACCTTGACGTTAAGAAAATCACCAATATCATGCTGTTTGAGCTTACACCGATGCGCGATTTGAAATTCGCGATCCGCAATATCCGGGTCGAAGAACCGTGGCGGGGGGTATCCGGCGCGGTCAAGAGCGCAAAGACTTTTTATCCCGCAATCGATGTCTACGGTCAGTATAAGCATAAGGAGTGGGACGGCAAAACCCACAATGACGCGGAACTTGCCGCCGCTCGACAGGAGGAGCAGGCCGACCTTGCCGCACATCCGCGTCCCGCAGGCTGGAACCGCTTCGGCGGCTGGGAGGCGGGACCCGCTTTTGAGGCGACCGGAAATTTCTATCCGAAGAAGTACAACGGCAAGTGGTGGCTTGTCGATCCTGAGGGCAAACTCTTTTTCTCACACGGAATCGACCAATTCGGGGGGAACGAAGTTACCGGCATTGCATTGCGGGAACGCTATTTTGAGGGACTGCCCGAACGCGATGATCCTGCCTCGCGGGAGTTCTGGGGAAATCCGACGCCCGGAGCCGGGTTCTACCGCGGCAGGAAAACCCTCTGTTTCGACCATTACAGCAGCAATTTGAAACGCAAGTATGGCCGGGATTACCGGAACATCAGCCGCAGGCTTTTTCAGGAACGCTCCGGAAGCTGGGGAATCAATACGATGGGCAATTGGAGCTGGAGTGATTACGTCCGGCTCGGCAGAACTCCTTATGTGATATTTGGGGAAACCTATCGGGACTGTCCGCCGATCAGAAGCCAGCTGGGCGGGTCGCGGGCGCCTTTCGTGGATGTGTTTGATCCGAAGTTTGAGGAGGGAATCATCGCAAGTCTATCCCGGCGCTGGAAAGCAGCAGTGAACGATCCGATGTGCATCGGCGCCTTTGTTGACAACGAACGCAAATACGGCGATGGAACGACGCTGGCCGAAGCGGTTCTCCGCAGTCCCGCTGACCAGGCCGCCAAGCGGGAATTCCGCCGGCGGCTTGAACAAAAATATGGCGATATTGCGAAACTCAATGCCGCATGGAAGAGCAGCTATGCTTCGTGGGATGCGTTCTTGAATGAAACCGCTCTGCCGGATCTCAATACCGCGAGAGAGGATCTCAAGGTTTTCGACAAAGCGATCATCGATCGTTACTTCCAGGGATGCCGTAACGCCGTCCGGCGTTTTCTGCCCGGCAAACTCTATCTTGGCAGCCGGTTCGAACGCTATGAGAACGTTCCCCGGCCTGAAGTCGTTGCTGCTGCTGCGAAATATTGTGATGTGCTGTCATTCAACCTCTATTGCTATTCCGTGGCGGATTTCCGGCTGCCGGACGGGATCGATAAACCGATATTGATCGGAGAGTTTCATTTCGGCACCATCGACAACGGCCACGCGAATCCGGGGATAACCGGCTGTGCCGACAACGCCGAACGCGCCGACGCCTACCGGTTTTACGTAAAAACAGCCTTGCGCCACCCGAACTTTGTCGGCTGCCACTACTACCGGTTGATTGATGAACATCCCGCCGGGCGGTTGATCGACAATGAAAACATGGGGATCGGTTTTGTGGACATCTGCGATCGCCCGTATCCCGAGATGGTTCAGGCTGCACGTGAAATCGGCGCGGATATGTACCGCATCCGCGCCGGAAAGTAACCGCTCAGCAGTCGAGGCCGATCAGGCGGAGGGCGTTGGTGCGGCCGACTTTCAGCAGCTCCGCGTCGGAGAGCAGCTCCAGCGAGGCGAGGTGCTTCATGCAGAAGTCCAGCGTGACCGCCGCCGCGACCAGGCAGTTCTTGGCCGGGTTGTACAGCTTTCCATCCGGCGTCAGGATCGCGTCGTTGCCGAGCACGCGGCAACGGCCGGGAGGATAGCCCGCCGCCTCCGAAGCGTCGCTGGTCACGATCACCCGGTCCGCCCCCTTCACGCGCAGGATCACCTTGATCAGTTCGGCGGGCAGGTGATGGCCGTCGGTGATGATCATCGCGCTCAGCCGGTCCTCGGCCAGCCCCGCCCAGATCGGGTTGCGGTGCCGGTCGAGCTGGTTCGGCAGGCCGTTGCCGAGGTGGGTCAGCGCCTGCGCTCCCGCATCCGCCGCGTTCGCGAGGTCCGCGGTATTGGCCAGATGGTGGCCCACGGAAACCGCGATGCCGAGTTTCCGGGCGCGGGCGATCGCTTCCGGCACGCCCGGCGCATCGGCGCTGACGGTGATCAGCCTGACGAAGCCTTCCGCCTGCTGGTAAAGCCGTTCCACCGCTTCGGGGGAGGGGGCCTGCACCCACTCCGGGTTGTGCGAACCGATCGCGCCGCGTGCGATGAAAGGTCCTTCAAGATGGATGCCCGGAACCGCTCCGGCGAGGCCGTGCCGTTCGACCGCCCGCCGGATCAGCGGCAGGTTGCGGCGGTAGACTTCGGCCGGGGAGGTGATCAGCGTCGGCAGGAAAACGGCGGTTCCGGCGGCGAACAGCTCGTCCGCCGCCCGCAGGAACTCCGATTCGGTCAGTTCCGGATCGGAGAAGTTCACCCCGTCGTGTCCGTTGACCTGAAGATCGACCCAGCCCGGATTATTCATATTTCTTCTCCAGCAGCGACGCCGATTCGCGGTCGAGGAAGGTGGTCACGTCGGAGTGGGTGCGCAGGATCGACGACGGGCAGAGATTGGTCAGCGGCCCTTCGAGAGCGCCCCTGACCGCTTCGGCCTTGCGCTTGTCCGGCACGGTGTTGATGATCGCCTTGCTTTTCAGGATCTGGCGGCAGCTCATCGAAATCGCCCGTTCCGGCACGTCCGCCAGCGTCGGGAACCAGCCTTCGCCGAGCTGCTGCCTGCGGCACTTCTCATCGAGTTTGATCACCAGGTAGGGTTTTTCGGTATCGAAGTCCGCCGGCGGATCGTTGAACGCGATGTGACCGTTTTCGCCGATGCCGATGAATGCGACATCGATCGGATTTGCGGAAATAACCGCATCCAGTTCGGCGCAGGCCTGCTCCGGATCGGCGGCGCTGCCGTTGACCGGATGGAACGCTGCGGGCGGCACCGGCAGTTTCGACACGAAGCGGGTCCACAGATATTTGCGGAATCCCGCCGGGTGGTCCGCCGGAAGCCCGATGTATTCGTCGAGGTGGAAAATCCGGATTTTGCTCCAGTCGATTCCCGGCTCCTGCAACAGCGCCGCCAGCATTTCGAACTGACTGGCGCCGGTAGCGAAAATAATGTTCGCTTTGCCGTTGTCGGCGAGCGCCTTGCGGATTTTTTCCGCTCCCGCTTTCGCCGCCGCTGTTCCGAGTGAAACCTTGTCGTCAAAAATTTTTACCTGCATGTTTCATGTTCCTTTCAATATTAATTGTATAATCCCTTGTCAGGGGGGGGAGAAGCCATGCCGCTTGGGCGGCTGGCGGGTCTGTAACCCTGCGGTTTGCAGACCTTGTGCGCTCCGGTGCCTGATTTTCAATCAGGCACCGGAGCTGGGCGCAGTAGCGTACAAGCGTCTCCGACGGGCAAGGCGCTTCGCCCTTGCAACCCGACCGGCAACGTGCCGGTGCGGTAAACCGCCCATAGAGCAAGCAAATTCATAGATAATACCCCCGGTTTTGAGATTTTTGCGCAGCAAAAAGCTCGAAACCGTACCCGGCGCCGGCACCTTGCCGGTCTGGGGGACCGGGAGGCGAAGCGCCCCCGGCCGCCGGAGGCAACCCAAAATCGCCGGTTAGAGGTCGGCGAGGGCGACGGGAACGCCGTCCCGGGCGCGGCTGCGGCTGGCGGCTTCGAGGAAGGCGATTACCTCAAGGCTTTCGGCCGGATCGATCGGGGAGATTCCGGTGCGGAAAAAGCGGTCGATCGACTGCGCCAGCGCGAACATATACGGGATGTCCGGGTTCTGCACGCTGACGATATGGCGCTTGTCGGTGGTCAGCCGTACTCCGAAGTTATTGGCTCCGACCCGGTTGCCGACGACGAGGCCGAGGCGGCCGTCGTTCCAGCGGCCGACGACGAGATCGAACTTTCCGTTGCTTTCGGTATGGACTTCGGCACATCCTCTGCCGAGGTAGCTGTACACGATTTCGGCGGAGTGGATGCCGTACCAGAAGTAGTCCCGGTAGTCGTCGAGGATCGCCATCGGGCCGAAGCCTTCGGCGGCGGCGACGGTCTCATCCTGCGGCTTGAGTCCGGCGATCCCGGCGGCGAAGCGCATGCTCGATGCGGTCATGATCGGCACATTGTACTGTGCGGCAAGGTCGAAAAGCGTTCTGGCATCGCTGTAGGAGCAGGCGAGCGGCTTGTCGATGAAAACCGGTTTGCCGAATTTCGCAAGTACTTTGAATTGTTCAAGATGCTGTGCGCCGTCGACGCTTTCGAGCAGATAGGCGTCCAGCCCGGCGAGTTCTTCGATGGAGCTGACGATTTCGACGCCGTACTTGTCGCGGAGGTCGGCGGTGAAGCCGGCGACGCGGCTGCGGCTCAGCGAGAAGGTTTCACTGCCGCCGGGGAAGGCTTTGACGACCTTCACGCCGGGGACGTGGAATTGATCCGCCGGATCGTTGAAGCATCCGGCGAAGCAGACGACATGGGAGGTGTCGAGGCCGACGAGGCCCACTTTGAGTTCCTGCATGATAAAAGTTCCTTCAGTTGAGTTCGATGCGGGGGAGGGGATTCTGGCGGTGCGCCTCTTCCATCACGTAAATCTGGCGGCGGACCTGATCGAGGGTGATGATCCGCTGTGCGCCGTTGACCAGTATGTCGTAAATGTTGTCGTAGACTCCGGCGGAAAGATCCGTGAACCCGTTGGCGTTGCTGCCCGGATCGGGGAAACTCCAGGTCTCTTCCTGCCAGTTCAGCGTTTCGGAACAGTATTGGCGGCGGTCGCTCCACGGCTTCCACAGCGTATGTTTCGGGGCGCGGGCCGGATCGAAGTATTTCCAGCGCAGCCCGGAGGGGCCTCCGGTCAGCCCGCCGAGCGTTCCCTGGATGTTGTACTGTTCGCCCTGCGGGTAAGCCTGAAAGGAGCTGACCTGAATTTCGATGGTCGGCGCACCGTCGCCGTAGAGGGTCAGCGCGCAGAAGTTGTTCGCGTCGCCGCCGAAGTCGAAGTGGTACGCCGCCATCCGGCAGAACACCTGCGGCGTGGCGTCCCCGAACAATACGATCGCCTGATCCACCGGATGCGGGCCGGTGTTGAAGAGATTCCCGGCGCACTGGTCCTGCCGGGTCTGCCAGTCCCAGCGGCGGCCGTAGCCGGACCAGTTGCTGCGGATGCAGATGATCCGGCCCAGCACCCCCGAAGCGATCACTTCGCGGATTTTGCGGAAGTACGGATAGAAGCGGGAATTCTGGAAGGGGAAGAAAAGCTTGTCCGCTTTTTCGGCGGCTGCCGTGATCGCGTCGAATTCGGCCACTGTGGTCGCGGAGGGTTTCTCGCTGAGCACATGGAATCCCGCCTGCAATCCGGCGAGCGAGGTTTCGACGTGGAAACGGCTCGGCGTCGCGTTGACCAGCAGTTCGAAGCCGCCTGCGGCGATCAGCTCCTTTGCGTTATGGAATGTTTTGCAGCCGAAAGCCTTGACTGCGTCTTCCCGCCGGTCGTCCAGTTCGTCGGCCACCGCGACAACCTCGAATCTCGGATCAGTCTTCAGGTACCTGGCGTGGATGTCGCAGCCGCTGCGGCCGAAACCGGCGATGGCTGTTTTCACTTTCCGGTTCATGTCGTGTTCTCCTTAAGTAATTTAAGTATCCGCATCCCGGAATTCGGGATAAACCAGCAGTCCCGATTCGGCGTCCGGCGTACCGTCTAGCGTCCGTTTGAGCTTCGCCGCCGCTTCCTTGAAAAGCAGCTCCTGATCCTGCAGGAAACCGGTCACGCGAACGCCGAAGATGTCCGTGTCGAAATCATTGTCGAAGTCGCTGTAGAACAGGTTGCCGCGCCATTCGACCGGATGGAACGCGCTCCAGCGCATCAATGCGCCGGTGTGGGCGCGGGTATCGCTGACCACCAGCAGCGGACGTTCGTCCGAGAGTTTCAGGCGTTCTTCCAGCGTGGCGACCTTCTCTTTAAAGTCAGGCGGCATACGCACAACTTCGTAGAATTTGCCCGTTTCGCGGCAGGCGTCCACAAAACCCTCGCACCGGTAGCCGGTGACCAGCGAATCCGGGCGACTCTGCAGCAGTACCGGCAATGCTTCGGGATACGCCGCGATCCGGCTGCGGGTGATCTCGTAATAGGCACGGCGATGGTCGCTCGAAACATAGGGCAGGTCGGCCACCACGCGGTTGATCAATACGCTCGGCACCTGCGGCGCGATCGCCTCGATCGCCGGAAACAGCACCGCTTCGGGGCGGACCCACAGCAGGCCGTCGAATTCAAAAAGCCGCCGCCATGCGGAACGGTTTTCCAGTTCGGCGGGATTCAGAAAGACCGCGTCGAATATGCTGCCGGCGTACTCCATGAATTCCGCTCCCGACACTACGCCGACCCTGAATTTCTTTTCCGCGATCGGCGCGGCGAAGGTGCCGGAGCCGTGGCGGCTGACCAGAATTCCGGAACGGGTCAGTTCCTGGATCGCCCGGTCCAATGTGGCGCGGGCCACCCCGAATTCCTCCGCCAGCTCCGGACGGGAGGGCAGGGCGCTGTTTTCCGGATAGACGCCCTGCCGGATCCTGCGTTCAATCTCCCGGGCAATCTCCCGGAACGGTTGCTGTCTGACCATGGAACACTCCTCGGCGGTTAATTTAAATCTAGGTTTCTTTGTTATATTATAATTTGGCTAGGCAACTATTTCAAGGGCGGAATTGGGAAAAAAGTTGTTTTTTTACAGGGAGGGGACATTCGGATTAGAAAAAAGCGGTATAACACGCTATGTTAGAGGAGTGTATTTCAGAAAGGCGGTCGCATGGCGGAGTTGGTGAATTGCCCGAATTGCGGGCTGGACTACGAAATCTATCCGGAACTGGTCGGCGTCACGCTTTGGTGTGAACGCTGCGGCTGCAGTTTTTGCGTGTCGCGCTGTCTGCCCGATTCAATCTACATGAATACCTCCGGCGGAGTGTTCCTCTACCCGGCGGCCCGGCTTGAAGAGATGCTTGAATCCGGGGAACTCTCCTGCGATGCCGTCTGCCTGTCGCCGGATTGTGTGAACTGGATGAGCTACACCGAGCTTTTCGACCGGATGCCGCTCGAAGTCGAGCTTTTGAACCTGCCGTTGCCCGTGCCGGAACCGGAGGCGGCTCCACCTGTGGCCGTTTCCCCGGAAGAACCGCCCGCCGTTGAAATGCCGGAACCGGAGGAAGAACCGGAAGAATACGCCGAGCCGGAGGAGCCGCCGCGCCGCGCCTCGTCGTTCGCCGGTTTCTTTGTGCTGTTCAAGGGAGTCACTTCTCTGTTGATCCTGCTGGGACTGATCGCGGCGTTTGTGATTTTCATGCTTTACCATACCAGCGGCGAGGTGAACGACTTCATCACCAAAGAAGCCACCGTGCGCAGCATCATGGAGCGCGCCGGGCGCGAGCCGGACGGCAGGATGGTGAAGCTGCTGCTGAAGACCGCGGTGAAGGCCGATCCGGCGGAGGCGACCGCGGAATTGTTCCAGGCGGTTCGTTCGGAACGGGCCGACCTGGTGAAACTGCTGCTGGAGGCCGGCGTCACTCCGAATGCCCGCACCAAGGTCGGGATGACCGTATTGGTCGATGCGATCGGGCCGCCGCCGTCGGTGCTCGACCCGCTGACTGCTCCGGAGGGGAGCGAGGAGTGGGAAAAAAAACGCGGCGAGCTGCGGATCGGCGAATCCGAAGGCAAACTGGAGGTGATTCGCGCCCTGATCGCCGGAGGCGCCGACGTGAATCTGCAATCCTTCTATCAGAACGGGCGGCTGGTGACTCCGCTCGGCAATGCAAAAGAATTCCGGTACCGGAAAATTGAAATGATGCTCCGTGAAGCCGGAGCAAGAGAATGAAAAGGACAGGATATGGAATTGGATTACACGCTGGATGAACTCTCCAAGATGATCGATCACTCGCTGCTGCATCCGACCATGACCGATGAGGAATTGATCAAGGGGGCTGCACTGGCGGTTGATTACAACTGCGCTTCCGTCTGTATCAAACCATATTTTGTGAAGATTATCTCGCAGTTGCTCGACGGCACCGGGATCAAAACCGGCACTGTGATCGGTTTCCCGCACGGCAACAGTTCCACCGCCGTCAAGGTCTTCGAGGCGAAGCAGGCGGTGGAGGACGGTGCCGACGAAGTGGACATGGTCATCAACATCGGCAAGGCTCGTTCGGCGGAGTGGGGATTCGTCAGCGATGAGATCGAAGCCGTGAACCGTGAAGTGACCTCCGGCGGCGCGATCCTGAAAGTGATTTTCGAAAACGATTTCCTCACCGATGCCCAGATCGAGCAGCTCTGTCTGGTCTGCAACCGGATCAGGCCCGCCTTCATCAAGACCTCCACCGGTTACGGCTTCACGAAGCGTGAAGACGGCAATTACAACTATACCGGGGCTACCGTCGAGCAACTCGCGCTGATGCGCCGCGTTTCCGATCCCGCGATCCAGATCAAGGCGGCCGGAGGCGTCCGCACGCTCGATGACCTGCTGACGGTGCGGAAGCTCGGTGTGACCCGAGTCGGAGCAACCGCAACCGCCGCGATTCTCGACGAAGCCGTCCGGCGCCTTTACGGGCAGGCCTGAAGCGGAACGCCGGGAAAACGCTGTTGCGGTGTTTGCCTGTTATTGCCAAATTGGGAGTTGGGTGGTTATTTGTAATATGTTCGTGGAAGTATTTCGGTAGAATAGTTGATTTATTTTTATTTTGGTTTATATTGAATGATAAGGCAACCAAATAAAGCAAGAGGAGGTTTTATTATGCCGTCATTCAGTAATCCGTTTGAAGGCCTTCATCATGACCGCAAGGTGACGGAGCCGGAGTTGATACGCGCGATTCGTTTTATGATTGCGTCGGAGTATGAAGCGACACAGCTTTACATGCAGCTGGCCGAATCGACCGACAACAAACTGGCCAAAGCAGTTCTGGTGGATGTGGCGGATGAGGAGCGCGTCCACGCCGGAGAATTCCTGCGGCTGTTGCATGAGCTTGCGCCTGATGAGTGCAAACACTACAAAGCCGGTGCAGGGGAGGTCGAGGAAATGATTGAGAAGTTAAAGAAGAAGTAGCCGGTTTTCAACCGGTATCTCGCCAGAGACGAACGGCGGGGAGCTCAAACTCCCTGCCGTTTTTTTCTTTCGACCAATTGCCTTCCGGCAATTCGGGCCGCGGCAGGTCGGCATCAGGGCCGTCAGGATTGCCGTACCGGGACCGGAACGTGTTTCAGGCAGGGAACTTCTTGTTTCGCTATTTCAACAGTCCCGCAATGCCGGGCAGCCACATGGAGAGCGCCGGTATGAAGGTGATCAGCAGCACCGCGACGATCATCGCGATGAAAAAGGGAATCATCGGCTTCGTCACGTTCGCGATCGAAGTTTTGCCGATGCCGCAGCCTAGGAAGAGACAGGAGCCCACCGGCGGAGTGCACAGCCCGATGCAGAGGTTTGCGATCATCATGATTCCGAACTGGATGTCGCTCATGCCGAGCTGACGCGCTACCGGCAGGAAAATCGGCGTGAAGATCAGCACCGCCGGAGTCATGTCCATGAAAGTTCCCACCGCCAGCAGCAACAGGTTGATGATGAGCAGCAGCACGAACCGGTTTTCCGAAACCGCCACCAGCGCCGAACTGATCGTCTGCGGAATGTTGGCGATGGTCATGATCCAGCTCATCGACGAACTTACCGCGATCAGCAGCATCACCACGGCGGTGGTGACGCCGGTCTGCCGCAGAATGCCGGGAAGGTCGCGCCACTTGACTTCCCGGTAGACCGCCATCGCCAGAATCAGCGAATACGCGACCGCGACCGCCGCCGCTTCCGTCGCGGTGAAGATGCCGCCGAGGATGCCGCCGATGATCACCACCATCAGGAACAAACTCAGGAAGGCGCGCCGGAAAGCGGTCCAGATCTGTCGCCGGCTGCATTTCACTCCGCCCTTGTCCCCCTTGCGGATCGCGTGGATCAGGCAGACCGTCATGATGCACAGCCCCATCACGATTCCGGGAATCACTCCGGCGATGAAAATCGCCGCGATCGAAACCGAACCGCACGCAACCGCGTAGACGATCATGATGTTGGAAGGAGGGATGATCAGTCCCGTCGTCGCGGCAGCAGTGGTCACCGCCACGCTGAAATCGCGGTCGTAGCCGTTGCGGGTCATCTCAGGCAGCATGAAGCCGCCCACGCTTGAAACCGCCGCCGTGGCGGAACCGGAAATGGACCCGAACATCATGCAGGTCAGGGTGTTCACATAGGAAAGTCCACCCGGATAACGTCCCACCAGCGCATTGGCGAAATCGATCAGCCGCCGCGCCATGCCGCCGCGCCCCATCAGGATGCCGGAAAGTACGAAGAACGGAATTGCCAGCAGTGAAAACGAACTCACGCCGTTCACCATCCGGTCGGCCACGATCGTTTCGCTCGAAGCCATTCCGCCGTTTGCGAAAACCGCCGCGAGCGAGGCGGTTCCGATCGCCACGCCGATCGGAACATTGCTCAGCAGCAGCGCGACGAACACCAGGACAAGAACGATTGCCACTTCAGTCATGTTTCAGGTCCTCCCGGAGATTGCACACCTCGAACAGCAGGATGAAAAGCCCGCTGACCGGCAGCGGCAGGTATTGAACCACGTCCGACACCTGAAGCGCCGGCAGCACATTCCAGTGGTGAAGCGCCTGCATCACCAGCTTGACCCCGCCTATTTCAAAAACAATCAGGGTGAAAGCCAGCGTGACGAAATGGATGAAAAACGCCATTTTCAGCTTCATCCCGGCGGCAAAGCGATTGATCAGAATATCGATCCCGAGGTGCGCCCGCGCTTCAAAGGCCGCTGCGATCCCGAGATAGCTGACCCAGATCAGCAGCACGCCGGCAAGCTCCTCGGTCCATTTGATCTGTGCTCCCCAGAGATAGCGCGACGCGACGCCGAGCAGCACGTCGATCACGAGGAGGGCGACAGCGGCGATCAGGCAGACGTTCAGCACGCGCAGGGCATGTTTTTTCAGGGTGTCGAGCATTATTTCACTTCCCGGATTTTGCGGATCAATTCTGCGGTTTTGCCGGTGTACGATGAATAGACCGGTTCCATCTTCGCCGCGAACTCCGCCTTGTCCACGACGATGAATTCAACTCCCAATTCTTCCGCCCGGGTCCGGGCACGTTTTTCGGCCTCCGCCCAGAGCTTGCGTTGGAAAAGGCCGGATTCGGCGGCGGCGATTTCCAGCCACTCGCGCTGCTGTTCCGACAGCGAATTCCAGGTGGCGGAGCTGACCACCAGCAGATCGGGCACCATCACATGGTCACTGAAGGTGAAAAATCTGCACACTTCCATGTGGCGGCCGGTCTCGAAGCTCGGCAGGTTGTTTTCCGCTCCGTCCACCGTGCCCTGAGACAGCGCGGTGTAAAGCTCTCCCCACGGGATCGGAGTCGGAGCGCCGCCGAAAGCGCTGACCATATCCATCGCGCTGCGGCTCTGCTGGGTGCGTATTTTCAGCCCCTTGAGATCGTCCGCCTTGCGGACGGGCTTCTTCGTCGTGTAGAAATTACGCGTCCCGGCGTCATAATAGACAAGGCCGCGCATTCCGGGGAGATGCTCGGCAAGGTCGCGGCCGATGGGGCCGTTCAGCACCTTCCAGAAGTGATCGCTGTCGCGGAACACATACGGCAGGCCGAGCACGGTGATCTCCGGTACGCTTGATTCCAGTACCGCCGTGGAGGTCTTGGAAATGTCGAGCTGCCCGTTCTGCACCTGCTTCAGACACTCCGCTTCGGAGCCGATCATGCCCGACGGGTAAATCTGTATTTCCAGCTTGCCGCCCGACAGCTTTTTGACCCGTTCCGCCATCATCACCATCGCTTCGTGCACCGGGTGGTCCGTCGGCAGCCCGTGTCCGAGCTTCAGAATCCGTGTGCCGTCCCCAGCGCCGCGCTGCGCGGAGCGCACGCACCAGGCGTACCCCAGCGACAGCACCAGCACGGCGATCAGGCCGCCGCCGAGCAGCCTCGATGTCCGTTCCGAAAACAGTTTCGACATGTGTTCTCCTTTATTCATGAACCGATATCACCATGATTTTCCGCGAAATCAGTGCGCCGCCGCTCCGGGCTTCCGCCGGAAAAGCGCGGCGGCGTCTTTGTAGGAAAAGATACAATCTCCTTTTGACTTTTCAACAGGAAAAATGCGAAAAGCCCGGATTTCTTTTGCTGTACCGGATCGAAAGCTCCGCATCATGTTCTGCCTGAAATTCGCGCGAACTCCTTGAAATATAACCGGGTATTGTATATTGTAATACCACGCGGCAGTTCCGCTCTGCCTGATTGCAGCGCAACTTGAAAAAAGGGCTTGATAAATGTTGAAAACTGTTCCATTACGGCGGAAACGCCGAAAATATGTCGGAATGCAGTCCGCTCAATATGGTGACGGCCATGCATAGAACTGCCGAGTCCGGCAGAGGCCGGAGGTGGAGATGGCTCTGGGGAATCCTCATCGGAATGTTCATCGTCTACATGATCGGGGTGTGCGTCGCTGCATTTGCTGCCGGTATGTATTGCGGTAAAAACAGGTACACAAATTCCCTGATCGCGGTTAAATATATCGATGGAAAATACGGGGCAGGCTGTTACGGCGTGGAAGTAACCGGCCATGAAAGAGGAGAAACCGTTGAAATTTCTGCTAAGATTTTTATTTATTCAATCTCCGGCGGATATTATCACGATTGCGGCCTGATCGGCACGGCGTCCAGCCCGCAGGAAGCACGCCGGAGGTTCGGCGAGATTCAATGGGACGGAAAAGGTGTTTCCATCGGTCCCTATCGTATTGAACGCAAACAGTATGAAAATCACCGGTAATCATCCTGTTTCTTCTCGCATTGCCGATCCGGTAAAACTCAATCTACGCAGATTGAATGACTGGAAGGAACATTTCAGGCGGCCGCCTGCCGTTTCGCTTTCGCTTGCTGAAATTTTTTCCGGGAAATCGCGGGGAAAATTGCATTCTTTGGCATTGCAATCTGCAATGTCCCGGATTATATTACTGTTTCAGGAAAAACGGAGCCCTGATATTTCACTGCCGGGGGGAAGAGCTGTTGCGAATTTTATTTGCCGTCTTTATTGTCGCCGCATGGCTGGTGCCGGCCGGAATGCCGTCCCGCGCATTGCTGCCGGCGGCGATTTTCCTGCCCGGTTCCGGGCTGCGCGATGAACGCCTCGCCGGACAGCAGGAGAATCCGCCGCAGTACTGCCGCGCCGCAGCGGAGCGGCAGCTTCCGGCTCCGGCGCGCGGACCGGTATTCCTGATCACGGCGGGGGCGTTGGTTTTGCCGGAGCCGCCGTTTTCGGCGGCGCCTTCTGCCGTGTTTCTGGCGCGGAGCCGCGGTCCCGCCGCGCAACCCCGGCCGCCCTGCGGAGCGCGGGCGGGGCCGGCCGGAAAGGCGCCGCACTCTTTTGCCCTGACCGTTTGAACTTTTTGATTCGGAATTTCACATGGAAAAACTTGCTTTCAATCTCTCCATTTTCTTGACCGTCGTAGCCGTGCTGATTCTGGCCGGCGCCGCCTCCAGCAAGCTGGCGGCGATCATCAGCCGGTGCTCCCAACGGGTTTCGACGGCACCGCTGCATACCGCCAAGCCGCTCAGCTACATTCTCAGCCGCGTCGCCAGCTGGATCAACGTGCCGGTGCTGGTGATGTTCCTCGGCGTCGGCATGCTCGCCGGCAGCGAGGGGTTCGGCGGCATCCGCTATGACGATCCCTTTTCCGCCAATATCATCGGTACCGTCGCGATGGCGTTCATTCTTTATTCCGGCGGTTATGACACCAGCTGGAAATCCGTCAAGAGCGTGATCGGTTACGGCAGCATCCTCTCCAGCGTCGGGGTGCTGCTGACCGCCGCGGCGGTCGGCTTCGGCACCTACGGCTTCTTCCGCCTGATCGGGATGGATTATCCGCTCTCCTGGTGTTTGCTGCTCGGTTCGATCGTGTCGTCGACCGACGCCGCCGCCGTATTCGCGATCCTGCGCAGCAAAAGCGTCAGCCTGAAGGGGAAGCTCCAGCCGTTGCTGGAATATGAATCCGGCAGCAACGATCCGATGGCCACCTTTCTGACTTTGTTCATGATCGACGTGATCACCCGCCCGGAAGTCACCAGTTACTGGTCGATCCTCTGGACCTTCCCGCTGCGCATGGGGATCGGTATCCTGCTCGGCATCGTCATCGGCAAGCTGGCGACCAAGTTCTTCAATATCATTGACTTCGATTATGACGGCCTCTATTATGTGGTCGGCATCGGCGTGGTTCTGCTCGCCTACGGGGCCTCCGACTGGGGCTTCGGCACGGAATATCTGCGCGGCAACGGCTTCATGGCGGCCTATGTCTGCGGCATGGTGATGGGCAACAGCAAATTCACCTATCAGCACGGCCTCGGCCGTTTTCACGACGGCATCGGCTGGCTGATGCAGGTGACATTGTTCGGTATGCTCGGGCTGCTGGTCTCGCCGCACGGACTCCTGAAAGCGCTCTGGTTCGGCCTGGGCATCAGCCTGATCATGATGTTCGTCGCCCGCCCGCTGGTGGTGTTCCTCTGTATGATCGGCAGCAAATTCACGATGAAGGAACGCACTTTCGTGTCGTGGGTGGGATTGCGCGGCGGCGCGCCGATCATGCTGGCCACTTTCCCGCTGATGTACAAGGTGGAAAATTCCGCGGTGATGTTCAACATTGTGTTCCTGATCGTGTTGACTTCCGTGGTTTTCCAGGGCAAGACCCTGATGCCGTTCGCCAAGCTGCTCGGATTGGACAAGCCGCTGAAGGTATCGCCCCGGGTTCCCCTCGAATTCGAAAATACCGGCACGATGTCCGGCGATATGCGCGAATTTGAAATACTTCCCGGTTCCCCGCTGATCGATAAAAAGCTTTCCCAGCTCGGCCTGCCCAAGGGAGCGCTCGTGCTGCTGATCCGCCGCGGAGATAACTTTGTCGTTCCCCACGGCAGCACGCTCGTGCACGAGGCCGACGGCCTGATGGTGCTGGCCGAGCCCGAAGTGCTCGATGAGACCGTCAAGGTTCTCGGCCAGGAGGAGCCGGAGGAGTAAACGGGGGCCTGCCGATTGCATCTGAACGTACGGTGATTTCGCTCCAGAGGAGCGAAATCACCGAGTTGTCTTACGGGGTCATGTCTTCGCGTTTTCGGGCGGCGTATTCGATTACCAGTACGAGGATGAAACCGACGGCTCCGAGCAGGACTGCGAACCAGAAATTGCCGTCGATCGCACCGGGGAGAATATTGTGGTTCTCGATATTGTCTGCGAACTTCCAGGGCCACACCTTGCGCAGCGAGCCGAGCATGAAACCGATCAGCACGGCGATGGTGATGTCGTGGAACTTCTGCAGCAGATAGCTCAGCAGCCGGATGAATCCGGCGATTCCGATGAAAATGCCGAACATGAAGAGCAGCAGCGTGCAGAAGTTGCCGCCGATGTTCATGCCGCTTTTCAACTCGTGCACCGCATTCAGCACGAAGTCGTATTTGCCCATCAGCAGCAGGATGAAGCTGCCGGAGATGCCGGGCAGGATCATCGCGCAGATTGCGACGGCTCCGCACAGGATCAGATAGAATGGTGAATCCGGCGGATTTTGCAGCAGCGGCAGTCCGACGATCAGCCATCCGGCGGCGGTACCTCCGATCAGGGCGGCGATCCGGCCTGCGTTCCATTGTCTGACGCGCGGAAGCACTGTCGCGACTGACGCCAGCACGAGCCCGAAGAAAAACGCGAGAATCAGGGTGAGCCGGTTGGCCAGCATCCATTTGATCGGGGTGGAGAACAGGGCGATGGCGAGCAGGATTCCCAGACCGAGACTCGCCATGAACGGCCACGGCAGGGTCTGCCATGCTTTTTTGAATTGAAACCGGAAAACTGTTGTAAAACACTCTTTGCCGGTGAATCGCCGGATTGATTCGACCAGTTCGTCGTAGATGCCGAGGATAAAGGCCATGGTTCCGCCGGAGACTCCCGGCACGACGTCGGCTGCTCCCATGATAAAGCCGCATGAGAAAATACGTAAATAGTCCTTGAGGGAGCGCCTCCGGGACGGCGGGTGCAGTTCCTGCATATGAAATTCCTTGAATAATGATTGTCGGAGTGAGAGGAAACGGCGATCCCCCGGAAACCGCCGTGGCATAGGAATAAAAAGCGGTTGCGGTTCCTGCCGGCGGAAAAACAGGCCGCCGGGAAAATCGAGGATCCGGGGAATCAGTCGGCGGAAAACACCGGCGGCCCGGCCCGGACGGGAGTTGAGTTTTTGAGAAGTTCCTGAAGAGGAACGGAGTCCGGCGCGAAAATCGCCGGAGAAGGAAAGCGAAGTTGCGGAATCAGCCATTGCCGGGAGGGATTGCAGCAGTCGCCGGATAGCTTGCCGTATTCAGGCTGCCGGAATTGGAGCTGGACGACGGTGATCGCCCGGCGCGGCCGCCGGAAATCGTCCTGGGTCAGCTTACTGTCATCATTATCGGCAAGTGCGGTGACACAGGCAGCCCGGGCAAGGCGAAAATCCGCCGGAATGGCCGCGGCGGCCGCCGGTGCGCAGAAATCTATGACGGCGACAATTGCCGCGAACAGCAAATATCGGATTACATGCCGATCGGATGTCGGGAAAATGCCGTTACCGTAATTCATTCCTTGACGCCTGTTCTCCTGAATTGGAATAATATATAACATTTTGGAAGGTTTGCAAGCCGCCGCCGGGGAATACCGGTGTATTTTCATAATGGCAAGCGCATAAGTTCACACCATGTGCAAGTTTCTTGAACCGACCTCGCCGCCGCCGGAGTGGAACACGGCACCGGCGACAACTATGCCGGTAGTACGGAGCCGTCCGCACCAGCAGTATAAGTGTAAAGTATCTGTTCATCAACGAGTTTCTTTATTTTTTACGGATATGTCAGCGATCCCCGGCGTTGCGGCCGTCGATGACCCGTCCGTCGTCGTTGTCGTTGCTGCGGGCGGTTTTCAGGGTACGGAAGAGTTCGCGCATATCGCTCACGCCGCCGATCAGGAACCAGACCGTGGTGCCGACGCCGATCACCACGCCGATGATCATGAACCAGATCCAGAAACCGGTCCAGCGCGCGGCGGTCATCAGCCCGGCTTTTTCAAGCAGCAGCAACGCGACGCCGATCACGAACCACAGCAGATTCCAGCCGATTGTGATCAGGTAGATGAATTTGTCGCTGCGGGTGAAGTCGGCGGTGAAGCCGAAGGCTTTCAACCCGGTGGCGGGCTTGGCTTCTCCGGGGCGGGCGTAAGGGCCGCGGTGGAGCATCCGTTCGAGGTTGAAGTCCGGCATCCGGCGGAGACGGCGTTCGCACAGGGAAATCACGATATAGGAGACGATCGAGATCACCGCTGCCCAGAAACCGGCCTGCTGACCATCCAACAGCGGGATGCGCCGCCCGTCCGGATAGAACTGCGGAGCGCCGCCGGAGTGCGACTGCCACCACTCCGGCGTGTAATAACAGAGCAGCAGTCCCGCAATCGCGAACGCCGCGCCGGAGATCATGGAAATCCAGGCTGCCGTGGTGGTTCCTTTTTTCCAGTACAACCCGCCGATCACCACCGCGCTGGCCGCATACAACGCCCCGGAAATCGTGAAGTAGAGCATGATCGCCTGCGTCTGCTGGAACAGCCAGCTGATGAAGAACGCGATCACGGCGACCAGCAGGATCGACAGCCGCAGCAGGTTGATGTGCTGGCGGGGCGACAGCGCGGTCTGCTTCCGGCGCATCGGCAGCAGCACGTCCTGAATCAGGATGCTGCCCCAGCTGTGCAGATAGGAGTCGTCGGTGCTGAGCATCGCCGCGAACATCATCGCCGCGAACATGCCGAGCAGTCCGGCGGGCAGCAGCTTGGCCAGCACCACTGACACCTGCAACTGTTCGTGCAGCGTGGAGTTGCCGACCGCCGCGAGCGCGGTTTCGGTCTGCTGCCTGACGGTGGCGAATTCGGGGAGGTTGCCCTGCAGCACCACGATCGCGCAGATCGGGATGAAGAGCAGCAGCCGGCTCTGGGTCATGCCGCGCCAGGTGCCGAGCATGCCTGCCATTTTGGATTCATGCGGACTTTTGGCCGATACCTGAAAGCCCTGCGTGCCGAGCCAGGTCTGCCAGTAGATGATCGTGAAGAAGACCGAAATCAGGAAGTAGGTCAGGTTGAAGTCGCGCAAACTGGAGGTTTTGAAGGGGTCCACCAGCGAGCCTGCCGGATTTTTCATGCTCAGTTCGGTCAGTGTCGCCGCGATCGTGCGCCAGTCGAAAACAGTCAGCAAATAGAAGAGCAGAATCAGGAAGGCGATGTTGCAGAAGGTCCCCTGGCAGAAGTCGGTGACCATGATCGCGACCTGTCCGCCGAAGATCGCGAAGATCACGCCGAGCGACAGAAAGAGCAGCAGCAGAAATACATAGGTGCTGACGGTGAAGCCGAAAAGGCCGAACTGCTGCGGCAATCCGCAGAAGTAGATGAAGAAACGGGCCGATACCGCCGGAAAAATGCCGTAGTTCAGCACTCCGGCCAGCCACGCCATGAAACCGGCGAATACCCGGAATTTCCGGCTGTAGCGTTCCTCGAAAAACTGGGCGATGGTCAGCACGCGCGTCTCCCGCAGCCGGTAACTGACCCAGCCGGAGGCGGTCAGCGCCAGCGACACGAAGCCCATGATGAACGACCACCAGACCGGGGAAAAACCGGCCTGGTAATTGAGCTCGAACTGTGCGATTACGGTGATCGCGCCGAGGGCGGCGATGCCGTTGGAGATAGCCAGCAGATATCGCCCCGCGCACCGGTCGGCGGCGAGAAACTGCGAGGTGTTCCGCACGAAACGCTGGCTGTAGACCAGCATCGCAACTAAAAATGTGATCAGTGTGCAGAGGATCGCCCAGTCCAATGCTTTCATATTCATTACCGGATCCGGCATGACAGTGCTCCTTTCAATGTTTCCCGGCGGCGGTGAAGCCGGTATGGTAATCCCCGACGCAGCTGTAGAAAAGGTAGCCGAATGATTCGGCCAGCTTTGCGCTGCGCTGCCGTTCGCGGTAAGTTTCGCCGCCGGCGGGGGCCGCCCAGAGGGCGTAGACCTTGAAGCGGTGTTTTTTCCGCTGGGCGTCCAGCTCCTTGCGGATCCTGTTCGCGAAGGCGTTGGCTTCGTCGCCCTTGTCGAAGTACTTCGCCTGAAAGTTTTCCCAGCAGATGATATCGGCGTATTTCGCCATCACCGGCAGCGTGGCCTGTATGGTCCAGTTGCCGACGAAAGCGAACCCGGGATAGGCCGTCCGCAGCTCCTTCATCAGCGATTCCAGACCGGCCAGCTGCTTTTCGCGCATGGCCTTGGGGAGTTTGGGGTGTTCGATGTCCGCGAGCGTGTCCATGAATACGCCGTCGCAGCCGTAGTCGATCACTTCGGATTTCGTCAGCCGGACCAGCAGTTTGCGCCACTCCGGGTTGTTCAGGTCGGCGGCGCGGTTGCTTCCCCACGGCACCCAGGGTTTGCCGTCCACTTTCAGAATCCACTCCTGCGGAACGCGATCTTTGTAGCGGTGCCAGTCAGCGACTTCCATATAGCTCAGGTAGCCGATCACGAAACAGCCGTTGCGTTTGAGCCGGGCGATTTTCGCTTTGGCATCGCTGCCGAGCGCCTGCGGATCGATGATTACCACATCGTATTTGGCCAGCTCCCTGAGTTCGTCGTCTCCGGCGCCGCCGTAGTACAGCACATAGTTGCGGGCCCGGTCGAGCCGGTCGTTTTTCGGTGCGGCGGCCGCCGGCAGGGAACACAGCAGCACGGTCAGGAAAATGGGCAGAAAGGGTCTTTTGAACAGGGATTTCATATTGGCTCCGAATTGATTAACGCTTGATGGTTCTGACGCTGTCGCGTTCGACGATCCGGCACCGCTTGGTGATCATCACGCCGTCCGGATAGTCGCCGTTGATCGCTCGGAGCACCACTTCGAGGGCGGTCCGGCCGACGCCGCGGCCTGAAAACTGAAAGGTGGTCAGCGGCACCGGGGCGTTGAGTCCGTCGGTGATGTTGTCGCATCCCATCAGATTTACATCTTCGGGGATGCGGATGCCGTATTCGAGCAGCGCATCCATCGCGCCGACCGCCTGCAGGTCGGTCAGGCAGAAGATGGTGTCGATGTCGCCGAGTCCGCCGTGGGCTTCCAGATACTCCTTCATGCGGGCGCGGGCGCTGGCGGTGTCGCTGCGGGGATTTTCCAGAAACTCGCAGCAGTCCGGCTTCATCACCAGCGGGAGCACGTTGACCCGCGGATTCTCCGGAGTCAGGTTGAGGCCGATCACCAGCAGTTTGCGCATTCCCTTTTCCTTCAGGTAGCGGTAGGCGTTCAGGAATTCCAGCGCGAGGTTCTCCACCACCCAGTATTTGTCGCAGAAGCGCAGGTTGTATTCGGAGAGGATCACATAGGGTTTCCCCGCACGCTTCAGCGGCGCGACCAGCCGGTTGAAGACCTCCTCCATCTCAAGCTCGAACACCCGGAAGATGATCGCACCGTCGAATTCATCAAGATCGAACGGTTCCGACAGGTCGAAAAGCCGGATGTTCGCACCGGTCCGGTTGCCCTCCTGGTAGATGCCGTCCACCCGGCGCAGATTGAGCTGCCAGTGGCGGGCGTCCCCTTCCGGGGCCATCCGCGACACGTCGGGCATGATCACCGCGATCCGCTGGTTGGCCGCCGGTTTTTCCGGCGCGGCGGGAACGGCGGGAGTGTTGGCGGGAATTCCGTTCACATAGGTGCCGGAGCCCTGCTTCTTGGTCAGCAGCCCCTCCTGACACAGGATGTTGATTGCGCGCCGGAGCGTGGTAATGGAGATTCCGTAATGGGACATCAGCTCCTTTTCTGTCGGAATCTGGGTGCCCCGCTGGAAGTCTCCTCCCGCGATCTGATCCTTCAGGTCAAGGTAGACCTGCATATAACGCAATGCCGTGCCGTTCTTGCTCATTCGTGTTCCTGTCGTTGCATGGGTATCCTGCTGATAATTTACCGTCGCGGCGGCGGAATGCAAAAGGTTCCGTTGAAAAAATGCGCTCATTTTTTGCGCTCCATGATCCGGAACTCATGCGCAGCGAGGGTGAGTTCCTGTTTCCGGCCGTCGATCACGGCGGCGACGGTGCGGCTGGAGACGCAGTCCGCATTGAGAAAATAGACCTTGGAAGGGTAGGCCGCGAAGCTGACTGCCCGGACATCCTCCTCCTTACCCGGCACCGGGGCGATCGTGACCGGCTGTTCCACTTCTCCGGCGAGTTTGTGCAGCAGATTTTTGTAGAAGAGCGAAGTGTCCGCTTTGCCCGGATACTCCTTGCCGAGCAGCAGCACGACCCTGCCTTTGCCGCGCGACTGCCTTACCGCGTAAGGCTTGCCGGCGACGGTGGCGAGTACTTCGACGCCGTCGCCGAGTTCGGCGGAGGCGATCTGCTCTTTCCGGAAAATTCCGCTTTTGAGGCCGCCGAGCGCGGGGGAGGCCGGTGTGCCGCTCGTTTCAGTGAAACCGGTGATCTTCACATCGATCAGGCCGGAAAGGTCGCCGCCGCCGATCAGGTCGGCGATTTCGTACCGGACGGCTTCGCGGTCGCGGCGGGTCAGGAACTGCGGCAGGGAGATCACCAGCGTGCCGCCTCCGCGGACATACTCATTCAGGGTTGTCATCAGTTCCGGAATCATCGTATTCCAGCCGGGGAGCACCGCCAGCCGGTAGCGGCCGATATCCGCCGGGCGGCTGAACTCGTCCAGACCGACCACGTCGGTCTGGCCGTAAGGCATGCCGCCGATCCAGTAATTCGGATAAGGCTTGAGCGCGCCGGAACAGATCGGGGTGAAAACATCCATCGCCGCGAGCCAGCTGCGTTCCGGGTCGCCCATCAGCCATTGCGGCTGCTGTCTGGCGGTCTGGTGCTGCGCCCAGGCCGGAATCCAGCCGTGGAACGCGCCTACCCAGGAGTCGAGGTTGCCGCGCAGCAGCGCGATATGGGTCTGGGGCGTGCCTTCATCGCGGGGATTGGCTTTCACGAACTGCCAGAAGTCGTGCATGGTCCTGCGGTACTGCGTGGGGGCATGGCCGTCGTACTGCTGCTTCGGAGAGCCGACGCTGCCGTCCGGGTTGTGGGTATGCTTTTCGGCCTGGGTGGTGGAGGCGCCGGACTCCAGCACGATCACATTGGTTCCCATCATGTAGTTGGCGTACAGGCCGACCGTCAGCATGTCGTATTTCTGCGAGGATTCATAGGGGACGCCGAAGGTCTGCCACTCCTCCGCGAGCCATGCGCCCCAGTATTCCGGCCGCCACTTGCGGGCCGCGCCGCGCATTTCGGCGATCGCGTAGTTGATGTTGTTCGCTCCGACCGCGTACAGTTCGCTGCTCATGAAGTCGATGCCGCCCATCAGTTCATAGTCGGCCAGCGCCGAACCGGAGGTGCTGAGGATGTAATCGTAAACCTTGTGCTCGCGGCGCACCCGGCGGTTGATGAATTCGAGGAAACGGTCGCGGGCGTCGCGCATGTCGGTCTGGTCAGTCGGCATGTTGATCGCGTCGGCGCTTTTCCGGTCCTGATAGAGGTAGCCGGCGTATTCTCCGATGTTGTTGGTCAGGTAGCGTCCGCCGAGCGCCTGCCGGTAGCGGTCGAGATCCTGACGGGATTCGCGCCCGGAACGGTAGATCCCCATATAGGTGATTCCCTTTTCGCCGAGGCGTTTCAGGTACGGTTCCTTGAATTCGGCGCTGGTGTCGTCCGACCATTGGGCGAGGAGGTTGCCGAGGTCCTCGGCGATGAATTTGTCATACTGGTCGAAGGCGTCGCGGTAGTAGCAGATGCCGGTCAGCACCTCCGACTGCGGGCGGGGCATCGGCGTGGTTTCGGCGCGCGGCGCGACGCCGAGTTCGGCGGAAACAAGACCGTCCTTGCGGGTTTCGATTGAGACTTTGACCTTGAACGGCTGCTGGTTTTCCGTAAAACGGATGAAACAAACCGGCGCGCCGGACTCCCGCCGGAAAACGCCGGGAACCTCATAGGTGAATTTCACGCCTTCATCGCCGACCGAGGTGGCGTCGACGACCACGCCCCGGTTCATTTTGTCGACATAGGAGGAGATCACCGGACGCAATCCCTTCCAGACCTCGAATATGAACGGTCCTTCCGGTGCGGCGATCATGCTGAAAAGCCCGCGCGGAATCTCCAGCGACAGCCCGTTGTCCTTCGCCCTGGCGGGCAGCTTGAAGGTCAGCTTGTGCGGCGAGCCGGAGGGAATGCTGCCGAGATGGGAGTTTTTCGGACGTTCCGGCTGCAGGGCGGAACGGGTTTCGCCGTCGGTGACATAGAGGCTTTCCGGGTCGCAATGGACCGTCCAGCCGGCCCGCTTGTTATGGGCGGTCAGATACAAAGAGAGTTCTCCGGATTCGACATCTTTCTCGGAGATGGCCGACGGAGGGATGGTCACGGAAAGCGGCGAGCACAGGCCGACCTGCTCCTTGAACAGAATCTCGTCGGCTGTCAGGGCGGACGACAGCAGCAGGCATAACAGTACTGCGATCATTCGGCAATTCATCATTTTCATTTGGTTCTCCTTATGATATTTACAGTTATTATTTGTCGAGCTTGTATTCTTCTTCCTTCAATTCTCCCGGTGTCCGGTACCGTATTCCGACGTGACCGTCACAGAACAGAAGATTGCCGCCGTGGGAATGCGGGTAACCGTATTGAAGGTCTTTGTCGCGGTACCAGGTCACTGCGATCAGGACCTGTGCTCCCGAGTTGATGACGTTTTCGGGATGGTGATAATCCTTGGTGTCGAATTTGGAGCCCGGATTCCGGACCATGGTGTATTTTTGCGGTTTTCCATTCTCCCAGTTGTTGTGAATGCAGTGCAAACTGGCGTTGAGGGCGTAGCTGCGACGGTTGTTGAATGACGTGAGCGCGCTGACTTGAACATGGGAGCCGCACTGGAGGAATCTGGAATAGTTCATGGTGTCTTTGGTCCTGCCGAAATAAGTGCCGAGATTGCGGTCCCAGGAGGTGCCGTCTCCCGGTCCCCAGGTGGCCGGAACCGCGAAGTCCTGATTGTCATTGGAATACATCATGTGTGCGTTACCGATCTGCTTGAGGTTGGAGGCGCAACGGATGGCATGGGCCCTGTCCCGCGCTTTGTTCAGGGCGGGAAGCAGCATGGCGGCAAGAATGGCGATCATCGCTATCACAATGAGCAGCTCAATCAGAGTGAAATTCCGACGCATAATAGCAGGTATGTTAAGCGGGCGGCAAGGTGCCGCTGCCGGGTGCGCGC
>ERZ1034984.360-NODE-360-length-51606-cov-27.573490_pt1 | contig 51606 bp, 43 predicted proteins | sample MGYA00520589_ERZ1034984 | MGnify/ENA primary metagenome ERZ1034984 (study PRJEB33766, sample SAMN09781790) | gut metagenome | biome: gut microbiome | host: Homo sapiens | place: Madagascar | study: EMG produced TPA metagenomics assembly of the PRJNA485056 data...
AGCTACCGGAGCCTGATTGAAAATCAGGCCGCGTAGCGCACAAGGTCTGCCGCCCAAAGGGCGGGCAGACCCGCCTGCCTTTAAAACGGCAGGCTTCCCCGGAGGCTTGCCTCCGGCGGCCGGTGGCGCTTCGCCCGCCGGTCCCCCCGACCGGGATGCCTCCGGCGGCGGGTACGGTTTTGAATTTTTACTGCGTAAAAATTACAAAACCGGATTTATTATCTATCAGTTTATTTGCTCTATCGGCGGAACTTCGCCCTGGCGGCGGGAGTGTTGCTGTATGGTATTCTGTCTGTAAGGGCCGGGCCGATTGGAAAGCGGAGAGGAATCTCCGTACTCCCAAGACTGTTGCCGCAGTCAGGCGAAACTCTCTTAAATCCCCAGCGACAGCTGACCGTCCGCCTCTGCAATCGGCGCGGAAGCGGGGGACAGCATGGACAGAAATTCGTCGAGCGAAACCACTTTGACGCCGAGTCTGGCGGCCTTTTTGAGTTTGCCGCTGTTTTCGGCGGGATCGGCGGCGACGAGCAGCGACAGCGAGGAGGTTACATCGTCCGCGCTCCGGTAGCCGTGGGCGGTGGCGAGCTTCTCGTAATAGGAACGCTTCTCCGGCATTTTCCCGGTGAAGCAGACGGTCGGGATTTCGGCGGCGGGTGCGGCGGCGTGGATCAGCCGGACCGCGCCGAGCAGTTCGTCGAGGTATTCCGATTGGGCGGCCAGCTCCGAAACCAGGGCTTTGGCGCGTTCCGGGCCGATACCGGGGATGGCGCTGAGCTCCTCCTCCGACATCCGGCGCAGGCCGGCGAAGTCGGTGTGGCTGAAGATCACCTTGGCGACGTTGGCGCCGATGTTCGGGATATTCAATGCGGCAAGAAGCTGGTAGTCGTTGACGATCCGGGCCTTCTGAATCTCCTCGATCAGGTTGGCGGCGGATTTGGCGGCGAAGCCGTCGAGCCTGAGCAGGTCCATCGCGGTCAGCTCGAAGAGGTCGCCGAGGTGGCGGACGCCGGAGTTTTCCATCAGCTTGCGCAAAGTGGGTTCGCCGAGCCGTTCGATGCCAAGGTTGCGGACGGCGGCGGCGAGCCGCTGGAGTTGGGTTTCGGGGCACTCCGGGTTGGGGCAGCAGAGTTCCGGGCCGCGCCGGACCAGCTTCGCGCCGCAGCTCGGACAATCTTCGATCAGCGGGGAGCGGCGCTCCTCGCCGGGGGTGGACGAAACGATGTAGGGGATCACGTCCCCGGCCCGTTCAACGGTCACGGTATCGCCGATCTGCACGCCCAGTTCGAGAATGTTCTGGATGTTGTGCAGCGTGGCGCGGCGGATGGTGGTGCCGGAGATTTCGACCGGTTCCAGCTCCGCCACCGGCGTCAGGCAGTTCTTGCCGAAGCTCCACTCCACGCCGATCAGTCTGGTTTCGCGGCGGATGTTGGTGAATTTGAACGCGATTTCGCCGCGCGGATGGTGGGCGGTGTTGCCGAGCGACGCGGAATAGGCGGAGTCGGCCAGCTTGATCACGATGCCGTCCTGCGGATAGGGAAGGGCTTCCAGCTGCCGCCGCAGCTCCTCCCACTTCGCGGCCAGCTCGGAATACTTCACCCGGAACGAAACCAGATTGTAATCCACCAGCGTGATCTTCGCCCCCTGAAGCTCCATTTCGGCGATCTCCTTGAGTCCCATGATCCCGGCGACGGCGTTGCGGGAGTTCTTGTAGACGCCGCCACCCTTCTTGCGGATATGCGAATAGAGGGTCTTGAAATCGTCGTCGCGGATCACCAGTTCGCCGCGCACCGGCCGGTCCACTTTGCCGGTGTGCCCGGCGGTTTCCAGCTCGACCAGCGGCAGTTTGTCGGTGATGTTTTCGCCGAGTTCGCCGTCGCCGCGCGTGGAGAGAACGCGCCCGTCGAAGTTGGCGGAAATGCCGTCGTATTTCGGCTCGACCAGCAGCTCCTCGTCCTCGCTGCGGGCGAACTTCTTCGCCCACTCCAGCACTTCTTCGAGCGAATAGGCCTTGTCCAGCGACAACATCGGCCGGAGATGCCGCACTTTGCCGGAACCGGCAACGGCCGGGGCGTAGACGCGGGTGACCAGTTCGTGATCCGGTTCGAGCTTCTGCAGTGCGCGGATGAGTTCGTCGTAACGCGCGTCAGGGATTTCAGGCTCCCCCTCGTCCCAGTAGCGCCGGTTGTGGTATTCGATCAGCCGGATCAGTTCGTCGCGGTCCAGCTTTTCGGCGATGAAGTTTTTCGTATCCATGAAAAGAACGCTTTCCGTGCCGTCAGACCGTGACGAGTTCGTAGGAGCGGGTGCCGAGGCCGATCTTCACCGAATGCTCCAGCTGAAGCTCCCAGTTCGTGGAGGGAGAGACATCCCGGAAGTGGTCGTGGTGATGACTGCCGTGCTCCGCGAGCAGGCTGTCGGGATTCGGGGCGCGGCTGTTCACCGCGTCCGCGCAGGCCTGGTCCAGCGCGACCGGGTCGAACGAAGCGAACATGCCGATGTCCGGCACGATCGGCGCGTCGTTTTCCGGGTGGCAGTCGCAGAACGGCGAGACGTCCATCACCAGACTGATGTGGAAATGCGGCCTGCCGTGCACCACCGCCAGCGCGTATTCGGCCATCTTGCGGTCGAGCAGTCCCTCCTGCTGCCCCCAGGAGGGCTGGATGGCATCCTTCGGGCAGACGCCGATGCAGCGGCCGCAGCCGACGCACTTCGCATGGTCGATCTCCGCCTTGCCTTCGGAAAACGTCGGAGCGCCGTGAGCGCAGATGCGGGCGCAGGCCCGGCAGCCGATGCAGAGCGTCCGGTCCACGGTCGGCTTGCCGTCGCAGTGCTGCTCCATCTTGCCGGCGCGCGAACCGCAACCCATGCCGATGTTCTTGATGGCCCCGCCGAAGCCGGTCATCTCATGCCCCTTGAAGTGGGTCAGCGAAATGAAGATGTCGGCGTCCATGATCGCGCGTCCGATCTTCGCTTCGCGCACCAGTTCGCCGTTGGGCACCGGAACTGCGATGTCGTCAGTCCCTTTCAGCCCGTCGCCGATGATCACGTGGCAGCCGGTCGAATACGGGGTGAAGCCGTTGAGGTAGGCGGTCTCGATGTGTTCGAGCGCATGTTTGCGCGAACCGACGTAGAGGGTGTTGCAGTCGGTCAGGAACGGCCTGCCGCCAAGCTTTTTGATCTCGTCGGAGACGGTGCGGGCGAAGTTCGGGCGCAGGAAAGAGAGGTTGCCGGCTTCGCCGAAGTGGATTTTGATCGCGGCGAAGCGGTCCTTGAAGTCGATCGTGTCCATTCCGGCCCGTTTCAGCAGCAGAGCCAGCTTCTGCTGGAGGTTCCGCCCGCCGGGCTTGACTCTCATATCGGTAAAATAAACGTCCGCTTTTTTCATGATGGAATTTTCCTGCAGGTTTCCTGATTCGTTTTACGGAGTAAGAAATATAGCCGCGCCGGCCGTTTCTGTCAAGCGCCGAACAGCGTCGCGGCCCGTTTCATGTTTTCAATCACCGGCACCGCGAAGGGGCACCGCTTCTGGCAGCTGCCGCAGCCGATGCAGTCGGAGCCGTGCTTTTTCAGAGAGCGGTAATGCTGCGCGATGCCGGGCGGGATGTGCGCTTCGTCGAGCCGGGCGATGTCCAGGTATTTGTTGACCGCCGCGATGTCGATTCCGGCGGGGCAGGGCTGGCAGTGGCTGCAGTAGACGCAGTTTCCCTTGAAATCGTTGCGGCGGCTGCCGACGACCGGCGCGTAGTCGCGTTCGCTTTCGGAGAGGTCGAGATAGCCGACCGCCTCCGCCACCTGCGCCGCGGACTGGCAGCCGATCAGCGTTGAAACCACCGCCGGGCGGGTCAGCGCGTAGTGGATGCACTGCCCGACGGTCAGCGGTTCGGCAAACGGCGTGTGCTCGCGCGACAGCAGCTTGCCCGCGCCGAGGGTTTTCATTACGGTGATGCCGACGCCGCGCTGTTCACAGAGCCGGTAGAGGTCGGCGCGGACCGGATTCATGCCGGTCATGGAGCCGGCGGGATCGCCGATCATGGTTTCGAGGTCGGTCTCCGGCGGCATCATATCGAAGGCAGGGTTCACACTGAACATCAGCAGATCGACCACGCCGCTCTCGACGACCCGCCGCGCGGTGACCGGATTGTGGGAACTGGCGCCGATCGCCCGGATCGTGCCTTTGCGCTTGAGCTGCTGCGCGTACTCGAGGAGGTCGGATTCAAAGACGCTGCTGAAATCCTCGGCGGAGTCGATGAAAAAGAGCATCCCGAAGTCGATGTAGTCGGTGTTCAGGCAGCGCAGCAGGTTTTCAAAATATTTCCGGCAGGTCGCGAGGTCGCGGCTGATGTCGTACTGCCGGTTCAGGTCGACCGAGCAGATGTGGCCCTGAATCATCATCCTGTCCCGCCGTCCGGCCAGCGCGCGGCCGATGTTGGAACGCACCTCCTCGCCGGGCATGAAGAGGTCCATCAGGTTGATGCCGTGGTCGAGCGCCGCATGGATGGTCTCCTCCACCGTCGCGTAGGGCTTGTTGTCGAGGTGCTCGCTGCCGAGCCCGATGATGCCGGCGGAAAGGCCGGTTCTGCCGATTTCGCGGTATTCCATGGTCTGGTTTCTCTCAGTAGTTCAGGAGGTTATGGCCGGCGCGCACGTCAAGCTCGCGGCCGTTGACGGTCAGCGTGAAGGACCGGTCGGAATCGATCTCGACGGTTCCGCTGCCCTGAGTCAGGAAATCGGCGCGGATGCCGCCGAAGGTGACATTTTTCACTCCGTGGCGTCCGGTGTGCTTGATGCGCCAGGCTGCTTTGCCGTGAGCTCCGTCGAGATCGAGCCCGACCACGTTTTCGATCATCAGGCTGATCGGTCCGAGGGCGGACCAGCCGCAGAAGTCGGTGCGCACCGGTTCGTCCGCTCCGACCACGCGTTTGTTGGTGGCGGGCTTGCATTCGGAGGGCGAGTAGCACTCCCAGATGGTGTGCGGCGTACAGTTGCGGTAGGTTTCAAGCTGGAGCCGGACGGTCTTTTCGGCGGCCTGGTCGGCGATGCCGGTGAAGCCGTACTTTTCCAGCGCCTTGATCGCCATGTAGGAGAGCGGCAGCCAGATGCCGCCGCGCCAGTATTCGCCGAGCGGGTTGTAGGCGGAATCGTTGCGGCTGACCGACGGGAACGGGAAATCGCCTCCGAAAATATTGTGGTCCACCGCGGCCAGCGCGAGTTTCCCGGCCTGTTCGGCGGTGCAGGCTCCGGCCAGCATCGCCCAGTAGACGGCCGGAGTCTTCACCTCGATGAAGCGGTGCGGCGCGGTGCGTTCGATGTCGTAATAGAAACCGTCTTCCCGGTCGTAGTAGCGGGAATTGAGCAAGTTGCAATAGCTGAACCAGAGAGTGCGGAATTTCGCGGCGCTTTCGCCGAGGCCGATCGCTTCGGCCATCTCGAAGATCAGCCGCGCGGAGAGCGCCTGCTGGGCAAGCGCGTCGAACCAGTACATCGTCTCATAGTTGCGGCTGTCGGATTCGTCGGCGGAGACGCCGCCGCGCGGGGTGTTGTCCATCCCGTTCGGATTGCCGCGCCACAGATAGCCGAGCGGTTCGCGCTGAAGCCAGACCGCTTCGCCGCCCCACGCGGGCCGGTCGCCGCGTTTGAAGGCTTCAAAGAGATCGAAATACCGTTGCAGCCAGCGGTGGTCGGCGAGCACCTTTTTCAGCCGTTGCCGGTCGCCGGTGACCCGGAAATTCGCGTATTCGGCCCACGCCGGCAGCGGCGGGTTGTCGGGGTGGTGGACCAGCAGCGTCGAGGGTTCGCCGTCGAGCATCGGGCGATAGAAGTTTTCCAGACTGGCGACGCCGGGAAACGCCTCCGGGGCGTACTTGCAGAAGTGGACCATGAAACTGGTGTCCCAGAGCCAGATCCGTTCCTTGTCGAACCCCTCGTCCATATAGGGGGAGACGGGAGCGCCGGCGCGGGTCAGCACATGTTCCCACGCGAGTTTCCACGCGACATTGTAGAGTTCGACGAAGCCGGGTTCGGAATCGAAGACCAGTTCCGGAAGCCGGGCGGCCGGAAAGGAGTCTGCCGTCATGAATACCTCCAATATTTCCAGGAAAGCTGCCTCTCCTTCCGCGAGGACCGGAACGCCTGCGGGAAAGGCGCGTTCATTCTCTTTACTGCTGTTATTTCATTGTTGCTTTGCAGGAATATAACATCAACCGATGATACTGTCCAACATTTTTTCATCGAAAAACGGGTTGATTTTTCAATTTCCGGCGGTTATATTCGCAACAGGGGGAGAATGCGCAGAGATATTCGGCACAAGGGGGAATGGAATATGAAACGGTATTGGGGACGGTTGGCGTTGGCTCCGATTGCCGGAGCGTTGACGGTCTGGGGGCCGGTGCCGCTGATGGCATGGCGGGGGGCCTTGTGCTTTTTCGTGCTGACGCTCGCGCAATTGCCGTTGTGCGAAAACCCGCAATGGGGACGGCGCTGGTTCTGGCTGTTCGGAGTGGCCGGTGGCCTGGCAGCTGCTTGGACGGTGGGAATCGTGCCGGAGATCAGATTTTATTATATGTCCGAGTTGGCGGTGATTCAGATGCCGTTTCCGGTTTTGACCGGTTGTCTGGTGTATGGAATCGGCTGGAATTTCTGTGAATTTCGTCTGAAAAAACGTTGGTGCGTCATCGCCGGCGTTTATCTGACGGCGTGTGCGGCGCAAGTGATGCGCTTTTCCCTCACTTTCGGTTCCGGGAAATTGGCCGGTCTGCTGAGCTGCATGATATTGGCGCTGCCGGTGACGCTTTTATGGCTGGTGTTGATGGCGGTCGGTGGCGTGTTTGCAAAACAGCGGGCCGGAGAAGTCGCGGAGGAAGTCCGATGATCTGGATTCGCCTGATTCTGGCCGCGTTTCTCGGAGCGGCCTGTTCGCTTGTCGGAGGAGGTGCCGGGATGATCCGCGGCGCGGTGCTCTTTGTGCTGCTGACCTCCGGGATCCGGCTGGTTCACCGCTGCCGGCTGGTCTGGGCGGCGCTGCTTTGCGGAAGCGTGGCCGGCGGAGTCGCCGCCGCCGTTTTCTGCCGGATGCCCGCAGGGGCGGTGGAGATCGGCAATGTTCAGGTGATCGCGGTCTGCCTGCTGTACGGAATCGGCTTCTACTGGGCGGAATACCTGTCGCAGACTTCGCATTTCCCCGGAGCGATTCTGGCGACGCTGGTCGTGGCGGTGGCCGCCCAGCTTGTGCGTTACGGCCTCTGGCAATATGGCGCGGACCAGATGGAGGCCGGAGTGCTGACGCTGTATTTCGCGGTGATGAACGCCGTCGGCGTGGCTGCGGCGTGGTGCGTGACCATGCTCTGCCGGAATCGGGACGGGATGCTGTTGGAAAAGAAAAAGAGAGAATGAATGATGAGGAGAAACGCGATTGAAATTTTAGCAGCGGCGTTCCTCGGAGCGTTCTGCAGCTTTCTCGGAGGGCCGTCGGCGGCGGCCCGCGGCGCGCTGCTGTTCGGTATTCTGGCTGCCGGCTTGACGGTGACGGAAAGGCTGCGGGGCCGGCGGCCCGTCGCCATCGGCGGACTGTTCGGGGCGGCTGCGGGAGTGGCGGCCGCGTTGATACCGGAGGCGGGCGGATGGCTCGAAAGGGCTGAGATGACCGGGGTATTCCCGCTGAACTGGGGGGCGGTGATCGGCGCGGCGGTTTGCGGCGGCGGCTGGTTTGCGGTGCGGGAGCTGGATCGGCGCTGCACGCTTTCCACGATGGAATCGTTTGTGCTGTGTTATCTGGTCGCGATCGGCGCTTTCATTCTGAAATCGGCGCCGGACTGGTGGTTTCCGGGAGCCTGGCAGAGAGCGGTCGCCGGTTCGGCGGCCAATTCATTGCCGGTGGCGGTCTGCTGGATGGCGGCGGCCGGAATCGGACAACGGAGAAAGAAGCGGCAAATTCAGTTTGTACGCCCCGCCTGCCGTTGGGAGTGGGGCGTGATTCTGGCGGCCCTGCTGCTGGCGGGCGGCGGCGCCTTTTCGTTGCCGGTTCTGATGGAAAACCATATGTTCGACCAGCCGCTGATCCGGTTTGCCCGGACGCGGCATGATCCGGCGGTGTTGCGCGGGCTTTCCGGGATCCTGACCTGCAATGATGCGGGATTTCAGATTCGCGATGGGATTGTGACGGAACTGCCGCAGCAGAGTGTGGAGGCGGCGTACAGGGGAGAAAATCGCACGCCTTATCCGGGCGGGAAACTGGTTTTGCGGGGGAAGAGCGTCTGTTTCCGGCCGGTTGACGGGAAAGAACGCGAATTGTTCCGGCTGCAGCGGCAGTCGCCGCATCACGCAATTGCCGCCACGCGGGACGGGACATTTGTCTTTTATACCGACGATGTCACTTCGGAGCTGGCCCCCTTTTCGGTTCTGGTGGCGCGGTGCATGGCGGATGGCCGGGAGTTCCTGATCGGCCGATGCGGATTCCGGTTTCGGAAAAAAGCACTCAAATGGCGGGAGGTGACAATATGGTCTCATTCGGTTCCATTCTGATCGCGGCATTTTTCGGGGCGCTCAGCAGCCTGCTGGGAGGTCCGGCGGCATGGGGGCGCGGCGCGCTGCTGTTCGCGGCGCTGGCGGCGGGTTTCCCGCTGGTGAAGCGTTTGAAGCTGTGGCAGGCGGCGGGGGCGGGAGCCGGAACGGGCGCCGCCGCCGGATTGCTGATGCTGCTGTGTCCGGATTGGGGCGGTCGCTATTCGTTTTCCGCGGCGGCGGGGGCGTCGGTCATGGTTGTGGCCGGAGCCGCCGCATACGGGGCGGGCTTCTATGCGGCCTGCGGATGGATTCGGAGGAGGAAATTCACGAACCTCCAGCGGTTTACCCTGTTCTGGCTGGCGGCCGCCGCCGCGTATCTGGTGAAGATGCTGGCGGAGTGGGGCTTCTCCGGAATCTGGCTGGACGGGGCTTTCGGCGCGGTGGCCAATTCCTTGCCGGTGGCGCTGTTGTGGCAGTTCTGGTTTCTGATCGCGACTGAGGCGGACGAACTGCCGGAACGGAGGCCGCCGGAACACCCGTGGATTCTGAACACGGTTTCAACTCTATTGGTTCTGGGAACCGTCCCGTCGTTTTTCGGCCTGATGAACTACAGTCTGCACGAGCCGGCCTGGCGCTTTCAGGCCGGTCACTCGGACCCGGAGGTGCTGCGGGGGGTGACCGGCACACTTTGCGTTGAAACGGCAAACCGGCAGATCAGGAGATTTCGGATCAAGGATGGCGAGGTGCGGGAACTGGAGGCCTTGCCGCCTCCTTTCGCGGCGCTTTCGCCCGACGGCAGCCGGGAGGCGCGCTGGGAGAAAGACCGGCTGCTGGTGACGCCCGCCGGCAGACCGGATGAGATCAGCGAAGAGTGGGGATGGGAGGGAAAGGCCGGTTACAAGGATATCCAATGGTCTGCGGATGGTCGCGAACTCTGCTGGCCGGGAGCCGATGATACTTTGTTCCGCTTTGCGTTGGAGGGGATGGAGGAACCGGAACCGTTCGGCTCCGGCAGGACGCTGTGCCGCTATCCCGGCGGCTGGCTGACACTGCGGAAACAGACGGTGTGCGCACTTGCATCGGGGCAGGAGCGGGAGCTGTTCCGGCTGCGCCGGTATTATCCCGCTTCACTTGCCGCGACCGCCGACGGCAAAGTGGTGTTCCATACCGACGGGATCGGCTCCGAAATTTCCCCGAACGGCGGGGCGGTGATCGCCCGGCGGCTCTCCGACGGCAAAGAATATGTGGTCGCCCTGCTCGGATACGCGTTCGGCAAGTACCCGCTCGACTGGCGGGAAGAAATAAAATATAACAGGGAGGATTCCAGATGAGCAAGTATGTGATGTATGCCGCAGTTGCCGTGATTGCGCTGTGCTGCGCCGGATGCGGCCCGATCTGATGGGGCGCTACCGCAACTGCCTGAAGCTGAACTGGCGGATGCTGGGGCACCTGCTCGCCGGGCGGCTGCTTTCGGGAAAGGAGGTGGCCGCGGGATATGACCGGCTGGCCGCCGGGTACGCCGAAAACTGGCTGTCGCGGCTCCGGCCGGTGACGGAGGAGATGTTCGCACTGCTGCCGGAACAGGTGGCGGGGAATATCCTCGACCTCGGCTGCGGCACCGGTTTCACCACGGCGGAGCTGGAACGCCGCTATCCGGCAACGCCGGTCCGGGCGGTCGATATTTCCGCCGGAATGGTCGCGGAGGCGGAGCGGCTGTGCCGCCGGAGTAATTTCACGGTCGGGGATATGCTCGAATTCCTGTGGGAGGAACCGGACGGCTGCGCCGGGCTGATCGTGTCGGCGTGGGCGCTCGGCTACAGCGATCCGCCCCGGTTGATCCGGGAGGCGGCGCGGGTGCTTTCGCGCGGCGGCGATCTGGTGTTCGTGGTCAACACCCGTGAAACGCTGCCGGCGGTATTCCATGCGTTCCGGCGCACGATGGCGCGCTTCCCGGAGCGGACCGGCTGCGCATTGTTCCCGAAATTTCCGAAAGGCGGGGCCGAATTGGCGGCGATGCTGGCGAAGGCCGGATTCCGGATCGGTTTCGCGCGGGAGGCCGCCTTTGACGTGGCGCCGCCGGAAGGTGTGCCGGTTCTGGAGTGGCTGCTCAAAACCGGAATCCTGGCCGGTTTCGACGCAGTGCTGCCGCTCGGGCGCGATGCGGAGGTGGACGGGTATTTCACCCGGGAGCTGGAACAATGCGGCCTGCCGCTTGCTCATCATTACGTGATGATGGCGGCTAAAAGGGCGGATTGACGCGCCCGAAGAAACGCGCCAGCGCCTTGCATCTGGTGATCACGGCGGCGTCGAGGATTGCCATGATGCCGCGCGCCGAGTAACCGGCGAGCGCAATCGCGGCGGTGCGGAGGTTGTCGCTGGCGATGTACTCCTGTCCGAGCCAGTGGGCGAGAAATCCGGCAAAGACGGCGATCAGGACTTCCGTGACGCCGGTTTTGAGGTTGTACGGTTCATGGCGCGCCTTGCCGACGAGGGTGCGGATGAAGCCGCCGAAACCGGCGATGCAGGCGACTCCGGCGAGGTCCCGGATCAACTGTTTCATGCTTTTTCCCTCCTGATGATTTCGGCGGCGTATTCGCGTGCGTGGGCGATCAGACGGTATCCGTCGGACCAGTCCAGCAGCGAAGAGGGAAAGGGGGGCGGCTGGATCACGGTGACGTTGGGGAGCAGATGCCAGCCGGATTCGTAGAGCTGGGTGACTTCGCGGTCCATGGTGGCGAATGCGGCGGAAAGGGCGCGTCCGAGCCTGCCGCGCGGCGGTGCGCCGGTGACGTCGTCGTTGCAGAGCAGGATGTAGATATGCCGGTAATCGGCGATCTCCCCGATGCGCGGAGTCGGCACGAGATTTTTCACTCCCCCGTCGACGAAATGGTCCGGCCCGATCTTCACCGGCTCGAACACCTGCGGAATGGCGGCGGAAGCCATTACGGTGACGGCGGTTGCATCGCACATCATCGGGGCGTAATCGGGCAGGCGGGTCACGGCGACACGGACGCGGCGGCGGGCTTCGGTGGTGAGGCTGCGCCGCAGGATGCCGTACATTCCGGCGGGATCGAACAGGTGGTCGACGCGCATTCCGAACAGTGCGAGCAGCTGATGGCCGATGCAGGGGCGGAACAGCTGTTCGACCGGAGTGTTCCGGATCAATTTTTCCAGCCCGGCGCCGGAAAGCCCCGATGCGTGAAGAGCGGCGACACATGCTCCGGCGCTGCAGGCGTTGTAACGGTCGATCCGGATTCCGGCAGCTTCGAGCGCCTGAAGCATGCCGGTGGCGGCCTCAATCTGGCGGCATCCGCCGCCCGCGATCACGGCGAGAACGGAATTGGACATGACAAATTCTCCTGTTGAACTGAATGATCTCTGTTTGAACTCCGGCAGTTCAGTTCTCCGCAGTCATACTGATCGCCGGGAATGGAGCTGCCACAAGGAGATGATTTGTCAACATTTTCAAAAGCCGGAGCCGGAGAACTGCGCAACGTCTGCAAAAAATCTCAAAAAAGCGAAGAAAAAGATGGAATTTTTCGCAAAGATGGATTATTTTTAGAGCACGGCAGTGTCCATACTGCCGTTAACCCCGTGGTGTAATGGTAGCACAACTGGTTTTGGTCCAGTTAGTCTAAGTTCGAATCTTGGCGGGGTTGCCACTAGAAGCTGAGCTTATTTTCTTTCAAAATTGCGTTATGCAATCGCAGTATACCCATTGTTTCAAGTATCATTGTAGATAAAATTGTAATCCTTCCCCGTTGTTTTATATTCAATTGTATCAAAATCTCCCGGTATGATAACGTGGGGAAGATCATTGTGACCACAAACGGTTTACTGCTTCCCGCGCAGCGGATGTATGAGCGGGTGGGGTTCCGGGAAGTCCGGCGGCGCCGGAGTGACGGTTTCTCCGGAGAATTCATCGATTATGAATATTCCTGACAACCGTCGGAAAGAGCTGCCCGCCTTCGGATTTGAGGAGCCGGACGGCGGGCTGAGCAGATGAATTGATTACTTTTTCTTTTTCGCAGCGGTCTTGACGGGTTGCGCTTTGGCCGCCGGAGTCTTTGCGGTCTTGGCCGGCTGCGCCTTTACGGCTTTGGCCGGTTTTGTCTTCACTGCCGCTGTTTTGGCCGGCTGGGATTTGGCTGTCGCCGCCTTTTCTGATTTGGCGGCCCTCTTCGCCGGTTGCGATTTGACTGCCGCTGCTTTTTTGGGCTGCGCCTTGGGAGCTTTTGCCGCTTTGAGCAGCGCCTGTTGTTCTGCTTGCTGCTGTTGCTTTTTCTGCAATCTTTTCTGCCGCTGTTTCTCGTTCCGCTCCTGCCGCTTGCGTTCCTCTTCCTGCAGCGCGGCCTTGCGGGCTTCCGCGGCAAGCTTGCGGCAATTGATATGAATGCCACAAACTTCGCGCGCCCTGACCCAGCTGCCGTCGCCCAGTTTCTTCATGCCGGAAGCCAGCAGATACTGGTACTTATTCCGCATGTAGGTATAGGAGAGGCTTTCCCCCCTCTGATAGAGGCGCCGGATCTCTTCCTTGAGCTCTTCCGGAGTCTGGAGACGGCGCAAACGTATGCGGCGGTATTCCAGACCCGCCGCGCGGATTGCGTTGCCCCAGTTGCCGAAGCGTTTCAGGGCCGCCATGTAGAGAGGGCGGTGGTCGGTCTGGACGAATTTCGAGGAGAGCGGAGAGTGGACCTCGCTGAGCTTGCGGATCTCATTGAGAACGCGTTCCCGGTTCCAGGTGCGGTATTTGCGAATCTCCTGATAGGAGAAACCGCAACTTTCCAGCGTGTTGCACCAGGAGCCGAAAAAGCGCTCCGCCGCGGCATAGACATCCGGATACGTGGTGGCGTAGTAATGTGAGTTCAGGGGCTCCACCCCTTCGCGTGCAAGGATATGGCTGATGATTTTCTCAGAAGTCCAGCGCCTTTGGAACATGATATTTCTCCCGATCTCGTATCAAAACATGAATTTCTCAATTGAAAAGAGGGCCGATGTACTTTTCCATCAATACAATGGCACACTATACAAGTAGCATTTATTTTCATCCAATTCAATCCGGAAAACCGAATATTTCATAAATTTTTCCTGTTTCCTCCGGAAGTGAAACCGGATCTCCTCCATAGAGCAATTTTAATTGAGGAATATTTGGAAAATATAATTATTTGCCGGTACTCTCCGCCGGAGCCGGTTTCCCGTCGACTTGCGATACCTCCGCCGCCGTTGCCGGAGCATCGAGGTATTTCAGGAATTCGGCCCGCAGGATACGCTTGTAGCTGATCACGGTAGAATTGTCGTTCGGAGTGCCGCGCACGCTGCCGTAAGTCAGGTCCACATCGCGGTAAATCTGCGCCCAGCTGCGGGTCGAATCGTCATAGTCGAAGGAATTGGCGAATTGCGGATTGCCGTTTTTCTGGATTTCACCCGGCACCACCTGCTGCTCCGTGATCAGGATCGCGTCGGCTCCGCTTTTTTCGGCTTCGCTTTCGAGTTTGGCCAGAAGGCGGTCGCGGCTGACGTCCTGCGAGTCGCCGGAAGCGGTCGCCTGGCCGAGCACCCGGTAGGGCTGTCTGATCCTGGTCGCGTCGGTGTAGACCTTCACATGGGTGGTCGGCTCGGCCTCCCGGACCCCTTCATACTGGTACGAGATGCACCCTGCCGCCAGAAACAGCACGGCGAAACATAAAAGAGCGAAATGCTTCATTGAGAATTCTCCTCTGTTCGATCATCGATACAAGTCCATCCTTTAAATTAGCCGGGCAACCGGTTTTTTTCAAATCAAATCATGGAAAACATATTGATTTTACGGTCGTTTCGCATTATCTTATAAAGGAATGGATACCGTATGTTTCAACCACGGGGAGCCGTACCGGGCCGTCCCCGAATTTTTCGGAGTTTGACAAAATGATGGAATTCAAAGGCGTTTACACGGCGTTGATCACCCCTTTCCGCAACGGAGAGATCGATTGGGATGCGCTGCGTAAGATTGTCGAACTGCAGGTCGCCGGGCGTGTGGCCGGGCTGGTGCCGGTCGGCACCACCGGGGAGTCGCCGACCCTGAGCTGCAAAGAACATCTCGAAGTGATCCGCCGGGTGGTCGAATTCGCCGCCGGCCGCTGCCGGATCATCGCCGGAACCGGCGCCAACTCCACGGCGGAAGCCGTCGAGCTGACCCGCGAGGCGAAGGAACTCGGCGCGGATGCGACGCTTCAGGTTACGCCTTACTACAACAAGCCCACCCAGGAAGGCATTTACCGCCATTTTTCCACGGTCGCGGATAAAGTGGGATTGCCGGTGGTGCTCTACAACGTGCCGGGACGCAGCGGCGTGCCGATCGCCGAAGCGACCGTCGCGCGGCTGGCGAAGAATCCGGTGATCGCCGCCGTCAAGGAGGCCGCGGGCAGCGTGGACCGGGTTTCGATGCTCAAGGATATCTGCGATATCACCGTGCTGAGCGGCGACGATTCCCTGGCGCTGCCGATGGTTTCGGTCGGCGCGGCGGGGGTGATCAGCGTTTCGTCGAATATCATCCCGGCCGAGATGTCCGAAATGCTCGACCTTGCGCTGGCCGGTGATTTCAAGGGGGCGCTCAAGCTCCATCAGAAGTACTATTGTCTGTTCCGCGACCAGTTCGTCGAGACCAACCCGATTCCGATCAAGGCGGCGATGGCGATGGCGGGCATGATTGCGGAGGAATACCGGCTGCCGCTCTGCGAACTCAGCCCCGAACACCGGGAAAAGCTGGCCGCCAGCCTGAAGCGGTGCGGCATCCTGAAGTAATCCGCTGAAGGAATGCAGTTGAACAGGGTATTTTCGCTCCGGCGGGAATATCCTGTATTTTTTTTGAGGTGAGGCGATGGCGAAAAACGACAAGACCAATGTGATGCGGATTCTCGATCAGGCGAAAATCCCCTATTCCCATTACACCTATGAACACCGGGAAGGCGAGGCGGTGGACGGCCTGACGGTTGCGGCTTCGATGAACCAGCCGCCGGAGCGGGTGTTCAAGACGCTGGTGACGCGGGGCGCGGGCCGGGATTTCTTTGTTTTCGTGATTCCGGTGGCGTGCGAACTTGACCTGAAGGCGGCGGCGCACGCGGTCGGCGAGAAGTCGGTCGAGATGATCCATGTCGCGGAAATCAACAAGGTCACCGGCTATATCCGGGGCGGCTGCTCGCCGATCGGGATGAAGAAGCAGTTCCGCACGGTCGTGGACCGTTCCGCGCTGGAACAGCGGACGATCATTTTCAGCGCCGGGCGCATCGGTTCTCAGGTGGAGGTGGCTCCAGAGGACCTTGAAAAGCTGATCCGTTGCAGCTTTGCCGGAATCGTCCGGCGTGACTCCTGACCGGAGAGCGGTTTCAATCAAATATTACAGTTTTAAGGATGGCGGATCATGGTGGTTGGGGAGAAGGCGAAAAACAGCGCACGGAATTTCATTGAGAACGAAAAGCCCTTTCATCTGGGCTTCCTGCCCACGGAGCAGTCGAATCCGTTGACGGCGACGCTGGAGACGGATTTCCGGCGTTCGAGCCGGGCCGGGGTGGAAACGCTGCTGAAGCCGGACCGGGACGTTGCAGAGATGGCGAAACGGGTTCTGGCGGGCGGAGAGTTCCGCAAACTGGCCGAGGCCGGGGAGCGGGCGCTGGAGCGGGGCGGGCGGCTGGTCTTTTCCGGCTGCGGCGCGACCGGGCGGCTTGCGATCCTGCTGGAGAGCATGTGGCGGAACGGCTGCATCGAAGCCGACCTGCCGGAGCTGGCCGACCGCGCGGCGAGCATCATGACCGGCGGCGATTATGCGCTGGTGAAATCGGTGGAGTTCTTTGAGGATTTTGCGAGCTTCGGGCGCCGCCAGTGCCGCGATCTCGGAGTCGGGGCGAAGGATTGCTTCGTCGCGATCACGGAGGGCGGCGAGACCAGCTCCGTGCTGGGGACGCTGGCGGAGGCGGCGGAACGGGGGGCGGAATGTTTTCTGCTGTTCAACAACCCTGCCGGACTGCTGGCGGAGAAACTGGAACGGTCGCGCAATGCGATCCGGGACCCGCGCGTGACGGTGCTGGACCTCTTCTGCGGGCCGATGGCGCTGGCCGGTTCGACCCGGATGCAGGCGACCACCTCGGAGATGCTGATCGCCGGGGTGGCGCTGGAGATTCTGCTGTGCCGCCGTTCCGGGAAAACTCCGGCGGATTTCACCGCCGGATTTGAAGCGGTGCTGGATCAGCTGACTGCGCCGGAGGCGCTTGCCGAACTGGCCCGCTACATCGATTTTGAGGCGGAGCTTTACGCGAAAGGCGGCGGCGTGACCTATTTCGCGAACGATTATGCGCTGGATATCTTCACGGACACCACGGAGCGCTCCCCGACTTTCATGCTGCCGGGATTCATCCGGGCGGATGACCGGATTTCTCCGGCGCCGTGGGCGCGGGTGGCCGATCCGGCGTTGTCGACGCCGGAGGTGTGGGCGCGGATTTTCCGTCGCGCGCCGCGCTGCCTGAACTGGACTCCTGACGATTACCGGGCGATGGGGGCGCCGGAATCGGTCTGTGCAAAGCCGCCGGTGATCGGCGATGAGACGTTCTACGCGTTTCCGGTGGGGCGCGAGGTGCTGGAGGTTCCGGCACGGCGTTCGCCGTCGTTTGCGGTCGGTTTCCTGGCCGGGCCGGAAGCCGGAAATCCGGCTTTGAAACGGCGGATCGCGGAGGCCGGGCAACGGTTCGACGGCTGCCGGCTGCTGACGATCGGCGGCGGGGAGGGGGATTTCATGATCCCGTGCGCGGCGGAGCCGACGCCGCTGCGGCTCCTGGAGCATCTGGCGGTCAAACTGGCATTGAACGCCATTTCGACCGGCACGATGGTGAAGCTGGGGCGGGTTTCAGGCAACTGGATGAGTTTTGTGGCGACCAGCAACAAGAAGCTGATCGACCGGGCGATCCGGCTGATCGCTGAACTGGGCCGCCTTGAGTACGCCGACGCCGCGGAACGGGTCTTTCAGGCGATGGAGGAGGTCGCGGCGCTGCCGCCGGATGCGGCCCGGCCCTCGGCGGTTCAGGTGGTGCTGGCCGATCTGAAGCGGCAGCCGGGAGAAAAATAATGGAGAATGCAACTGCTGTCGGAGCGGGTGTGCAGGCCTGCGGCTGGCTTTCCTCCCACCGCTGGGTGCTGTTTGCCGCCTGCGGGCTGTTCCTCTGCTTTGTTCCGTGGGGAGTGGACCCGCATCATGACGGACTGATGTTGAAGTCGGCGATGGATGTTGCGGCCGGCCGGGTGGTCTTCCGGGATTCTTTCAACCAATACGGGTTGCTGACGCCGCTGCTGCAGGGGGCCGCGGTCCGGTTTTTCGGGGCTGAGATTATAGTGCTGCGGTTGTTGACCGTGCTGTTTTACGCGTTGTCGGCGATGGAACTGGACCGGCTGTGGTGCCGGTTCCTGTCGGAGCCGTTCCGCTGGCTGACATTCGGACTGTTTCTCGGGCTGGCTCCGTTCTACGTCTGGATCATGTTGTCATGGTCTTCGGTTTACGCGCTCTACTTCATGTTGCTGGGCGGAACGCTGATGGTTCGTTATCTGGAAGGCGGCGGCCTGCGGCTGTTGTTCGGCTGCGGTGTGGCGGCGGGAATCGCTTTCGGATTCCGGCAGCCGTGCGGTATTGTGATGGTGCCGGCCGGCATCCTGACGCTCGGATTGGAGGTGTGGACCCGGCGGCTGAAGTTCCGGGAGGCGCTGTACCGGTTCGGCATATGGAGCGGCGGCGTGCTGGTGTTCCCGGCGTTTCTGGCATTGTACCTGACCGTATTCGGTGCATGGCGGGACTACTGGCGGCAGTGCTGGGTCAATACGGCCCGTTTCAGTCAGGACGCGGGAGGAGACCGGATCACGGACCTGCTGAGCTGCCTTTTCCCGGCCGACTCCGTATTTTTGCTGTTTCCGCTGGCGGCGCTGGGCTGTTTCGGATGGATGGTGTGGCGGCTGTGGCGGCGGCGGAGCGGGGAGTGGCAGTTGCCGTTCTGCGCCGCTTTGCTGGTCGGGCTGGCTTCATGGCACCAGTATTATCCGGTTCCGTGCCTGCGGCATTGTTATTGGGGGGCGATTCCGATGTTCGGGGCACTGGCTTTTGTCGCGGAACAGTGGTGGTGCAGCCGGAGAGGGCGCAACCTGCGGATTGCCGGGCTGATCGTGCTGCTGGCCTGGCCGGCGGCCGCCGCGGGATGGAGGATCGGGAGCGCCGTTCTGAATTTCAGCCGTATCGATCAGAGGGCGGTGGAGGCGCCCGGTTTCAGCGGCTTGAGGGTGAATGCTTCCGAAGGAAGACTTTTCCAGCGGTTTGCCGCCGATTGCAGAGCAGTGCCGGAGCGGCTGCGGGAGCGGCCGTGGCTGAATCTGACCCGGGATGCGCTGTATTGCCGTTTCTTCCCGGAACAGCCGAATTTTCACCCGATGTTCGTGAACTGGGGATATCAGGTGTACCCGGATTATCCGGGTTGGGCCGGTAATTTCGTGCGCAGTTATCAGCCGGTGGTGATAACGGAAAATCCGTCGCCGTTTCCCGGCTACCGGACCGTTTGCGGTTTTACATACCGGGACCGGAAAATCTACCTGTCGCTGCCGCCGCTTTGAATTCCTTTCAGGTGAAGAGGGGGGCTTCGTACAATCGTTTTTCCGATATTTTCAAAAAAAATTTGCTTTTATACTTGTTTTTGCATTGGCTTTGATTCATAATATATGTATCGAAAATATTATGGATGGAAGATACAAGTGTATGAGTGCCGATAAAATTTACCAGCAGGTTGCAGCATACCTGAAACAGAGCATCGCTTCGGGGGAGCTGAAGATCGGGGATGCGATCTATTCGGAAAACCTGCTTTGCGAGAAGCTCGGGGTTTCGCGGACTTCGGTGCGCAAGGCGATCCGGCTGATGATCGAGGAGAATATTCTGGTCAGCCGTCAGGGAAAGGGAACCTTCGTCAAGGGGAACGGCGGCGGAGTGTTGCACAATGCGCTCTGTCTGGTCAATCATTATACCCGGGCGATGCGTTACGATGTGACGGACCATTACTATACCGACATCATCTATTCGACGGAGCGCGCGACCCGAGAACATGAGATGGAGTTCCAGATTTTCAGCCGGGTGATCCGCACGGCGGAGGAGGCGCTGGAGCGGTTCAGCAAATTGAAGTTCGACGGACTGCTGGTGGACGGCTATTTCCAGAACCACTTTGAAGAGCTTGATTTCTTCCGCCGGATTTCTCCGAATCTGGTGGTGGTGGATGGGCATCCCGGCGAAACCGGGCTGCCGGTTGCCGCCCCGGATACGAAAGAGGGTTTCCGGCTGCTGCTCGGAGAGGCGGTAAGGCGGGGAGGGCCGGTGGCTTTCCTGTACCACGACCAGCAGTCGCTGCACCGCTGGCGCGCGGATGGATTCCGGGCGGCGGCGGAGGAGCTTGGAGTGCGTGCGGAGTGGCTGAATTACGGGCAGAATATCACCGCCGACAATTTCCTGAATCTCGACCATTATCTGTTGATCCACGATACGCTGCGCCCGTGGCTGACGCCGGAGCATTTCGGCGGGACGATTTTCTGTTCCTGCGACTACGGAGCGGCGAAAGCGCTGCAGGTGTTGAAACGGTACGGCTATCACGCGCCGGAGGATTTTGCGGTGGCCGGTTTCGGCGGAGTGGGATTTTCCTGCTATACCGAACCGGAGATCACCACGGTGAAAGTCGACTCCGACCGGCTCGGCCAGAAGGCGGTGGAACTGCTGATCGATCAGATCAACGGCACGGTTTCGCCGGGGAAGGATTTCCTGCTTCCGGTCGGGCTGCTGAAGCGGGGTTCCCTGTGATGCGGAATATATGGAATAAGTGAGTGAAAGGGAGAGGACAATGGGAAAGAATCGGAATTTTACGCTGATTGAGCTGCTCGTGAACACAACTTGTAAAATATACAATCTATCCCCGTATGCCGCACTGCGTAAAAGAGAGGCGGCAAGGTGCCGCTGCCGAGTAACGGGATGTGCGTCGTCACTGCGTTCCTCCTACTTATCCCGCCGGGGAGCTCTGCTCCCCCGGCCCCTCGTCCCCGCTCTGCGTAAAAGAGAGGGGTTCGGGGGAGAGAAAGCGGCGACTTGCGCCGCGTCTCTCCCCGTACCAAATCTCTCTAACATTTTCCTTACTTCTTGCAAGCTCTCACGCCTTCGCCAATGCTCTGCAAGCGGCAAGTCGGAGCAAAAACGTGAAGTTGTTTTTCCGCAGAAAAGCGGGAAGACAACTTCACGTTATTGCGGATTTTCTTCCTCCGCCGAGCGACCGCTGCTCCGCCTGTCGACCGTCCCGTACCCGGCACCGGCACCTTGCCGGACGCAGGGGGTGCGGGGGGCGGCGGATACGCCCCCCGCATCGGGCCACGTAAGGCCATTCACGCTTATTGAGCTGCTCGTCGTGATTGCCATTATCGCAATTCTGGCGGCGATGCTGCTGCCGGCGCTGAACCGGGCGCGGGAAACGGCGAAGACCTCCAGTTGCCGGAACAACCTGAAACAGATGGGAACCTTCATCCTGCTCTATGCGGACAGTCATGACGGCCGTCTGATCCGCTATATGCCGAATGGGGGCTTATGGACCAAAACCAACCGGGGAGAGCTGTTTCTGGCCGGCACGATCGATAAGGCGATGGCGGCGAAGCTGCTGAAATGTCCTTCCGACCCGGAACCTTTTGCGAATGCTGGTGATACTTCGATGGTGAAATCAAGTTATGGGCTGAATGCGCTGATCGGCGGCAAGCGGCAGAGCTTTACGGCGCATCCCTCACGGATCTGCGTACTGGCGGATACGGCGGCGGGCAATCCGGATGACGGAACGCCGATCCGGATGGACCCCAATGTCGCCAAACAGCGCAACCATCTGCTGTACGGGGCATTGCGCCATGCAAATTCGGTGAATGTGCTGTTTCTGGACTGGCATGTCGCCTCGAAAAGTAATGTGGCGGAGCTGGCGGCGGCGTCGGCAGGGGTGAAACTGTTCTGGGGATTGGAATGATGAAAACGCTGATTGGTGCGGCTTTGTCAGCTGTTGCGATCATCGCGGCAGCGGTGGAAACGGAGTTGTGGAAACCGGGCGGTGAGCCGTTCGCGGTCAACGAGTTTCGGGATGGCGTGCTGCATCTGAAGGACGATGCCGACGGCAGGTCGAACAATCGGCTGTACCGTCGTTTCACGGGAAAGGAGTTGACGCCGTACCGGGGCAGGCGGGTGGTGTTTTCCGCCCGGATCCGGCAGTTGGCGGCGTCGCGGGCGAACTCGGTCGGCTTGACGCTGGATGTGAAGGCGCGCGACGGCAGAACCGTCTACCGGAGTGCGCGTGTCCCGGTGCGCGGCGCGACGGAGTGGATGCCGTACAGCGTGACCGCCGACATACCGCCGGACGCCGCCGCATTCGGTGCTTCGCTTGACTGTGCAAACGGTTACGGCAGCACGGCGGAGGTCCTGTTTGCGGAGGTGCGGCTGGAACCTGCCGGGGAGGAGGCGGCCTGGAATACCGGGACGGGCCGGTTGATCCGTTTGGAGCGCAATCCGCTTTTCTGGCGCTGGAACGCCGCTCCGGGTGTCCGGGCGGAGCTGGACAAAACGGGATTGGCGATCGCTTCGCCGGGACGGGTTGTACTGGCTCCGGCCGACGGCAAGCCGGTACTGCTGGCCGGTTCCACGCCGGATCGGGCGGAACTGAAAGTGGAGGTTGCGGAAGCGGTTCCTTTCCGGGTGGAGTTCCTGAGTTTCGGCAAAAGCAACCGTACTGTGGAGGTGGTGCCGTCCGCCGATAAGACCGGAGGCAGGCGGGCCGTGATCCCGTTGGAGCGGTTCGGGCCGTTTCACGATCTGGCGAGCTGGGATGGGCTGGCGGTGATCGCGGATGCGCCGCTGACGATCCGGTCGGTCACGCTGAGCGGGCTGGACCGGGCCGCCGAAGTCGTCAACCTGTTGCCTGATCCGAGTTTCGAGGAGGGAACGGAGCCGGCGGTGAATTTTAACCTGTGGGGTGATTACCGGCCGGAAATCACCGGAAAAGGCTTCCGGTACGACGGCAATGCGTTTCACGGCAAACGGTCGCTGCGGATTGAACCGGGCGGATTTTTCAGTTGGTTCGCACATGATATGCGCGGCAAAGGCGCGGTGTTCTCGGCGTGGCTGCGCGGCGAACGCGCCGGGAAAGCGGAGCTGCTGCTTCAGAATATGGTGATGGATCACCACGGCGCGGCAGCCGCTCCGGTGGTGCGCGGCAGCGTGACGGTTGGAACGAGTTGGGAGCGGCGATCGGTCCACTGCCCTCTGGCCGGGAAGATGTCCGCAGTCGACTTCGACCTCTATCGGGCGGAAATTCGCAACACCGGCACGGAACCGATCTGGATCGACGCGGTGCAGTTGGAGCAGGATTTTGCGGAACCGCGCCCGTTTTCGCCGGTTCGCGGCTCGAAATATCACTATAAAATCGCCGAGACGGTTTCACTCGAGCAGTATCCGGGAATGCGCATCTCTGCGAATACCCGGCAGGGAGAGGTGGTTCTCAAGGTTGCGCCGCCGCCTCCGCAAGCAGTGCCGGTGCGGGGCGGTGTGCCGTTTCCGGCCGGAGAGTTTTTCGACGCGTCCGAAGCGGAGCTGCTGGACCGGAACGGGAAGACGGTTCCGGCACAGTTCACCGTGCTGGCCCGCCGGCCGCGCGACGGCAGCATCCTGGCGCTGGCGGTGGATTTTCAGGCTGCGGACGCCGGGCCTTTCCGCCTCCGTTACGGCCGGGGGATCGTCCCGGCGGCGAAGCGCAGGCCGCTGGCGGAGGAGCGGGAGGGCCGGATCAGGATCGACACCGGGGCGCTGCAATTGACGCTGACCCCGGACAAACCCTCTTTTCTGGAGAACGGCGATGCTTTCTTCGCGGTGAAGACGCCGGACGGCAAAATCCATCGCTCCGCCGCGACGCTGGCGAAACTTGAGGAGAACGGGCCGGAACGCTGTACCGTATTCCTGCGCGGCGACGCGTTTCTGGCGTGGGAACTGCGGCTGACCGCATTCCGGAGTCAGCCCTATCTGGAGATCGACTGCTCGTTTGAAAACAACTTCACCGAAAAAGACCCGCTTTACAGACTGGTGCGTTCCATCTACCTGCAGTTGCCGGGAGGGGCCCGATACCAACTGGACGGTGAAAGCGGCGCCGCACCCGCCGAATTCGTGCAGCGGCTGGCCCGGACCGGCCGCTTCACCGCCGATGTCGCGGTCCGTCGGGACGGGCGTGAGGCCATCCTGCCCGGCCGCCGCCTCTCCGGCGAAGCCCGGAGCGGCAAGGCCCGTTTGCGGATCGACGAACTCTACGAGCAGTCGCCGCGCGGTTTCGGCTTTGAGCCGGGCGCGGTGAAGCTGATGCTGTGGCCGGAGACGGGAGTGAATCCGCTGGATGTCGCCGCCGGACTCTCCGGCACGATGCGGCTCTGGTACGCGCCGGATGGCGGCGCGCTGCCTCCGGCCCGCCGGCCGCTGCTGCAGCCTGCCGCCGACTGGATTCGTAAAAGCGGAGTATTCGGGGACTTTCTGACCCGGGAAGAGGCGGCGGCGGCCTTCCCGCGTTCCGCCGCGATGATCGACCGGGTGTTCGATGCGGCCCGCAATCACGCCGCCGTGACCGGAATGTTCGGCTTCGCGGATTACGGCGATTTCGGTACGCGCAACTTCTACCGCAACCATGAAACCTCCGGTGTGCGGAACCTCTGGACCCGCTATTTGTCCTCCGGCGATCCGCGGGATTTCGCGCTGGCGGAGAGCCACAGCCGCCACATGCGCGATATCGACCAGTGCCATATCCGGCGCGGAGCCACGGCGGTCCATCCGCACAACTCCTGGAGCAACCTGACCTATAATTTCCACACCGGCCACTTCTGGGTGACCGGAGTGGTCTGGCACTATCTGCTGACCGGCGACCGCCGTTCTCTGGAAAGCGCGCTCTCCAGCGCTGCGGTACTGGTCCAGAAGTCGGCGATCCGGTACAAGGCGGGGCGGGAACGGCACCGGATGATTTTCCATCTGGCCGAGCTTTACGAACTTTCCGGCGATCCGCAGTTGCGCGCCGCGTTTGAACGCCAGTACGGCTGGGGCGGCGCTTCCGACGCGGACAGCTACTACGGCGGCATTGCCCATGAGGCGCTCGCCAAATTGTACGAAGTCACCGGAGATGCGCGGTATCTTGAACGGCTCGACGCAGAGGCGGCCGGATTCCGCCGGATCAACAGCAAAGAAACGGCGCCGATGCCTCCGGACCGCACTGCGCGGCCGACCCGGTCGGGAAGCGCCAACGAGGGGCGGGCCGCGATGATGCTTTTCGCGGGGGCGATGATGGCGCGGCGCAGCGGCGATCCGGGATATCTGACCTATTTGAACCGGGGCGACGGCGATCCGCTGCTATGGCATCTGCTGGCCGGGAGTTCGCGCGACAATTCGCTGGCATGGGCTTTGCCTTATCTGGCGGCGATGCGGCAGTTCGGCCTGCGGGAGAATCCGGCCATGCCGGAACGCTACGGCGACCTGAACCGGCTGGCCGGCCGGATGCAGATCGGAGGCGACCGGCCGTTTGAGCTGGAGCTGACGCCGGGGCCGGACGGGATGGCGGTGCTGGATCTTTACCGGATCCGCAGCTTCCGCTACTGGCAGTTCAAGCGCACCGACGACCGGCTCTCCGTGGTGGTCACGGACCGGGCCGGCCGGAAGCTGGCCGGTCAGACGCTTTACGCCAACGACGTCGCCGAACACCGCCGGATCACGGTGCCGGCTCCGGGCGGCGAACCGGTCCTTGCCCGGATGACGTTTCACAATGACTGCTGGGGCGGCGTCGGCAGCCCGAATCCTTACCGCATCCGTGCCGACCGCTGGTTCGGGACGCGCACCACGGTGATGGTGCCGCTGGTCTTTACGATCCGCGCGCCGAAATCCGGGCGACTGGCGGTGGATTGGCGGTGGAAAAACGCGCGCAACTCCCGTTCCGGCGAACCGCTGGCGGTTAGTCTGGAAACGCCGGAAGGAGAGCCGGTCGTCCGGGAAATCCATATTCTTGAAGCCGAACAGCCGGAGACGAACGGCAATTCCTTCCGGCGGACCGAATTGGAAATACCCGCGGAATTCTGCGGGAAGCTCCTGCGCCTGTCGCTGCCCGACCTGAAGTGGATCGAGTGGAAGCTGGACGGGCTGGACGACCCGTATTTCTATGAATAGGGCCGCCCTCTCCGGGCGTTCTTACGGTTCGCGGATGGCTTCGTCGAGCGATTTGATCAGCGGGTGGATCACATATTCGATCACCCGGCGGCGGCCGACCCGGATCTCCACCTGCGCCTCCATGCCCGGAATCAGCCGGAAATTCTCCGGCACGCCGCGCAGTTTGACCTTGTCGTCGATGTCGATGCGGGCGCGGTAGTAGGTGCGGGTGGCCCCCGCCTCGCCCTGCTGCCGCTGGAAAGTGTCCTCCGAAATATTGCGTATCGTCCCCTCCAGCGTGCCGTGCTTCTGGAACGGAAACGCATTGAGCTTGATCCGGCAGCTGGAGTCGGTATGGACCTTCGCGATGTCCTTGGGTTCGATTTCAGCCTCCAGCTCGATTTTGCTGTCCAGCGGCACCAGCGTGATCAGCGCCTCCGCTTCACGGACCGCCGAACCGACCGAAAAGGCGGCGATTTCATGCACCACCGCGTCGCACGGCGAGCGGAGCCGGTCGTAGGAGTTCAGCTGCACCGCCTTCTCGTAGGATTTCTGGTTGCTGGTCAGCTCGCGCTGCACCTTGACCAGCTCTTCGGAGATGGAGTTGCGCCACTCCTCGATATAGGAGTTCTTGCTGGCGACGGCGGTCTGCTCCTGATGCTTCTGTTCGACCAGGGAGTTGCGCAGCTTGTCCACTTCGCTCTCCATCTCCATGCGGGTGATCTGGATTTCGAGGGTTTCCTTCAGTGAGATGGCCTTCTTGTCCAGCAGCTTGGTGTAGATCTGCTCGATCTTCTTGACAGCTTCAAGCCGTTCGGTCTGTTTTTCGAGGCTCTCCTCGGTGCTGTGCTGCGAGGCCTTGATCTGGGCAATGCTCTGGTCGTAATAGCGGATTTTCTCGTCGTAGAACTTGCGGCGCTGCTTGTAGATCGCCAGCTGCCACTCGACGTCCTCGTTGGCGGTGTCGCCCGGCTGGTAGGGCTGGTTCTTGAATTCGGCGAGCAGGCGGTTGAACTGCGCGGTCAGCGTCGAAACCTCCGATTCGAGCCGGGCGATTTCGGCGAGATTGTTGACCGGGTCGAAGTGCATCAGCACCTGATCCTTCTTGACCACGTCGCCGACTTTCACGTCGATGCTTTTGATCACGGTCCGTTCCAGCGGCTTGATCACCACCGGCGGAGTGTCGGTGACCAGCTTGCCGGTGCCCCCGACGATCACGTCCACCTGCGATACGCAGGCCCAGATCACGGCTCCGGCCAGAAAGAAGAAGGCGCTGAATACGCCGACCCGCGCGGGCCACGGCAGCCGTTCGTTCTTGATCTCCAGCGCGTCCGGCTGGAATTCGATCGCTTTGGAATTGAGGCGCTCCTGTTTGGGCTGGCTCATCTTGCAAGGTTCCTTTCCATCTGCTGGCGCCAGAAATCGCGGTAGATGCCGTCGTGCGACAGCAGTTCGCGGTGCGGCGCGAAATCGGTGCGCACGCCTTTATCCAGCACCAGGATTTTATCCGCGCCGCTGACGATGCTCAGGCGGTGTGAAATGATCAGCACGGTGCGCCCCTTGGCGATGGCGCCGAGGTTTTCCTGAATCACGTTTTCGCTTTCCGGGTCGAGCGCGCTGGTCGCTTCGTCGAAAATCAGGATCGACGGATTGGTTAAGAGAGCGCGGGCGATCGCGAGGCGCTGCTTCTGGCCGCCGGAGAGGTTCGAGGCGTTTTCCTCAAGCATGGTGTCGTACCCTTTGGGCAGCGTCTGCACGAAGTCGTGGGCGCCGGCGAGCCGGGCCGCGTAGATGATCTCCTCAAGCGTCGCGTTGCGCTTGGTCAGGCAGATGTTTTCGCGGACGGTGCCGTTGAAGAAGTAGTTCTCCTGCAGCACCACGCCGATGCTGGAGCGCAGGTGGGATTTGTCGATTTCGCGCAGGTCGATGCCGTCGATCTTGATCAGGCCGGACTGCACCGGATACAGCCCCTGCAGCAGCTTGGTCAGCGTGGTCTTGCCCGAACCGGAGCGCCCGACGATGCCGATGGTCGAACCGACCGGCACGTCGAGGTCGAGGTTCCTGATCACCTGCGGAGTGTCGGGACGGTACTGGAAGGTCACGTTTTCAAACGAGATATTGCCCTTGAGCGGGTTGCGGACGCCTCCGCCGGCGGGTTCGACCGGGGTGTTCATCACCACGCCGAGCATCCGCACGGAAAGCGCGACCTGCTGGTATTCGTGGATCAGCCCGACCAGCCGCACCAGCGGGCCGGTCACGCGGCCGGAAAGCATCTGGAACGCGATCAGCGCGCCGATGCTCAGCACATGGTCGAACACCAGCGACGCGCCGAGCCAGATCACCGAAACCGTCATCAGCATTTCAAGCATCTGGCTGATGGTGCGGGCGGTCATCGAAATCTTGCCGACCCGGAAGTAGGACTTGATCGCGTAGGCGGTCGAATCGTTCCACGCCTTCTCCTCGACCGGTTCGATCGCGAGCGACTTCACGGTGCGGATGCCGTGGATGGACTCGACCAGCATGCTCTGGCGCTTGCCCTCCGCCTGGTAAAGCTCGTTCAGGCGGATCTGGAAAGGCTTGATCAGCGTGGCGATCACCAGCGCCATCAATACCGAATACCCCAGCACCACCAGCGTCAGCTCCACGCTGTAGAGCAGCAGGAACGGGATGAACACCACCAGGCTGAACAACTCCAGCACCGTGAAAAAGAGGTTCCCCGACAGGAAGCCGCGGATCTTCTCGGTCTGCTGCATGTGCTTGAGCAGCACGCCTGACGGCACCCGCTCGAAAAATTCGATCGGCAGCCGCATCAGGTGCTTGAAGGTCTTGGTCGCGGTCGCGATGTCGATCTTGTTGGTCGCGAAAAGCAGCAGGTAGTTGCGCAGATATTCGAGCACCGCGTTGAAGAGGATCGCCGCGACGATGCCGATGCCGAGCACGTTCAGCGTGTTGTAGCTGTTGTTGACCAGCACTTTGTCCACTACGATCTGGAAGAACAGCGGCGTGATCAGCGCGATCGCGTTGATCATCAGCACCGCCAGCGCGATCTGGCCGAAGATGCCCTTGAGTTTCAGGAATTCCGGGATGAACCAGCGCAGTCCGAAAGGCTGGTCCTCGTCGGCGAGTTTGTAGACGCGCTTGAGCAAGATGCCGCTGCCGGAGCTGGTTTCCTCGAACTCCTTTTGCGCCATGAAGTTGAACTGCTGGCCGGGGTGTTCGGCCTGCCAGGCGGGATCGACCACCGCGAGGTCGTCGCCCTCCTCCCGGCGGCGCATGCCGCAGATCACCCGGCGGGTGCCGTCCTTCTTGAGGTCGATCAGCGGGAACGCCTGCCCCATTCCGGCGAAATCCTTCCAGCGCAGCCGGACCTTTTTGGCTTTTAGCTGATAGTCTCCGGCAATCTCCAGCAGTTGCGGCACCGAAACCTCCTGCTCGCCCGCCGCATAATCATGCAGCAGCCGCCGGATGTCCATCGGCACGTTGTGGTGGCGGCCGATCGCGGTCAGCGCGAAAAGCCCGCTGTGCTTGCGGTTGTCCACCGCCTGAAGTGTTCGGAAGATGATCACCGCGTCGCCCAGACGGGGACGCAGCTGTTCGGTCGGCACGTTGAGCATGCCGCCCTTGCCCTGCGCCAGCGGGTCGAAGAGGGTGACTCCCGGCCCTTTGAGCTGCTGCAGGTTCACCGCGCAGACCCAGCTGCCGCTCTGAAGCAGCAGCAGGGCGGGACCCGCATAGGTTTCCGCCAGGTCGGCGGCGTTCTTATGCTGTTCCGGACTCAACTGCAGCGCGGCGGCGAGTTTCATCAGGCCGGAAGACTGGTCCGCCGCGAATTCCTTCTGCAGCTCCGGCGTAATCAGCGCGTCGAAGTTGATGTCGCGCTTGAGGTTGGCCGAAAGGTAGCGCAAACATGCGATACCGGTTACGTTCACTGGTTCCACTGGATATTCCTTTCTGGAGGCGTTCCTGACCGGTGCGGAGAGGAGCTACTGCAAGGCGGTCCGGGCGTCGTTCAAGTCGCCGCAGATGGTGAAAATCGTCGAAAAGCCGCTGATGTCGAGGACTTCGCGCACTCCCGGCGCCGGCTCCGCCAGCGCCAGTTTGCCGCCTGCGGCCCGCAACCGCTTGGCCATCAGCAGAAATACCCGCAAACCGGCGCTGCTCACGTATTCCAGATCCCGCATAAGGACGATCCAGCTGCCGCCGCGGGAGAGTTCCTCGGAAATTTTCTGTTCGGCCGGGCCGCTGGTTGCGGAATCCAGCCGTCCCGACATGGTCAGCACGGTTACGCCGTTTTCGGATTTGAAATCAAGTTCCATGTTCCTACCTGTTCGTTTTATTCTTTGTCGATGCAGATCGACAGCACGTTTCTGTTCTCTTTGCGTTCGTATTCCATCGACCTGACCAGATTGCGGGTCAGGTAGATGCCCATGCCGCCGATATCGCGCTCTTCGATCCCGGCTTCCGCCGGAGCCTGCGCTTCGAGCGGATTGAATTCGTGCCCGTCGTCGCTCAATACCAGCCGCAGGTCCTTCTGATTGAACCCCACCGAGATTTCGATCGTCCTGGTGCCCGGTTCGTCGTAACCGTATTTGATGATATTGGTCGCCATCTCCTCCAGAGCGAGATCGAGCACATACTGCGTTTTGGGACTCAGGTCCTCATATTCCTTCAACTGCCGGATTTCCGCCGCCAGCTGCATCAGCTTGCCGATATCGTTGGGCAGATGAAACAAAAATTCTTTATACATTGACAATTCTCCGGTATTATTTCCGGCCCGGGTCTGTATTTTATATCGTTGACCGGGATCTCCGTTCCGCTTTCCCGGAACTTTCATACCCTACACCCTGCCGGCTCGATTGACAAGTCCGAAAACCTTTCCGTGATTTTTTTTTATCAAAAAATTTCAGGAACATACTTGCCTTTATGACTATATGTGGTAAATTCTTATATGGATCGGTTGAGGAGAGTGCCGAATCCGGAGAAAAAGAATCCGTGTTGTCGTTCAGCAACGGGAACGCGTCAAATTCATAACCAACCAGAGGAGAATGTATGATGAAATCCATCAAAGGAACCGAAACCGAAAAGAACCTGTTGAAATCCTTCGCCGGCGAATCTCAGGCCCGCAACCGCTACACCTTCTTCGCCAGCCAGGCGAAAAAAGAGGGGTATATGCAGATTTCGGACATCTTCACCGAAACCGCCAATCAGGAGAAGGAGCACGCGGAGCGGTTCTTCAAGTTCCTCGAAGGCGGCGATCTGGAAATCACCGCGAGCTTTCCGGCCGGCGTGATCGGCGACACCCGCGCCAACCTGATCGAAGCCGCTGCCGGCGAACACGACGAATGGTACAACCTGTATCCGGCATTTGCCGCGAAGGCCCGCGAGGAGGGCTTCCCGGCGATCGCGTATGTATGGGAGCATGTGGTCGTCGCCGAAAAGCAGCATGAGCACCGTTATCTGGGCCTGCTTGCGAACGTCGAAAACGGCACGGTTTTCAAGAAGGACCATCCGGTCGTGTGGCGCTGCCGCAACTGCGGTTACCTCCACGAGGGGACCGAAGCGCCGGAAACCTGCCCGGCCTGCGCCCACCCGCGCGCCTATTTCGAGATTCTTGCTGAAAACTGGTAACAGGTTTCCGGCTGTTCGGAATGAGGACCGCCCCGGTTGCCGGAGGCGGTTTTTTCATGTGGCTGTACAGACGTTCAGGCGGTCGGGATGAGTTTGAGGTCAGCCCGACGCCGGGAATACGGAAGTTCTCCGGGCAGGCCGCGCGAACCGATCATCCAGGCTCCCTGCGGATAGTTGTGCATTTCCATGCTGTCTTTCCACGGGAACAGCGGCGCGTCCGATTCGACGGGACCCGTCATGAAAGGGAGCGTAGAGGCATCCAACTGGTTGGATTCAAAGACAGGGAGTGGGACGGTGCGTCCGTCGATGCTTCGGGTCTGGACGCCGAATTCAACCGGCGTATAGCAAAGTTCAAACTGGACATCCTGCCGACAGAGACGGAAAAAGCGGTGATCGGCGATCATGTAATCCACGATCCGGCAGGCCGAATGGAAGTGGTGGAATTCTTCAAGTGACTTCCATTTGGAGGCGGCGGCGACGGTCAATACGAAGCCGTTCTGAACGTAGCCGAGCGGCCGCTCCTCGAAGTTGAACTTTTTCCCTTCATAATTGATCAGGGCGAGCCGTTCATACCGCGCCTCTCGCTCGAACCGCACCGCGTCGCGCCGGGGAAGCGAGGTTGGAATCAGCGGGTAGATGTGGAAATATACCTCGCCGGCCTCCACGGAGACCGGAACGACCTCGGCGGATGATCCGGCGGCTCCCTTCCGGCAGGAGCCGTTTCCGATCAGCGACCGGCGGATCCGACCGTAATGAGCAGGGAAGATCACGTCGAGCCGCAGGGTGTCGGTCAGCAGCGGCGCGCGCCTCACATCCGGGATGGTCAGCATCACCGCGACATTCCGTTTCTGCATCGTATAGGCGAAGGCGCTGCTGCCGGCGGAGACTTCCGACGAATCCCTGCCGTCGAAAGAGGGGGCAAGGCGGCTCATGTCGGTCTGTTCCGTAAAATAGCGGTAGAAAACGCTTGCCGAATCCCGGAAATCCCGTACTATCGGTTTGCGCTTGTAGGTGACGTACAGTTGGGCGGTGGCATCGCCGGAAACAAGCGGCGTGTCGACGGTGCCGAGAGAGAACTCCTCTTCCATATAGTTTTCGGTCCGGTATTCGCCCGCGCAGCCCCGATAACGCGACATCGATTCGGCGCGCCCCCGCACGACTGCCGGATAGCGACGATGGGTGAAAAGTTCAGCCAATTCCTCCGGAATCCGGAAGTCGGCGGAGATGATATCCGTGAATTCCGCGATATTCTGCATGCGGTTGCCGCCGTAGGCGATGCACTCTGGGTCGCCGGGAATGGGATGGAAATAGCTGCGAATCACATCATATCCGGAACATTCCGGACCGAACATCAGCCAGTACAGAAGCTGGGTCATGTGGGTGTGCCCGACCCAGTCCGGCGCGTAGGAGCGGCTGTTCGGGCCGCCCTGAAGCCGGGTGCCGGGATGGTAGTGCAGCAACAGTTCCGCCCAGAGCCGGGTTTCGCACTGCCGGGCGAGCCGGGCAACCGCCGGGTCAGAAACGAGGCCGGCGATTCGGGCGAGGTTCGACAGGGTGATCGGCGTGTAGTTCGATGAGTTGAATTCGCTCTCCCAGGCGGAACGCGAAAGCAGCCGCCGGAATTCATTCAGGTTCCAGACGCCCTGACGGTACGCATCGTCCTGTTTGAGAAATTCGCCGCCGAGAATCAGCCCCTTGGTGCACATCATGGGCATGTTGTCGTTGCAGCCGTGGAACTTTGTATCGCACTGGCCGCCTCCCGCGTAAGTTTTGAAGACCTGTCGGGTGTGCCACAGCATGACCTCGCGCGCTTCCGGGGTGAGCTTGTCGTGAAACTCTGCCAGCAGTCCGGCGCAGGTGTTGGAGAGGAAGACGTTGTAGAGCTTACCGGAGGCAAGCCGGCCGATTTCGGGCTGGTAGGCGGGTGCTGCGGAGTGGAAACGCGCAGCCATGCGGTTGGCAAGGGCGATGTTCTCCGCCCCGCCGCGGTAGAGCGCCGGGAGAATCCAGAGAACCTCCCGCCACGGAGGCTCGAATTGCGGAATCCGCCCGGAACCGTCCGGATTCACATAACTGTTCAGAGCCTGCCGCGTTTCTGCGAAGAAGAGTTCGCGGCGGGCCTGCACGGCTCCATAGTCGATGTACTGCATCGGCGACTCCTATTTTCCGGCTTCTTCGAGCGTGTAGCCGTCGAGCCAGAGCGTACCGCTTCCGGCCGGGAGGGAGAAGCGCACCATTGCGGCAATGTCGGTGGGCCGGGTAGTGAATCGCTTGGAAAACTTCCGCCACTCGAAGGTTCCCTGTTGGCGTACGAAGGCGATATCGCCTTTTTTGTCGTGCCAGAGTCTGCTTTCCGGAGCGGCCATCACGCCGCCCCACGGAGTCTGGCCGGGCTTCGTGAACGCGAGATTTTCCGCTCTGACCCAGAAGGTGAATACGTAGGTGGTGTTCCCCTTTACCGGCACCGGCGCGAACAGCAGTTCACAGGAGGCGTCGGGCGAGGGCGTGAGCCGGGCCGACGCCTGGCCGGAACAGGTGACGACGGTGTCGCGGGCGATCGCGCCGCCACTTCCGCTGCATTTCCATTTGGCGGGCGCATGGCTGTCCTCCATTTTCATTGCGCCGTCCTTCGGGAAAGAGTAGGTTTCCCAGTGTTCAAAATCTCCTTCCGGGAGCAGGTTCGCCGCTCCCAGCGCGGTGAGGAAACAGAAGGCTCCGGCGGTCAGGTAGCGTGTCGTTTTCATGATGTTTTCTCCTTACTGTAAAGTTGTTTTATCGGTCGCGGCGGTTGCCGCGCGGTTGCGGTTTATGGGCTGACGCTTCCGACCACGCTCAAGGTTTGGAAACGGAATGTATCCGCGATTCCGGTTCTGGAAATGACCTTGAGCGCCTCTTTGCCGTCACGGATCACGGTTGCCTCCGGGATGCAGGCCGCCAGTTTGTCGAGCCGGAGCACGTCGCGGTAAGCCGTGGTGGTCGGATGTGTTTTCTCATAGGCTCCGGCGTTCCAGAAGGGCTTGTTGCCGCGGTGATCCTTCTCCTCATGCACATACAGCAGCCACTCGTGCAGGCCGGGGGGGACGTCTTTCAATTCATACTCCTGGTCGCCGAGGCGTACTTTCAGATCTCCGGGAGTACGGAGCATGGTGACGACGTGGACGTAATCACTGAGCGGCGCGGAGGACCAGGACGGATTCCGCGACTCCGCCGTTTTCTGTTCCAGTTTCGCATTTTTGAGATGGCGGCGGTGGAAAAGCAGGAGCTTTTCCTCTTTGATCTCCGGCACCTTGCCGGTGCGGAACCAGTCGGAAAAATACCGGTTGAGCCGGATATAAGAGTCGCCTCGGAAGTTGGATTCGAGCAGATGGTGGTCCTCCCCCATATCGTTCCAGGACTGCACGTACATTCCTCCTGCATTATAACGGATGGCATCGCGCCAGTCGTCCGTCAGTTTGCAGGCACCGAAACCTTCGGTGACGTTGCTGCCGACGCGGTAATAACCGGGAGAAACGCCCCAGCAGACCCGTTCGCCGCGTTCTTTCTGGGGCAGGAGCAGGTTCTGAAGGTATTTGTCGCCCCAGCCGGTATGCACGAACCACATCGTGCTGATGTCGCCGAACGCTTCAAAGCCGCTGAACAAAGAGTGGGCGCGCGAATCGGTCAGGGTGGTGATGACGAACACCTTGTCGCGGCCGCCCCACGGATCGAAGAAGTGCTGGTAAAATGCGGCCTCCTGCCCGGCTTTGGTCATGTCACGGCCGAAACAGATTGCCGGTTTGCCGTCTACTTTGAGGAAAGCATCCGGAAATTCATCCATCCACTGCTTGAGTTTGCGGGAGTGTTCGCGGATGAAAAGTTCGCGTTCCTCCTCCGGCCAGTTTGGCGGGAAGGTCCCCCAAAGGTCGAAAAGCACCTTGACTTTGTGGGTCTGGGCGGCCTGCATCATCTGGCGCAATCCCCGGTTCCAGGGATTGTCTTCGGAAAGGCAGCCCGGATAGATCAGCAGTCCGAGCGCATCGAGGCCGGCCGCTTCCGCCGAATCCAGGTCCAGCTGCGCCGCATCGACGCTCTGGATGGAAGTGTAGGGCGTGAGCCGTTCCGACCACCAGGTGCGGGTGCCGGGGCCGGGAGCGGGTGGCCAGTTTTCAAACTTCTCGGTCCGGGTCTCCGGCAGATAGGAGTGGGCGAAGCCGCGGGGAATGCCTCCCAGCAGAAAACATTGCATCGCGTGGGCGAAAACGAATCGCTGCACATTCGGCTTTTTCTGGGGAAATTCCACCTTCAGCGGGCGGCAGCCGAAGTGGATCAGCCCCTCCAGACCGAGGCTGTTTGCTGCATCGGTCAGTTTTCGACCGAATGCGGCATCCTTCGGGGCGCTTACGAAAAGGACATTCCTGCGCAGGAATTCTCCGGCGATCACGATGGAACCGAACTGGTCCCGGTGAAGCTGCTCCCCGCGCCCTCCCGATGTTTCCGCCGGAATCAGGCGGTAGTTGCCGTTGGCCGATTCGAGGAAGCGCAGCGGGATGATCTGCGGGCCGTAAAATTTATTTTTCAGGATAACATCGTAGGCAATCTGGTCGAAATCACAGGCTGCAAGGGCAAATTTATCACGGGCAACCGCCGGAAAACCGGAATCGCGTTTCATCCGCGGCACCCGTGATTCGTGGGGGGGCCCGCCGGCCAGCAGCTTCAGAAAAGCGTCGTCCGGCACGATGGGACTGACCGGAGTTTGGCCGCTACCGGAACCGGTCAGCTCCTCCCAAGTGACGCCCTCGAACCAGATCTTCCGCATGAGCTCCGGCGAAATTTCCCGCTGTGCCAGATCCTTCAGGAATGGATTGGCCGTATTCGCATAGAAAATATATCCCTTGGAGCAGACGGGAACGGCGGTCAGTCCGCCCGCTTCCTGAAAACGGTCGATCGTGAAGTAACCCAGGGCGCGCGAACCGTCCGGCGCGCGCAGAACCTGTTTGAAGCCCTCCTGATTGGAGGAAACCGCTTCCGGCGCTTTCCGTCCGGTGAGCATTTCGTACTGGTCGAGAATCTTCCGGGCGGTCGGATACATATTCCAGTGTACCACGATTTTGTCTGTGGCCGGGAGCAGGGGACCGGCCAGCAGCAGGGATAACAAACAAGTGGAGAGTCTCAGTTTCATCAGGGAGTTCCTTTCCGGGTCAGGTGAATATTACATGGGGGCTGCCGCTTGATCGGGATAATCTTCTGCGCGGGATGACGCCGCGATATTCGGATTGACCGCTACGGGCCGGTGAGTACGGTTTCGGAAGCGTAGTTGAACAAATTGCCGTCGGTTGCGTGGGCGTTGATATACATGCCGTCGGTGAAGCTGAGGTTTCCGGCATGACCGTCGAAATAGAGGACGTTCATGCGCCCGTTGTGTTTGTAGGCGTAAAAGTTGACGGGACAATTGGTGAAGGAGTCTTCTGCAGTTCCAGTATGATCAATGAAGTATCCGCCCCGGCTGGTTTTTTTCAATTGGCGGGTATAGCGAAGCGGGTGGTTTTTCTGCTGTGCAGTGGTCGCAAATCCGTTGTAAAGGCGCCGGTTGATCATATAAGAGAGCATGTACTCGCGAGTGCTGTTGGTCACATCGGCGGTGATGTGTTTGCGGTCGGAGGGGCAGTTCAGCGGGCCGCCCGGCTTTTTGATCGCTGCATCCGTGAAGTAATGCGGAAGCAACGCCGGGTTTCGGTAAAATTCTCCGTCGGGTGACAATTTCCATGGCAGCAGCGCATCGTCATTGTCGGCGGCGTAGATCGAACAGGCAACTCCGACCTGTTTGAGTTTTCCGATGCAGGAGATCATGTGCGCCTGTTCCCGTGCCTTGTTCAACGCCGGCAGAAGCATGCTCACGAGAATTGCAATCACTGCGATCACTATAAGCAACTCGATCAATGTGAAAAAATAGCTTTCCCGCCGTTCCTGCGGCCGGTTGTTCTCTGGGAATGCACTGTGTTTCCATTGCTTAGTCATGGATGATGATCTCCTCTGTTGAACGCGTGATGATATGCCGCTTTTCAGTGGGAGTGATTCCGTGCCGGCACCATGCGGACAGGATTTCACAGCTCTTTTCGATCACCTGCGGCTGGGCGGAAGGGAACAGGATCGAATGCAGTTCGCCAGGATAGAAACGGGTGTCTTCCAGCAGGACCAGCCGGTTTTCAAGACCGGAGAAGCGGCGTTTCAGTGCTGTGTAGGAAGCGAAACCGGGCGCGAAGAAAAGAATGGTTTCATCTTCGGTCAACTCCGGCTCCAGCGGCAGATTGTCGGGGTGGATCTCAAAGCGGTTTCCCGGAAGTTCGGAAACCTGAACGGCATCGGCAAAACCTTTCCTGCGGGCGTAATCCGCGATGAAGTTCTGCAGCGGGGTGTTGTCCACACCCACGGAAACGACATCGTCTGATTTCGGAAAACCGAGGAAAACTGCCGGAAACTGGATTTCCGCCAGATAGTCATACAACGGCTTTTCGGCACGGGAATCCAGCAGGTTGGTGACTACGCCGCTGACCATTGCGGTTTTCACGGCTTTTCGGATCTGTTCAAACTGCTCTTCGGCGCTTCGGTACGGCATGTACAGCACGTAAAGTCCTTCGGCGGCGAACCGTCTTGAACCGCCGAGGATCAGGTCGTTAAGGTAGAAGTCCGGCAGGTTCCAGTTCCGTTCGTTTTCATGGAGTGAAAAGAGGATGATGGGGGATTTTCCAGTGGCGATGGCTTTCGCCAGCAGGTTCGGAGTATAGCCCATCTCTCTGGCACAGGTGATGATTTTCTCATAGGTTTCGCGAGAGCAGCGGTTGGCAGTTGTTTTGCCGGAGAGGACAGAGGAAACCAGCGGCATGGAAAAACCGCATTTTCGGGAAATCTCTTTCAACGACACCTGTCTCTTCATTGTAATCTCCTGATTGCTCGTTGATAAAGTGCTTTATCATTAATATTATATTATAAAATGGGATGAATGTCAAGAGCCGAAAAGAAAAAAGCTGAAAAAAAGCAAAAAAAGCAATCCGCTGCCCGCTTCCGCTGGGACGGCCGGGAACGGGCGGTGGAGGGCGGGGAAATCAGGGCAGGTCGAAGAGCAGCCGGGTCAACTGGGCGTACTGATCGACGGAGAGCTTGTCCGGACGGGTTTCGGTCGGGATGTTCAGCGCCTCCAGCGCCGGAAGCGCCTTCTCTTTGCCGTAGTTGTTCGACAGCAGCTTGCCGAGCTGTTTGCGGCGCTGCGCAAAAACGGTTTTGACCACGCCCGGCAGCAGCCGGCACAGCTCTTTGTCCGCCGAATAACGCTCGTGGCGGCGGAAGGAGACGATCGCGGAGTCCACCTCCGGCGGCGGGAAGAACACCTCCGGCGGCACGATCTTTTCGAGTTTCACCTCGTAGCGGAGCTGGGTGCGGACCGAAAGCGCGCCGTAATCCTTGGTTCCGACCGGCGCGGCGAGCCGTTCACCCATCTCGCGCTGGAGCATGAAGAACATCGCCTCCGGCGGCTCCGGGAGATCCAGCATCCGGGCGATGAAGATCGTGCTGATCGAGTAGGGCAAATTGGCGATCGCGCGGAAAGGGCGCCCCTGCGGCAGCAGTTCCAGGTAATTGACCCGGCAGGCGTCCGCTTCGGTCAGGTGGAAGTTGTTCGCCTCCAGATGGGTGCGCAGATATTCCGCGATGCGGTGGTCGAATTCGACCGCATACACATCGGCCCCCGAAGCGAGCAGCTTGCGGGTCAGCGCCCCGAAGCCGGGACCGACTTCAAGCACGGTTTCGCCGGGCTGCGGCGCGCTGAGGCGCACGATGTAATCCAGAAGGTTGCCGTCGAGCAGGAAGTTCTGGCCGAGGCCGCGCCCCGGGCGCATCCCGATCGACTCCAGCGCGGCGGTGAGCTGTTGCTTATTCATGGATCAGTGCCCGCCGTGGCAGCCGCAGCCGCAGCCGCACTGGTGGCTTCCGGCGGAAGGGCAGTCGCGCCGGGACGGACATCCGGCCGGGCCGGTCTGGGTCACCGCCGCGAAAACGCTCGGCAGCTTTTCGAGCTCGGGAGAACCGCACTTCGGGCATTCCGCCTCCGAGTCGAACCGCGGCACCAGCAGCTCCACGGTTTCGTCGCACTTCGGGCAGTGATAACGGAAAATAGGCATGTCGCACCTCTATTCTATGCTTCAATTGGTTGACTGTGGCAAAGATACAATAAAATACCGTTTCCCGCCGGAAAATGCAAGCGGAAAACTTGCATTTTCACTGTCCGGCGTTATCTTTTTATTGAAACATCAGACAGGAAAATGCAATCCCGGGGAGGCTGAAATTTGGAATCACTGCTGAAATATGCGCTCGGGCAGCGCCGGTTTGAAGTGTACGAGCCGGAGATACCCTCCGACCATCCGCCGGTCGTGATCGTGCATGGCCTGCTTCACCGGGGCATCGTGATGCGGACGTTTGCGGCGGCGCTCCGCCGGGCGGGGCGGAAGGTCTATGTCTACGACTACAAGACCACCCGCAAGCCGGTGGAGGCGCACGGCGTCGAACTGGCCGATTTCCTGATGAAGCTCGATTGCCCGAAGCTGGATATCGTCACACACAGCATGGGCGGTCTGCTGACCCGCGTCGCGCTCGACCGGCTGGCCCGGCAGGGGCGTCTGGACGGGATCGGCCGGGTGGTGATGCTGGCTCCGCCCCACCATGGTTCGGAGGTCGCAAGCTGGTGGGTGTCGCACTTCCCGCCCTCGCGGGTGCTGGTGCGTTCGCTGCCGGATCTGGCCGATACGCCGGAGGCGGCGGTCCACCGGCTGCCCGTGCCGAGCGGCGTTGAAATCGGCATCATCGTCGGCAGCCGCGACAGCAAGGTCAGCGAAAGCTCCACCCGGCTCGGCACGGAGTGCGACCGGGTCGTGATCGATTCGGCGCACGCTTTCATGATGAACAAGCCGGAGGCGCAGCGGCTGATCCTCAATTTCCTCGATTTCGGATGTTTCGAGCCGGATAAAATCGGTAAAAAATAGAGCCGCGGATTTGCGGCGGAGCGGTTTGCAACTTATATTTATACAGTGGCATATTGTACTGAATCACACTATCATCCGGGGGGCAGTCCATGTTGACTCGAATTTTAGCCGTTGCCGCAGCCGGTTCCATGCTGTGGCTCGCCGGCGGGTGCCGGAGTTCCGCAACATCGGAAGCGGCGAAGCCGTATGAGCAGGCCGCCCGCCGCATTCAGGCCGGGGGGACCTACTATAAGATTTCAAATCCGGTGCGGCTGTTCGCATCGCTGGAGCGGCTGTTCCACGGCCTGGAGCTTTCGCTGGCGTCGCCGGACAGCCAGTTGCCGCCGGAGTTCGTGCGCGAACTCCAGCAGTTCAGCGCCGCGTTTGCGCTGGCCTGGAAATTGGCCGGGGTTGACGAACTTGCCGCCTGCGGCGCCAGTTCCGTACCGTTGGAAGGGGAGTCCGGTTTCTTTGAAAACCGTATGTTCCTGGCGCTGCCGCGTGAACCGCAGGGATTTCTGTGGGGGCTGACCGGCAGCGGAAACCGGCCGCTCCGGGAGGAGTTCCGGGCGCTGCCGGCCGATACCGTGTTCGCTGCCGACCTGACACTGGAGCCGGTGGTGCTGGCCCGGGCGCTGAAGCAGCTTGAGACGGCTTCCCGGCAGGGGGACGAACTGGCCGATTCCATCTTCAAAACGCCGCTGGAGCCGCTGCTGGCCGGAATTTCCGGCGAATGGAGCGTTCTGGTGACCGCGGACGGGGATGCTTCCGCCGATACGCTCGAAGGCATACGGCTGCTGGTTACGCTGCCCGATGCCGGCGGCCGGCTTTTCCGCTATCTGGCCGGAGTCGCCCAGCTGGTGCCGGGAACCGTGAGCGGGGAGAACCGGGTCGTTTTCGGGCCTTTGAACCGGTTCGGCATCAGTTGGCGCCCGGAGTTGCATTTCGACGACGGCCGGCTCTACCTCTATTCGAGTCAGGATATGCTCGACTATCTGGCGGATGAGAGCGCGCCGCGCCTTGCCGATACGCCGGAATTCCGCAAATTGGCCGCAGGGCTGCCGGAAAGCGGCAGCGGCTTCCTGTATTCCGGCGGCGGACTCGCGCTGCTCCGGAATGAGCTTGCTTCCCTGACCGGAGCCGAATCGGCGGCGGCATTGGCGGAGCTTGACCAGCAGGAGCTGACCGTGTTCCGCAACGAGCCGGACGGCAAGCTGACAGTGAGCCGCAGCAACTGGGATCTGAATCAGGTGGAGTTCGCCGAGCGGGCGCTGATCCCGGCGGTGGGGCTGATCACACTGGTTTCGCCCTATTTGACTGAGCACCGGGAAATGCTTGATGACAAGGCCGCACAGCAGAAGTGCCGTCTTCAGCTCAAGCCGCTGGCGGACGCACTGGAGAAATATGCGGCGGAACATGATGGCCGTTTCCCGGCGGAGGAGGGGATTGCCGGGCTGAAAACGCTGCTGGAAGCCAGGCTGATTGCGCCTTCCGCGCTGATCTGTCCGGGGACGGAGGATGAGGCGGCGGCTGATACCGAAAGTTTTACCTTTGACAACTGTTCCTATGTTTATTTCGGCGGATTCAACCGGAAATCGAATCCGAAGCTGCCGCTGGTGATCGACTGGCCGTTCAATCACGCCGATGCGGTCAACGTGATTCTGGTCGACGGTTCCGTCGAGACGCTGGAGCTTGAGAATCCGGAAAACTGCCGCCGGGTGGTCAGCTATCTGCACACCCGTTACCACTATACCGAACCGGAATTCAAACAGCTGATGCAGAAGGCGGCCGCCCTCGATCAGCAATTCGAATTGGATTAGATACGATGAAAGAGAACCAGACCAAAGAAACCGGGCGTAAAGAGCCCGCCCCGATCCAGAAGTTGAACGATGAAGTGGCCAATGCGTTTGAGAGCTGCGCCAATGCTCTGTCTTTGAATGAGTTGTCGCGTGTGACCGGCGTGCGCATCGAATTGCTGCGCCGCTTCATTTCCAAAAAGACCCGCCGGGCGCGGGCGGAAACCTGGGACAAGATTTATCCGGCTCTGAAGCCCTATCTGGTCGGCCCGGAACCGGCCCATGAGCCGCCGCCGCGCGTCGGCCCCGCTTATCGCCGCCATCACGAGCTGGTGGAGATGTTCAGCGACCAGAAGGTATTGCTGGACGAATTCGACGTCCTCGCCGAACCGGAGCAGAAGAAGGTTATCGCGTGGATGGAGGAGATGGCGGGGGCGGAAACGGCTCCGACCGCCTTTGAAAGCCTGACTCCGCTGGAAAACCGGGTGATGGGAAGTTTCCTCGCCCTGTCGCGCGAGGAACAGCAGAACGCGTTGCTGAAACTCACCGATATCGCCGTGGCCGAAGTGCGCAAACGGCGGAAGGAGCTGTTCTAGGCGGAACCGCTTTGGGGGATCTGTCCGGCCAGCCTGACCAGCTCACACAGCACGGGATAGAGCAAATGGCCGGTATTGGCGGAAAAGTTGACCCGGTTTCCGTCGGAATTCTGGCGGACCAGCTCCAGTTCCAGCAGGCTCTGCAGCTCCCGATGGATGACCGGGGCGCTCAGCCCCGCTTCACGCGCCAGCTTGCGCAAATAAAAGGTCGGAGCATCCGGCGTGAAAAGCAGCCTCAGAATCTCCGCGCGGCTTTGCGAGCCGATGATCCTCTGCAGAATATCCATTGACTTTTCTCCTTGGTGTTGCAATTATTACAATACTGGTATCTGTTGAAAAAGTAAAATAGCGTCGGGAAGAATCTCAGGATTTTTCCATTGGTTCGGTCTGTTTGCGCTGGACATACTCCACAATCTCGGCAAAGCTCCTCGAAAACAGTTCTTCCGCCTCGGCGTCGGTGATTCTGATGTGGAACTTTTCTTCCATGCCGAGGAAGAATTCGGCGGACTCCAGTGAGTCGAGGTCGACGTAAAGCAGCAATGGTGCGGGATCGTTGGGATAGCACATCATTGTTGCCGGGCGGTCCATATTCTGAATCGCCAGTTCCCGGATTGCCAGTGCAATTACGGCTTGTTCCCGGGTCGGCCAGTAAGAGCAGAACAGCCGTACCGACATCTCCGGCCGTTGCTGAATCTCCTGAAGCAGCAGCTCTTCGGAAAGGCTTTTCCAGTTTTTGCGAAGCATATTTTTCCGGACTTTAACCAGAAAAGTGGATAAGGGAGGTGCGGAGGCTGTTCCGGCGACTGCGAGATCTTCCGGCAGGGCGGAAGGGGATTGGCCGAGAATACTGCGAATGACTTCATGAAAGGTGGTTCCGGTGATTTTCAAGCCATGCCGTGCCGTCTGCTGCAGGAATTGTGCATAACCGCCCCCGGCGGCCAGCCGGAGTGAATCCTGAGGATAAACCAGAAAATCGATTCCGGCCAATTCGGTCAGAATACAGGCCCAGCGTGCTTCGGCCTTGCCGGGGTAGAAACGGCAGAAGTGGTCGCGGTCCTGCTGCCGGTCAAGACAAAGAGGCGGACGAGGATGGTTGAGCAGCCATTGGGCGCGTGTTGATTGCAGGTCGATGCTCCGGTGTTTCAACTGATTTCGGAGATACCGTTTCACGCCAAGACAGAAGAGCAGGAGAATGCTTTCCAGACTTCCCCAGAGGAGCAGGGCCGTGAATAATTGGCGGCAACTGGTCAGCCATGCGGTTACGGCGACTGCCGCAATTCCCGACACCGCGATAAGAAAAGCAAAGTTGCGGGAGTGGCTTTCCCAGTGTCGGAGGCGGTTTTCCGCCTGCTGCAGTTGTCCATCCAGTTCATTCTGCTCCAGAAATGGCCCTGAGGCGATCAGGGGCGGGACGGAAAACAACTCTTCGGGGATCTGAGCGGCGTATTCCGGCAATGTGTTTGAGGTTCTGCCGCGGCGCCGGAGGAGGAGTGTGAATAGGCCGCATGCGATCACTCCGCAGGTCCACCAGATGTTTCCCCATTGGAGGGCCGCCCCGAGCATGATCAGCCAGACGGAAAAGACCAGATGATTGGACATGATGCTGTTCTCCCTGATTCTCGATATGCTGTGAAAATTGTTTTTATTGTTATCCATAAGATAACGTTATTTATCAATAAAGCAACGTAAGAGGAGAAATTATTTTGCTTTTTTTCGGCGGATCGCTGATTGCAAGGTTGATTTTACCGGATTGAAACGGCATATTTCCCGTATGAGGATTGAACTGTAATCTTTAGCTGGAAAAGGCGGAATATGGCGGGTAAGTTTTATGGAATCGGACTCGGGCCGGGCGATCCCGGGCTGGTCACGTTGAAAGCGGCGGACGCATTGCGTTCGGTCAAGGCGATCTATTCGGTCGCATCGCGGCAGAGCGACCGGAGCATCTCCGGGCGCATTCTCGACGCGCTGCCGGGAATTACGGCGGAGCGCACCGAGCTGGAATTCACGATGTCCAAAGATTTCGGGGAGCGGCTCGCGCGGATCGACGAGCACGCCGCGCTGATTCTGGCCGGAATCCGGCGGGGAGAGGACGCCGCTTTCGTGACGATCGGCGACCCGATGACCTACAGCACCTGCAGCTATCTGCTGCGCGCGCTGCGGCGCATGGAGCCGGAGCTGGAATATGAGATTATTCCGGGGGTGAACTCGTGGAGCGCGCTTGCCGCCGCCACCGCGACCGCGCTGGTCGAGGACCGGGAGGTGCTGCGGATCATCCCGACCGCCGTTCCGCCGGAACCGGAAAAGCTCGCCGCGATGCTGCAGGAACATGGGACTTCGGTGCTCCTGAAATGCTACCGCACCCGCGAAGAACTGGTCAGGCTGCTGTCACAGGGTGGATACCGGGTCACTTACGGGGCGAATCTGGGGCTGGACGACGAGTTCGTTTCCGGCGACCCGGAAGAGATCGCCGCCCGCCCGGAAGAGTATCTGTCGATGCTGCTGTGCCGCAGGTGAGGCGCGGCGTCACTCCCGCGGCAGAGTCATCACCTGATTGGAGTTCATCGAACGGTCGGCCAGGAAGCCGATCAGGTGCCCGTTGATCGAATCCGACAGCATCGTGCAGGAGATCGACGGGGTGCGGCCGGAGAGCAGGGAGACGAAATCCGCCGCCAGCCGCTCGTCGCCGCCGCCGTGCCCGCCGAAAGCTCCGGTGGTGTCGCCGAGGTCGGCGAGGTCGAACACCTGCTCCGTGAATTCGTGTCCGGGCCGGGCGTCCATGTGGCGGAGCGTGAACTTGTTGTCGTCGAACACGCCTTCGAGCTCCCCGGCGGTGCCGAGCAGATGGATTTTCCGCATCGGGCGGCAGGTCCCGCCGACCAGGTTGTGGGTGGCGACCGAACCGTCGGCGAATTCGACCAGCACCGACTGGCGGTCGGCGACGTTGTTGTCGAGCTTCCAGATGCAGCGCGAATAGGGATTGGCCGGATCGCGGAGCCGGGCGGTCTTGGATTCGATGGAGAGGTCGCCGGAATCCTCCAGCTCCGGCCACACGTAGAACACCCAGCGGTCCGGGTGGTTCAAATAGAGTTTGCGCACCGAGTAGGGGCACTCCGCTTCCACCGGGCAGTCCAGCAGACAGTGTTCGCCGGAGTTCGCCGGGGCGTTCTCCCGCGTGAAAAAGCGCCTGCCGCCGAAACTTGCGACCCGGACCGGGGCGACCCCGCTCTTGAACCAGGTCAGAAGATCGAGGTCGTGGCAGCACTTGGACATCAGGAACGAGGAGCCGCAGACATCCTCCCGCCGCCACTTGCCGCGGGCGAACGCGGTCGAATAGTGGTGATAGCTGACATGTTCGGCGGTCTCCAGCGTCACGATGTCGCCGATTTCACCGGCGAGCACGCGCCGTTTGAGTTCGGCGTAGAACGGTGCGTACCGCAGCACGTGGCAGATCATCACCCGGCGGCCGGTGCGGCGGACCGTCTGTTCCAGCCGCCGCAGCTCCTGCTCGGAAACCGCGAACGGTTTTTCCAGCAGCACGTCGTAGCCGCGTTCCAGCAGCGGCAGGGTGGTCGGGACGTGCTGGCGGTCCATGGTGCCGTTGATCACCGCGTCGGCCAGCTTCGGGCGGGCGGCCAGCTCCTCCGCCGACTCGAAGCACTGTTCGGCGGTGAGTCCGAAGCGTTGCGCCGCCAGCGCGCGCCGTTCGGGGGAGGGGTCGGCGACGCCGACGATGCGGAGTTCTTCCGGAGCTTTCAGGGCATAGCCGGCGTAGATCAGCGCCCGGTGGCCGGCTCCGACGATAATCGCGGTAATCATGATGACTTAATTCCTCGGTTGGGAGTTGGTTGCGGCGGTCAGGAGTTCTCCGTCCGGCCCGATGACCGGCACCGGGATCAGGCGGGTTTCGGGAGTGCGCACGGGATCGGCGATCACCAGTTGCAGCAGCTCCCACAGCGATTCGCGCAGCCGGTCGTAGCGGTAGACCAGGCCCGGTTCACCGCCGTCCGGCGCGGGTTCCTCGAAAATCCGGGAGAAACCGCACTCCACCGCCTTCGGCAGCGTGACGCGGTGTTCGGCCAGAATCCGGCGCAGTTCCGGTTCCGGCACGGAGCTGTAGATCGCATCCGGCGGGCGCGGCAGCGCCAGCAGCCGCTCCACCCCGGCGGCCAGCGCCGCCTCATAGGGCTGCGATTCATCCGGATAGACGAACAGTTCCGGGTCGAAGATCGCATAGGCGTTCATCACTTCAAAGTAGGCCGAAAAGATGATTTCCCGGAAGTAGTGCAGCGGATAGCGCGGGTTCAGCAGCGCAATCCTCCGGCGCCCGCGCCGGATCAACGCTTTCAGAAACAGCCGCAGCGCGCTTTCATGGTCGAACTCCACGCAGTTCACGCCCCATTCGCGCGGCATCCGGTTCGCGGCCACAAAGGGAATCCCCGAAAGTTTCAGCTGGTAGGCGGATTCCCGGTCGAGCGAACTGTTCATGAAGATCACCCCGTCCGCGCTCAGCGTCTCCCAGAAGGAGCGCACTCCGCAGAGATCGGCGGCGGGCGTGCTGATCGAAATCGGCCGCATGCCGGCCTGGGCAATCAGCCGGTCGAGCTGCCCGGGATTGTCGCTGACCGGTCCCGGATGGAAAATCACAATGTTCCCCGAAACCGGGCGGCGGCTTCCCTCTTCCGGGATCAGAAAACCGCGATTGCCGTTCGGCACGATCAATCCGCCCGCGGTGAGCTGCTGCAACGCCCGCAGGACCGTCCGCGGATTCACCCCGAACAGCTCCCCCAGCAGCCGCACTGACGGCAGCCGCCCCCGGTACTCCCCGTTCCGGATGCCGTTTTCCAGCGCCCCCGCAATTTCCTGGTATTTCGCTTTCTGCATTTTGATCACACTGTCATCATATTTATATGCAACATTGATACAACATGCTTATAGTATGACACAGGATTTCCCCGTTGTCAAGAGAAGAATCAGGGAAATCAGGCAATTCAATGCCTTTTCGGCGGAGATTTCGCTCCTTTCGGAGCGAAATCCCTCAGCAGCTGCTCTTTTCGTGAATCGCGGTGAAGCGGCACACCTGGCGGCACATATCGCAGCCGGCACAGAGCTGGGCGTTGATCGCGGGCTTCGATTTGCCGGAGGATTCGATTGCGGGGCAGCCGAGTTTCAGGCAGCTCCGGCAATTCCGGCACGCCTCGTGGTCGATTTCCTGCACCGGGCCGACCGGCTTGCGCTCTTTGAGCAGGCAGGGGGCGCGGGAGATGATCAGCGACGGCTCATCGGCCGCCAGCTCCTCTTTCAACACCGCGGCCACTTCGTCGAGCCGATAGGGATCGACCACCCGGATGCGTTTCATGCCGCACGCTTCGGCGATCTTTTCGATCGAAGCGGCGGCGGTCGGCTCGCCCATCAGGGTCCGCCCGGTGCCGGGGTGGTCCTGATGGCCGGTCATCGCGGTGGTGCGGTTGTCCACCACGATCAAAGTGGAATTGCCTTTGTTGTAGACGATGTCCAGCAATCCGGTGATGCCGGAGTGGAAAAAGGTCGAATCGCCTACGATGCCGACCACCGGCCTCTTCTCCCCCGCCTTGACCATCCCCTGCGACATCGAAAACCCGCCGCCCATGCAGAGGATCACGTCAGTGCGCGACAGCGGCGGAAACACGCCCAGGCTGTAGCAGCCGATATCGCCCGTCACGATCACGTCGAACTTGCCGAGCGCGTAGAAGACGCCGCGGTGCGGGCACCCGGCGCACAGGATCGGGGGCCGCCCCGGCAAATCTTCCGGCGGCGGCTGCGGCGGGGCGAAGGATTCGCCGAACAATTTCGCGCGCACCTCCCTGAGCTTCAGCGGCACCAGCTCCCCGACGCGCGGCACCACATCCTTGCCCCGGCAGTCGATGCCGAGCGACTTCACATGTTCTTCGAGGATCGGGTCGGCCTCTTCGATCACCGCGACCGACTCGTGCTCCGCCGCGAATCTCCGGATCAGTTCATCCGGGAACGGCCACGACCAGCCCAGCTTCAGGATATCCGCCTCCGGGAAGATATCGGTGCAGTGCAGCGCGGTCAGCCCGGAGGAGATGATTCCCAGCCCCCCCTTTTCCGTCCCGCGCAGCACGAAGTTCAAGTCGGCGGCGCGGGAGGCTTCGGCCGCCTGCTCCGCGACCCGCTCCTCGACCCGGACGCGCAGCTTGCGCCCCCAGACCGGAATCGGCACGAACTGCGGCGGATTCTTCTCGAAATTCGCCGTCCCGGCCCCGGTGCGCGCTCCGACTTCGACCAGCGCGCGCGAGTGGCTGACGCTGGTGGTGGTGCGGAAGATCACCGGAGTACGGTATTTTTCGCTGATCTCAAACGCCCGTTTGATGAAAGCCGACGCTTCGCGCGCGTTGCCCGGCTCGAAAACCGGCACCTTCGCCAGCCGCGCGTACTGCCGGGTGTCCTGTTCGGTCTGCGAGGAGTGCATCCCCGGATCGTCCGCCGCCACGATCACCAGCCCGCCGACGATGCCGATATAAGAGAGCGTCATCAGCGGATCGGCCGCGACGTTCAGCCCGACGTGCTTCATCGTGACCAGGGCGCGGACGCCGGTCAACGCGGCCCCGGCGGCCATCTCCAGCGCGACCTTTTCATTCGGGGACCATTCGCAGTAGACGTCCTGTTTGAACCTGACCAGATTTTCCAGAATTTCGGTGGAGGGTGTGCCCGGATATCCGGCCGCCACCTTCACGCCGGCTTCCCACGCGCCGCGCGCGATCGCCTCATTGCCCGAAAGCAGTTGTTTTTCCATCATATCGCTCATTTCTTCACATCTTCGCCGTTTTTCCGGTAGAACACCCGCTTCGCCTTGCCCGCCTGCCGGGGGAGCGTGCCGGGAGCGTACACATCGCCGTCCGGCGAAAAGCCGAGATCCTCCTTCAGCTGCTTTTCTATCATATAGCCGGTCACGCCGGGCTGCGCTTCGACATTGATATGCAGATTGCGCACGCCGTGTTCCTCGTCGATGATGATCTGGTAGTTCGGCAGCACGCCCGGAATTTTCAGCAGCGACTGCTCGATCTGCTTCGGGAAGAAGTTGACTCCCTTGATGATCAGCATATCGTCCACCCGGCCGGTGACTCCGGCGATCTTCAAATGGGTGCGGCCGCAGGCGCACCGTTCCCGCGAAACGATCCGCGTCAGGTCGCCGGTCCGGTAGCGGACCACCGGCAGCGCCTCGCGTGTCAGCGAAGTCACCACCAGTTCACCCTCCTCGCCGTCCGGCAGCGGCAGGCCGGTTCCGGGATCGATCACCTCGACGATATAGTGGTCCATCCACACGTGGATGCCGGAGTGGTCGCTGCAGTCCATGCCGAGCGTGCCGATGCCGCCGGTTTCGGTCATGCCGTAGATATCGAACACGTCGATTCCGAGGCCGGAGCGGAGGCGTTCCTTCATCGCATCCGAGAAGGTTTCCGCGCCGAAGATGCCGATCTTCAGCTCCGGCATCGAACTCTTTTCCTCCTCCATCACCTCCATGATCCGAATGCCGTAGGAGACCACCCCGGTCAGCACTGTCGTACCGAAATCCCGCGCCAGCCTGATCTGCCGCACCGTATTGCCCGGACCGCACGGCACGATGAACATTCCGTACTTGCGCGCGCCGTGATAGCAGCCGAAACCGCCGTTGAACAGCCCGAGTCCGGGCGTGATCTGGCACACGTCGTGCGGCTGCGCCCCGGACATCGCATAGCAGCGCGCCATGCACTCCGCCCACTGCTCGAGGTCCGCCGGAGTATAGGGCATCACCACCGGAGTTCCGGTCGAACCGCTGGACATGTGCATCTCCGTCAGCTCCCGGCGGTCCACGCAGCACATGCCGAGCGGATACTCGCGCCGGAAATCCTCCTTGCACATGAACGGCAGTTTCGCAAGGTCCTCCAGACCGCGGAATTCATTCACATCCACCCCGGCGGCCTTGAACCGCTCCGCGAAAAATCCGTTGCCGGCCGCGACGTGCCGCACCACGCCGCGCAGCCGTTCGTCGCGCAAAGCATGAAGCGCATCGCCGGACATCGTCTCCATCTCAGGGTTGAAAAACCGGATTTTTTCCATTTTCACAACGTTCTCCCATATTCAAAGGCCCGCCGGTTCAATTCACGGAACTGCGGCTTCACACACTCGTCGATTGCGGCCCGCCACGCCGGCTCCGGCAGGTCAAGCCCGTTCGCCAGCGCGCCGAGCAGAATCGTGTTGGCCGCCCTCGGATTGCCGAATTTTTGCGCCGCGATCCCGGCGCAGTCGAGATATTTGAGATTGGAAAAGCATTCCCGGAGCCGCGTCTCCACATCCCCGGGATAACTCGCGCGCCCGCTCGAAACCGTAACCGGAATGATCGACTCCGCCGAAACCGCCGCCAACGCGCCCGGCTTCAGCCAGGCCGCGTAACGCAGCGCCTCGACCTGTTCCAGCGCCCCGAGCACATCCGCCGTCCCTTCCAGAATCAGCGGGGAATGCACCACTTCGCCGTAACGGATCTGCGCGGTCACCGAGCCGCCCCGCTGCGCCATGCCGTGAATTTCATTGGTGGTCACGTCGTATCCGGCGTGTCCGGCCGCGGAAGCGATGATGCGGGCCGCCAGCAGAATTCCCTGCCCACCCACTCCGACCAGAATAATGTTCTTTATCATGTTCAGCAACACCTTTATCTTGTATCCAGTTAAAATACCGCGCCTCGCTTCATCCTGCAATCCCCCGGCATGAAAATATCGGGGATTTCGCCTCCGGCGACCAAGGCGCTTCGCCCTTGGAACCCGACCGGCAAGGTGCCGGCGCCGGGTACTTGAGATCCGGGAAAACCGGAACGGTTTTCCCTCCGGGTGGGGGAGCTCTGATGGAGA
>ERZ1034984.364-NODE-364-length-51403-cov-30.913064_pt1 | contig 51403 bp, 34 predicted proteins | sample MGYA00520589_ERZ1034984 | MGnify/ENA primary metagenome ERZ1034984 (study PRJEB33766, sample SAMN09781790) | gut metagenome | biome: gut microbiome | host: Homo sapiens | place: Madagascar | study: EMG produced TPA metagenomics assembly of the PRJNA485056 data...
TGTCTATTACCCGGTCAGCATCTGGAGGTTCCGCGCGTGACCTCCGGCGGCAGCTTACCGCAGGGAGTGCCTGAAGCCCGCAAAAAAGCGGGCTTTGTGCCGACCGGAGCGGTGTGCCGCTCCTGTACAACCATGCCTGTCTTCCTCAGGGCTCCCCCACCCGGAGGGAAAACCGGAACGGGTTTCCCGGCTCTAAGTATTCGGCACCGGCACCTTGCCGGTCGGGTTCCAAGGGCGAAGCGCCTTGGTCGCTCCGAAAGGAGCGAAATCCCCTATTCAGGAAACTTGTACACGGTGTAATTTCTGGATTTTTAAAATCATCTCAAGGGGCGGGGGATTATCCCCAATCCGGAATAGAAATGGCCTGTGATGCCTCTGGAAACAGAGGCGTTTTTCTTTTTCTTCCGTAGCGAAAAGGCCCGGAGGTTCTTGTAATTTTCTCCCGGAGTGGTATACTTAGAGTATCAGAGAGAAATCGCGGGAGGTCCGGAAATGAAACGCGCCGTAATATCGATTCTGCTGGGAGTGCTTGTCTCCGCCGCGTTCTGCGCCCCGATTCCGGCGGAGCGGGCCGCCGAGGCGCTGCTGACCGCTTTCTTCACCGGGGATGAAGCCGGAGTCGCGCGGAACAGCTCCCCGCAGGGACTCCGGAAATTTTCCGGCCATGACCGTGAGGAGCTGATCCGGGAGGCGGCGCGCTTCGGCGTGTTCCGCGGCATCCTCTCCAGCCGGGAACTCGGGGAGGACCGCGTCGAGGTCCGCTGCCGCTTCTCCGCCCATCCGGTCCGCTTTCTCGTATCGTGCGCTCCCGACGGCAGGGTGAACGGCTTCGCGGTGTTACCGGACATCGACATTCCCCGCCTGACCAGAGCGCAGATGCTGGCCGACTTCGATTACCTCACCGCGATGCTGGAGAAAATCTGCCCGCTGTTCACCGTGAACCGAAAAGTCTACGATGTGGACATCCCGGGAACACTGGCCGCCTATCGCAGCCGGATCACCGGCGGCGAATCCCCCGAAGCCTTCTACCGGCTGATCCAGGACGCCCTGCAGGCCTGCCGCGGCAACCACCTCTGGGTCACTGCCGCCCTGACGGAGCTCCCTCCCGCACTGCACGACTTCCTGTCGGTCTACCGCGGTTTTGTGGACCCGGCGGCGCTTGAAACGACCGCCGCCGTCACCATCCGCGAGGGCGGACGCCGTCCCGCCGGTCCCGACCTGGGGCTGATCTACTGCGAAGGGGCGTACTATACGAAATTCGATTTCACGCTGCACGGCGTCACTTATCCGCGCGGCATGAAGCTGCTGTCGATCGACGGCATCTCCCCGGAGCTGTTTCTGGCCGAACAAAACGACCATCTGGACAATTTCGACGCCGCCCGGAAAACCTTTTACGACAGCGGCGAAATCCCTTTCTACACCCGTTCCGGGCGCTGGGGAAAAATGCCGCTGGTGTTCCGGTTCGAACGGCCTGACGGCGCGACGGTGACCTTCCCGCTCGCCTCCGGCGACAAACTCATCTGGAAGGGGCCGCTGCGGCAGCCGTGGCATATTCCGAGGCTGGTCGAATACCTGCCGGGGCCGGAAATCCTGTATATCCGGATTCCGGCGATGCGGGAAGAGGATATTCCATTCTACCGGACACAGATTCTCGAAAAGAGCAGAAATCGGAAAATCCGGGCCGTCGTGCTCGACGTGCGCAACAATCCCGGCGGCAGCGACGCGGTCTGGAATGAAATCCTCGCGCTGCTGATTCCGGGCCCGTGGAGCTACTCCACCACCTTCGCGCTGAAGGATTCGCCGGAGATGCGGCGTTTCCTGCAGCAGCACCGCGAATTCTACCGCCGGAACCGCCGCAGCTACGACATGCCCGGACTGAACGAGTTCCGGCAGGTCGCGGTCCCCTATCTGGACAACGAAAAATTCCTCGCCGCGACCTTCACCAAGCGGCAGCCCGGCGACCGGGCGGTGCTGCCGGAACGGGTGCCGGTCTACGTGATCGCGCACAACATCTACTCCTCCGCCGGAAACCTGACGGCGGTTGCGAAGCAGCTCGATTTCGTGACCAGCGTCGGACTGGACAACCCGAAAAGCCTCGGCAGGGGGATCGATCCGTTCTTCTTTTCGCTGCCGAATTCCAAACTGGTCGTTTCAGTTGAGCCGGCGCTCGACCTGACCGGCTGCCGCCGGGCCGCCGACACGCTGCATACCGGGGTCGAACAGAAGGTCGACCTGACGCCGGCGGAGTACGTCGAGTACTGGAACTCCAATCCCGGCCGCAACCCGGTCCCCTATCTGCTGCACCGCGATCCTTTCATGCAGAAAATCCTGCAATTGCAGCATAACCGCTGAGAGCGGCTGCGGGTTCCCGGCAGATCAAGCCCGAGCCGTCCCGCAAAATATTCCGCATTTTTCCGGAAGGGGACTTGACATCGGCGGCGTTTCTTTGTATAATATAATATGTATCATACAAGAAACGAACCTTTTTTCCAAAGGAGAAGCGATGAGCGATACGCCGAAATACGAGCAATTCAGCCGCTTCCTGCACCAGCAGATCCTGTCGGGCGTCTACCGGCCCGGCGAAAAACTGCCCTCCGAGCGCGACCTCGGCAAGCAGTACCGGATCGCTCACATGACCGTCAACAAGGCGGTCAACGGCCTCGTCAGCGCCGGAGTGCTGGAGCGGCACGGATCGCGCGGCACTTTCGTCGCCGCCGCTTCGGCTGAAACGCAGCGTCAGGTCTGCCTGCTTTTGCTCGACCGCCAGCCGGAGCAGTTCCAGAGCGGCGCGCTCGAAATGCAGGTTTACTCCGGCATCACCGCGCAGGCGGCCAGGACGGGCATCGTCGTGATCCTCGCGGAAACCGCGGCCGCGCCGGAAATGATCGACACGCTGCTGCAACAGCGCGGCAACGACCTGCGCGGCATCCTCTTCTGCGGCATGACCCACGAAGAAAAGATGCTCAACCTGGTTGAACGCTACCGCTCTTTGAAATTCATCCTGCTCAATTACCAGCTTCCCGAAGACCTCGGCTACTTCGACAACCTCTTCAAGGTCTACAACGCCGACGCCGAGGGCGGGGCCATGGCGGCGGAAGAGCTTTACCGCCGGGGACACCGTGAATTCGCGGTCCTCTCCTGCGAACTGCACTGCCGCAACTACGCCCGCCGTACCGACGGGTTCCGCCGGAAGCTGGTCGAACTCGGGGTTTCCAACAGCCGCATCCACTTCCGCTACCTCGACCCGTTCCGCGACATCTGCACCGAGGCGGTTCCGCAGGCCGAAGCCCTGACCCGCGAGCTGCTCGCTTCGCACCCCGGCGCGACCGCGTTTTTCGCCGTCAACGACTACTTCGCCTCCGGCATCGCCACGGAGCTGGCCCGCACCGCGGACAGTTCACGATATGACATCATCGGCTACGACAACATCCTTCCGGTACTCTCGCAGTTGGGGGGCTTCTCCACGGTCGCGATCGATTTCGAGGCCATCGGCCGCCGCGCGGTCGAACTGCTGACGGACGACCGCCCTGAAAAAATCATCCGGCTCGCGCCGCGCCTTTTCACCCGCACCGGAAAGGAATCCGGCCGGATTACGGCATAACCCGTGCAGAAAGTTCCCAATCAGTCATCACTCAATCAATATAAGGAGCTTCCGATCTATGAAAACAGTTTCCGGCATCCCCGCATTCCCCGTTTTTCATCGTGTTCCCGAACGCGCACGGACCAAATCCCCGCATTCGGCGGCATCCGTCTTTCATTTTACTTTGATTGAGTTGCTCGTAGTAATCGCCATTATCGCGATTCTGGCGGGGATGCTGCTGCCGGCGCTGAACAAGGCGCGCGAAACGGCCCGGTCGGGCAAATGCACCAACAACCTGAAACAGCTCGGGCTGGCCGGGGCGATGTACGGGAATGACTACAAAGTGCTTCCCGGCGCCTACTACCAGAAGAACGCGGCGACCGCGATCACGCACTGGAAGCTGATGCAGGAGCAGAATTACCTGCAGCCCTCCAATCTGTTCACCTGTCCGGCGTGGAAACCGATGGACTATGACGTGGACAATGAGTACGCCGATTACTACACCTACGGCGTGGTCTCCTACGAGTGGTGGAGCAATCCCTTCTACACCGTCAGGCCGGACAACCCGATCATCCCGGAAAACCAGCGCCGCTCCCCCGCCGCCTATCTGATCTACGTCGACAGCATTTCGCGCGTCGATTTTCAGCAGAACGTGCTGGTCTACGCCTATCCGAACGGCGGCATGACCAACAACCTGACCCGCCACACCCATTCCGGGCGGGCCAACGGCGCGTTCCTCGACGGGCACGCCGCCGGCAACTCCCCTGCCGAGCTGAAGGACAAATACGGCTTTGAACAGACGTTCGGCGGACAGGAGGGAATATGAAGCCGCCCTTGATCGACGACCGGATCACCCGGGCGTTTTACCTGCGCGCCCGGCGGGAGCTGGCGGAAAATTTCGGACTTCAATGCGATATCGACCTCGGGACCCCTTTTCTGAACGCGCTGTTCTGGGGATCGCTGAAATCCCTTGCCGACCGGGTCGATCCAAGCGGTTTCTGCCAGACCAGTTTCGGGGAGGAGGGCAACATCAAGTGCTACGGCACCAGCCATTATCCCCGCGACGCGGCGGAGGCCGCCGGCGTGCTCGCATCGGTCGGCCTGACGGATTTGGGCCTGCGCATCCTGCGGTTCAGCCTTGAACACATCCCGGCGGGGCAGTACTATCTGCCGCACGTCTACCGCCGCGACGGTTCCATCCGGGCCAACACGGTTCAGGTCGACACTCCCGGCCATCTGGCCCGGGCGCTGGAACGCTGCGTCCGGCAGGGCGGTCCTGTCCCCGAAGCGGAACCGCTCTACCGCCAATTGCGCGAAGTCTGCCGCGCCGCCTGGCGTCACCACTATCACCCGGAGTTCCGGCTGCTCGACGCCGGCAACTACAACGAGCAGGGGTTCGACGGCAGCAGCGAACTGCTGCTGGATCTCTTCACCAACACGGCCATGCACAGCGGGCTGGCGGCGCTGGGGCGCGTTGCCGCCGCTTTCGGCGACGAAAACTCCGCCGGAGAATTTGCGGAACAGGCCGGCCTGCTGGCCGCCGGGATCGAGCAGCGCCTTTTCGACCCGGAACGCGGCTTTTACCGGAGCGGCTATTCGCTGGACCGGCGCGGATTCATGCCGGAAGAGAACTGGATCATCCTGTACTGCCGCCGCTGGTACGAGGGCCGGCCGGAGGCGTGGGAACGCGCCTATGCCGAATTGCTCTCCGACACCGCGATCCGCTGGGACGATCACACGCTCGTCACCGGCGAAACTCCGGGGCGGCGCTTCATGCTGCTCGGGAAGTTCTTCGCCCAGCAGCTCGGTTACTTCGCCGGGACCGGGCGCGAAGCCGAACTCCGGGACGGCCTTTGCTTCCTTGAGGAGAGTGTCCGCCGCCCGTTCAACCTCTACCCGGAGTGGTGGTTCCACCACCGCCCGGAGAAACTCTCCGGCTACATCCGGGATTTTCTCGCCGACCATCGCGAGCTCTGGTGCGCCTATGCGGAGGATCCCGCCGGAGATTACACCGTCGACAGCGGCAACTGCGAACAGACCGCCGTTTTCCTCCAGCACATGCTCGACGATATCCTCGGCGTCCGCTTCCGGCACGGGAGACTCCAACTCCGCCCGGCGCTCGTTCACGGCGGCGGCTGTTCCGCCCTGCCGGTCGAATGCGGCAAAGCCCTCTCATTCCACTATGAAAACAACCGGCTTGAAGTCGAAACCGGCCTGTGCCGGGAGTTTGAACTCGGCCTGCCGGCTGCCGCCGGGCTGCCGCACATCGTCACCGTCAACGGAATCCCCGCGGAAGCGCGGCGCGAATCCGGGCGGCAGCTCGACACCCTGTTCGTCACCTGCCCGCCCGCGGCGGGCCGCATCCAGATCACCGTTCACCCGGAAGGAGACCGAGTATGAGACCGCTGTTTTCCGCCGCCGCACTGCTGCTGGCGTTTTGCCTGTTCCCGGCGGCCGCCGCCGAACTGCTCCGCCATCAGCCCGCCGAACCGGAATATTTCCCGCCGCGCAATGAGGCGATTCCGGTTCCGGCATTCCGTCACAACGGCGGCCCCCTGACCGTCGCGCTGGACTATCTGCCCGCTCTGCGCCACACCTGGCTGCTGCTCGACGGCAACCTCCTGCTGATCCGGGATGCCTCCGGCAATGAGGTGCTGAAGCTCGACCTGGTCCGCCGCGGCCGTTTCCAGCTGAAGTACGGCAAGGCAACGCAAATCTCCCTGCCGCTGCTCGATGAGATCGACCGTTTCCCGCTGCGCCTTGTCCTCGACGGAGGCGGCGCGCGGCTTGAAATGGAACAACGCATGTGGACGCAGCTTCCCGGCCCGGCGCTGCCGCCGGGAGAGTATTCGATCACGCTCGCCCGACCGGAGAACGGGATTCCCGGGGCTTTCGGCCGCTACCGGGAGCTGACCGTCTCCGACACGGCCTCTCCCCCGGCGCGGCAGCCGGACTACCCGGAGCGCAGCGCGCAGTTCGCCCGGCTCGCCGAAGCCGACCGCCGCCTCCTTGCCGATCCCGCATACGACCTCAATCCAGCAGTCGCTCCGGCAGCCTTCGACCGCGACAATGCCGGACGAGCCGCCATCCGCATCGCACTGGATTCGCTGTGGAAACGGCTTCACATCGGGCAGACGGCCAATTTCGACGCCTATCTCGCCGATCTCGAAGTCGAAGCCGCCCGGCTTGCCGCTCCGCACGTTCCGGCACCGGCGATTCCGCTGACGCGGGACCGTTCCGCCGGTTTCCTGACGCCCGGCGACCGTGATTTCCACTTCGGCGTCATCGGCTGGGAACTGGGAAATTACGCGCCGGAGCTGGCGCTGCTCGGCTGCGATCTGGTCTCCGACTCGGTCTGGCCCGCCCAGCTCATCACCCCGGAGGGCGGCTTCAACGAGGAGCACTATCGCAGCCGCACCCTGCCGTCACTGCGGCGGCTCGCGCATTACGGAATCGCGGTTGATATGCTCGTCGCTCCCTACACGCCGCCGTTCCTGCTGCAAAAGCACCCGGAATGGAGCGGCTCCTATGCGGAAAAGCGGCTCGCCGGGCATGGCTTTCTGAGCGCTTCGATCATCCACCCCGACTACCGCGCCCTCTGCCGGGCCTATCTCGGCCACCTGATCCCCCGCCTCGACCGGGAGCGGAACGTGGCAGCGATCTGCCTCGATAATGAGCCGGGCTATGAGGATTACACGCCCGCGATGCAGGCGCGTTTCCGCGACTTCCTCCGGGAACGCTATTCCGGCATCGGGGAACTGAACCGTTCGTGGGGAAGCGCCTATCCCGATTACGACGCGATCGCGCTGACCCGGCGGGAAGCGCTGGACCGGGAGAAGAAAAACCGCTTTTACGACTGGTTTCTCTTTACTTCCGGCGTCGGCACCGCCCATTTGCGCTTCCTCCACGACGACGTCAAACGCCACACGCAACTGCCGACCCACGTGAAGGTCCTGCCGTGGGAGTTCGGCCACACCTGGGTGAAACGCGATTCAAAAGAGCGCAAAGAGACCGAACTGGCCGACGGGATCGACCGCTTCGCGATCGCCGGGTTCACCGATCTTCTCGGCACAGATTCGTATGCCGACAAATACTCCGCCGAGGGAGAGTACGCCGCCAACACCATGTACCAGTCGCTCTATTACGATCTGGTCTCCGGCTACGACCGCCGCAAGGCGCTTTTCGACAGCGAGTGGCACATCGCCGCGATCGACGCGCGGACGCCCCCGGAATATATTGAAATGGTCATGCAGCAGAATGTGATGCACGGCCTCCGCGCAGGCACGGTCTGGGTGATGAATCCTTGTGTGGACGCCTTCGACATCTCCGGCGATGTGCCGCTGCTGATCCGCTATATGCAGACCGCCGCAACCATCCGGAAATTCGCCGGAGCCTACCGGGCGCTGGCGGAGCGCCCCCGGCCGGTCGCGCTGCTGTACAGCCCGAAAAGCCGCCGGCTGTTCGACGACCGTGCGGTCCACCCGCTTCAGCGCCTCCATGAAGCCTCGCTTTTCACCGGCCTCGGCATCCGGCTGCTCGACGAACGGCAGCTGCTTGCGGGCGATCTCGACGGCATCCGCGCGATCATCTCCGTCGACTGCCTCGCCCCGGAGGCGGGAACCGCCGAGGCGCTGCGGAACTTCCGCCGTAACGGCGGAACATTCGCCCGGATCGGCGAATTCGGCGGAGGCCCCGTCCCCGGAGAACTCCGTTACGAGACGACTGCCGATCAGAAGCAATTGCAGAAAATCCTGCTCGACGTTGCCGACCGCGCCGGTGTTTCACCGGCGATCCGGGTCGGCAAGCCCGACGGCTCTCCGGTTCCCGGCGTGGAGTTTCACTCCGTCCGGCAACAATCCGGAAGCGAGCTGCTCTACGTAACCAATTACAGCACGAAGCCGCAGGAGCTGACGCTTCACGGAGTCCGGCGATTCCGCAACCTGCACACCGGCGAAACCGGCGGCAGCCGCCTTACCCTCCCGGTGCTGGGGACGCTTCTCGCTGCTGTCGAAAGGTGACGGATCACACCAGCTCGGCCACCGATTTGCGGTTCACGATCCGGCAGGGAAGGAACTCCTGGTGGCGCACCGAGTCGCCGCCGAACCGTTTCTCATACAGCAGCCGGACCGCGCGCTTGCCGACTTCGGTGAATGGCTGCCGCACCGAGGAAAGCAGGAGGGTCCGGGCCATGAAGGAGTCGTCGAAGCCGAACACCGACACATCGCGCGGCACCAGCTTCCCGAGTTTGCGCAGTTCGTCGATCGCATTCGCGGCGATCGCGTCGTGGATGCAGATGATCGCGGTCGGCGGTTCGGGCAGTTTCATCAGCTGCCGGAGCCGTTCGCGCCCCTGTTCCTCCAGCGGCACGTCCCGGATGGTCAGGTGGTATTCCGGTTCCGCCGGCAGCCCGTCCAGCCGCAATTGGTCGAGGATTCCGGCCAGCCGCTGGTCCGACGAGAACACGCCGTCGAACACCCGGATGCTGCCGATCCGGCGATGACCCGCCTGCACCAGCTGCCGGACCACGTTGCGCATCACGCCATAGTTGTCGCTGCCGACGAAATCCCCCCGGATCATCCCGTCGCGCACCAGCGGACTGCCGATCACCACCCAGTTCAGGCCCGCCGCCTCGAACGCATCCAGCACCGGATTGTTGACCTCATGGTAGTTCCGGCAGATCTCGGGGGCAAACAGCACATTGCGGCAGCCGCGGCGGCACAGCCGCTCGATGAACTCCGCCGCCTTCTCCATGTGGCCGTTCAAATTGCAGTAGATCAGGTCGATGCCGTATTCAAACGCCTGCAGCTCGGCGCCGCGCAACTGCAGATTGCCCGACAAATTGCCGGAGGTGTTCGATTCGAGGTACGCGATCAGTCCGCTGCGGAAAGAGTCGCCGCCCGGACCGGAAGCCACGAAACAGCCGACATTGGCGCGCCGTTCGATCTCACCGGCGCGCGCCAGCTCATCGAGCGCGCCGCGCACCGTGCAGCGCGACACCCCCAGAATCCGGGTCAGCTCCGATTCGGTCGGAATCCGCACGCCCGGAAGCCATTCGCCGGTTTCGATCCGGCGGCGGACCGCATCGACCGCCTGTTGCCGTCGCGAAGGCGCCATCACCCCTCCCGCACCAGACGCAGCGTCCGGATCGCCGCCGCAGGCAGCGTCAGCCGGAGCGGGTTGCCGCACAGCGGTTCTCCGTCGGAAGTTTCGTCCAGCCGGACCGGGCAGGCCCGCAGGCCCGCAGGCAGCTGCACCGAAACTTCGCTTTCCCGCCGCTCCGGGTTGTAGATGCGCAGAATATCGCCGTTGCCGTCCTCCGCCTTTTTGAGGGCGGAAAATACCGCGTCGCCGTTCAATTCAATGCCGGCAGCCTGAAGCGGCAGCCGCTGCTTCTCCGGCGGCAGATCGCGGAAGAACAGTTCGCGCACCGCGCTACACTGGTCGCACGGCCGACCGCCGGTCAATTTATGCGGATCGACCGAATCGAAGGCGGCGAAAGCCGGGGCGAGGTACGCCTGAAGTTCCCGCTCCAGCTCCGCCGGAGCCGCTTCGCCGGGACGCAGCGCGAACCGGAAGATGTGGTCCCCGATCAATTTACCTTCGGGCGCGCACCACTCCGCACCGGAACGGACCCACCGTCCCGCCTCGTCGTAGCGGACCGCATTCACATTGCCGGTCGAACGCAGCAGCGTCAGCGCGATCCGGCCGTCGGCCAGATGCTCGTACTCATGCAGCCCCTCGTTCAGGCAGCTGAACTGCCGCTTTCCCTCCCGGATCGTGATCACGCCGGAGTCGGGCTGGTCCGCGTTGTGGCGCCCCTCCTGCCGGAGCAGCTCGTCGCGGGTGCGCTGTTCGAAACCGAACGGCACCGACGCCAGAGTGACCGGCGACACGATTCCGGGACGGAACACCGCCCGCAGCCTGTGGGAGCCGGAGCGGTTTTCGATCCGGGTTTCGACCGCGACATGGCGGGAAAACTCATCGAGGATGTACTCGACGGCCAGCCGGTTCGGAACCGTCTCCGCCGTCGGGCGGCACAGTTCAAAATCGTAATCGCGCGGCAGCTCGAATTCATAGTCGACCCGCACGCCCTGCCGCAATCCCCGCCGGAAGCCGACGACATGTATCCGCGAAATCGCGCCCAGCTCCCGGATGCTTCCGCCTTCGACCGGCAGGAAGTTATAGGAGTGCCCGGCATCGCCCTCGTCGGTGAACGAAACCAGGTCCGGGAATATTTCACCGGAATCTTTGTCAAGGAGTTCGGTCCGCCCCGATGCGTCGACCGTGAAGCGCACGAACGCATTCTCCAGCACCGTTCCGGCTGCGGCGTCGGCCACCTCCAGCGGCGCGCCCTCTCCGTACCCCAGCCGCAGGACCCGGAAGCCGCACGGCGGCAACGCTTCGGCGGCAATCTCAAGCTCGACCCGCAGTGCCGGAATCTGTCCGGGCAGGTTGATCGCCGAGTAATTGGTCTGGAACCGCCGTTCCATCGAACGGACCGCGAACCGCACCGGTTCGCCGGCGGGACCGGTAAGCCGGATCGACGCCGGGTTTTCGTCCAGCGGCAGAAACACCTCCGCCGTCACCACCTCCGAACGGGAATGAGGCAGCGGGTTGAACAACGTGAGCAGATACTCCGCCGGATTCAATCCCTTCCGGTCGAGCCGCGCCCAGAACTGCCGGACGCCGCGGTCGGTCAGGTCTTTCACCAGATCGCCGATCCGGGCGAAGCGGTTGGCGTTGTCCTGATGGACCCGGTCGGTGCTGCATCCGCAGATCGAATCGTGCGGATGGTTGCGCAGCAGCGATTTCCACAGATAGCGGAAATAGTCGCGGTCGTACAGGGCGTCGCCGCCGAGCTGTTCGAGCAGGATGTACAGCGGCTCGAGACGCAGTTCGATCAGCGCTTCGAAGTGCGCGTTCTGCCGTTTCAGCGGCAGCCGGGCCGACAGCGTCCCCTGCAGAACGTTGCCGGAAGCGCCGTAGCGCAGTTCGCCGGTTTCGCGGTGCAGCGCGATGCCATGCTCCGCCGCGAACGTCCGCACCGCTTCCAGATAACCGCAGAGGGTGGACTGGCGGATCACATCCGGCGCGATCCGGCGGTTCAGCTCCTCCAGAACCGGCAGCAGGTTCTCCTGCGCCTCCAGATGGTCAACGCCGTTCATCAGCAGCCGGTGCGGTGTGACCGCCTCGGATTCCTGCGCCGCCTCCACTTCGCGGAAAAAGAGCAGCGCCAGTTCCGGATCGGCCGGAAAACGCTGCGCATTGTTGTACCAGCGGCTCATAAAGGAGGCCAGCACCGCCGAACCGTCGGGCGAACACCATTCAAACTCATTGGGCTGCGCTTCCCCCTCCCGCCGGTAGCCGCGCCCGAATACGCAGTTGTCGATGCCGAAGCCGCGGAAAACCTGCGGCAATTGTCCGATCAATCCGAACTGGTCGGGCGTATAGCCGCACCGGGCGCACGCTCCGAACTCCTCCGCCAACGCGGTTCCCGCCAGCAGATTCCGCACGGTGGCCTCGCCGCCGGTCAGGAAGAAGTCGTTCTGCACATACCACGGCCCGACTTTCAGGTTGCCCGAGCGGATATACCGCTCCAGTTCCGCGCGGCGGTATGGCCGGACTTCCAGATAATCCTCCAGACAGACGGTCTGCGCATCCAGCTCGAACACATACTCCGGATACTCCCGGTAGATCTCCAGCAGGTGATCGATCAGGTCGACCAGCCGGTGGCGGAACACCTCGAACGGCTGGTACCACTCCCGGTCCCAGTGCGTATGTGAAATCACGTGAAACTGCTTCATATCCGGATACCTTTCCATGACGGTTGCTGATTTTTCCTGTTATAATTATACCGGATTGCCTGATCAAAAGCAAGGATTGTTTGAATAAATCAGCAGATAATCCGTGCAATATTCATACAATTTTGTACGGTCAATCTCTTAAAAAATTTTGCTTTTGCATGATTACCTGTTGACATTTTACCCGGCTCTGCGCATAATTAATGATAATGATCGGACGGCAAAAACACCAGAACAAGGAAGTTATGAGGTATGAAAAGAGCAATATGCCGGTTTTACGCTTCATGCAGCAGCCTGGAAACTGCTGTTGCGAAATCATCCCCACGGTTCGCAGTACGCCGAGAGTATCTGAGGATAACATGAGCCGTTTTACCCGGTTAGACGATCTGTGCAGCATGCTTGAACAGCGAATATCGAAGTTTCAGCATGAAAATAAGGAGAAAAAATGAAAGCATACCACATTATTCAACTACTGTTGCTTCTCTGTGCCGTTTCTCTGAATGTCGAGGCTCAGGAAATCGATCATGACAAAATCACTTTCACCGTGACACTTGACCGGGACAATCCTGATTATAAGCCCGGAGAGCCGATGAAATTCACCTTCAAGGTTGATTTCGGAGAACAGGCTCCGCCTGAGAAAAATTATTCCGTATTCTGGGTGCGTTCCGGCGATGACGGTATCCGTAAAAGCGGCGAATTTACCGTTGTGCCGGGAAAAGCAGAGGAAGTCGTTGTCAGCACGGATAAACCCGGTTTCGTCCGGCTTGAAGCATGGCTGCGGGATTCCGAGGGGAAAAATATCCCTGTCACTTTCCGCAAAGGCAACCACGCGGTGAAACGCCAAAAAGCCTTTGACGGCGGCGCCGGAGTAGAGATATTCTCTCTTAAGCAGGCCGTTGCCGAACCAGCCGACTTCGATGCATTCTGGACCAGACAGAAAGCGCGACTGAACAAAGTGCCGCTCAAATACACCTTGAACGAGGTCGCAATGCCTGACAAGGATTTCAAGCAATACGCAGTTACGATCGACTGTGCCGGGCCCCGTCCGGTTACCGGATATCTGGTCATTCCCGCCAAAGCCAAAGACAAATCCCTTGACGCCATCGTCAGCTATCATGGTTACGGCACCGGAGCCCAGAAGCCCTTTGTCAAAGCGTGGCGCAACGCTATCTACTTCAGCGTGAATGCCCATGGATACGAGCTGGGCAAAGATCAACAGTATTACAAAGACTTTGCCGCCTCCATCCGTTCCGGCAAACACAACTATGCCTTTGATCCGGCGCAGAATGCCGACCCGGAAAAAGCCTACTTCAACGGCATGGCCATGCGCGTGATGCGTTCACTTCAGTTTGTCAAATCACTTCCGGCGTGGAACGGCATGAATCTCAAGGTGGAGGGGGGCAGTCAGGGCGGCATGCAGTCCATCTGGGGCGCCTCGCTCGACAGTCAGGTCAATGAAGCCAGAGTAAACGACCCGTGGTGTGCCGATGTAGGCGGCGTTACCGTAAAACGGCTCAACGGCTGGCGGCCGTCATACGTTCCGGGACTGAACTATTACGACATCATCAACCACGCCAAACGCATTGGCAAGCATTGCAAAGTCACCATCGTCAAATCCGGTCTCGGCGACTACGTATGTCCGCCCTCGGGAGTGACAAGTTTGTACAACAGTATCATCGCCCCCAAAGAGATCGTCTATTATCAGGGTTCCGACCATAGTTTCTCACTCCCCGGCGGTCAGACTTTCAAGGTAAAGGCAAAATAAACACAAAATGAACAATGGCAAAAACAATGACAGGAACATCAAGACGGATCGGCTCCCCGCGGCGGCGTCAAGCGGGTGGCACCGGAGTTTCTTCCGGCCGGTAAAACCGGTCAGGAGCCGGTACGGGGTTGACCGCCCCAAAGAATATGACCCTGATTTGCTGTTTACAGCAGTGATACCAATAAACAGAATTTTCATACGGAGGTAAGAATGTGTAAGATGGAAAAATTGCGGAGCAAAAATCGCAACCGGAATTCCAAGTGCTTCATGGATAGGAACTTTACCCTTATTGAGCTGCTCGTGGTCATAGCGATCATCGCCATTCTCGCCTCCATGCTGCTCCCGGCGCTGAATCAGGCGCGGAGCAAGGCGCATGCCGTCAAATGCCTCGGCAACCATAAGCAGCTCGGCTCCGCGCTGTTGATGTACACCGGCGAATACGACAGCTGGCTTCCCACCGCGACCAAGGACGGCAGTAGTCCGGCCTACTGGAAACTTCAGCTCGCTCCCTATACAGGGCGTTCACAGGCAAAGTGGGACGATATGAAAAAGGACTTGAAGGGATTCGGTCAGCCGAGTATTTTCGGTTGTCCGAACTGGACCGGTGTTCCTGCGGCCAAAGCCGGTTGGCAGACGGGCGAACCGGGAATTTATTCCGGGCTGGGCTGGAACCGCTGGATCAGCTATAACCCGACCCTGACCGGTTCCGGCGGAGATCGCGCCCAGAAACTCACCTACTTCAAGCGTCTGCCCACGGAAACCGCCCTGATCGGCGACGTGCCGGATGGTACTGTCCACGTGAGCAACTATCAGGATAATTATCTGACCATCGCTCGCGCGGGAGACGGTGTCCCGACGCGAATCGCCTCCCGTCACAGCAACGGCGGCAACTACCTCTGGGCGGATGGACACGCCGCGTGGAAGTCGCTCGTTGAAATGAACAACGGCAAAAGCGATGGCAAGAACATCCAGTCGGACTGGTATTTCAAAGCGCATTGATCCAAATTGAAAGGTTCACAGATGATACAGAAGAAACTGCTTTCACTCGGCATGGCGGCATTTGTCTCCGCGACACCGCTTTTCGCCGGAATGGCGTCTCCGGAACGGGAACTTTCCATCTTCCCGGCAAAACCCGGGAGCGAGCCGGAAATCACCTGTCAGGGAGAACAGAAGGCCGTTGCCTCCATCCGGGACGGTGTCCTGACGCTCCGGCGCACGGAATTCACACAGCAGCCGGGAATCCGGTGGAACTTCCAGTTCAAGCCGCAGCTCGACCTCGCGGAGTTCCCGGAAGCCGCGCCGCTGAAAATCCGGCTGCGCGGCGGAGAACCCGGTCAGGAATACCAGCTGGAAGCCCATTGGTATCTCACCGATCCGCGCGGTTCGATGGGGCGGATGGTCACTTTCAAGGGCGGCCCGGAGTGGCAGACGCTGGAGTTCCCGGTGCCGCGCCGTCCGAGCGGCAGCAAGGCCCGGATGCTGGCGTTCCGCCTGAACCGGATCGCCGACTTCGACGTCGCCGAAGTCCGGCTCGGCGAAGCCCGCAAGCTCTCCGTCGAATTTGCGAACGAACCGGAAAAGGCCGCCACGGAACTGCGCCTGCAGGGCCGGGTCGCCGGCGGCGACTCCGAAGTGACGCTCAAGCTCAGCGACGCCTCCGGCAAAAAGACCGCCCGGAAGGTTCCCGTCAAAGATGGCCGGTTCGAGTACGCCTGGAAAAATCCGCCCCTGTCCATTCAGAAATACAACTTCGTCACCGTTTCCGGCCCCCAAAGCGGCGAATCGCTGCCGCTCGCAGTTTTCGGTTATCGCCCTGACTACGATTTCGCGTGGCTCAAGGTGAAAGGTCCGCAGATCGTCACCGCCGACGGCAAGGAGTTCCTGCCCGCCGGAATCGGCTACTGCCGCGACGTGATCATCAGCAATCAGGACGACGCGGTCATGGAGTACGCCAAGGCGCGCGGCCTCAACACCATCCGCCTGCCTTTCTACACCCGCTACTTCAACAACAACGTCAACGAACCGATCGACCTCGACGCCCATATCCGCGACTTCATCGACCCGGTGGTTCAGGCCGCGAAACGGCACGACATGTATGTGATTCTCGACGACCACGGGTATTTCAGCGAGAAGATCGACGAAGCCAAAGCCCGCAGCAAGCAGGCCGTTTCACTGTGGGACGAAGCCGGAGTGACGGAGTGGACCAACCGCTGGCGCAAGGTCGCCGAACGCTACAAGAATGAACCGCACGTGCTCGGTTATGAGCTGATGAACGAGCCGCACGACATCCGTCCCGAACTGGCCCGCGAATGGTATATGCGCGCGATCCGTGAAATCCGCAAGGTCGACACCAGACACATCATCCTCGTCGGTTCCGCCGACTGGTCGCACAGCCGCTCCCTCGAACAGACCTGGGGACCGGTCGCGTCCACCGCCGATGCTCCCTATAACAACCTCGTTTTCGCATTCCACGACTATCCGCTGGACAATCATCCGTGGATCGTGCAGAAGCACATCGTGAAATTCCGCGACACCCATCAGGTGCCGGTGATGTGCACCGAGTTCGGCGCAACCCACTGGGACAAGGGCGAAACCGTCTGCCGCGAGTTTCAGGCCGGAATGCTCACGCTCTGCGCCCGCGAACGGGTCGGCTGGATGATCTGGGCGCTGGGCAAGCTCACCGACCAGCCCCGCAATCCGTACAACGAAGTCGACAAGGTCGGTTTCGGCCCGCCGCGCTCGATGGACTCCTGCGCCTACAGCGACCAGTGGATTCCCGCAGCCCGGATCACAGCGTCCCCGTTCCCGCAGCCGTAACTCTGCCCGGAACTTTGCCTCCGGCGGCCGGGGGCGCTTCGCCCCCCGGTCCCCCAGACCGGCAAGGTGCCGGTGCCGGGTACGGTTTTGAATTTTTACATAGTAAAAATTGCAAAACCGGAACTATCTATCACTCTATTGGCTCTCCCGGCAATACTTGCCACCGGGTGCTACCCGGTCGGGTTGCAAGGGCGAAGCGCCTTGCCCACCGGAGGTAACTTGTGCGCTACTGCGCCCAGCTACCGGTGCCTGATTGAAAATCAGGCCGCGTAGCGCACAAGGTCTGCAAACCGCAGGGTTGCAGACCCGCCTGCCTTCAAAACGGCAGGCCTCTCCCCGGACTTGCCTCCGGCGGCCGGGGGCGCTTCGCCCCCCGGTCCCCCAGACCGGCAAGGTGCCGGTGCCGGGTACGGTTTTGAATTTTTACATAGTAAAAATTGCAAAACCGGAACTATCTATCACTCTATCGGCTCTCCCGGCAATACTTGCCACCGGGTGCTACCCGATCGGGTTGCAAGGGCGAAGCGCCCTTGTCGTCGAAGACACTTTGCGCGTAGCGACGGCAGGCTTTCCCCTGCGCGAATCGCCTCCGACGGCCCCAAAAACCTCACCCTTCCTCTCTGATCCACCACCACACAACGATCAGCCCCAGAATCACGATCAACCCGATCACCGCGAAAAGCACACTGGTCGTCAGCCGCCTGCCCGGCTCCGTTTTCTCAGATACCCTATCGACAGCCTCAAAGATTCCGACCAAAAGATCAAGCAGCAGATTAACCAGACCGTCACTCATCTTTTTCCTCCTGCCCTTTACAGACAAGATAAGCGGAAAAAATTCCATTTCAAGAGAAACGGCTTGATCCGGCACAATTTTCCGGGTATATTATTGCGGCCAAAAGGAGAGAGCCTTACCATGATTCAGACGATTCTTGAAACCGAGCGCCTGATGCTGCGCGAACTCGACGACAACGATTTCGACGCTCTTTGCGCCATGCTGCAGGACCCGCGCGTGATGTACGCCTGGGAACGCACCTTTTCCGACGATGAAGTCCGCAGCTGGATCGCCCGGATGCGGAAACGTTACCGGGAGGACGGCTTCGCCTACTGGGCCGCCGTCGAGAAAGCCTCCGGCGCGGTGATCGGCCAGATCGGACTGCTCAAGGAGGAGTTTGAGGGCAATTCCCACGTCGGCGTCGGCTACATCCTGAGCCATGCCGGTTGCGGCCGAGGATATGCGACCGAGGGAGCGCGGGCCTGTCTGGACCATGCGTTCCGCCGCCTCGGCGTCCGGCGGGTGATCGCCGACATCCGGCCGGAGAACCTCTCTTCGATCCGCGTGGCGCAGCGGCTCGGCATGGACCCGGCCCAGCTTGTGGTCAAGCAGGTTTACGGCAAGGCGATGCCGCACCGGATCTATCTCAAACGCACCCCGCTGATCACGGTCGAACCATACAATCCCAAGTGGCCGGAACGGTTCAACCGGCTCAAGGAGCTGCTTGCGCCGGTGCTGAACGACTTCGATTGCCGCCTGGAGCATGTCGGCAGCACGTCCGTCCCCGGACTTGCCGCCAAGCCGGTGATCGACGCCGATCTGATCCTGAATGCGCCGGAGCGGCTCGGCGAATTGAAAGCCCGGCTCGAACCGCTCGGCTTCGGCAGCCGCGGCGACCTCGGCCTGCCGGGGCGCGAGATGTTCACCGAATCGCTGCGGCTCGATTTCCCGCACAACTTCTATGTCTGCCTGCCCGGCGCCGCTCCGTTGCGCAACCATCTGGAACTGCGCGACTACCTGCGCAGCCATCCCGAAGCGGCCCGGCGTTACGGAGAACTCAAGCGGGAGCTGGCCGCCCGTTTTCCCGACGATGTCGACGCCTACTGCGCCTCCAAAAGCGACCTGATCGCCGGATTCCTCGGCGACATCGGCTTCGACCGGGCGGAGGTGGAACAGATCCGGGCGGCGAATCTCGCATTCGCCCCCGCCGTCACGCCGGAATGAAGCGCGGCGAAGCCGGTTCCATCAGCACGGTCATCGCCCAGACCAGCGCGTCAAGCCGGTCCGGGCTGCCGGTTCCGGTCTGCGGCGTAAAGGAGGTCATCTGCTCCTCCAGCTCCCGGAAACAGCCGACATGGTGCACCTTTCCCTGTTCGTATAAGGCGGCGACCGGTTCGGCGCGGGCGATCTTGCCGCGCATCGCCCGCACCTGACGGAACGGCAGATCCAGCTCCTGGCTGCGCAGCACGGTTTCGACCAGATCGCCGCCGTTGTTGACCTCCGCCACCACCCGGTCGGCCCGGAAGCGGCGATACTCGTCGCGCACCCGCGCCGCCCATCCGGCGGGACGCTCCCGGCAGCTGGCGTCGGCGAGCACATAGTAGTGGCCGTCCGCCCCGCGTCCGGCGGTCACGATGCCGGTTTCGTCGGAATCCTTCCCCGAAGTCACCGCCGGGTCCACGCCGATCACAATGCGCTCCAGCGACGGTGCGGCTTCGACCCGGCTGCGTTCGATCATCGCCGTCGACCAGAGCGCGCCGGAAAGATCGTCCAGCCACGCCCCCTCCTGAAACCGGAGCCGCTGGCGCTCGGTCAGTCCGGCCAGCGTCTCTTCGAGGTAGCCCTCCGGGAGATTCTCCCGGTTTTCCGCCGGGTTCAGCAGCATCGAGGCGTAGTTGTCCGGAAAGGACAGCGGCAACCCGGAAACCGGATCGCGCCGTTCGATGAAGAGCCGGTAGCTCCAGTGCGATTTACCGGCGGGGTTGCAGTCGAACCACGCCCGGTTCTTCAGCGCCGTCCGCTGGGCCAGCCGGGTCAGCGCGGTGCTGACCGCCTCGAATCCGAGTTCGGAGCACTCGTTGAAATAGATCGTCGCGAACTCCTTGCCGAGAATCTTGTCCGCCCGTTCCTCGGTATCCAGCCCGCCGAACCAGAGTTCGGAGCCGTTCGGCAGCCGGATCAGCTGGTCAACCTTCGACTCCGACAGCCCCAGCCCCGGGAACGCCAGCTTCACCACCTTCGGCAGCGTGTCGAACCGGATGCTCTGCCGGACCGTGTTGGCGTGAAGCCGCAGGATCGCGTGGCGGCTGCCCGCCGCCCGCAGCGCCCGCACCAGAATCGCGTAAACCAGAATGAATGTTTTGCCGGAACGTGAACCTCCGTAGAGCATCACGAACCGGCTCGGCCCCGACAGCAGCCGGATCGCCCGCTGCTGGGCCGCGGTCTTCACGAAGGCCCGTTTCATCAGTGCCGGTCCCAATAGCCCGGATTCCATTCAAAGCCGTTCGGCGCCAGCTGGTAGCTGCGGGTCAGCCGCGTATACTGATCGCCTGCATCGTCGCAGGTTTCATCGCAGTTCTGCCGGACCTTCAGGTAGCTGCCGGTATAATCCGCGACCTCGCCGGTCAGAACCCGGCTGCCGGTCCAGCCGGCCATATCCTCAAGCACTCCCGAAGCACTGCCCCGGTGGTAAGTGGTCACGGTCACCACCAGAGTGTGCAGAATGGCGCCGACCAGATTTTCCGCCAGCTTGCCCGAACTCCGGAACGGGCAGCGGCTTGATGCACTCCAGCCGGGAATCGCTTCCCGTCCGCCGTTGGCGGCGAGCTGGTATCCGGCCTGCTCCGGCGTCACGCGGAATTCGCACATATCCGCCCGGATATCCCTGCGCCCGCCCAGGTCGGAACGGTCGCTGGCGGTGTAGTTCTCGAACAATCCGGGATTGTTCCGGTGCTGCGCCTCCACCGTCACCTGATATTCGATATCGGATTTCCGAACCGGGGTCACGCGGGTCACGATGCAGTTCGGTTCGCTCCAGCCGGAAGCGTCAGTTCCGGTCAATTTGTAGAATTTGAACACCTCGGTCGCCATCACCTGGTACACTCCGGTCCAGACGATCTGCCGCCGGACGCCGCCGGAACGGCTGAAGCTCACAAACTCCTCGCTGCGCGAAGCCGACACCAGATGCGTGTAAATCTCCCGGGCGGTCAGCGTGACTTCATTGCCGATCACTCCGTAAGGCGACGTGTCGATCTTGTCGCAGTAAAAGCGTCCGCCGGCCCACTCCGCCTGGAAGCCGAGCGGATACTTCCTGAGGAATGTTTCGAGTTCCGCATCGGTGACGAAAAATTTCACACTCCTCTGCCGCTCCCCGTCCGCGCTTCGGGAATCGGTGATGCCGCCGAGTTGAAGGATGCTGACTTCCCGCGCGGAAACCGTAACCTCCGCCTGTTGCCCAAGCCGGTTCGTTTTGATTTCGCAACTTTCGCACACGAACGCTCCGCCCTCCCAATCCAGCACCGTGCCGGGAACGGGCCAGAGCAAAGATTCCTCCGGCTCTCCGGGGGCCGGCAGCTCCGGTTCCTCCGGATTCTCCGGGTCGGCGGAGGCCAGCGGGACGCTCCAGCTTGCGCTGCGGGTACGCACGCCGTCCCGGTCGATCTTTTCCGTGACCTCGCCCAACAGTTCGGGGCCGGTCGCCGGTTCCGCCTGATAGGCGACGACCAATCCTCCGCCCTCCAGCTCCTTGAATGAGACCGAGGAGACTTTTAGCTCCTCACTGAGGGTAAAACCGCCTTCGGGAGTCGGCACCCTGAACGGTTCGCCGACGTTTCCCGCCCACACTCTGGCGGCCTCATAAAGTGCAGCCGCCCCCTCCTCAGGCGCTTCCTGCCGCAGCCGCCATTCGGCGCCGACGGAAAAGTTGCCGTTTTTATCGATGCTGTAAGTTCCGAAGCTCCGATTCTGAATGATCATCCTGTACCTCCGCTGGTTATGAAATTCCGTTGAAAACAATCCATCATCATATTCCGTTTTTGTCAACCCGCCCCGCCATCCGCCGCGACGGCACAATATATGCAACTTATTGCAATTGAATTTATTACAAAATAATAACTATTTTATATTTCTATTTCTATATCGTTTCAGAAACACTTTTTTTTGAAAAAAACGGGTTTGAACCATTGATTTTTGCCGGGAAGGGTATATGCTAAATCGTGTAACCGGAAACCCTAAATCAATTTTCAGGAGTTGTCAACAAATGAGTACACCGGATGCTTTCAAGGTCACCTCTCCCGTCAACCGTCTGCATGGCGAAATGCCCCGGATCGGCATTCGCCCCACCATCGACGGCCGCCGCCGCGGAGTGCGTGAATCGCTCGAAGTCCAGACCATGAACATGGCGAAGGCCGCCGCCGAACTGATCTCCTCAAACCTGCGCTACCCCAACGGCATGCCGGTCGAATGCGTGATCGCCGACCAGACCATCGGCGGCGCGGCCGAAGCCGCGATGTGCGCCGAGAAGTTCAAGAACTCCAATGTGATGGTCACCCTGACCGTGACCCCCTGCTGGTGCTACGGCTCCGAAACGATGGATATGGACCCGCTGACCCAGAAGGCGGTCTGGGGCTTCAACGGCACCGAGCGTCCCGGCGCGGTCTATCTCGCCGCCGTGCTCGCCGCCCATGCCCAGAAGGGCTTGCCCGCTTTCGGCATCTACGGCCATGACGTGCAGGACGCCGCCGACACCACAATCCCGGCCGACGTCAGCGAAAAGATTCTGCGTTTCGCCCGCGCCGGCATCGCGGCGGCGACGCTGCGCGGCAAATCCTATCTGTCGATGGGTTCGGTCGCGATGGGCATCGCCGGTTCGATCGTCGATCCCGAATTCTTCGAGGATTACTTCAACATGCGCTGCATTTCGGTCGACATGTCCGAATTCATCCGCCGCGTGAACGAGAACATCTACGATCCCGAAGAGTTCGAGCGCGCGATGGCCTGGATCAAGGCCAACTGCAAGCAGTACGAGGACATCTACAACGGCAAGGACGGCAAGACCCCGGAACAGCAACAGGCGATCTGGGAATACGTCGCCAAGATGGTGATCATCGCCCGCGACCTGATGATCGGCAATCCGAAGCTGGCCGAACTCGGCTTCGGCGAAGAGGCGCTCGGCCACAACGCGATCGCGGCGGGCTTCCAGGGCCAGCGGCAGTGGACCGACCACATGCCGAACGGCGACTTCATGGAAACCATCCTGAACTCCTCCTTCGACTGGAACGGCATCCGCGAGGCTTTCGTGGTCGCGACGGAAAACGACGCGCTGAACGGTCTGGCGATGCTCTTCGGCCACCTGCTGACCGGCACCGCCTCCGGTTTCAGCGACGTGCGCACCTACTGGAGCCCGGAAGCCGTCAAGAAGGCGACCGGCTTCGATCTCGACGTTCCCGGCATGATCCACCTGATCAACTCCGGCGCGACCACGATGGACGCAACCGGCCGCCAGAACGCCGACGGCAAACCGGCGATGAAGCCCTTCTGGGAGATCAGCGCCGACGAAGCCAAGGCCTGCCTCGACGCGACCAGCTGGGTCCCGGCGAACCTCGGCTACTTCCGCGGCGGCGGCTTCTCCAGCCGCTTCCTGACCAGAGGCGGCATGCCGGTCACGATGAGCCGCATCAACCTGGTGAAGGGGCTCGGCCCGGTGCTCCAGATTGCGGAAGGTTACACCTACGAGCCGCCGAAGGAGATTCACGACCAGCTTGACAAGCGGACCGATCCGGGCTGGCCGACCACCTGGTTCGTGCCGAACCTGACCGGCGAAGGCGCGTTCAAGGACGTGTACAGCGTGATGGCCAACTGGGGCGCCAACCACGGCGCGTTCAACTACGGCCATATCGGCGCGGACCTGATCACCATGGCCGCGATGCTGCGGATTCCGGTCTGCATGCACAACGTGCCGGAAGATCAGATTTTCCGCCCGAACGCATGGGCCGCGTTCGGCATGGACAAAGAGGGCGCCGATTACCGCGCCTGCGCCAACTTCGGGCCGCTTTACCGGTAATCGGTAAAGCCGATATTCCGGGGCCGGAGCAAACTACTCCGGCCCTTTTTTCGGCTCCGTTATTTTTCCGTCATTCATCCGTCACTTTTATAAGAAAGCATTGTTCAAATGGTTACGCTGAAAGATGTGGCAAAGGCCGCCGGTGTCAGTTGCTCGACAGTTTCGGCGGTACTGGGCAACCGCGCCGAGAAGCTGGGCATCAAGCCGGAGACCCGGAAGCTGGTTCAGCGCACCGCCGCCCGGATGCGCTATCGCCGCAACGCGATCGCCGCGCAGATGAAATCGGGGCAGGCCAACACGCTTGCGATGATCCTGCCCGAAGGCGGCACCCCGGAATTCGTGATGCGCGCCGCGACCGCCGCAACGGTCGAAGCGGAAAAGCACGGCTGTTTCATGAAGATCATCGCCGCAAACGGCAAAGAGGACTTCATCACCCGTCTGGATTCCGTGCTGAGCCAATGTCCGGCGGCGCTGCTGCACTGGGGCAAGGCGGGCGAACGCGGCGATTATCTGATGAGTGCGGCGCGGGAGTGCGGCGTGCCGGTGGTGTTTCTGGACTTCTCCGAAACGATCGGTTCCGGCAGCGTGCGCACCGACGACCGGGCCGGAATCGCGCAGGCGGTAGAGCATCTGTGTGCGCTTGGGCACCGCCGGATCGCGCACGTGACGACCTTCAAAGGGGAACGGTTCGGCGACGAACGCGCAGAGGCATTTCTATCGGAGATGGCGAAGCGCGGCCTGCCGGTGAAAACGGAATGGATTTACCGGGATGAATGCTTCCGAAGCGGCGGGCCGCTGGTGCCGTTTCTGGAGCGGCTGTTTTCGGAGCAGGATCGGCCGACGGCGGTGAGCTGCGGCAATGACCTGATCGCGCTGCGGGTGATGACGGCGCTGGAGCGGCAGGGGATCCGGATACCGGAGGAGGTTTCGGTGATCGGATACAGTGACCTGAGTTTCGGGGTGGCGTGCGAACCGGAGCTGACCACGATCCACCAGCCGTTCGACCGGATGGGTGAAACGGCGGTGAAGCTGGCGCTGGACGGAGGAGAGCGGGAAGTGCTGATCCCGACGGAGCTGGTGGTGAGAGGCAGTACGGCTTCTCCCTGCTGAAAAAAAGAAAAAAATCAAAAAGGAAGCCGCTTCAGCGACATCGCCACCGGCAGCTTGCCGGACGCGGTCCAGCGGCGGAACGCTGGTCGCTGTGCGCAGACCAGCGCAGGCGCGGCCCCGGAGCGAAGCGAAATGTAAGGTCGGCGGATGCCGACCGCAACCGCAACAGTACCTACCGAGCAAAAGCGCTTGCCGGAATCAAAAATAAGCGACGCGAATTTTTGTTTCCGGCGGTAAGCGCGTTGCCGCCTGACATCACCCTTACGGCCACCGAAAACCCTTGCAAAGCTCTGTTCCTTCCCCCAATAAAGAAAAACCAAGAAGAACAGACGGCAAGCTGCCGCCGTCGCCGCCGGCAACTTGCCGGACGCGGTCCAGCGGCGGAACGCTGGTCGCTTTGCGCAGGGGCGCGCAGGCGCGGCTCCGGAGCGAAGCGAAATGTAAGGTCGGCGAATGCCGACTGCAACCGCAACAGTACCTCACGAGCAAAAGCGCTTGCGCCGGTCAAAATAAGCAATGCGCATTTTGACCGGCGCGTAAGCGCGTTGCCGCCTGACATCACCCTTACGGCCACCGAAAACCCTTGCAAAATTCTGCCGCCTTGCCGATCACACAACAACCTTGGAGTGCGGAGATTTATCTCTGCTTTCCAATCGCGCCCGGCTTTTACCGGTGCGGCAGCCCAACTTGCTTAATCAGCCGAGGTTATGTGCGACTTGAAAGCGGAACTGAAGTTCTGCACTCCAAAGGCGCTTCGCGCAGCTGGGGCGCTCTCGCACCTGCATGGTTGCGTCTGCAATTATAATCCGCTTCCGACGGCCCCTCGCGGCGGCTCCGCGCTTCGAACCGGCTGCTCAAAGGCGCTTCGCTTCTTTGAGCAGCCGCGCGCTCCGCCGAGTGGTACTGCTGTATTGCGGTCGGCATCCGCCGACCTTACATTTCGCTTGCCTCTGGGCTGCGCCTGCGCAGCCCGGCGACAAGCGACCAGCGTTCCGCCACTGGACCGCGTCCGGCAAGCTGCCGGTGGCGACGCCGCTGCGCGGCTTTACTTTTTTTGTTTTCTTATTGAAAATATTTTTTTTCGTGGCATGTTATGTATATGGGAATTTTCAAGCTTCATGCACCGTACGCCCCCGCCGGCGACCAGCCGCAGGCCATCGCGCAACTGCTCGACAACTTCAAGCGGCAGCAGCGCTATCAGACCCTGCTCGGCGTCACCGGTTCCGGCAAGACGTTCACTCTGGCCAACGCGATCGAAAAACTCGACCGCCCGGTCCTCGTACTTTCCCATAACAAGACCCTCGCGGCGCAGCTCTACAGCGAATTCAAGGCATTCTTCCCGGAAAACGCCGTCGAGTATTTCATCAGCTATTACGACTACTACCTGCCGGAATCCTACATTCCGCAGACCGATACCTACATCGCCAAAGACGCGTCGATCAACGAAAACATCGAGAAACTCCGTCTCTCCGCCACCGCCAGCCTCGTCGAACGGCGCGACGTGATCGTGGTCGCCAGCGTCTCCTGCATCTACGGGTTGGGTTCGCCGGACGACTACGCCGATCTCTGCGTCCGCGTCGAAGTCGGCGACACCCTCGGCCGCGACGAAATCCTGCGCCGTCTGGTGGACATCCAGTACGGACGCAACGACATGTCCCCCGAAAAAGGAGAATTCCGTGTCCGCGGCGACGTGGTAGATGTGTACGAACCCCAGCGGGACGATTTCATCCGCATCTCCTTTTTCGGCGATGAGGTCGAATCCCTGGAACGGCGCGACGTCGTTTCCGGCAAAGTCAAGACCCGCCCCAAATTCGTGACGCTGTTTCCCTGTAAGCACTTCGTGCTGCCGCAGGAACGGATCAACGGCGCCGCCGACCGGATTCTCGCCGAAATGGCCGAACGAGTGGCGTGGTTCGAAAAGAACAATCTGCTGGTCGAGGCGCAGCGCCTCTATCAGCGCGTAACCTACGATATCGAAATGATGAAGGAGATCGGGTACTGCAGCGGGATCGAAAACTATTCGATGTACCTCTCCAACCGCCGCCCCGGCTCGCGTCCCTACTGTCTGTTCGACTTCTTCCCGCCGGACTTCCTGACGGTCATCGACGAATCCCACGTGACGCTGCCGCAGCTTCAGGCGATGTACAAGGCCGACCGCAACCGCAAAATGGTGCTGATCGACCACGGCTTCCGGCTGCCGACCGCGCTGGAAAACCGGCCGCTGCAGTTCGAAGAGTTCGAGCAGCTCACCGGCGATACAGTGTTCGTTTCGGCGACGCCGGGAGAATACGAGCTTAAGCACAGCAACAAGCCTGTGGAGCTGATCGTGCGGCCGACCGGTCTGCTGGACCCGGTCATCGAAGTGCGCCCGCTGGAGGGTCAGGTTGACGACGTGATCGGAGAAATCCGCCGCGCCACCGCCGCCGGAGAGCGGACTTTAGTCACCACCCTGACCAAGAAGAGTTCGGAGCGGCTGGCCGATTATCTGGCCGAACTCGGCGTAAAGGCCAGCTATCTGCACTCCGAACTCGATGCCCTGGAACGGGTGCGTGTGCTGAACAAGCTGCGGGACGGCGATTTCGACTGCGTGATCGGCATCAACCTGCTGCGTGAAGGCATCGACCTGCCGGAAGTCGCGCTGGTCGCTATTCTGGATGCGGATAAGGAGGGCTTCCTGCGCTCCGAGCGTTCTCTGGTGCAGACCGCCGGGCGGGCCGCCCGCAACAAGGACGGCCGGGTAATCCTCTACGCCGACAATCTGACCCCCAGCATGAAGGGACTGATCGACCAGACCAACGCCCGGCGCAAAAAGCAAATGGAGTACAACAAGCTCCACAACATCACTCCGGAAACCATCCGCAAGGGGCGCAGCCTGACCATCGGCGAAATCGTCTCGGCCGACAGCGACAAGCAAAAATCCAAACTCAGAATGCCGAAGCTCGCCGACACCATGTTCACCGATTCGACCGACCTCGGCTCACTCGGGCTTTCCGCCGCCGACCAGGAGGCGCTGATCGCGGAGCTGACCGGAGAGATGCTCGCCGCCGCCGAAGCCCTCGAATTCGAACGCGCCGCCGATCTCCGCGACCAGATCAAAGCCCTGCAGAAGAAATAACCCTTTCCAGCGCCCCGATATCATCGGAACAGAGTTCCCGGCGTATCTGCCCGAATACAGCCTCCGGCAACTCGTAGAGCTTCAGCCTGAGCAGCCGCTCCACGCATCGCAGCAGTAGCTGTGCGCCCCCTTGAGCAGGGTTCCGGTGCATCTCATGCAGATACATCCGAAAGACAAAAGACGCCGCACCAAACGGGGCGGCGTCTTCCGAAATAAATCCGACGGAATCGGATCAGCGGGCGTAGTATTCGATCACGCTCATGATCTTCACGCTGACCGGAATCTCTTCCAGCTGCGGAGCGCGGGTCAAAGTGGCCTTCAGGTTCTCGAGATCGACTTCCATATAAGCCGGAATCGTGGAGTTGCCCTTCTTGGCGATTTCAGCGATCGCCGGCGACTTGGCCGCGTCGATCGAGATGACCTGGCCTTCCTTGACCAGACAGCTGCTGCGGTCGATCCGCTTGCCGTCGACCAGGATGTGACCGTGGTTCACGAACTGCTTGGCCGCGAAGATGGTCGGCGCAAAGCCGGCGCGGAACACCATCGCATCCAGACGCTGTTCGAGGCTGCGGAACAGCTTTTCGTGGGTCTGGCCGGTACCGGCCTTCGCCTTGGCGTAAGCGATCTGGAGCTGTTTCTCGCTGATCGCATAGTAGTTCTTGAGTTTCTGCTTCTCCATCAGCAGCTCGCCATAGGTGGAGAGCTTGACGCGACGGCCCTTGCCGTGCGGTCCCGCGGCATACGGGCGCTTGACGCTCGGACATTTCGGATCACCCCAGATGCACTGGCCGATCCGGCGACAGAATTTGTGCTTCGCTCGACTTGCGGTTGGCATAACCAATCCCTTTCTTTAAACAATGATGCTTACTGCCTGAAGCCGGGTGTCAAGCCTTCAATAAAATTGGGGCCCGGCTCCAGAATGAATACAGGTCTTTAAAATACTCCGTAACTCTGGTTTTGTCAAGCCGATACTGATACAAAACCGCATAAAAAAGCCCTCTCCTGATCAGGAGAGGGCCTGAACGATGCCGGAATCAGCGATTGCGGCCGAATTCCGGGATTCCGCGCGAACGGGTTTCGTTCGGGAAGAACGCGGAGCCGTCCGGCTTCACCAGCCGGCAGGTCAGGAACACCAGCAGATTACGCTTCTGGGAATCAGTGTACTTCGACTGGAAAAGCCGCCCGACGATCGGCAGGTCGCCGAGCACCGGAATCTTGTCATTGACAATCTCCACCTTATCCTGCGCCACGCCGCCGAGCACGACCGTTTCGCCGTCATATACGGTGATGTCGGTTTCAATGCTGCGTTTGTCGAAGATCGGCATCTGATAGTATTCGCCGTCGGTATTGCCGTCGGAGTCATAAGTACGGGCGTCGAAGATCATCCAGCCCGAAAGCGTCTGGACCGGCAGCAACACATGCGCCGTAATCGTGCGGCGTTCCTTGTCGATTTCCGGCTGAATGTCGAACACAATGCCCAATTTGGTCGGCTCGGATTCAAAGTTCGGCTGGGGATCGGCGGAAATGCCGCGCCAGTAGGAGGTTCCCTCATTGGAACCGTCGCCGGAACCGCCGGTGTTGTTGTTCGGCAAATCCACAATTTCCCAGTCCTCCGGGAAATAACGCTCCGTCACCATTTCGATATGCGCCGGCTGTCCCGGAAGAGTCGTAACCCGGGGCGCCCCCAGCACATCCATGCTATCGGCCTGATTCAAGGCGAACAGGTTCGCCACAATGGCAGTACCATCCGCATTCTGCCAGACATAGCTGAAAGTCGAATTATAAGTCGGATTGCCGGTGCTGGAATCGCCGCTGCTGTTGGTCTCATCCCGGTAATAACGCAACAGTTCGTTGGAATTCGGACCGAATTTGACATCCCGGGGATACTTGCCGTTCTCCATCACGTTGGCCTCGGCGCCGCCATTGACCGTCAATTGATAATTGAACGCCAGCTCCTTCAGGTCATCCTGGGAAATTTCGATGAACTTGCAGAGAATCTGCACCATCGGTTCCTGCTGGTCAAGCAGTTCGTGAATCACAGTATCGATTTTCTGAAGGTTGTCGACCGTGTTGTAAACAATCAAACGGGTGATTTTCGGGTCGTAAACGATCTTGGAGCCGGTCGGGAATTCAACACCGTTGCCGATGAAATAGTTTTTCAGCTCCTGCTCATTGTTGGGATCGTCGACCGGCGAACGGTCCAGCGGGAAAAGCCGGGTTTCCATATCGTCGATCGCCACACTCTGCGGAGCAATCACCACCGCGTATTTCTCAACCCGGTAGCGGAGCTTGGCCGTATCGCAAAGCCGCTTGATCGCGTCCATCAGGGTCTGGTTCTGAATCAACAGCGAAATCCGCTGCTCATTATCGATCGGCAGGCCGTTTTCATCCAGCAACGGTTCCGCGCCGTCAGCCGCCGGCACCGGAGCCGGCTGGGGACGCATTTGCGGAGGCATGCCGGGACCGCCCATTCCCATGCCATCCGGCCCACCCATCATATCATTCTGGGCATTCAGCTTGGCATACAACGCCGCCGCGGAACCATCGTCACGCCGCAGGAAGATATTGACTCCGACCTGTTCCGGATCCTGCTGGCGACTCTGCTCACGGAGGTTTTTGATCGCAGCGGAGATCGTCACATCCTCAAAGTCGATCCGCGGAATCCGAATCGAATCCAGTTTCTTCTGAAGCGCACTGACCTCCCGTTCCTCCTTGACTTTAGGCTCGACTCCCAGCATGTTGACCGCATCCGCGCTGTTGCTTTCCGGCACAACCGGAATCGCGAACTTCCATTCCGTTTCCGCAATCAGTTTGCGATGCTCGTTCGCATAGCGCGCCAAACCGGCTTTATCGATCCGCCAGTAGGTCGCCTTGATGTTCTGAATCGCATCCGCATTATACGGATCAATCAGCAGGACATTGTCGAATTTGCGAAGCGCACGGGTATACTCCCCTGCGGCCACCAGCTGGCGCCCCTGCTCCATCAATACCTGTATCTGGTATTCCTGATTTTTCTGATTCGGCAGCAGGGTTTCCACACGGGCTTCCGGATTGGCGGCAAGATGAGCCTGACGCTTCTCATAAAGATCAATCCGGGACTGCAGCTTTCCCTTTAATTCCGGACAATACTTCAGGGCTTCTTTGCAAATCCGGATCGCCTCTTCAAAATCGCGCAGAGCCGCCCGCTCCTCCGCCTTGCTCATCGCCTCCTCCGCCATATATTTATAGCAGGTGACGACCTGGGACCGACACATTTCCGCACGCTTCTGGAACTCGGGAGAAGGAAAGCTCTCAAAGATCTTGATTGCAGCCAGATATTTATCCCGCGCCTCCAGATATTTGCTGTCGATCAGCAGCTTGTTGGCCTCTGAAACCAGACGGCCCGCCCGGATTTCATTCTCCTGCTTTCCCTGATCGATTCTGCTGATATCCACGCGCATATCCGGGGAAATCGTCGCCGGCGCTTTCTCTGCGGCCAATACCGGCGTCAAACCTACGCCCAGCGCAAAAGCCAACCCCCATAATTTCTTTTCACGATTCAACATATTTTTATGCCTCCGGCGTTAATTAGCGGTTGAAATCCGGCGCGCCCAACGCTCTGTTCCGACGGATCGGCACACCGTCGTTGCCGACCAGACGGGTCGTCACAAACAAAAGCAGGTTATTGCGCGTTATGTTTTCGGATTGCGACTGGAAGAACCGCCCCACCAGAGGAAGATCTCCGAGAATCGGCCACTTATCCGTACGGGTCGTGGTTGTTGCGTCGATCATGCCGCCCAGTACAATCGTTTCTCCGTCATACACATTCACGTTCACCTTTACGTTCCGGCGCGAAATGATCGGCTTCCAGACGTTGAACCGGTCGGTGGTCGGAGTCTGTTTCAAAGTCGTCCCTCCGATCAGTTCACCGGCGGAGTTGGTGGCGGGCACATACTCGGAAAGAACACCCTTCACCTCAATATTGTACTCGTCGCGTCCGATATAGTTCGTCACGGTCGGATTGACTTCCAGAGTGATCGTATAGTTGTCGGCATTCACCTTCGGCGTCACGTCGAAGATAATACCGATATCGGTTTCATCTCCGAAAGAGGGCACCGGCGCCGTGATCGTGTAGTTGCCGTCGTCGTCTTCAATCTCGTAAGCATCCCAGTCTTCCGGGAATTGATAGCTCTTCACCATCCGGACCGAGGCCATCCGGTCATTTGAGGTCATCACCTTGGGAGCCGCCAGCGTCTCCGTCCTGGTATTGCGACTCAAGGCATTGATCGTCAGCGAGATATTCAACGGCACATCCGAACCGAACGGATGGACATTCCCGAACAGCGAGGGAAAGAAATTCCAGCCGTCGATCAAAGCGGTATTGACACCGGTAATGCCTTTGCGCACCGTCCGCGTCGCCGGATTCGACTGTCCTCCCCCCTGCCCGAACAGCCAGCCGCTGACCATATTGCCGGAAGCATCCGTCTTCACACTGCCGATCGCGCTCATCGACCAGTCGAAACCAAGCTCCTGAAGGTCTTCTTCGCTTACTTCGATGCCTTTGATCTCCACCATGATCAACGGTTTCTCAATTGCGTCAAGCTGGCGGATCAACTCATCCAGCCGCCTCAGATTCTCCGGAGTGTTCTTCACGCTCAGGCGGCCGGAACGTTTGTCATAACTGATCGAAGAACCGTCGAAAAACATCACGCCGCGATCTCCGAAGTACTTTTTCAGAGCCGCTTCCGTAACGCGCTTGCGGACCTGTCCCGCCGAAGCATCCGTCAAAAAGGTCTTGGCATCCGTCGCGCCTCCTGCCACGCCCAATTCAGCGCCGGCACCACCGCCGCCGCCGGCGGCTCCCGCCGGAGCGCCGCCCATCGGGCCGCCGCCCATATCCATACCGTCACCGGCCGCATCCGCGCCGTCGGTGATGCTGGAAATCAAATCTCCGCGAATCTGGAAATTCCGCACCTGCATTTCGTCGACTTCCGGCCCGATAAAAACATTGTCCCCGTCGATCCGGTACTTCAATCCGGTATCCTGACAGATGTAGCGCAGCACCTCGCTCATCGGAATCCGCGTGAAATTCATCGTAACCCGGCCGAGCTGCTCGATCGTTTTGGAATTCATACCGGTCGCAATATTCACTCCCTCCTTATCCGGATCGAAGGTTTTGCTCCGGTTATTCAGGAAACGGATCACCGCCATGATATCGGCGTCGTCAAATGCGATGGTCGGAAAAACAATCCGTTCCATCTTCGCATAAACCCCCTGATTGGAGGCCTGTTTCTGAATCGAATCGCTCGGTCCCTGCGAAAGCGTTGCGGAGAAAACCGGCTCAGCCCACGACCAATCCGAGTACGCAACCATGCCGGCGGTATCCGCTTCGTGGCGCGCCAACCCATAAGAGTAGAGCTGCCGATAAATCTTATTCAGCAGAGCGATCGCATCGACATCGTAGGGATCGATCAGGAACACCTGTTCCGCGCGGTTGCGGGCTTCATCAAATTTATTGTTGTCATAGAAAACCTGGGCTTCCCGAAGCAAAAGGCTGATTTTCGCTTTGTCGCTGGCATGGGAAGGAGCCGCCGTTTCCAGAGAAACATCGCGCTGCACTTCGGCATTGCGCCGTTTCTTCTGAAACTCTTCGATCATCGCCTCCGCCTTCGCCTGCAGAGCCGGATCAACAGTCCGAATCTCGGTGGCAAACGCCAGCGCATCATTATACCGCTTGTCCGACATCGCGGAATAAGCACGGGCAATCAAATTGTCCGCCCAGGCGCGCCGCGTTTCCGCCAGCTCCCTGCCGAACGTTTCACGACGGGTATCGGCAAGAGATCCTTCCAGACCGTTCAGGCTCTCCATGATCTGCTCATAGAGTTCAACCGCCTCTTTGAACTTTTCCTCACTGCGGAATTTCCGGGCCTTGCCCAGTAACTCATCCTGAAGGGCAAACTGCTTATCGGCCGTCGAAATCTTCTGCTCGGTCAAAGGATTGGCCTCAGCCCCCCAAGTCACTGGCGACAAATCCGGCCGCTCCCCGGCAACCCCCTCACCGGGAACTCCGGAAACAGCAACCACCAGACCGATCGCGACCACTCCACGCGATAAAAGTTTACGGTTGGAGATTTCCATGCTCTTTTCTACCTTATTTTTGATCGGAAATATTCAAAATTCTGTTTACTTTACCTGAGTCGGAATCAATACCCGCCGCGCGGGGCCATCCCCATGCCGTCCTCGCGCAGCTGCTCATTTTCGAAGTTCACCAGCATCTCGTCAGGAATCATTCCCTTCTTGGTCACCACCATCTTACGCCCGGCGGGATCCAGAGTCGTATCCCCTTCCACGGCGGACGGATTCTCCAAAGTCACCGTCATCGCCTTGGCATCGATCTCCTTTACCCGATAGTTGGTGAAACCGGTGGTGCGAAGCCCCATCCGGAACCGTTCGCCGATGTCGCAGATAATCATGCCGTCCCGCACGCCGACATCTTTCATGATCGCCTTCGGACGCGAGGAGAAAACCTTTTTGCCAACCTGAAGCTCCAGCTTGTCCGTCCCCTCCACCTGCTCCAGATACATCACGGATTCATCGCTGATCCGGGGCGTTCCTCCCTTGGTTTCGGCGGGGATCTCCCTTTTCACCAGTTTGACATCCGCGATCTTGTAAGTTTTATTATCCAGCTCAATGGTATTTCCCACAGCTTCAATACTGGTGATTTCCCGGTTGCGCTTGTTCACCATGTTCAGCTGAAGGTCCCAGCGCGATTTATCGTCGCTGCTATTGGTATTGACCGCCATGAATTTGATCGGCAATTCAACGCGCCGGATTTCCTGCAGCCGCAACCGGTACCACATCGGAGAGTGACTGCGGGGATCAACCGGACTGGTTTTGGCGACCCGGATTTCAAAGATATTGCTGAAACCGTCATTGTCGCGATCCAGCAGCGCATCCTCCACATTCAATCTGAATCGTGTCGCCTCCTCCTGCGTCAACTGAATATTATTCAGGAAGAGCTGCCCTTCTTCCGCAGTACGCTTCGGCGGTTTCTTCAGTTCCAAGCCGCAGAACGGACACGGCTGCTCCTCCGTGAAATAATAGAGAGGAATGATTTTTCCGCAGGGCTTCTTATCCTCGCCGGGACAACGGGCCATCGGGAAAGTCACCACCAGATCGGAGAAAAACGGATTCGCCTTATTCCTTGCATGCGAAGCCGGCCAGTTCGCATTCCGGGACTGCCAGTAATCCGCAATTTCAAACTCCGCCGCCTTCGGGTCATGGACTTCATAATCCGCAGCACGGGTCGGAATCTGCAGACTTTCCTCCGTAATCTCCTTGGTCTGGTCGATAATCCGCAGAACATATACCATCGAAAGAATAAAAGCCAACAGCAGCACAAGCAATATCAGCTTTTCATAATGTCGCTTCAAGAATTCCAAAATGAGCCTCCGCGCCGTTCTCTATTTTTTATTCAGAATCACATATTCAACTGTAATCTGCGCCTGACAATCGCTGTTGGCGCCAACCAGTGTGTTGCCGTAACCGATACGCTCGTAAAAAGGCTTCTTCTTCTCCGCTTCGAGCCACTTCTTGCGCGCTTCTTCGAGCTGGGCGCGCTGCTCCTCTTCCGTCATCGGCCGGTCGGATTCCATCGGCCGCTGAATATTGCCGCGGCGGCCGCGGCCGCGCCCCTGGAATTGGGGCTGCTGCATACCGGGCATGCCCGGCTGCCTCATGTCGGGCATCCCCGGCATACCGGGCGGCTGCATACCGGGCGGCATGAAACCATCCTCGCCATTCTGTCCCTCCATTCCCGGCACTGCAGAAGCGGGCATGAACAACAATTTAGCCTGATCCTCCACCGCATACAAAAATACGGCGCGCACCACATAGACACGATTCCCCTTGAGGTAGGACTGATCCAGCAGGGAAACCAGCTTGCGAATGCTCTCCAGCGAGCCTTCCACTTCAAATGTGAAGTTATAAACCTGATAATCGCCGACCGCTTCGCCGGCGACGGTACGCTTGTAGAAGCCATTCAGACTCTTCACCTTGGCTTCCACCATCTTGGAGACGATATCGCCGATGATATCCCAGTTGCGGGCCACCTGCGGATACTCTTCCGGCTGGAAAACATCCTGTTGCGTAAAGGAAAAATTACCGGCCTCCACATTGCCGACGGTGATCTTGCCGGCAGAAAGCATATCAAGCAATTTGTACCGGTAATCCGTCATGAACCGCGAGAGAAGCTCCGGCTTGCCCTGCATGGTCCGCGGCACGCCAAGGGCGGTCAGAAAAACCTCATCCACCGACTGATCCGTAATCGGTTCCGTCGTTGCCTTTTCCGCCAGCTTCTTGAACTCAAGCATCGCATCACGCCAGTTCGGAAAGCGCTGCTGAAATACCTTGAATGTAATTCCCTGCTGAGCAACGTTGGCCGCATCAACTTTGTTCCATTCCTCGAAAAAGAGAGTTTTGAACTCGGCCAGAGAAATGGGCCTGTTCGCCTTCTTTTCCGGATCCCTATACCGCACAACCTTGATGAATTCCTCCAGCGCCGGCAGGAGCGGATCGTTGAATGCCCGTTCAATCGCATCGGCCGCCTTGGAGTAAGTTTCGATATCCTGCCGGATCCGGGGCTTGTTTTCATCCACCGGCGCAGGCTTCTTGGAAACCAGAACTCCGATATCTTCACGAAGTTTATTCACCTGATTGATATAAGCGCTCATCCGGCTGTGTTCGATTGCGGTCCAAACCAGAAGCGCGATCGCCGCAACCGATGACAGACTGATCACAATGATCAGGATCATATTTTTCTTGACAAATCGATTCACTGTCGTTCTCCGTACTATTTCTTGATCGGTTCTTTTAGCGTCACACGCATCTCGAACGAGGTCATATTCAATGCTTCGGTATTGGGTTCATACTTATCAAGCACCGTACCGTCTTCCGCATCCGAAAAATACTTCGAAGTCTTGAACCGATTGCGCAACTCCCTTTCCAGCAGGTCGCGATTTTTCAATACCAGAGTATAGCCGACCAGCCGAAGCTGTTTCACTTCGCCGATGTCCCGGTAAACCCTTGCCACCGGCTCCGCCGGATTGGCCGAAGAACGGCGGCCTCCACCGCCGAACGGCCCGCCTCCAAACGGCCCTCCACCAAACGGCCCTCCTCCCATATCCATCCCCATGCCGGGACGGTCGCTTTCGCTGCCGGCGGCGGGAGCGATTTCATCACCGATTCCCTCCAGGGTCGTCAGCCACATCGTATCCGGGATCAACTCCTGAAGCTCCGTCAGCATCCCGGTCCATTTCCCGCGCGCATCCACAAAAGCTTTGGCATTCTCATAGCGGGATTTGGCGGAATTCATCTGATTCATCAGATTCGTGACTTCCTTCATCTTCTTGTTCGTCTCCTCCACACGCACCTGCACACGGTCCACGCGGGACTTGTCGAAGTTGAGACGCTTGTACACGCCGATATAGAAGATCCCCAGACAGACCAGCAACGAAGCCGCCGAAATATAGAAGTACGGTTTCTTGCGGTCCAACTCCTTCTGATTCCGGATGGAAGCCGGAACCAGCGAAATATCGATCGGACACTGCGTGATGCTGCGCAAGCTCATGCCGATCAACTCCTGGAACATCGGAGCGACCGCCTGAAGTTCTTCCTTGTCCACCTGCTCCGCTATGGTGATGGCGCCGAACGTATTCAGATATTCAACCGGCAACCGCAGCTTTTCCTGGAAGAAGTCGGTGATATACATCATCGTGGAACCGCCGCCGGCCAGCAACACCCGGGACGGAGCGTTGCCGCCATGCTGCGCGCGCCACACATTGATCGAACGGCTGACCTCACCGTGAAGGCGGGTCATCACATTTCGCGCAATCTTCGAAATCGTCGCGGCGACCTCGGACTCCGGCTCTTCATAGGCGCCGCCCAGAGCGACGAAACCGTGACGGTGCTTCAGGTCTTCCGCTTCCGCGAAACCGATATTGTACTCTTTGGCAACCTGCTGGGTGATCGCGTCGCCCGCGATCGGAATGCTGCGGATGAACGCCCGCTGATGGTCGGCGATCATCAGGTTGGTGCCGCGTCCGCCGATATTCAGGATCAACACGCATTCATCGTCCCGGCACTGAGTACCCTTGGCGGCGTTGAACAGCGCGACGGGAGCAATCTCCACCGACAGAATTTCCTTGCCGGAATCCTCGATCACATCCGTATAACAGGTGATCTGGTCCGTTTTGACCGCAACGAACAGCGCCTCATATTCTTCATGGGAATCCGCGATTTCCAGCGTGGAACCGTCCTCCTGGGTTTCAACGCGGGTGTCTTCCCACTCGTGCCGGATCAACTGATAATCCCACACCACCTCGTTCATCGGGTAAGGGACCGTCTGCCTGGCTTCATATTCCACGATTTTATTGATTGCGCTCTTGTTGCCCATCAACGGCGGCAGCTTGCTCAACCGGGAAAACGACGACTGGCCGGAAAGCGAAAGCCGCACACTTTTGGCGACAAAACCGCCCTCCGCCAGCATTTCGCGATAGTTCCGCGCGAAAACCTCCTCCGGAGTCATCCCTTCCTGTTCTTCCAGCTTGCGGAAAGCGAATTTCCTCAGCATGATCGCTCCGCCGGGCGGGAAGACGAACTCAGCCATCTTCAGATTGTCTCCGCCGACGTCAATCGTTAAAACCGTGTTTTCTTTTGCCATTTTACTGTTTGTTCCGAATGTTCAGCACCGAGGGCAATTTCCGGCGCCGGATTTTATAAAATAATAAACTTATTTTGCACGTGCCGGTTTTATATAGTCGTAATCGGAAAAATCGGTCCAGCGCCACGGCGACTCATCCTTGGAGAGAATCACTCCATCCCGGACGATATTGGGCTTGACCTGCAGCATCTTCGCGAACTCCTGCCGCTGCAGGGCCAGAGTGGACCCCTTGACATTGCAATAAGCGATTCCGAGGATATTGTTGCTGCGATCAGTGAAAACCGCCTCCGCCCAGAAAGTACTCGAGGAAGCCGTACTGCTGCTGCCGCTCACCGGCAGATAACGGTCCAGAAGATGGGGAGGGATCATCATCAGGGCGACATGCCGGCGGCCGTCGACCGGAATCGTCATGAACTCTGTCTTGCCGGTGAAAACGCACGGCACCATGCGCCCCTGGCTCTGGGCGTCAAATATCACGGTCAGCGTCAGGGTGATGTCATCGATCCACGCATTGCGCAATTTGGAGATTTTGGGATAATATTCCACATAAAACACAACCCAGCGGTTGCGAAGCGCACCGCTGACCGAAGCCACGCTCCTGGAACTGTCTCCGCGAACCGAAGGCGTGCTCTCGCGGGAATAGGTCAGCTTCATTTTCGTGAAGAGAAACTCATCCGGCAAGACTCCGGGTGCAGCCCAAACCGTCATTCCGACAAATACAGCAGCCATCACGGACATGAGCAGTTTTTTCTTCATCGTCGAGAAGCTCCTCCGAAAATTACTTTTGCTCCGCCGCTTGCGGAGCGGCACTCTGTGCTGCGGGCGCTTCAGGCTGCGCCTCCGGTGCAACCGCGGAAGCGGATACGGCGGTACTCTCCAGCGCGGCAGTCACTCCATCCGTGGTTCCCTTGTTTACGCCATGCCCGATCAATGACGCCAAAACCAGCGTCACCAGAAAAAATACAGCCGTCATGATCACGGTGGCCTTGGTCAGATGACTCCCGGCCTGAGCGCCGAACACAGACTCTCCCACACCGCCGAACGCGGCGCCCATTCCACCGGATTTGGAAGGCTGGACCAGAATGATCCCAATCAGAAGCAGCGCCACCACTACGACCAGCGCATACAACAAAACGGTTAAAGTCGACATATAAAGGCCCTTTAAAACTTGTCGTTTCCCGAAGCCGCCCGTCGACGGCTCCGGTTGCATTTGCAAAACTTTGATAATATTAACGCCAGCCGCAGCAAAAGTCAACCCCCAACTGCCGCCAATGCGTCAATATTATCGATATTTTTGCGAAATTACCCGGCAATCGCGTTGTGAATCAGCGCGGAGAAGCTATCCGCCTTCAGAGCGGCGCCGCCGATCAGGCCGCCGTCGATGTTCGGCTGAGCGACCAGTTCCTTCGCATTTTCGGCCTTCATGCTGCCGCCGTACTGGATCCGGACGCCTTCACCGATCTCTTTACCGAACATATCGTTCAGGGTACAACGGATGTAGTTGTGGGTTTCTTCCGCAATTTCCGGAGTCGCGGTCTTGCCGGTGCCGATCGCCCAGACCGGCTCATAGGCGATCACGACCTTGGCCATATCTTCCTTGCTCAAACCGGCCAGTCCGCCTTCGAGCTGGGTGAACAGGACCTTTTCGGTCTTGCCGGTTTCGCGCTCTTCCAGAAGCTCGCCGACGCAGACGATCGGCTTGAGGCCGGCGGCCAGGGCGGCCTTCAGGCGCTTATTGACGGTTTCGTCGGTTTCGCCGAAATACTGGCGGCGCTCGCTGTGGCCGAGAATCACATATTCCACACCGAGTTCCTTCAGCATCGCCGCGGAAATTTCGCCGGTGAACGCGCCGCTTTCCGCCCAGTGGACGTTCTGCGCACCGACCTTGATATTGCTGCCCTTGACCGCATCGATCACGGCGGCCAGCGTGGTGAAGGTCGGGCAGACCACGATGTCGGCGACATCCGGGCAGACATCGGCGACCAGCGGCTTCAGGGCATCCACCAGCGCCTTGCCTTCGGCGGCGGTTTTATTCATTTTCCAGTTACCGGCGATAATTACTTTACGGCTCATTTCTATGATTCCTCTCGAAAATTAGTAAAAAGATAATCAGTTCTGGCGCTTGATCGCCATCGGAGAACATATCACCAAAAAACTTATTTTGCAAATCCGCTGCTTATTCCGGTTGAAACAATCGGCAAAAAAACTGACCGGACGGCATCCCCCCTATTGCCGTTTCACCGTGACGGCGGAGGCGTTCAACGTCTTTTTCCACACGATTCCCAGCCCGATCCAGCCGGATACATCTTCCCGGAGCCGGACATCCTCCACGCCGTCCGCATTGTCCTTCGCGCACTGCCGGTCGAGCATCCGGAACATGTATTTATCTTCCAGATTATCGGAAAACAGATTGTAGGCGCCATGGTTCGGAAATGAGACGGAACCGCTCCACAGCGGAATCCAGTACAGCAAATAAAATCCGGTGTTGGCCGCTTTCAGGTTGGTCACCACCGGGTTGCCGCCCTCACTCTGCTGCCCGGGAAGCGCCGGAGTGCTCTGCATCACCGACGTCGTACAGCCGCCGGTGAATACCAGCGCAATCATGCAGAAAAGCCCGAACCGTCTCCCGATTCCCGTGATTTTCATCTTCCATCTCCTTGCACATATTCCGGAAAAACCGTCAAAAACACCTTTTAATTTAAACCGTTGATTCCGTTTTTACAAGCCCTCCGCGTTTAGAGCTTATTCCTAAATAAAGAATCGGCATGATGCCGCGCCGAAATGTCAGTCGCGAAGCCTGATAAAATTGACGATACTGGAGGTATCGGCGATTTCAGCGGGCAAGCGAATGGCGTTTCGCCGCAAATCAGGACGATTTGGCTTATTTAGGGATAAGCTCTTAATAACGACATCTCACGAAATCCTTACAATCTTCAAACAATCCACTCCTATATTAGAAAGCGAAATCAAAACAGGCAGTCCCCGAGTCCACCAACAGAAAGGATATTGATATGAACCGAACAGCCGCGGCCCTCCTGCTGGGAGCCGGCCTTCTGCAGGCCGTCTGCGCCGCCCCGGCGGAAAACGTCCGAACCATCCGCCTGATCCAGGATGACGCCCAGGATTATATGGTTTCCAAGATTTTCGAGCTGAAATACCTGATGGCCAATGATGTGACTCCATTCGTGCTCGGCATCGTCAAACGCTACAACCACCTCTCCACCGTCACCCGGATCAACTACAAAGCGGGGAAACAGCAGCTTCTCGCCGTCAGCTGCCCGGTCAGAATGATGCCTTACGTCGACGAGATGATCCGGCTTCTCGACCGGCCGTCCCGGATCGCGGGCAAGGCGCCGGGCGATCCGATCCGGGGCACCGGCTCCACCCGCGCCGTCTATCCGGCGAAATTCCGCGCCGCTCAGGTGATGGTCGACATCATGACCGGCAGCGGCATCAACAGCGGCAAGGATTCCTATGTCGGCTACGATCCGACGACCAACCTGATCTACTGGAAAGACGACCTCAACAAAAGCGACGATATGCTGAAATATCTCGCCTGGCTCGACCGGCCGATTCCGATGGCGAATCTCTCCTTCACCGTCTATGAGATGCGCGACAGCACCCTGCGCGATCTCGGAATCGACTATCTCGGCTGGCGCAACGGGCCGGGCCTCAACCTCTTTCAGGCGGGCATGGACGCGCTGTCGCTCTCCTCAGGCGGCAGCAGCGCGGTCAATGCGGCCAGCGGCGCTTTCGGCGGATTCTTTTTCGCGCCGCAGTTCGACGCCAGTTTCATCCGGATTCTCCAGCAGGACGGTTTGGCGAACATCGCGAACACCGCGAGCCTGACCGTCGCCAACAGCGACTCGGCCGTCTACAGCATCGGCTTCCACCCGGAATCGCAGGCGATCTTCAAGCGGGACAATGACCAGCTTCAGGTCGGCGTCTCCGGACTCGGCATGCAGGGGGGAGTCAAGCCGCCTGAATCTTCGACCGGAGCCGAAAATCCGCTTCTCACCGGCTCCGCCCCTCCGCCGCCGCTGGCGCTGTCGGTCACCGCACCGCGCATCTGCTTCCGCGGCGAGGCCGATGCCGGAACCGGACAGGTTCCTTACCGGCTTTCCGACTACAATACCACGGTCAACGCCCTGGTCACATTCAATTATAAGATTCAGGTCGCCGACGTCGTGGAACGCAACAACTACGGTGCCGAACTGGCCGAGATCGACCAGCTTTCCGGCGACTGCAACCTGCTCTCCGGCGAGGAAAAGATTCTGACCATGTGGCATAAGGAAAGCGAGGTGGAACAGACCATCGGAGTTCCGTTCCTCTCCGAAATCCCGATCCTGAAGCATCTCTTTTCCACCACGACCGTCAACCGGGAAAAAACCTGGTATTTTGTGACCGTCCGCACCGTGCTCGCCCACCCGGAAAGCCTCCCACCGGCCTACGGCGGCCAGCTTCAGGCGTTTGAATCCATCTCTCCGGCGGCCGCGGCGGTCAGCTCCAACCAACTGTAAGGTGCTTCAACCATGAAAAAGATTCTTCTGCTTCCCCTCTCCGGCCTCATCGCCATCGCCACCGCCGCCGCGCCGGGCGATTCCGCCTCGGCTCCGCTCTACACCAGCAACACCTTCACGCCGTCGCCGGGCATCCCGCGCGACAAGAACAACGCGCCGACCGCCAGCTACATGGATTCGCAGGTGCAGGCCCAGCTGCGGGTCGATCTCGACAGGGACACCGATGCAGTTCACTTCATCCGCGACAACAACGATCCAAGGGTGATCACCAAAACCTATCTGCTCAAGCACGCGCATCCGTATGCGGTGCGTTCGCTGCTGCGGGACGCGATCACCACCAAACGGGTCGACGCCAGCTACACCGGCGTGGAAACCATCCTGTTTGAAGACGGCACCGCGCTGCTGTTCGTTTCCGCCGAAGAATACCGGTTCAAGGACCATGAAAACGGCATGGGGATCGATTCGCTGGTCGCCAGGCTCGACCAGCCCGGCATGTTGAACAGTTCCGGGCAGCCCAAATTCGTATATTTTCCGGCCAACGTCCCGGCCGCGACCCTGATGCCGATGATCGAAAAGGTCGGCATGAACGTGAAGGACGACGAAGCCGAACTGATCGGCGGCAAGGACAAGGTCAAGCTCGATCCCGACCTGAACTGCCTTTTCTTCAACACCGCCAATTATTCGCGCAAAAACATCGAGGAGATGCTCCGCAAATACGACGTCCCCCTCCCCGAAATCAAAATCAAGCTGAACGTCTATGAGCTTTATTCGGAAAACGACGACAAGCTCGGCGTCGACTTTCAGGCGTGGAAAAACAACGAAGGCACCGATTTCTTCAGCGTCGGCGGCCGCTTCCGCGACAACTGGGCGGCCACCTACGGCGGCACCATGGCCCGGCCGCAAGGCTCCGAACGGACCAGTTTCTACAACTTCAACCCGAAGTGGAACACCCGTTACCTCGACTTCCTGACCTCGAAGGGAAAGGCGAAAATCGCCTATTCCGGCGAAGTGACCGTCCGGCAGAACACCACCTCCACGCTGTCGCGCACCACCCAGATTTTCTACACCGACACCACCGTCCCGCCGGACGACACGCAGGAAACCATCGACAACTGGTTCACCCGCCCGCTCGACAATGCGCTGCAGGCCCTCGGCAGGGAGTCGCCCGGCAACGATATCCGGATCGGCAAAGACAATCAGCAGAATGTGACCCGCGCCCCGCAATCCTTCGGCTTCACCATGACCGTCAAAGCCGGTTCGATCGCGCCGGAAGCCGCCATTCTGCAGATCAGCCTCGACAACTCCTCGCTGATCGGCTACCAGTCCAGCGGCGCGCCGCGCATCCAGAAGGGAAACACCATCCGCAACAGTGTGATGGTTTCCACCAAGCGGAACGAGTTCGTGATCGGCGGACTCGAAAAGCGGGAAGTAGTACGCGGCTCCACCGGCGTTCCCTACCTGAAGGATATCCCCGGCCTCGGATACCTCTTTCAGGTGGAATCCGAGTCCACCCGCAAATCGCAGCTCGTCGTCGCCGCCCAGTGCGAATATGTCTACCCCGAAAGCATCTCGCCGGAGGAATATGACAAGCTGATCCGCTCCATCCGCACCCGCACCGCCGATGCGGGCGGACGCAATCACTACTTTTTCAATCAGTACCTGCTCGACCGGCAATAATGCAGACCGGCGGGCAGCCGGGCGGCAAGGTGGCGGCAAGGTGCCGCTGCCGGGTGCGCACGCCAATGCCCCTACGGAGGGCGTGCGGCGGCTGGCACTGGCGAACATTGGTTGGTCTCCAAGGCCATTTTCGCGGCGCACAACAAGCGCGGTCAGCGCCGCGAACGAATGTGAGGGAATTACTTGCGGCAGCAAGTAACGAGGAACGATAGTGACGAAGCCGAACGTAGAGAGCGAAGCCCCTCCGGCGTAGTGAGCGCAGCGAACGTTGAGGAGTTGGCCGCCGCAGGCGGACAAGTAAGCGGCGAAGCCGCGCCCGCGAGCGGAAGTGCCTTGCAACCGGACCGGCCTTCGCCACCGGCGAGGGGGTCCGGGGGACGTGCGCGACGTCCCCCGGAGCCATCCGCAGGCCGGAGGTACGGTACTCACTACCCTCCGGGCAGCTTGCCGGATCTTGCGCTCAAAAGTCGTTACCCTCCGGGCACCCTGCCAGTTCTTGATGCAATGCAAAGCCGGGTATAACACTCACGTGCGACTGGAAAGCGGAGATAAATCTCCGCACTCCAAGGTGGCCGCCCGACATTACAGGCATTGTGCCCACGGACTTCCACGGAAGACACGGAAGCACAAGGAGACCGCCCGACATTTACGAGTATAAAACCCACGTGCGATTTGAAATGCCGGTCAGCGGCGGTTGCCGAAAATGCGGAGCAGGAAAAGGAACAGGTTGATGAAGTCGAGGTAAAGCTCGAGCGCGCCGAAAATCGCGACTTTTTTACCGGTTTCGGCATCAAACTGCCCCTCGCCGACGGCGAGCGACATCAGTTTGATCTTCTGCATATCCCAGGCGGTGAGGCCGGTGAACAGAACCACGCCGCAAATGCTGATCAGCAACGAAAACGTCGAATTCGCCCAGAACATATTGATCAGCATCGCGACGATCAACCCCCACAATGCCATGCCGCACATGCCGCCGATTCCGGAGAGATCTTTCTTCGTCACATAACCGAAGGCGCCGACGCCGCCGAACATCAGGCTGGTCGTGAAAAACGTGCGGTAGATTGCAGTCGGTTCATAGGCCATGAAAATCCATGACAGAGTCACGCCGTTGAGCGCGGCGAACAGCGCGAATCCGAGGCCGGCGACGAAACTTGAAATCTTGTTGATCGCGGCGGAAAGGCCGATCACCAGCAGGACTTCCACGATCAGCAGTCCCAGGAACGCACCGCGGTTCTGGATCACGAAATCCTGCATGGTGGAGTTGGCGATCGCGTAACTGATCCCGGCGGTCAACGCAAGACCTCCGGTCATCCAGCCGAATACCCGGTTCACGAAACCGGCCTGAGTCAGTTGCGCTTCCTGACCGATGGCGGCGGGAGCGCGTTCATAAGATCTGTCGTTCATGGTAAAATCTCCTCTTTCATTGTGTCGATGTTATTACAATACATCAACTTTGCGAAATTCCAAGCCGCTAACCGAGAGCGGCGAGAATCTTTTCCGCCAGCGCCTCGCCGATTCCCGGAACTTTTTCGGCAATTTCGTCCGGCGTGGCCTTTTTCAGGGCGCGCAAAGAGCCGAATGCGCGCAGCAGTTGCTTCTTGCGGGTGTCGCCGATTCCCTGAATTTCATCAAGGCGGGACTGCTCGATCCGCTTGTTCCGCAGTTCGCGGTGATAGGTGATCGCGAAACGGTGCGCTTCATCGCGAAGCGCCTGCAGCATCCGCAGCGCCGGATTGTGACGGTCCAGCACCACCGGTTCGCTGCGGCCGGGCAGATAGATCTCCTCGTTCCGCTTCGCAAGGCCGATCACCGGCAGCGGCGGGCAGCCGATTTCCACCAGCGCGTCGATCGCACTGGAGAGCTGCCCCTTGCCGCCGTCGACCATCACCAGGTCGGGCAGCGGCCGCTTCTCCTCCAGCAGCCGCCCGAAATGGCGGACCAGCACTTCGTGCATCATCGCGAAATCGTCGCTCTGGTGGACGGTGCGGATTTTGAAGCGGCGGTAGTTGTCCCGGTCCGGCCTGCCCTCCTTGAAGGCCACCAGACTCGCCACCGCCAGTTTGCCGAGGATGTTGGAGATGTCAAAACCGATGATCCGGCTGGGGAGCTTCTCCAGCCCGAGCGCCTCGCCGAGCGCCCGGACGGCGGCCATGCCGGGGGCGGTGCCCGGCAGTTCGGGACGCTCGAATATGCGGTTCCTTTTCCCGAATACCGCTTCCAGATTGGTCAGCACATCGCGCAGATGGGCGGCTTTTTCAAACCGCTGCTCCATCGCCGCCGCCGTCATCTTCTCCCTGATCGCGGCGGTCAGTTCGGCGATGTCGCCGTTCAACACCGCGACCGCCTGCTCCACCCGCTCCCGGTATTCCTCCGGCGTCACCGCGCCGGTGCAGGGGGCGCAGCAATCCTTCACGATCCGTTTCAGGCAGCGTTTGCGGGTCTCCTCATCGGGTTCGGAATCGCGGCAGGCGCGCAGCCCGAAATGGGCGAGCAGGAATTCAAGGGTCATCTTCAGCGCGCCCCCTTTCGGGAACGGCCCGAAATACTGCGCGCCATCGTTTTTCTTCAGCCGTGCCAGCTTCAGAGTCGGAAACTTCTCATGCCAGTCGATCTTGAGCAGCAGATATCGCTTGTCGTCGCGCATCAGCACATTGTAATGCGGCGCGAAATCCTTGATCAGCCGGGATTCGAGGATCAGCGCCTCGTCTTCGGTGCGGACCACCTCGTAGGACCAGTCGGAAATCGAATTGATCAGCGACCGCAGCTTCGCGTCGGCGCGCACCACCCGGGAGGGCTGGAAATACGAACTCATCCGCCGCCGCAGGTTGGCCGCCTTGCCGACGTAGATCACCTTGCCGAACCGGTCGCGATAGACGTATACGCCCGGTTTGGCCGGTATTTCCGACGGATGAAATTCACTTTTGTCCATGATGGCCCCGCAATCCCTTTCTTTCATCATAAGATACACCGGAATTGCGGAAAAATCCATCCACAGTTTGCCTCGGCGCGGAGTTCCCCGCCCGGAACCCGGGGGGAAGTGTCCGGGGAAGAACAGCGGGTCAAAAAATTGGGGGAACCGCCAGTTCCATACACTCCGGAATTCCGGGACAGAGAACTCCGTGCCGAAGCAAACCTGATGATTTTCGTTCCGTCAGTTCAATCGCACCTGACCGCGCCTTTGATGAAGCCGTTCGCGTGCTTTTCCATCTCCTCCATGCCTTTGTCGAATTCCTCAAGCGAGTAGATGTGGTTCGTGACGCCGGTGAAATTCCAGATGCCGCGGGACAGCAGCATCATGATCCGGCCGCAGAGCCCGGCCTCATACATGATCCGGCGCTCATGGCAGTTGATGGTGTCCATCGCCTTGAAGTTCCAGAGCTTGTAGTCGATCGTGCGCAGCGAATCGTTGTGGTAGCCGCCGATTCCCATGCGGCCGTGAGCGCAGACCATCTCGCCGGCGAGCTGCAGGCCGCTTTCGGTGCCGGTGAACTCCATCACATTCGGGAAGCCGATCCCGAAAATGTCGGTCTTGTGGCCGTCACGTTTCAGGTCGGGAGCGCCGATCGCCTTCCAGTCGAGGATGTACTCCTGCGGCAGCTCCTCCGGCAGATAGGTCTCGGTCGCGCCGAACCTCCGGGCGTTGTCGAGCGCCTCTTTGCGGATATCCACCGCGACGATGTCGCCGTATCCCATCGCCTTGAACAGCGAAATCATCCCCAGTCCCATATAGCCGCAGCCGACCACCGCGACGGAATCCCCGAGCGTGGTCAGCGGCATCTTCACCGCGGCGCTCAGCAGACAGGCGAGGGGTTCGACGATCGCGTCCTCGTCCTTCAGGTTGTCCGGCACATGGACGACCTTTTCCGGCTCCATCACGATAAATTCCCGGAGGCCGCCGCCGCCGAGGCCGGTGACCCGGTCGCCCTCTTTGAAGCCGGTCACATTCCGGCCGCAGCGGGCGACCACGCCGACCGATTCGTGGCCGAAGAGTTCGCCCGGCTGCGCGACGGTCCACGGATACCACTCCGAATGGCACATGCCGGTGTAGGTGACCTTCACCAGCAGCTGGTCGTCGGTGATTTCCGGAATCGGCACATCGACCACTTCACTTTTCCGCGGCCCGACCATTACAACCTGTTTCATCGCAATCTCCCTGTTGAATTTATGTTCTCTCCACGAATACCGGAGCGCCGGTGGCGGCGGAACGGTAGGCGGCATCGATGATCTTCATCAGCCGGACCGCGTCGTCCGGCGTGTTCAGCGGTTCGTCCTCCCCTTTCAGGACCCGGATGAAATTCTCGGCGGATTCGACCCGCCCCATCGATTCATCCTTTACGAACTCGATCTCCCGGTTGACCGGCTCCGCCCCGCGCTGCCAGTACAACTCGCAGAGGTCCTCGGTGGTGCTTTCGTCGCCGTCCACCTCGAAAGTGCGGCGCAGCATCCCGCCCGCCTTCGTCCCCTGAAACGCGACCGAGACCTCCTCGGAGCGGATCATTTCGGCCCAGGAACAGCGCAGCGTCAGTACCTGCCCCGTCCTGAACCGCACGAATCCGTGGCAGGCGTTTTCCACATCGGTGACGCCGCCGGGCTGCGCGACTCCCCACGGCCCCTTGAAATCCGGGTTCGAGATAAAATCGTCGAAGGTCTGCGCCAGCACGCAATCCGGCTCCGGCTCCCCGAGGAAGCAGAGCGCCAGATCGATCATGTGGAGCAGGTCGATCAGCGGCCCCCCGCCGGCCAGTTCCCGGTTGGTGAACCAGCCGCCGAAGCCGGGAATGCCGGTCCGCCGCATCCAGACCGCCTGCGCGGAGTTGACCCGCCCCGCTTTGCCCTGCTTCAGGAAGTCGACAATCGCGCGCACATCGGCGCGGGCCCGGTTGTTCAGGTTGAACATCAGAATCCTGCCGGAACGCCGGGCGGCATCGCGCATCGCCACCGCCTCCGCGGCGGTAACCGCGGGCGGCTTTTCGCAGAACACATGCACACCGGCGGCCAATGCCTCCAGAGTCATCGGGGCATGAAACCGGTTCGGCGCCAGAATCGCGACCGCATCAGCCTTCCCGGAAGCCAGCATCGAAGTCAGGTTTGGAAAATAAGCCGCGCCCAGCTCCCGAGCCAGAGCGCGGCCGCGTTCGCCGCAGCGGTCGGCGACGGCGGCAATCTCCGCTCCCGCCCGCCGGTAACCGGCGATATGATACTGCGCCATGCTGCCGGCGCCGACCAGACCGATTTTCAATGCCATGCCGGATTCCTCCTTCCCGAAAAACGCACAAGCCGTTTGATTTCCTGTTCCGGTATTATTATATTACATCGAAAAGAAACATTCTTCCGCAAAACAGGAAAGATACTATGCGTTTTCAATCAAAAACAGGAGAAATATCGGAAACGCAGTACGCGCCGATCCGCCTGCCGTCGGATTTTCCGGTTTCCGGCGTGGATGTGAACATACGCGGCGAAATTCCTCCTATTCCCCCCCATATTCACGACTGTTTTGAGCTGGGATACTGTTATTCCGGCGAAGGCCTTTTTCTGGTGGAGGATAAAATCCTGCCGTTTCGCGCGGGGGACGCCGCCATCATCAACCACCGCGAAGTGCATGTGATGGTGAGCAGTCCGGGAGGAAAAACCAACTGGTCCTTCCTGAATCTCGATCCGGCCGCGCTGCTCGCCGGCTATGTGACCGAACGGGAGGAGCGGCTGGAAACCGCCTCTTTCTGCGGCAACCGTTTCCCGAACGTGATCAGCGAAGCGGAATATCCCGAACTGGTGCAGCCTGTGCGGGAGATCATCGAAACAAGAGTGCGGGAACCGGCCGGCTTCAGCTCCGAGATCCGTTCCCTGGTCTGGCTGCTGCTGGTGCGGCTGCACCGGGCTTTCCACTTTGAAACCCAGTCGTCCCCCCCGCCAGGAGTTTCGCGACTGATGCCCGCGCTGCACCATATCGCCCGCCATATCGACCGCCCGGTGGAAATCCCGCGCCTCGCGGCGCTCTGCAGCACCAGCGAATCCAACTTCCGCAAGCTCTTTCACCGCTCCTTCGGCTGCGCCCCCAAGGTCTATCTCGGACGGATGCGGCTGAAAAGCGCGGCGGTGATGCTGGAAACCGGTTCACTGCCGGTTCTGGAGATCGCGCTGCACTGCGGCTACCAGTCGCTGTCGAACTTCAACCGCCAGTTCCACGCCTGTTACGGAGTCTCTCCCTCCGCTTTCCGCGCCGCCCGCAAAAGCTGAATTTCCCCGCCTTTCCCGGATCAGCTTAAAAAAATCGTAAAAAATTCCGCCGCACCTATTGACAATCGCATCCGACTTTGGTATAATTGGAGTAGGCCTTTTGCTGAAAACAGCAAATGCCATAAAACAGGCGGCAAGGTGCCGCTGCCGGGTGCGCACGCCAATGCCCCTACGGGGGGCGTGCGGCGGCTGGTACTGGCAAGCCGTGGTTGGTCGACAAAGCCTTTTACGCGGCGCACAACAAGCGCGGGC
>ERZ1034984.366-NODE-366-length-51279-cov-21.282700_pt1 | contig 51279 bp, 45 predicted proteins | sample MGYA00520589_ERZ1034984 | MGnify/ENA primary metagenome ERZ1034984 (study PRJEB33766, sample SAMN09781790) | gut metagenome | biome: gut microbiome | host: Homo sapiens | place: Madagascar | study: EMG produced TPA metagenomics assembly of the PRJNA485056 data...
GGTCCCATTCCGAACCCGGAAGTTAAGCCCCCCAGCGCCGATGGTACTGCGGAGTAAGTCCGTGGGAGAGCAGGACGTCGCTGACCAACGAGGGGCATTTGCTGTAACGAGGCCATTGCGCATCTTATCTGGTGCGCGATGGCCTCGTTTTTTGTTTTGATCCACACCACTTTCTTTTACCGCTCGCCGACAGAAATGGTCGTCTTTTAAGTTTTCAACATTCGTTTATCCCTTGTTACGCCTGGTAAAACGCCTTCTGACTGAAATCTGACAACCACCAAACAGTCACTCGCCGGCAAATTAACTCCTTTGGCTTTTCTCCCCTCATTTTGGTCGTAGCGTAAGCGTTCCGTACCCGTCGAGGGAGTTGCCCATGAAGGACGATCGCTTCCCTGGAGATTCGCCGCATCCAGGTTCGAATAAGAAGAGCTATATTTCGGCGTCTCGTTCAAAGTGCGATTCTGATATAAGCCTTGGCTCTCGGTTGGGAAGGCTTGTTAAGCGGCCCGTTATACAAGAAGCCATCGTGTCTGCCTTAGAGCATGATTCCTTGTGCGTTATCTGTTCTGAGTATGGGATGGGTGCTCATAGCGCAGCTAGTCTCGTCGCCGCTTCTTATGACGCGTCCCGCGTTTTGGTCTCGTGGGTAAGGCTAAATGTGACGTCTGAGGCGGTCATATGCCGCCGTATCAACAAGGCCGTTTCTAAGTTTGTCGAGAGTTCTCCTGGCTTGGGGCTCGGGCCGTCTGGCCTTCTTGTCATCGACGGGCTTGAGCTTCGAGATGACAACTACGTGACGCGCGCCTCGAAGTACATCACTGGCGCAATGCTGGCCGGAGTCCACGTTCTCGTGCTTATCTCGCCTGACTATCGGCATATCGTCGATGAGCTTCCTCCCTGTCGCGTGATCGGGGCTCGAGAGCTTCTTTTGTCCGGATCAGAGATTCGAAAGTGGTGTGGGAGGAAGAGGAGCCATTCGGTTGACTATATTCGATCTCAAACCCATGCCATTCCTCTTCTGGTAGATATCGTCAGGTCTGGTCCTATTCTCAACATCCGTGACTCTTCCTCTCGAGAGTGGGACGAGCGTGTCTCGACGTTGTATGCGGCGACGCTTCGGACTACCGTTATTAGCGAAGAGTGGCTATTTCGCTATGCGATGCTTGCGTTTGGCTCTGGACATATAAATGACCTTAGGGCTTGCGGCATCAGGGCCTCGAGCGACTTGCTCAATGAGCTGGCGGCGAACTGTCCTATTTTTGGAATCGGCTCTTCGACCGGTAGGTTTGATTGCGTCGCGCTCGGAGGACGAGCGCTGCTGGAGGCGCTGGACTTCGGCCGCTTCTCTCCCGTCTTTGCCGAACTTGGCTCCCAGGTTCTCCCCGAGATTGTTGCCATACTGATGAACCAGGGGAAATATCAGAGGGCGGGACTGTTGGCGCCGTTGTGCTGCGAGTCGGCCGCTATTCATTCTCAGGTGCTGGCGCATCCGCTGGATTTGATAGACGCGGGATATCTTGGGCTGGTTGTGGGCGTTGCTAAGCAATCCGAGCAAGACCAGGCAATGGCCGCCCGGAAGATCTTGGAACTGCTCGGGGTTGCTGGGATTCGCGGTCCTTCTCTCGAGATGTCGGATGGTTCCTCTACGCCTGCGTGCCAAACGAGAACAGCTGCACAAATTAAGTTGTTGACACTTTGCCAAGAGGCGCAGTGCGATGGGAGCCTATTGGATGCCTCGGCGTCTCTTGCCGAGCTTGAGCCGGAGGTCATGAAACTGGATGACGCTCTAACCTCAAAGCCCTACTACCACGTTAGGGCCCTGGTTCTTGCACTCAGAGGGGCTGAGCTCGAGGCGTTTCGGGAGCTCGTGCTTATTCAGGACCTGCGTGAGCAAAGGGAAGGCGGCCCGTCGCTTTTCTCGGCCGTGCTGTGCCGAGACTACGAGTTGCTCGGCAAAATCGTTGGCAATCTTGAGACCCAAAGGGATGCGGCTTCATTTAGAGCCGCTGAGAAGGTCCTGGGGTCAATGGGGCTTGTGGGAATCGAAGAGCAGTCTCGGGCCATGTGCGAACTGGCGGGACTCGTGGCGGGAGAAAGAAGGGAGATCGACAACCCCAATCGAGTGCTCACAAGGTGGAAGGGCGCCAAGAAATCTCGTGTCGTCATGTGGGCTAGTGCGCTGATGTCGTTGGGAGATTCTTTCCAGGGGCAGTTCCAGCGCGCTCACGTGAGGGCGCTGGAGGCGCAGAGGATAGCCGATGAGCTTGGCGAGGCGGATGCAACGCTGCTGTCGCGTATGGCAAGTTGCTGCGCCCTTCATGGGCTGGGCGAGTCGAGCGAATGGGCCGACGACGAGGTGCGGGGAGCCTCGGCTGACTTGACGGTCTTGGAAAGGCTCTACGGCCTCCTTTCTGCTGGGTCGGAATCCCAGTTGGATGATGCGATCTTGGAGATGAAGGGAATCCCGCCTCGGAGCGGTGTGATGGCCATTGCCTCATTGGTCGCGGGCGCGGATAGGGCGTTTGGGCCAAGGCTGGCGACGTGCCTCCCGCTTTCCTGGAGGGGTCATGCCAATCCAAGGCCGCTTGCCTCTGTCGGCTTGGTTCGTCATGAGCGAGCCCCAGCGAGGGCGGACCAGTGCGCTGCCAAGCTGAGGGTTAACGTGCTCGGGGGCGTATCGGCCTGGCGGGATGGGGTCCGTATACCGGAGCGGGACTGGACTCGCAGGCAAGCGAAGATGCTGCTTGCGCTGCTCGCCCTTGCTCCCGGGCATCTTGTCCAAAGGCACGAGGCGATAGGGCTCCTGTGGCCCGGCTCCGACCTTGCGAGGGGCAGGGAGAACCTTTATACGGTGTTGAGCTCCTTGCGCTCAACGCTTGGCCAAACGGCCGCAGGTAATAGGTTCGTGCTGGGGGAGCTTGGCCAGATATGGCTCGACGAGGAGCTGGTGAGCTGCGATGTAGACGAGTTCGAGGAGATTGCCCGGCGAATCATCTCCCGCAGGGCCGAGGACGACGAGGCCGTTGCCCTGTGCGTTGCGCTTGAGGGCATGTACGACGGTGGTTCTTTTGTCCCGGCCGATGACTCGGTGGGCCGGTTCAGGGACAGACACGAGGAGCTTGCGAGGCGCTACAGGGACGCGATGCTTGTGGGGGCAGAGGCGGCAACGAGACTTCGCGACGCTCGCCAGGCTGCTTGGTTTGCCCAGAGTGCAAAGAGGATAGGATAGGGGCAAGGTGCGCATATTGTGCGCATCCTGATATGGGCGATGCTTGAGATGCACCCCAATTGGGACTAACGGATAAAGTGGAAAGGCTTATGGACATAAGCGCGTGCCCACGGGCTCGCGAAGGCCAAGTACATGAGAGTAAGCAGGAAAAGCCATGGCAGGTCTCTTCTCAAAGATTCTTTCCATCGGTTCCGACAAGGAGCTGAAGGAATACAACTCCATTGCCGCGAAGGTCTCTTCGCTCGGGGACACGTTCGCGAAGATGGACGATGAAGAACTGGCGGGACAAACTGCGAGGTTCAAGGAGCGCCACGCCAGCGGCGAGTCGCTCGACGACCTCCTGCCCGAGGCGTTTGCCTGCGCTCGGGAGGCCTCGGACCGTGTCCTGGGAATGCGTCACTTTGACGTGCAGGTTGTGGGCGGCATCGCCCTGCACCGTGGCACCATCGCCGAGATGAAGACGGGCGAGGGCAAGACGCTCGTCTCCACGCTTGCCGGCTACCTCAACGGCATTGCCGGAGAGGGCGTCCACATCGTCACGGTGAACGATTACCTCGCAAGGCGAGACTCCGAGTGGATGGGCAAGCTCTATAATTTCCTCGGCCTCGAGGTTGGCCTGCTCCAGAACGGCATGCCCCTTGCCGACAAGCGCCCCGCGTACGCGGCCGACATTACGTATGGCACGAACTCCGAGTTTGGCTTTGACTATCTTCGCGACAACATGGTGATGCGCGCCGACATGCGCGTGCAGCGTGGCCACAAGTTTGCCATCGTCGACGAGGTCGACTCGATTCTCATCGACGAGGCTCGTACGCCGCTCATCATCTCGGGAGCCGGAACAAAGTCCGCCGATACGTACAAGGAGTTCGCGCGAGCCGTTCGTGGCCTCGAGCGCGGCGAGGAACCCGAGCGAGACCCGCTTGGCGGGCCTGTTCCCGAACCCGATGGCGACTACATCATGGACGAGGCCAAGCACACGATCGCGGCCACGGAGCGCGGCCTACGCAAGATCGAGCAGCGTCTTGGCACAGACATCTACAGCGACCTCTCGGGCCAGCTCGCAAACCACCTGCAGCAGGCGCTCAAGGCCCAGTACATGTTCCATCGCGACAAGGACTACGTCGTTATCGACGGGGAGGTCAAGATCGTCGATGAGTTCACGGGCCGAATCATGGAGGGCAGGCGTTGGTCCGAGGGACTCCACCAGGCAGTGGAGGCCAAGGAGGGCGTGCTCGTTCGCGAGGAGAACCAGACGCTCGCCACGATCACCCTGCAGAACTACTTCCGCCTCTATGACAAGCTCTCTGGCATGACGGGTACCGCCATGACCGAGGATGCGGAGTTCCGCGAGATCTACAAGCTCCCCGTCACCGAGATTCCGCCCAACAAGCCGGTTGTTCGCGTCGATCATGACGACAGGATCTATCGGACCATCGAGTACAAGTTCAACGCCGTTGCCGATGATGTCGAGCAGCGTCATGCCAAGGGCCAGCCGGTCCTCGTGGGCACCGTCTCCATCGAGAGCTCCGAGAAGCTCTCGAAGATGCTGACGTCTCGTGGAATCAAGCACGAGGTGCTGAACGCCAAGTTCCACGAGCGTGAGGCGCAGATCGTTGCCCAGGCGGGCCGCGAGGGCGCCGTGACGATCGCCACGAACATGGCCGGTCGTGGCACCGACATTCTGCTTGGTGGAAACCCCGACGAGCTTGCCGACGAGATGCTGGCAGAGGCCGACACTCCCGCTGACGTCGCAACGGCCGAGCAAGTCTCCGAGGCCCGCGCCCGCGCCCGCGAGATCTGCGCCAAGGAGCGCGAGCGCGTGCTCGCAGCCGGTGGCCTTGCCGTCATCGGAACCGAGCGTCACGAGAGCCGACGTATCGACAACCAGCTTCGTGGCCGTGCCGGTCGACAGGGAGACCCGGGCGAGACGCAGTTCTACCTCTCTCTCGAGGATGACCTCATGCGTCTGTTCGGTGCGGACCGCATGGACCGCATTGGCGCGCTCATGGCCAAGTACGACATGCCGCCTGACATGCCGCTCAAGGCAAAGATGGTGAGCAAGGCCATCGAGGGCGCGCAGCGCAAGGTCGAGGAGATCAACTACGCCATGCGCAAGAGCGTCCTTGACTACGACGACGTCATGAACCAGCAGCGCCAGGTGATCTACGAGGAGCGCAACAAGATCCTTGACGGCAAGGACCTGGTCGAGCACATCTCCGAGGTCACGAGTGCCACGGTCAAACGCGAGGTTCGCGAATTCTGCCCCGAGGGCTCTGCGAGCGAGGACTGGGACCTCGAGGGCCTGCGCTCCTGGCTGAACGAGCTCACGGGTGCCGACGACATGCCCGAGTTCTCCAAGGAGGCGGACACGTCGGACGTGGTCGAGGCCGTGGACGCCTATGTGTCCGACCTGTATGCCAAGCGCACCGAGGACCTGGGCGAGGACATCACGCATCGCCTTGCCGCGCAGGTCATGCTCCGCGTCATCGATACCCGCTGGATGGCCTACCTGCAGGAGATGGACTATCTCAAGACGGGCATCGGCCTTCGCGGCTTTGGCCAGCGCGACCCGCTCGTCGAGTACAAGCAGGAGGCGTACGCAGCGTTTGGCCAGCTGGTCGACACCATGTACGAGGACTTCCTGCGCACGATGCTGCATATCCGTCGCAACACCGCCCCCATCGCCGCGGCGACGCCGGCCCCCTCTGCGCTTGACGGCGCGAACTACTCTGGCCCCGCCGAGGTGGATGGTGCCGATGGTGCCCGTGCTTCGGTGTTCTCGCGTGCCCGTGGCAACGCCCAGCCCCAGCAGGGCGCTCGCGCCGAGCGTCGTGAGGCAAGCGCCCCGTCGCCCAAGGCTTCCGCGGCGAAGCCCCACACGTACCGCAAGGCGGACGACCCCGACCCCTACGTGGGCGTTGGACGCAACGATCCCTGCCCCTGCGGAAGCGGCAAGAAGTTCAAGAACTGCCATGGGAGAAACCGATAGTGGCTGACGTGGACCAGGAGCGCCTCGACGCGCTCGCGGAGAGGCTTGCCGAGGTCGAGGGGTATCTGCACGTTGACGAGAGCCGCGCCCTTGTTGCTGACCTTGAGCAGCGCAGCGCCGAGCCCGGCTTTTGGGACGACGCGAACGCTGCGAGGGAGACCATGGCGCGTCTCGCCAAGGCGAAGGACGACGTTGCGGGCATCGAGTCTGCCCATGCCAAACTTGATGACGCGCAGGCCGCTTTTGAGCTTGCGACCGAGATGGACGATGACGACCTCCTTGCCGAGGCCCAGGCAACGGCAGACTCGCTCGAGCACGACTTGGGCGAGTTGGAGCTTACGAGCTGGTTTACCGGCGAGTTTGACCAGGGTGACGCCATCGTGAGCATCACGCCTGGCCAGGGTGGGCTCGAGGCGCAGGACTGGTGCAGCATGCTTCTGCACATGTACCTGCGCTACTGCGAGCGTCGCGGCTGGAAGGTGACGGTGAACGACGCGCCGGCGGCCGAGGTCATTGGCATCGACCGTGCCACGTTCACGGTGAGCGGCAAGAACGCCTACGGCATGCTTCGTGCCGAGCAGGGCGTCCACCGTCTCGTTCGCATCTCGCCCACGGACGCCAAGAAGCGCCGCCAGACGACCTTCGCGGGCGTTGAGGTGCTGCCGGTTCTGCCCGATGACATCGAGGTCGAGGTTGACCCCGGAGACATCCGCGTCGACGTCTACCATGCAAGCGGCCCCGGCGGCCAGGGCGTCAACACGACCGACTCGGCCGTGCGCGTCACGCACATCCCCACGGGCATCGTCATCACCTGCCAAAACGAGCGAAGCCAGATCCAGAACAAGGCGACGTGCATGAGCATCCTGCGCTCGAAGCTCTACGAACTGGAGCTCCAGAAGCGTGCCGAGGCGCTCGACGAGCTGCGTGGTCCCAAGCACGACATCGGGTTTGGCAACCAAATCCGCAGCTACGTTCTCTACCCGTATCAGATGGTCAAGGACCTGCGCACGGGGTGCGAGACGGGCAACGTCGACTCCGTGCTCTCGGATGGAGACCTGGACCCGTTCGTTGCAGCCTATCACCGCTGGGTCGTGGGCGGCCGTGAGCCGGTTGCCGTCGAGGACGAGCAATAGCTAACAAAGAGGCCGGCAAGCATGGGCTTGTCGGCCTCTATTTGTGCGTCAGTTCCCGAGAAGGAGCCTTTTGAGCTCGCTGACGCTCGGGGCAATGGCCGTGGCGTTCGCCTCGCGGAGCTCGTCGTCCTTGTGGGTTCCGTAGCTCGCCCCAATCGAGGGTATGCCCACCTGTGCGGCCCCGGTGATGTCGTAGCACCTGTCGCCGATCATCACGCACTCTTCCGGCGTGGCGCCGAGGGCGTCCATGGCAAGCGCGATGAGCTCGGGCTTGCTTCCACTGGGTACGTCTCCCTTGCTGAAAACGGCGGAGAAGAGCTTCTCGATCCTAAGGTCGGAAATGCAGTAGTCCAGGCGCATCTTTGTCTTGGAGCTGGCGATTGCCATGCGCCTTCCGCTGGCCGAGAGCTGCTCCATGAGGTTTCGGAGGCCATCGTACATGCGATGTCCCTCTGGGTTCTTCCAGTCGTAGAGCTCCCAGTAGCGGTTTGTCATCTCGAGATCGGCGTCCTTGCCCACACCGTAGACGCTGTCAAAGGCCCCGGGGTAGGGAGGACCCACGAGCCGGCTCACGTCGCCCATCTGCTCGAGCGTGAAGCCGTGCTCCGCCAGGACCTGCGTTGCGGCCGCAACGATGTAGCCCTCGGTGTCGGCGATGGTTCCGTCGAAGTCCCAGATGATGCAGGGACGATTGCTCAAGCTAAGCTCGTCCATGAAGGCGCCCAATCACTCGGTTAGAGCAGTGCGTCAGAGCCCTTGTCGCCATCAAGCGTCGGCTCGGTGCGCACGACGCTTCCCACGCCGTGCGCCAAAAGAGAGGAGACCTGCTCTCCCGTGGCTCCGGTGTCGGTAAAGAGGATGTCAATCTCGTCGACCGTGCCAAACGAGAAGCTCGAGACGAGCCCAAGCTTCGAGGAGTCGGCGACGACGTAGTGCTCTCTGGAGCGCTCGAGCATGAGCGCGTTGATTGCGGGCTCGGGTGCCGTTGCGGAGGTGATTCCGCTGACAACGGAGAGGCCCGTGCAGCCAAGGAAGCACTTCGCCGCATTTACCTCGCGGATGTTGTCCATGGCAAGCTTGCCCACCATCGATGCCTTCGGGGGCCTTATCTCTCCGCCGGTGAGCAGGATCGACACGTTGGGGTGCTCGCCTATAAGGAGGACCTTGCAGTTGTTGGTCACGACGGTGACGTCGTTGGCCGTGATGAAGTCAATGATGTTGAGGGCGGTCGAGCTGCCATTGAGAAAGACGCAGTCGCCGTCCTTCACGTGCTTCGCCGCCTCGCGTGCAATCGCGCGGTTGGCGCGTATGCGCGAGGAGCCGCTGGGCCTTCCCAGGGGATTGAGGAGCGTGGCGCTGCCGTGCTGCCTGGAGAGAACGTGGCGCGACTCGAGCCAGTCGAGGTCGCGGCGAATGGTGAGGACCGACACGCCGAATCGCTCGGCCAGGTCGGAGACGCTTGCATGCCCCTCTCGCTCGAGGATGGCCATGATTGAATCGCGTCGTGCCGCTACGTATGCGTCGCTTCTTCTCATCGCTTCTCCCGTTATGAACGTGCCGGGCCTGCGGCCTTCTTCGCCTATGCTACTTTTGGCGCGCTACGGTGGATTTTACGATAAGACAATCGTAAAAGCGCAGATAAACGTGCATAAAATATAAAACTAGGTTAAGTAAACATAGTTACGTTCCGAATTGCATTCGTTATGAACTAAGCATCGTAAAGTAAATGACTTCAACGCATAAAAGCGCAGATAATGAACGTATCGTTCATAACCGCTTACGGGGAAAACCAACACGCTCGCAGCTAAATACCATGCACCGACCGAGCTGCTACCCCTTATTTATGCGTCTAAGGCTCCAGACAACGGAAATTGTGAAAAACTCGTCAACGTAACGTTCGTAAAACGCATGAACTGCGTCCTGGGTCTGGCCACCGCATCGCGCCCAGGTACTACTTGCGAAAGACGGGTGAAGTAAATGCTGAGCGATCTTTTGAGCGAGAACCTCATCCAGCTCGACGTTGACGCGGCCGACTGGAAGGATGCGATCTACAAGGCGACTGCCCCCATGGTCGAGTCCGGCGTTGTCACCGAGGGTTACGTCGAGGACATCATCAAGGGCAAGGAGGAGCTTGGTCCCTACTTCGTTCTCACCGAGCACGTTGCCCTCCCTCACGCCCGGCCTGAGTGCGGCGCGCTTCAGAGCGCCATCGGAATCGTGACCCTCAAGAATCCCGTTGAGTTTGGCTCCGAGGCCAACGACCCGGTCAAGTACCTGTTCCCGCTGGCCGCCAAGGACAGCGACGCGCACCTGAGCGCGCTTCAGTCCCTCGTCGAGCTTCTGGCCGACCCCGACTTCTTCAGTCAGCTTGATGCCGCCAACACGCCTGCGGATGTCATGAACCTCGTCCACGCGAAGGAAAGGAACTAGAAATGGCTAACTATCGTGCTCTCGTGTGCTGCCGCGCCGGTATGGGCAGCTCGATGATGCTCAAGATCAAGTGCGACCAGGTGATCAAGGAGAAGGGCCTGCCCATCGAGACCGAGCACGGCAACCTTGACTCCATCAACGGCTTCACGGGTGACCTCGTCATCACGATGAGCGACCTCACCGAGGAGCTCTCCGCCGATCCTCGCGTCCCCTCTGCCATCGGCATCACGAACATCGTGAACAAGGGTGAGATCGCCGAGAAGCTCGCCGCATGGGTTGAGGAGCACTCGGCCTAGTTCTCGGGCCCTCCCAAAAACATCTTCGTTTGGCTTAGACGGGCGACGGTCGCAGGTCGTCCGATGGGTAGTTCTGTCAACTTCAGCTGAGAGGAAATCAACATGCTTGATGTCATTCTCGCCCAGCTCAGGGACACGTCGGTGATCATGGGAATCATCGCCCTCGTGGGCCTGCTGCTGCAGAGGAAGTCCGCCGTGGACGTCTTCTCCGGCACCGTGAAGACCATGATCGGCTTCATGGTGTTCAACATCGGCTCCAACGCCATGAGCGCCCAGGTCACGGTCTTCTCTGACATGTTCAGCCGTGCCTTCCAGGTGTCCGGCGTCGTCACGCAGGTCGAGGTCGCCACGTCGCTGGCGCTGCAGACCTACGGCACCGAGGTCGCCCTCGTCATGGTGCTTGGCTTCATCATGAACCTCGTGTTCGCCAAGTTCACCAAGTTCAAGGCCGTCTTCCTGACGGGCCAGCACTTCCTGTACTTCTCCTGCGTCCTCGCGCTCGTCTTCATCGCTCTGGGCGCCCCGACCGCTGTGACCGTCATTGCCGGCGGCGTGATCCTGGGCTTCTGCGGCGCTGCCCTCCCCACGCTCTGCCAGCCCTTCGTTCGCAAGCTCGTCGGTGACGACTCCATCGCAATCGGCCACTTCAACTGCATCGGCTACGCGGTTGCCGGCTACGTGGGCAAGCTCTTCGCCAAGAAGGGTGCCGACGGCGAGGCCGAGGCTCCCCAGGAGACCGAGAAGCAGCTCCCCGAGTTCTTCAAGCTCTTCAAGGACTTCGTGTTCTCCGTGGCCCTGTTCATGATCGTCCTGTTCTACATCGTGACCGTCGCCTGCTTCGTGACGGGTCACTTCTCTGACGAGCTCGCCTCCGGCAAGCCGTTCACGAGCTACTTTGGCAACGACGCCTGGTTCATCTGGCCCTTCCTCGCCGGTCTCCAGTTCGCCGCTGGCATGTCCGTCCTGATCTACGGCGTCCGTCAGTTCATCGCCGCCATCACCGAGGCCTTCGTCGGCATCTCCGAGAAGCTCATCCCCGACGCTCGCCCGGCCGTTGACTGCCCCGCCATCTTCCCGTTCGCCCCGAACGCCGTCATCATCGGCTTCATCGGCTCGTTCCTCGGCGGCCTCGTCGCCATGGCCCTCATGGTTGCCTTCCACTCCGAGACGATCATGATTCCCGCCGCCGGCATCTGCTTCTTCTCCGGTGGCACCTGCGGCGTCTGCGGCTACGCCTACGGTGGCTGGAAGGGCGCCCTGCTCGGCTCCTTCCTGGTCGGCATCTTCCTGTGCGCCGGCCCGCTCGTCCTCTACCCGGCCTTCTCCTCGCTGGGCATCGCCGGAGCCTCCTTCCCGAACGTTGACTACAACATCGTCGGCTCCCTCATCTACGGCATCGGCAGCATCTTTGGCTAAGCGCTGATGTTCTTGGGGCGGCCTCGGGGCCTGGCGCAGCCACCTCGGGGCCGCCCTTGTGCGAGCAGTTAGGAACCATGTGATGGACGACAAGAACAAGCAGCCTGAGCCCGAAGTGGAGCTATTGGTCGAGGAGGACCGAAAGCGCCTCCTCCTCTCGGGAGTCGGGCTTCTGCTGCTCATCTTTGCGCTGCTCTTCTGCGCGGTGTTTGCGTATGCGGCCGCGGAGTTCACGGGCCAGATCGCGCTTCTGCTCATCGTGCTCGTTGCCGTGGCGGTCGTGTGGTTCGTCTCGAAGCGCATGGGGCGCCTCCTTGGCAAGTTCTTTGGCAAGGTCGGCGTCTGCGAGTTCCGCCCCAAGGAGCTCGTGATCTTCGAGAAGGCCGACAAGGCCAAGGCCCTCGAGGTCCCCTATGTGGACATCAAGGGCTACGAGCTCATCCGACAGGGCTCGTCGCTTCGCCTCCTGCTCTGGGGCAGCTGGGTCAAGCACCCTTCTGGCTATGAGTACGTCGCGATAAACAGGCCGTTCATGGCCGACTCCCTCGATGAGCTCGAGGCGCAGATCAAGGGCCGGATGGTCGCCCATCACGTAAAGAGGCACAAGAAATAGCGCGCGCAGCTCGACTGCCGCGCGGCACGGAGTAATGAGAGCGGCTGGGCCCACTCGGCAAGGTCGCCAAACAAGGAGGAACACCTCATGGCAACGTTCAAGGGCGTCATCGTCCCCATGGTCACGCCTTTCAATCGTGACGCCAACCAGTCCATCAACTACGACGCCGGCGAGCAGCTCGTCGAGAAGCTCATCGCGGGTGGCGTGAGCGGCATCTTCACGTTTGGCTCGAACGGAGAGTTCCACGTCTGCTCCGCCGACGAGCGCATCGACTTCTCCAAGTTCGTGATCGAGAAGGTCGCCGGGCGCGTGCCCGTCTACGTGGGCACGGGCGCCTGCTCCACCCGCGACGCCGTCGAGATGTCGAAGCGCGCCGAGGCCATCGGCGCCGACGCCCTCTCCGTCATCAACCCGTACTTCATGGGCATCAACGAGGATCAGATGAAGGGTTACTTCTCCACGGTGGCCCAGAGCGTGAAGATCCCCGTCATGCTCTACAACATCCCGAAGTCCACGGGCATGAACATCCCGGCGTCGGTCGTTGCGGAGGTGTCGCAGATCGACAACGTCCGCGGCGTCAAGGACAGCTCGGGCAACATGGACAACCTCAAGGGCTACATCGAGGCCTCCGCTGGCAAGAACGTCGACGTCATCGTGGGCTCCGACGGCAAGATCAGCGCCGCGCACGCCCTCGGCGCCTCGGGTGCCATCGCCGGCACGGGCAACCTCATCACCGAGGTCGTCGTTGACCTGTGGAAGGCCCTCGATGCGGGCGACGCCGCCGAGGCCGAGCGCCTCCAGGCCGAGATCGAGCCGATCCGCGACATCCTGCACATGGGCTCGACGCCCCAGACGCTCAAGCGCTCGCTGGAGCTCGCGGGCATCCCCGTTGGCCCGGCCCGCTTCCCGGTCACCGAGGTGGCCGACGGCGTCGACGAGAAGATCGTCGCCATGCTCGACCACTACGGCATCGCTCACGAGTAGGTCTGCGCCAAGGGCTAACGAGAGCCGTGCGGCATCGCGGAGACGACCCACGCGGCAGGAAAGGATTCCAACAATGGTTCTTCAGAAGGCATCCGTCACCAAGGCGCTCTACGAGACCGGCGCCTTCGCCGTCGTTCGCGTTCCCACCGTGGAGCGCGGCTGCGAGATCGCCGAGGGCCTCATCAAGGGTGGCGTCCACGCGATGGAGATCAGCTACACCCTTCCCAACGCGGGCGAGGTCATCGCCGGCATCAAGGAGAGGTTCGGCGACGAGATGATCGTGGGCGCCGGAACCGTCATGGAGGCCACGACCGCCCGCCTCGCCATCATGAGCGGCGCCCAGTTCATCGTGGCCAACATGATGAGCGATGAGGTCGCGAGCATCTGCAACCTCTACCAGGTTCCGTACGCCCCCGGCTGCACCACGATGACCGAGGCCAACCACGCGCTCTCCATCGGCGCGGCCTTCATCAAGTGCTTCCCGATCTCCAACACCTACGGCTCCCAGCTCGTGGGCCTCTTCAAGACCCCGACGCCGTGGATGCCGCTCATGATCTCTGGTGGCATCAACCTCGATAACCTGGCCACCTGGGTCAAGTCTGGCGCCGAGTGCTATGGCATGGGCAGCCTGCTCACGAAGGGCTCCGCCGACGAGATCGCCAAAAACGCTGCTGCCGTGCGCAAGATCATCGACGAGACGCGCGCGGCTGCCAAGTAGGCTCGTTGCCCAACGTCGCTTCTGGCGCTGCTGCGGGCGCAGGGGACGGCGCGGCCGAGACCGGAGACCTTCGAGGTCGGGCGGTGTCCATGCAATTTGGGCTCTTATGTATCTGAGGGCGCTCGCGCAGGCGGGCGCCCTTCCTATGCGTCCCATGATGATTTGCACGCATTGTGAAGAGCCGCGAGCTGCGGGGAAAAATCGCTGAGTTAAGCCTTTCACCTGCAGGTTTGTCGCAATTTTTCATAAAAATCTGCTCATGTCCCCATGTGCATGGGATACACTCTCAGCGAACGTTTCTCTGGAAGGCAACGTTTCGTCTGTCGGTAAACCATCAGACCAAAGGAGTCTCATGGAAGAGAAGGAGCAGAAGGAGCTCGAGCTGCTCGCGGCCAAGGTTCGTCGCGACGTCGTCGAGATGCTGCTGCACCGTGGCTATGGCCACCTGGGCGGCTCGCTCTCCATCGTCGAGGTCATGGCCGTTCTGTACGGCAAGCAGCTCAAGCACGATCCCAAGAACCCCAAGTGGGAGGACCGCGACCGTCTCGTGCTGTCCAAGGGCCACGCCGGCCCCGCCTGGTACTCCGTCCTCGCCGAGCGCGGCTTCTTCGACCGCGACATGCTCTTCACGCTGAATGACGGCGGCACCAACCTGCCCAGCCACCCCGACCGCACCAAGACCCCGGGCGTCGACATGACGACGGGCTCCCTCGGTCAGGGCTGCTCGACCGCTGCCGGCATCGCCACCGCCCTCGCCAAGAAGGGCTCCGACGCCTACACCTACCTCATCGTGGGCGACGGCGAGCTCAACGAGGGCCAGTGCTGGGAAGCCTTCCAGTACATCGCCAACTACAAGATGGACAACCTGATCGTCTTCCTCGACGACAACAAGCGTCAGCTTGACGGTTGGACCAAGGACATCATGAACCCGTTCGACTACGTCGCCAAGATGCAGTCCTTCGGCTTCTACACCCAGAAGGTCAACGGCCAGGACGTCGTCGCCGTCGACGCCGCCATCACCGAGGCCAAGCAGCACAAGGGCGAGGCCCTCTGCATCATCCTCGACACCGTCAAGGGTGCCGGCGTCAAGGCCTTCGAGGAGATGGAGAGCAACCACGCTCCCAAGTTCAACACCCCTGAGCTCAAGAAGACCGCTCAGGATGCCGTCGATGCTCTTAACGAGCAGGTCAAGAAGCTTGAGGAGGAGGTCGCCTAATGTTCAAGCTCGCTGAAGATCGCAGCGCTACCGGCGCTGACCTGCGCAACGTGGTCATGGAGACCCTCCAGGGCCTCATTGCCGAGAACGACAAGATCGTCATGCTCGAGGCTGACCTTGGCGGCGCTTCCAACTCCCTGAAGATCAAGGCCTCCAACCCTGACAACTTCATCGAGTGCGGCATCTCCGAGGCCAACATGATGGGCGTTGCCGCTGGCATGTCCTCCGAGGGCTACATCCCGTTCGTCCACACGTTCGCGCCGTTCATCGCCCGTCGTGCGTTCGACCAGGTGTTCCTCTCCGGCGCCTATGCGCACAACACCATCAACATGTACGGCTCCGACCCCGGCTTCTCCGTCGCTGCCAACGGTGGCACCCACACCTCCTTCGAGGACGTCGCCATCATGCGCACGATTCCGCACGCCCGCGTCTTTGACGTCGCCGACGCCGTGCAGATGGCCTGGGTCGTTAAGACCTGCGCTGGCCTTCCCGGCATCAACTACTTCCGCGGCGACCGCAAGGCCATCCGCAACGTCTACGCCGAGGGCTCCGAGTTCGAGCTCGGCAAGGGCAACGTCGTCCGCGAGGGCTCCGACGTGCTGATCATCTCCGCCGGCCGCCTCGTCTCCGACGCTCTCGACGCCGCCGAGAACCTCGAGAAGCAGGGAATCTCCGCCGAGGTCATCGACATGTTCTGCATCAAGCCGCTCGACGAGGAGCTCGTCCTCTCCGAGGCCAAGGGCAAGAAGGCCATCGTGACCTTCGAGAACCACGGTGTCATCGGTGGCCTGGGCGACGCCGTCGCGTCCGTCCTCGCCGAGAACGCCGTTGCCGTGCCCTTCAAGCGCCACGGCATCGTTGAGCAGTTCGGCCAGGTGGGCACCGCCGACTGGCTGCAGAAGGAGTTCAAGCTCACCGCCGCCGACCTCGAGGAGACCGTCAAGGGCCTTCTCGCCTAGTCAAGGCGTACAAGCTGCACCAATAGGGGGTCACGTCGAAGGACGTGGCCCCCTTCTTTTTTGAGTGCGATGTGGCGCCGCTAGGGCAGGCGCCTGAGCTGCTACTTCGTGGACTCGAGCCACCTCGTGTGACACGAGAGAATCTCCTGCCTTGGGCGGACGTTCTCGTTCTCGAGAAGCTCGATGAGCATCTGGCAGGCCATCCGGCCCTCCTGGCGGACGGGCTCGATGATGGTCGAGATGGAGGGCGTGGTGAGGTCCGTCCACTCCGCGCAGTTGAGCCCTAGGACGCCGATGCGGTCAGGGATGAGGTGCCTCGACGGCTCGAGCGCCTGGAACACGCGGCTGAGCGCCCACTGGTTCTGCACGAAGATGAGCGTGCGGTGGGCGGGTGAGATGCAGTACTTGAAGCGCTCCCGAAGCTCAGCGACGCTCGGGGCGTCGTGGTCGATGTCGATCTGCTCAAACTCGAGGGCGTTCGCGGACAGGGCGTCTGCCATGGCGCTTGCGCGCTCGAACCTGGTCCTGAACTGGCCGTTCGTTGGAGAGGGCGGCGCCGCGACCGCGATGAACCTCTCGTAGCCCATCTCGACGCAGCGCTGGATGGCGGAGTAGATGCCGTCGTAGAGGTTTGCCTTGATCCAGCTCGTGCTGAGGTCGAACGTGTCGCAGTCAAAGAAGACGACCGGGCGTCCGGCGCGCTTGATGCGCTCGTGAACGGCCTTGAAGTTCGACGTAGGCTGGATGATGAAGCCGTCGACTCCCAGGGAGAGGAGCTTCTCGACGCAGGCCTGCTCCGTGTCGCGGTCGAAGTTGGTGCCGCACACGACGGTCTGGTAGCCCGCCTCGCGAGCGACGCTCTCGACGCCGCTCTGGATCTGGCCGGCCCACAGGTTCGTGTTGTCGAGGATGACCTGGCCGATAACGTGCGTGGGCTTGCCGGAGAGGGCCTGAGCCTGCGCGTTGGGCACGTAGCCGGTCTCGCGGATGGCGGAGGCGATGCGCTCCTGCGTTGGCTTGCCGAGCTTCTCGAGCTTTCCATTGAGGAAGTAGGAGACGGATGCGGTCGAGGTGCCTGCGAGCTTTGCGACGTCCACGATGGTCACCCTGCTTGCCATGCTGGCCCCTCTCATGCACAAAACCTCGTTCGCGGAAAAGTCCAAGTTGTTCTTGACTTTGCCGCAGCGTGTCAAATCAAGAGTATAGGCGAATGGTTAATCGCATAACAACAGAATTCTATATATGTGTTTACCTCGCCACTTACCGATTTAACTAGCAAATGATTAGCATTACGTGTACATTTATCTTGCAACGAGTGACCCCCGCGAACGCGTCTTGCACGGGCCCGCGAGCCGCCTCGGTGCGTCAACGTTCGGGCATGCGCCGCATGCTTGGCCACAACTGGGAGGGACAAGCGAATGAAGTTCTTTATCGACACCGCCAACCTTGATGAGATCCGCGAGGCCGAGGCCTGGGGTATCCTCGCAGGCGTTACCACCAACCCGTCCCTGTATGCCAAGACGGGCGGCAAGCTTGCCGACTTCGAGAACCACATGGCCAAGATCTGCGAGATCTGCAAGGACATTCCCGTCTCCGCCGAGTCCACCGCCGAGACGACCGAGGACATGGTTGCCGAGGGCCGTCGTCTGGCCGCCATCGCCCCGAACATCGTCGTGAAGCTCCCGATCTGCGAGGCCTCGCTTCCCGCGTGCCACACGCTTGCCACCGAGGGCATCCGCGTCAACATGACGCTCATCTTCTCGGCCCCGCAGGCCCTGCTCGCCGCCAGCGCCGGCGCCCGCTACATCTCGCCGTTCGTTGGCCGCTTCGAGGACTGCGGCGAGGACGGCATCGAGCAGCTCGAGACCGTCGTCACCTGCGTCAAGAACTATGAGTATGGCTACTGGGAGCAGGAGGGCGGCCCGGAGATCATCACCGCCTCCGTGCGCACTCCGCACCACGTGACGCAGGCCGCCCTCATGGGCGCCGACATCGCCACGGTGCCGTTCGCCGCGCTTAAGAAGTGCGTCCACCACCCGCTCACCGACAAGGGCCTCGCGTCCTTCGCCGCCGACTGGGAGAAGGTCGTGAACGCCTAGGTCATCACTAGGGTTTTGATTGGGGCGCCGGTCCGCATGGGCTGGCGCCCCTTGCTGTTTTTGGGCGTCAGGGGCCGGTTTCTCCGTCCTGGCCACGCTTAGGCCATATGTGGCCTGTGTGGGGTCTGTCTCGCATTTGCTATGATTGAGCGCGTGTCAACCTTCCTATCGCGCGAAAAAAGGAGCAATAAGTGGCCAACCACTTCCGCAGCAGCGAGGGACAGGACGGCATGGCTCCGGTGCAGCAGCCCGAGACCCCCATGCCGAACGAACAGCAGACCGCGCCCGCCGATCCCGTCGGCACGACGCAGGCTGCCCCTCTGTACGAGGCCCCGGCCCAGCCGGCGCCCCAGCCCGCCCAGGCCCAGCCTGTCGCGGCATCGAGGATTCCCTCCCTTGACATTCCCGTCATGAACCAGGCACCCCAGGCGCAGCAGGGCAACCCCGTGAGCGCACCCGCGCCAGCCGACAACTTCGACCCGACGAACGAGGCTGGCTTCACCACGGCGTTTGCGCCCATCACCGACGAGGCCGACACGAGGTCCGTCAACGCCGGCGGCACGCCCGTCATCTCGTTCCAGGACGTCTCGATGGTCTATCCTGCCCAGCCGAACAAGCCGGCCCTGCAGGGCGTGAACGTTGACGTCTACGCAGGCGAGTTCGTCTTCCTCGTGGGCCACTCCGGCTCGGGCAAGTCGACGTTCCTCAAGCTCATCACCCGCGAGCTCAAGCCGTCGCACGGCCGCGTCATGGTTGCCGGCCAGGACCTCACGAGCATGCGCAACTGGAAGGTGCCCTACCTTCGCCGCCAGATCGGCTGCGTGTTCCAGGACTTCAAGCTCCTGCCCGACAAGACGATCTTCGACAACGTCGCCTTTGCCCTCGAGTGCATCGGCAAGCCGCGCTCGGTCGTGCGCGCCCAGGTCCCCGAGGTGCTTCGCCTCGTTGGCCTTGGCGAGAAGATGGACGTCTACCCCGACCAGCTCTCCGGTGGCGAGCAGCAGCGCGTCTCCGTTGCCCGCGCCATGGTCAACCGTCCCCCGCTGCTCGTCTGCGACGAGCCCACGGGCAACCTCGACCCGGCGATCTCGCTCGGCATCATGAAGCTGCTCGAGCGAATCAACCGCACGGGCACGACCGTCCTCATGGCCACGCACGACCGCGAGATGGTCGACTCCATGCGCAAGCGCGTCATCGCGCTCGAGGCCGGTCACGTTGTCCGAGACGAGGAGAGGGGAGGCTACGGCTACTATGGCACCTTCTAACTTTGGCTATTCGCTCCGCGAGGCGGGGCATCACTTCGTGCGCAACGGCTCGTCCACGTTCGGCGCCGTCGTCACGATCTTCCTCTCGCTGTTCATCATCGGCCTGTTCGCGATGGGCTCCGTGCTGCTCGACGGCATGGTGGGCACCGTGGAGGACCAGGTCACGATCCAGGCGTTCCTGTCCGACGACGCGTCCCAGGACGCCGTCGACGCCCTCCAGTCCAAGATCTCCGGCTGGAGCGAGGTCGAGTCCGTCACGTACAAGAGCAAGGACGAGGCCCTGGCCGAGTACCGCGAGACCATGACGCAGCGCAACGCCTCCGACGCCGTCGCCGCGCTCGATGACCGCAACCCGATTCCGGCCTCCATCGTCATCAAGCTTCACGACCCGCAGGACGTCGAGAACGTCGCCAAGCGCCTTGGCGCCGACTCCGACTTCGCCGCCGTCGCGGATGTCACGACGGCCGATGACGGCACCACGTCCGACCCCGCCGACCAGGTCCAGTACGGACAGGGCACCGTCGAGCGCCTCTTCACGGTCACGAACTGGATTCGCGTCATCATGCTCGTGCTCGTGGCGCTCCTCACGTTTGTCGCGTTCGTGTTCATCAACAACACGATTCGCCTGTCCATCTCCGCGCGTCGCCGCGAGATCGCGATCCAGCGCCTCGTGGGTGCGTCCAACAGCTTCATCCGCGGGCCCTTCATCATGGAGGGCGTGCTCCAGGCGCTCTTTGGCTCGGTGCTTTCCATTGGCGCGCTCGAGGCCATCCGCCGCTTTGGCCTGCCCATGCTCGCCGAGCGCATCACGTTCCTGAACTTCACCATCTCGGCCCGCGCCACGCTGTCCACCTATGGGCTGCTCGTCGCCATGGGCCTCATCATCGGCCTGTTCGGTTCCGTCATCGCCATGAGGCGCTACCTCAAGGTCTAGGAGCATATGGCACGTAGGCGTCACAAGACATCCAGCTACCGTCATGCCGGTCCCACGAGGGGCCGGCATGCGGCGTATATCGGCACGCTTCACGTGGCGCGCCCGGGGTCTGCCACCGTCGAGACGCCGGAGGGAACGTTTCTCGTGGCGCGCGGGGGCCTTCGCGAGGGCATGGATGGTGACGAGGCCACCGTCGTGCTCGTGAAGCGCGGCCCTGGCGAGCCCCAGGCCGTGGTGCAGGGCGTGCTGAGGCGTGCGTGCGAGAGGTTCGTGGGAACGTTCGAGGTCGCGGGCCCGTTGGGCGCCGTCGTGGCGCTTGACGAGAGGATCAGGCGCGACTTCTTCGTGCTTCCGGACGATGAGAGCCCACAGCGCCTGGGCGTCGCCGAGGGAGACGTCGTCGAGGCGCGCATCCTCACGTATCCCTCGCGCCACGAGGCGGGCGTCGTTACGGTGGAGCGCAGGATCGGGCGCCCCGAGGGTCTCGACCTGCCCATCGAGAAGATCATCGCAAGCAATGGGCTGGCGGTTCGCTTTGGCGAGCCGGCGCTTGCCCAGGCGGCCGGCATCTCCGTCGACGCGGAAGGGGCGCTTGCCGCCCAGCCGCGCAGGCGAGACCTTCGCGACCTGCTCTGCGTGACGGTGGACCCCGCCACGGCGCGAGACTTCGACGACGCCGTCTCGTGCGAGGGGCTGCCCGAGGGTGGCTGGCGCCTGGGAGTCCACATCGCCGACGTCTCCCACTACGTGCTGCCCGGAACACCCATCGACCTCGAGGCCCGCTCGCGAACGTGCTCGGCCTATCTCGTGGACCGCGTCATCCCCATGCTTCCCGAGCAGCTCTGCAACGACGCGTGCTCGCTCGTCCCGGGCCAGGATCGCCTTGCCATGAGCGTGTTCTGCACGGTGACGCGCGAGGGCGAGGTCACGGGCTCCGAGGCGTGCTGCTCCGTCATCCGCTCCAAGGCCCGCCTCAGCTATGACGAGGTGGACGCGCTGCTTGCGGGGGCCACTCCCGATTCGCTCCCGTGCGTGGAGGGGACGGACCCGGCCCGTGTTGCCCGCGCCCTCGCCGGCCTGGACGCGCTCGCGTGCGCACGCCGGGACGCAAGACGTCGCCGCGGCTCGGTTGACTTCGATACGGTCGAGGCAAAGGTCGAGCTAGACGAGGACGGAAGCCCCGTGGGCGTCTCCGTGAGGCGCCGAACGCGGGCAACATCGCTTGTCGAGGAAGCCATGCTCGTGGCCAACGAGGCCGTGGCGGGCATGCTCGCCGGGCGCGAGGACGCGCTTCCGGCGGCGTTCCGAGTCCACGAGCGCCCCGCCCCCGACTCGATGGGGCAGGCCATTCTCGCGCTGCGCGAGCTCGACGTGCTGGCGCCGGGGGAGGCGGACCGCCTTCGAGCGGCAGACCCCTTTGCCATCCAGGACGTGCTTGGGCGAGCGCATGGGACGGCGGCGGAGTTTCCCGCGAACTCCCTGCTGCTCAGGGCCCAGAAGCGAGCCATCTACCTGCCGAGAAACGACGGCCACTACGCACTGGGCGCCCAGGCGTACTGCCACTTCACCTCGCCCATCCGCCGCTATCCGGACGTCACCGTGCACCGAGCGCTCAAGGTGCTCATCGGCATGGCCGCAGACGCTGGCATGGACGCCAAGACGCGCGCGCGCGAGCTTGCCGCCCTGCCGCAGCTGTGCCGCACCTGCTCCGATCGCGAGCGCGCCGCAGACGCGGCCAGCCGCGAGAGCCAGCAGGTGAAGATGGCCGAGCTCTATGCCAGGCATGTGGGCGAGAGCTTCTCCGGCATCGTGGTGGGCGTGGAGCGCTACGGCCTGTTCGTCCGCCTCGACGAGACGTGTGCCGAGGGGCTTCTCCCCACGAGGGCGCTGGGGGACGAGTGGTTTGCCCACGATGAGGGTACGATGTGTCTCACGGGCGAGTCCACGGGCAGGGTCTGGCGGCTTGGCCAGCGCGTTGCCGTGACCGTCTCCGGATGCAAGCCCGAGAAGGGCCAGATCGATTTCACGCTTGCGCGTGGCGCGCGCCCAGGCCGTGCCACCCGAAAGGACGAGAGATGAACGAGCGCACGAACATGACCGACGAGCTTGACGCCGCCGAGGGCCTCATCGCCGGCGGCCAGGCCAACCTTGCCGTGGAGCTTCTCGAGCGCCTTGCGGCGGATGCCGAGGAGTACGTCGACCGCAACTGTCCCACAACCGACGAGGTCCAGTGGTTCAGCTTCCCCACCATCTTCGAGCGCCTGTGCTATCGGCGCGTGGAGAAGGATCCCCGCGAGCTCAAGGACGTGGGCGAGCCCCTCGACCGCCTCTACGCCGACCTGGCGTTTGCGCTCGTGAACGAGGGAGACTACGCGGCCGCCACCGAGGCGCTGCGCCAGGCGGTCCGTTGGAACCCGATGGGCTGCGGCTATCGCCTCGACCTTGCCGAGCTGTACCGCACGAACGGGGACGTTGACGAGTACCTTGCCCTCACGTTCTCCGTGTTCGAGCGCGCGAGTGACGTGCGCCACCTCGTGCGCGCCTTCTGCAACTTCGCGCGCCACTTCATGGACATGGGCGCCGACTCCGCCGCTGCCGCCGCGCTGCGCTGCGCGCGCCGTCTCGACTGGCCCGACGCCGTTCTCGAGGACCTGCTCGAGCGCGTGAAGGGCACCGCGTGCGACCCCGACTCGCTCACAGACGAGCAGGCGAGCTCCGTCATGGCCGAGAACGGCCTGCCCGACGGCGCGAACGCCGAGGTGGCCCTCTGCATGCTCATGTGCGCAACCGACTCCGCCGCCAGCGGCGACCGCAACCTCGCCACGACGCTTACCGTTCGCGCGCGCGACCTGGTGGGGGCGCCGGCCGTGAAGGCGCTGCTCGAGCTCATCCGCAGCGCGGATGCCGAGAACGGGGGCGCAGACCATGCCGATGCCTAAGAAGCGCGAGCGTAAGAGCATCGCCCGCAACCGCTCGGCGCGTCACGAGTACGCGATTGAGGAGACGTTCGAGGCGGGCCTCGTGCTCAAGGGCACCGAGGTGAGGAGCCTGCGCGAGAGGGCGTGCCAGATCACGGACTCGTTCTGCCTCATCCGCAACGGGGAGTGCTGGCTGCACGGCGTCCACATCCCGCCGTTCTCGCACGGAACCATCTTCAACGTGGACTCCGACCGCAAGCGCAAGCTGCTGCTTCACCGCAAGCAGATCGACTACCTGGACGGCAAGCTGCGCACGAAGGGCATGGCGCTCGTCCCGCTTGAGCTCATCTTCGACGACCACAACCGCGTGAAGGTCATCATCGGCCTTGGCAGGGGCAAGAAGCTCTACGACAAGCGCGCCGACATGGCCAAGCGCGACACCGACCGAGAGATCGCCCGCGCCCTCAAGGAGCGCAACCGCTAGGCGCTGCGGTGGCGATTGTTCGTCTCGCGCAATTCGCGGATGGGTATAGTAGGGCGCGTCAGCGCATGAGCCCGCGCGTGCGGGCGGCACGAAGGGAGGCCGTCATGGCCGAGGAGTCCACGTTCGACCGCGTCGTCAAGATCCTGCAGGAGCAGGACGGCCTTGAGGACGTCGAGTTCACCAACGATACGTCGCTTACCGACCTTGGCCTGGACAGCCTTGCCATCGTCGAGGCCACGATGGCCTGCGAGGACGAGTTTGGCATCGAGTTCGACGTCGACGACGCCCCCGAGACGGTCGGCGACCTGGTCGACATGATCGACTCGCTGCTCTAGGTTCGGGTAGAATCATTCTCGCGGCGTTGCCGCATGTTCATTGACAGCTCGCATGGTGGCCTTGTCCCCATCCACACCCGTGGGGGCGACTGGTTTCGACAGGGTGGTCCTGAGGTGGGCAGCAAGCCGTGGTCTCCTCGCCACGTTAAACAGGGGTACCGTCAAATTGAATTGACGACAACTCTTACCAGGGCTCTTACGCCCTCGCTGCTTAATTAATTAGCGGCCGTCAAAGCGGGGATTTCTCCTGTTCCCGCGGCGACGTCATTTTAGGGAGATGCGCGCGTGGACGTCGCTGGTATGCCGCGCGCTAAGCCTGAACCAGCTGGGGCGCCGAGCGCGGGTCACGGAGTGTGACGCGCCCGAGACTCAATCGGTGACTGAGCTTGGAGACACCTGCCAGGGGACTGTTCTGGACCGGAGTTCGATCCTCCGCGCCTCCACCATGTAGCTACCGGCCGGTAGGCGCATAACGCGCCTACCGGCTTTTTCATGCGTAACGTGAGCGGAGGGTCGAACTCTGTGCAGGGCGCGAGCGTAAAGAAAACGCGTGAGCGGAGGGCCGAACTCCTCGGACTGACGCCACGTTATGTAAGGTAATCGGGTATAAGCAAGGCATTGGCCGCGATTGGCGAGCATGACGCGAGGGGAGCAACCATGGCGCTGGGAATCTTTGGCAGGGGCAAGGCCGAGTTGGCCGAGGAGAACGCGATGGGCGCGCCTCGCACGGGCGTCGACCTCGTCCTCGAGGGCGGCGGTATGCGCGGGCTGTTCACCGCCGGCGTGCTTGACGTGCTGCAGGAGCAGGGCGTCTACGGCTTTGACACGGTGTGGGGCGTCTCCGCCGGAGCCATCAACGCCGCGAGCTACCTGTCTCGCCAACAGGGCCGCTACATGCGCGAGAGCCTGGCCTTCAGGGACGACCCGCGTTTCATGGGCCTCAAGTCGTTCGCCAAGACCGGAGACATCGCCGGGGCGGACTTTCTCTACCACCAAATCCAAGACGTGATCGACCCCTTCGACTACGAGACGTTTGCCCAGCGCAGGAGCCGCTTCGTTGCCGTGGCCTCGAGCCTGGCGTTCGGAACGCCCGCCTATCTCGAGGTGAGGAGCCTGCCGGAGGAGGTCGACAAGGTGCGTGCCTCCGCGTCGCTTCCCGTGGTCTCCCGCATCGTCGAGCTGGAGGAGGGCCGCTTCCTCGACGGCGGTACCACCGACTCCGTGCCCGTCGAGCGAGCCCTCGACGAGGGGGCCGACACGGCCGTCGTGGTCCTCACCCAGGACCGCGGCTTCGAGAAGAAGCCCGCGCCCGAGCTCCAGGCCCTGGCAGATCGCCGCTACGCCAGCTATCCCTACTACCTCGAGGCGATGAGGAGCCGCCCGCAGCGCTACAATGCGCAGCGCGAGCGCATCTGGGAGCTCGAGCGCGAGGGAAAGATCGTCGTCGTGGCCCCGTCGAGTCCCGTCACCGTTGGGAGCACGTCTGGCTCCGATGGCGAGGGCCTGCTTCGCCTGTACCTCGACGGAAGGCGGCAGGCAGCCGGCGCCCTCGACGCGATTCGCTCGCTTGGAGCCTAGGGGTCCCTCCGCGGTCCCACATGTGGGAACTATTTGCGAATCCAGGCAAAAACCCGTGCGTTTTCCTTGAACTTCTCTGCCCGTGCGCTACACTTGGAAAGCTTCTTTTGCAGAGCCCCGTAACCTCGTAAAAGAACAAAGCAACACGTAAGCACACGGAGGAGTCAAATGAAGTCGACTCAGTACGCCAAGCCCGGCGAGGTCACCCGTAATTGGGTCCTCATCGATGCTGAGGGCGCCACGCTCGGCCGTCTGGCCACGAAGGCAGCCATGATCCTTCGCGGCAAGAACAAGCCGCAGTACACCCCCCACACCGACACGGGTGACTTCGTCGTCATCATCAACGCCGATAAGGTCCAGCTTACCGGTGTCAAGGCCGACAGCAAGCGCTACTGGCGCTACAGCGGTTGGCTGGGCGGCATGAAGTTCGAGAGCTTCAAGGAGGCCATGGAGAAGCACCCCGAGCGCGTCGTCGAGCACGCCGTCAAGGGCATGCTTCCCAAGACCACGCTTGGCCGTCAGCAGTTCACCAAGCTCAAGGTCTACGCTGGTCCCGAGCACCCGCACGCTGCCCAGAACCCCGTTCAGATCGATTGGAGGGCCTAACCGATGGCTGAGAACACCGCTGTCTACACTGGCACCGGCCGCCGCAAGGAGGCTGTCGCCCGCGTCCGTCTCGTCCCCGGCACCGGCAAGGTCACCGTCAACGGCCGCGACGCGCTGAACTACTTCGGCCGTCAGCAGCTCATCGACGACGCCTGCGCCCCCTTCAAGGTGACGGACACCGTTGACCACTTCGACGTCATCGCCCTGTGCGACGGCGGCGGCATCGCTGGTCAGTCCGGCGCCCTGCGCCTGGGCATCGCCCGCGCCCTCCTCGAGGCTGGCGACTACCGCGCCGACCTCAAGAAGGCTGGCTTCCTCACGCGCGACGCCCGCGCCGTCGAGCGCAAGAAGCCGGGTCTGAAGAAGGCCCGCAAGCGCCCGCAGTTCTCCAAGCGCTAAGCTTCTGGAGCCGCTGGGGCTTGTCCCTTGCATTGCATCTCAAAGGACCCGCTGGCCATGTGCCGGCGGGTCCTTTTTCTGTCGCGGAGCGGCGCGCGGCATGCTGGCTCTCTATGCATTTGGTGGTTGCTATATCAAGTGAGGAAGTTCTACCTGCGGTTTTAAGCCTTCGGATGCGTCAACTTATCTTATTTCTCGCGTGCTGTGCCTTTTTGTGGAGCGGGGGTCTAGTCTGTCTGTTCGTGCAAGTAGACAAGCTGCCTGGGCCAGACCGGGGTCCGGGCATGAGAGCACGGGGGACAGACTATGTGCGGAATCGTTGGCTATACGGGCACTGACGCGGCCAAGACGATCCTCGTCGATGGGCTCAAGAGCCTTGAGTACCGCGGCTATGACTCGGCGGGCGTCGCCCTTGAGGTGGCGGAGGCCGGCTCCACGCGGATTGACGTGACGCGTCGCGTGGGCAAGGTCGCGGGCCTCGAGTCCGAGCTCGAGCACGTGGACATTCCCTCCACGTGCGGCATCGGCCACACGCGCTGGGCCACGCATGGCAGGCCCTCGGTTGCCAACGCCCATCCGCACGTGAGCTGCGACGGTCGCATCGCCGTGGTGCACAACGGCATTGTCGAGAACTTCCAGGAGCTTCGCGAGGAGCTGCAGGGACGTGGCCACACCTTCGCGAGCGACACGGACACCGAGGTCTTCGCCCATCTCATCGAGGATGCCTACGCGGACGCCCATGACCTTATGGCCGCGGTGCGGAGCGCCTGCTCGCGCGTCGTGGGGTCCTATGGCCTTGCCGTGATCTGCGCGGACGAGCCGGGCACCATCGCCGTGGCCCGCAAGGACAGTCCCATCGTCATCGGCATGGGTGAGCTCGGCGCCTACGTTGCCTCGGACGTGATCGCGCTCATTGGAGCTACGCGTGACGTCGTCATGCTCGAGGACGGCGAGTACGCCAAGCTCACGCCCGCTGGCATCTCCTGCACCAACGAGGAGGGCGAGCCCATCGAGCCTGATGTCACCCACATCGACTGGGACGTCAACATGGCCGAGAAGGGCGGCTACCCTGACTTCATGCTCAAGGAGATCCACGAGCAGCCCCGCGTCGTGCGCGACACGCTCGTCGGTCGCCTGAGCCCCTCCGGCGAGCTCGACATCGACGAGCTGGGCCTCTCTCTCGAGGAGCTCAACGACGTTGACCGCGTCTACGTGATCGCCTGCGGCACGAGCTATCACGCCGGCCTTGTTGCCAAGAACCTCATCGAGGCGTGGGCGCGCATCCCATGCGAGGTGGAGGCGGCAAGCGAGTTCCGCTACCGCGACCCGATCATCACGCCCACGACACTCGTCGTTGCCGTCTCCCAGTCCGGAGAGACCGCCGACACCCTGGCTGCCATTCGCGACGCCCGCATCAAGGGCGCCAAGGTCTTTGGCATCACGAACGTGGTGGGCAGCCCCGTTGCCCGCGAGAGCGACGGCGTCATCTACACGAAGGCCAACAAGGAGATCGCCGTTGCCTCCACGAAGAGCTTCATCGGCCAGGTCGTGAGCCTCACGCTTCTGGCCATGCTGCTCGGCCAGGTGAAGTATCGCCTCACCACCGGCCAAGTGCGCATGCTCTTCCGCGAGCTCGGAGACACCGCCGAGCAGATCCAGCACATCATGGACACGCAGGGCCCCGCCATCCACGAGGCGGCGCTCGCCTGCAAGGACGCGCAGTCGGCGCTGTTCGTTGGCCGTGGCATGGGCGCGGCCATCTCGTGCGAGGGCGCGCTCAAGCTCAAGGAGATTAGCTACCTGCATGCCGAGGCCTATGCCGCCGGCGAGATGAAGCACGGCCCCATCGCCCTCGTCGACCCGGGCTTCCCGGTGATCGCCATTGCCACGAAGAGCCCCACGTACGAGAAGACCGTCTCGAACCTCAAGGAGTGCGAGGCACGCGGCGCTCAGATCATCGCCGTTGCCACCGAGGGTGACGAGGAGATCGAGAAGGTCGCCAACCACGTGATCTGGGTGCCCAAGGTTCGCGACGCGTTCAGCGCGATCACGGCCACGGTGCCGCTGCAGCTGCTGGCTCGCGAGGTGGCCGTGCTGCGTGGCTGTGACGTCGACAAGCCGAGAAACCTCGCCAAGTCGGTCACGGTGGAGTAGCGCCTCCGCGGTCCGGAGAATCAATGGCGTGATGGTGGCGGCCTCGCTTAGCGGCGGGCCGCCATCGCGCTATGCTAGGAGAGATACCGAGAGGCGGGGAGTCCCATGGCACTGGCAGGCGTTGGCGTCGATATAGTCGAGATCGCTCGCATGGAGCGCATCCTCGAGCGCACGCCGCGATTTGCCCGCCGCGTGTTCACGGACGAGGAGCGCGCCTACTGCGAGTCCACGGCGAGGCCGGCAGCCCACTACGCCTGCCGCTTTGCCGCGCGCGAGGCCACGCTCAAGGCCCTGGGCTGCGGGTTTGCGTCCGGCGTGAAGTTCGATGACGTGAGCGTCTCGACGGACTCCGCCGGCAGGCCCCGCGTGGAGCTTCGTGGCCGCGTGGCGCAGATCGCGCGCGAGAAGGGCGTGCTGGCCGTTGCCATCTCGCTGTCGTTCACGCGCGAGATGGCCGTCGCCAATGCCGTGGCGACAACGGCGGAGACGGCACCGAAGACCACCGAGCAGCGAGACCCCCGTCGCGAGCTTGCAGAGTCCTTTAGGGAGGCGCGCTCCGTCATCGACGAGCTCGAGCGCGTCACGGACGGAAAGTGAGTGGGCATGCAGCCTGTATTGAACGTTGAGGACATCAAGGCCGTCGAGACGCGCCTTGCGGATGCCGGCGTGAGCATCTCCGAGCTCATGCACCGTGCGGGCGGTGCTGCCGCGCAGGAGGTCCTGCGCCTGGGAGACGTCTCTCGCGCCGTCGTGCTCGCCGGCTTTGGAAACAACGGCGGAGACGGCTGGGTTGCGGCCGAGGAGCTCAAGGCCGCCGGCGTCGACGTCCGCGTCGTGACGCCGTGCGAGCCCGACCAGCTTCACAGCGACCTCGCCAGGATGGTGGCGAAGGCCGCCGTCGAGGCGGGCGTCGTCTACGTCGTGGGCCCGGCCCGAGACGAGCTCGACGTGCTGCTCGGCGGCTGCGACGCCGTGCTCGACGCCATGCTCGGCACGGGCTTTCATGATGCGCCCGTGGCGCCCCTGTCCATCTGGATCGACGCACTGAACTCCTCGGGCGCGCGCGTCGTGTCCGTCGATGTTCCGAGTGGCCTGTCGGCGCAGACGGGTCACGCACCCGGCGCCGTCGTGGTGGCGGACGTCACGATCACCATGCTCGCCCTCAAGCCCGGCCTGCTGTCAGACGACGGCCGCGACGTCTGCGGCTCGATCGTGGTGGCGCCGCTCGCCGAGCAGACGGCGAAGCTCGTCTACGAGGCAGACCCCGTGGCCTGGCGCTGCGAGGCGGCCGACTACCTGGACGTGCTCGTGCCTCCCACGAGCGTCGTGGACAAGTACTCGCGCGGAAGCGTGCTCGTGGTGGGCGGCTCCACGCGCTTCCCCGGAGCCGCCATCATGGCCGCGAAGGCGGCTGCCCGCGCCGGCGCCGGCTACGTGACGCTTGCCGTTCCCGAGCCCATCGCCAACCTCTGCCGCACGCACCTGCTGGAGATCCCGGTGGTGGGGCTTGCCGCGGACGCCGATGGAACGTTCTCGAATGAGGCCCGCGCCCAGGTGGCCCAGCTCGCCGAGCGCCGCTCGGCCGTGCTCGTGGGTCCCGGCATGTGCGTCACGGGCGGCACCGTGGGCGTCGTCTCCACGCTCCTCGAGAGCGAGGCGCCGCTCGTCGTTGACGCCGACGGCCTCAACAGCCTCGCGCGTCTCACGAGCAACCGCCTCGACGAGTTCCCCGAGCTGTTGCGCCGCAAGGCCCCGCTCGTGCTCACGCCGCACCGTCGCGAGCTCGGCAGGCTCGTCGGCCTCGCGGACGCGGCTCCCAGCTCGCTCACGTCTGCGCTCGAGGCCGCGCGCCGCATCGTGTGGGCAGACGGCGGCAGCGAGCTCGTCGTCGTGGCGAAGGGAACGGCCACGGCCTGTGTGGGCGTCGAGATTGCGATGCTTCCCAAGCCCGGCCCAGCATGCCTTGCCACGGCCGGCTCGGGCGACGTGCTCGCGGGCATCATGGCCGGCCTTCTCGCGCGCGGGGTGGAGACGGAGTCCCTGCCCACGCTCACGGCGTTCGCCTGCGAGGTCCACGGATATGCGGCCTCGATTGCTCAGGAGCGCTTTGGTACGAGGGGCGTCATGGCTGCGGATATCATCGACGTCATTGGCCTGGCGGTCGATGTTGTCGAGGACCGCGCCGCGTTCAGCGGGGCGGACGACGTGGCGCCGTCCGACGAGGGCGACGCTCGGAACTAGCAGGGGTCCGGCCGTGACAAGCCTCGCGGCTGGCGGTGACACGGGGGCGTATCTCCATGGTCCAGCACAGGTGCCCTGACACGCGGTGGTCGTGGGTCGAGGTCAACAAGGGCGCACTGCGCCGGAACACGAGGGCGTTCAAGAGCCTTCTCGAGCCGGGCGTGCGCATGATGGCCGTTGTCAAGGCGGACGCCTATGGCCACGGTGCCGTGGAGTGCGCCAAGGTCATGCATGCCGCCGGTGCCGACCAGTTCGCCGTGGCGACGGTGGCCGAGGGCCTTGAGCTTCGCGAGGCGGGCATCGAGTGGCCCATCCTCATCCTGAGCGAGCCGCCCATGGAGTGCGTCCAGACGCTCGTGGAGCACGACATCATGCCCAGCGTCTACACCCAGGAGTTCGCGCTTGCCTACGGCGAGTGCGCCGCGGCGTTTGGCAAGGTGGGCAAGTATCACCTCGCGCTCGAGACGGGCATGACGCGTATTGGCGTCGACTGGCGCCATGCCGTCGAGTTCCGCCGTGGCATCGACTTCCACCGAGGCCTTTCCTGCGCGGGGACGTTCACGCACTTTGCCACGGCAGACGTCCCCGGCGACTGGACGTTCGCGCTGCAGTACCGCCACTTCACCGAGGCCGTCTCGGCCATGCGCGAGGCTGGCATCGACTGCGGCCTCGTCCACTGCGACAACACCCCCGCCACGATCCTCTACCCAGACACGCACCTCGACATGTGCCGCGTGGGCGTGGGCCTGTATGGCATGCAGCCCGCCGAGTCCACGCGTCCGCACATCTCGCTCGAGCCGGTCATGAGCGTGCGCGCCCGCGTGACGCGCGTGGTCTACCCGTCCGTGGGCACGGGCGTGAGCTACGGCCAGACGTACTCCGTGGGCAGGCAGAACACCCAGATCGCCACGATTCCCGTGGGCTATGCCGACGGCCTGTCTCGCACACTGTCGGACAAGATGGACGTGCTCGTCCATGGCACGCGCTGCAAGCAGGTAGGTCACATCTGCATGGACCAGTGCATGTTCGCCGTCAACGTGGACCCCAGGCGAGCCGTGCGGCCCATGGACGAGGTTGCCTACGGCGACCTCGTGACCGTCATGGGCGCGGATGGTGACGAGCGCATCACCGCCGAGGAGCTCGCGGACATCCGGGGAACCATCAACTACGAGGTCACCTGCAACTTTGGCGCACGTCTCGAGAAGGTCTACGTCTAGCGAGGAGGCATCATGTCCGTCATGCAGATCCCCGGCCATGATCACCAGAAGCCCGGCGAGGTCATGCTCGAGGAGATCGAGAACATCCTGGGTAACTGCAAGCGCTGCGAGCTGGGGCAGACGCGTTCGCACATCGTCTTTGGCTGCGGGAATCCCCATGCGCGCGTCATGTTCGTGGGCGAGGGCCCAGGCCGCAATGAGGACCTCAAGGGCGAGCCGTTCGTGGGCGCCGCCGGCCACAAGCTCGACGAGCTGCTCTCCGTGGCGGGCCTCACGCGCGGCGAGGTCTACATCGCCAACGTCGTGAAGTGCCGCCCGCCCGGAAACCGCAACCCCAAGCCCGAGGAGATCGAGGCCTGCTCGCCGTTTCTGCGCGAGCAGATCCGCTCCGTGTGGCCAGACGTCATCGTGTGCCTGGGCAACTTTGCGTCGCAGTGGGTGCTCAAGACCGACAAGGGCGTCATGAGCCTGCGCGGCCAGCTCTACCAGCAGGGCCACTTCGTTGTGGCGCCAACGTTTCACCCCGCGGCGACGCTGTACCACGAGGACTGGCAGCCGCTTCTGGAGGAGGACCTCGCTCGCGTGGGCGCCTGGCTCGCCGAGCACCCGGCCGAGGAGGGCACGCGATGAGCGAGCTCACGTTCTTCTCGGACTCCACGGAGCAGACCCGTGCCATGGGCGAGCGCCTAGGCGCGCTTCTCGAGCCAGGCGACGTGCTGGTGCTCACGGGAGACCTCGGCGCGGGAAAGACGCAGCTCACGAAGGGCATCGCCCGGGCCATGGGCGTCACCGACGAGGTCACGAGCCCCACGTTTGCACTCGAGGCCGTGCACGAGGGCGCAAGCATGCCGCTCTACCACTTTGACCTCTATCGCCTGCAGGACGCCGACGAGCTTGGCGACGCCGGCCTGTGGGACGCGATCGGTGGCGACGGCCCGTGCGTCATCGAGTGGGGCGAGCAGTTCGCCGACGAGATCGGCGACGAGCGCCTGGACGTCTACGTGACTCGTCTCGAGACGCAGGCGGCACCGGGCGAGGAGCCGCGCCGCGAGATTCGTCTCGTCGCCCACGACGAGCGTGGCGAGCAGATCCTCTCGCAGCTGTCTGAGTAGGGAATCGACCTCCAGAAAAATAGTTCTAAATTGTTGTTGCGAATCATTCTCAATAAGGATATAGTTGTAGACAGCAAGCGGGAGCCAGTGAGAGGGAGGAAGACATGCCAGCGAGGCAGACCATCCAGCGCGAGCTCATCATCAACGAGCTTCGCTCCATGGCCAACCACCCCACCGCTGACGAGGTCTATGCCTCCATTCACGAGAAGCACCCAACGATCAGCAAGGCTACGGTCTACCGCACCCTGGGTAGACTGGCCGATGAGGGCGTGATTCTGCGCGTGAAGATCAACAACGGCGCAGACCACTTCGACCACCAGACGTTTGCCCACTACCACGTGCGTTGCACGGAGTGCGGCAGGGTGGACGACGTGGAGGTCCCCGTGCTGGATGGGGCCGAGAAGGCCGCCTCCAGGACGAGCGATTACGTCATCACGGGCCACACCCTGCAGTTCGATGGCATCTGCCCCGCTTGCCAAAGGGCGAGGGAAGCCCGGTAACGATCCGTCGCCAAGAGGCGTCGGTTGGAGAACGAGGATGGGCCGGGGAGCCCGTCCCCAATTCAAGGAGGTCCGTTATGGACAAGTGGGTCTGCAAGGTCTGCGGTTACATCTACGAGGGCGCCGAGCCGCCTGCGGAGTGCCCGGTCTGCCACGCTCCGGCCAGCCAGTTCAAGAAGGTCGAGGGTGAGCTCGAGCTCGCCGCCGAGCACGAGTACGGCGTCTACGACAAGACGGTCAAGGACAACCCCAACGTCTCCGACGAGGACAAGGCCTACATCCTCGAGCAGCTGAAGGCCAACTTCAACGGCGAGTGCTCCGAGGTCGGCATGTACCTGTGCATGGCCCGCATCGCCCACCGCGAGGGCTATCCCGAGGTTGGCCTGTACTGGGAGAAGGCCGCCTACGAGGAGGCCGAGCACGCCTCCAAGTTCGCCGAGCTTCTCGGCTCCGAGCTTGAGCCCAACATGAAGGCCTCCACGAAGGAGAACCTCGCCTGGCGCGTCGACTGCGAGTTTGGCGCCACGCAGGGCAAGACCGAGCTTGCCGCCTGCGCCAAGAAGAACGGCCTGGACGCCATCCACGACACCGTCCACGAGATGGCTCGCGACGAGGCTCGTCACGGCAAGGCCCTCAAGGGCTTCCTCGATCGCCTGTTCTAAGTCATGAGCTCAAAGACTTCCAAGAAGAAGCCTGGCAAGAAGGTCAAGCCCTCAAGGCCCGCGGTTGCGGTGCTCTGGGGGCTTGACCCCTCTTCCGAGCGAGGCGCGGCCGTTCGCGCGCTCCTGCGAGAGATGGGCGTTGTGGCCAAGACGGCACGTCCCGAGCAGCTGGGCCTGCCCGCGGGCGTGGTTGCCGGCGGGCACGGCGGTGTACCGGTGGCTCCTGCGGGCGAGGGCCCGGCCTGCGAGTTCGTGCTGCTGAGCGGCTTTACGCATGCGCAGGTGGACGAGTTTCTCGCGCGGAGCAGGGAGGCCGGGTGCGTCGTGGGCGCCAAGGCCGTGCTCACGCCGGCAAACCGCAACTGGCCGCTGGGCCGCCTCATCGAGGCGGTTGCCGCCGAGCACGCGGCGATGGGTGGCGACAGGTAGGCGTTCCTCGGCTGCGGCGGCACCTGTCGCCGCAGGTGCCAGACGGCTAAACTAAATGGGTTACTCGCACCACGTGAAAGGCCCCAACCCATGAGCGAAGCCACTGTCGAGAAGATCGTCCTGTCCGTTGACACGTCGACGGACATGCTTGCCTGCGCCGTTGGCCGCGTGGGTGAGGCGGGCGTCGAGCTTTTGGCGAGCGGCGACCACCTGTGCCGCCGGCACGCCAACGAGGAACTCGTGACCACGTGCCTGGATGTCCTGGCTCGTGCGGGGCTTTCGATGGGCGACGTCGACGCGGTGCTCGTGGGTCGCGGTCCCGGCTCGTTCACGGGCGTGCGCATTGGCATCGCCACGGCCAAGGGCCTGGCGTGCGGCCTGGGACGCGCGCTCTACGGCGCCTCCACGCTCGACGCCGTTGCCTGGGACGCGTGGGCGTCCGGCGTTCGCGGCCTTGTGGGCGTCGTGGACGACGCCATGCGTCGCGAGGTCTATCCCGGCCTGTATCAGGTGGGCGAGGACGGCCCCGTGCGCCTGTTTGAGGTGGAGACCGTCGTGAAGGTGCCCGTCGCCGTCGAGGCTTGGGCGGCTCGCTCGGATGCCGGTCAGATCACGCTCGTGGGCGACGGTCTCAAGAGGTATCGTGCGCAGTTCGAGGCTGCGGGGTTCTCGCGCTTTGCCGATGAGGACGCCTGGCACCCAACGGGCGAGGGCCTGCTGCGCGCGGCACATGCGTCCGGCGTGGTTCTCGGTGCGTCGAACAGCGCGACCGACTCGGGCGACCCTGCACTCGTACTGCCCATCTACACGCGCCTCTCTGACGCCGAGGAGAACGAGCGCACACGGCTGGGCCTCAAGGAGCCGGTGTCCGCCGCCGTGACCGGCGTAGACGATGCGCTCGCGGGCATTCACTGCCAGCTGCGCCCCATGACGGTCAACGACGTCCATGCCGTGTCCGAGCTCGAGACCGCGGCATTTTCCAGCACGAACCATGAGCCCTGGAGCGAGCAGACCTTCAACGACGACGTGACGCAGCGTGGCCACCTGTGGTGGGTGGTCCATGATCGCGGGACCATCATCGGCTTTGCCGGCGGCACGGTCGTGGCCGACGAGCTGCAGATTTCTGACGTGGCGGTTGCCGAGGGGCGCCGCCACGAGGGCATCGCGGGCCGGCTTCTCACGCGCGTGGCCTATGACGCGCAGATGCTTGGTGCCACGTGCGCCCTGCTCGAGGTCGAGGTGGGTAACACCCCCGCCGAGCGCCTGTACGAGCGCCTGGGCTTTACCGAGGTTGGCGTGCGCCCCAGCTACTACGGGGCCGGCAACGACGCGCGCATCATGCGTGCCGAGCTGCCGCTTGCAGACCTCGCCCCCGACGCGGACCACGACCCCGCGCCGCGCACGTCCATTCGCCCCTGGCCTATCGTGCCTGCGCCCCGCAGCGACGAGGCCCGCGAGCGCATCGCCGCTGCGGGCCCGCTGATTCTCTCCGTCGAGAGCAGCTGCGATGAGACGGCCATGGCCGTGACCGACTCTCATGGCGTGGTCTGCGCGAGCGTCGTTGCCACCCAGATCGACTTCCACGCGCGCTTTGGCGGCGTGGTTCCCGAGATTGCCTCGCGCAAGCACACCGAGGCCATCGTCGGCGTGCTCGAGGAGACGCTTGCCCAGGCCGGCGCCCACTTTGGCGTCGACACGCTGGCGCCTGCAGACCTCGCGGCCGTGGGCGTCACGGCCGGACCGGGCCTTGTGGGCGCGCTCGTGGTGGGCGTCGCCTTCGCGAAGGGCCTGTGCGCGGCGGCCGGCCTGCCCCTCATTGCCGTACACCACCTCGAGGGCCACCTCATGGCCAACCTGTTCGAGACGCCCGACCTCAAGCCGCCGTTCGTGGCGAGCCTTGTCTCGGGTGGCAATACCATGCTCGTGCACGTGAGGGCGTGGGGAGACTACGAGGTTCTCGGCGCCACGATCGACGATGCCGTGGGCGAGGCGTTCGACAAGGTCGCCAAGGCCCTTGGCCTGGGGTATCCCGGTGGACCCGTCATCAGCAAGCTTGCCGAGAAGGGCAACCGCAAGGCCATTCACTTCCCGCGCGCGATGATGCACAGCGGCGACTACTCGTTCAGCCTGAGCGGTCTCAAGACGAGCGTCATCACCTACATCAACAACGAGAACCGCGCGGGCAGGCCCATCAACCTGCCAGACCTCGCGGCGAGCTTCGAGGCTGCCGTGGTGGACGTGCAGGTGGCCAAGGCCGTGACGGCCGTGGAGCAGACGGGCGTGAGCGACGTCTGCATCGGTGGCGGCGTCTCGGCGAACCCGGCACTTCGCGAGGCATATAAGCGCAGGTTCGGCCGCATGGGCGTCCGCGTGACGGTGCCGCCGCTCGCTGCCTGCGGCGACAACGCGGCCATGATCGGCATTCCGGCGCTACGCAGCTACCTTGCGGGAGACTTCGCGCCCCTCACCCTCGACGCCAACCCCAACGCCCCGCTCGGCACCTGGTCCTCATTGGCCGCTCCCGTCCCGCCCCACTGGGAGCGCTAGCTGATTGGACGGGGCGCAATCCGCTGGTTCAGCACCCCGCATGTGGCTTGTGGGGTGCCTATGCCAAAAGGTGAGCAGGCTGTTCGCGACCTCTTGAGTAGACGACGAATTGTCCATTGCAAAGATGCAGGTAGATGATGTGTCGCTCTTTTGTCTACTTGGGATGGTCTGATTTGCCCGCTCACTTAGGCGACGAGTGCGCCCGTGGCCTCTTATCTCGTTGCGCTACCCTTTGAGCGAGAGAATGTTGGGCTCTTGGCGGGGCGCGGTCTGGGGGACTGCTTCTGTCGCGAGCAAGGAGGACCCATGAGGGACGGATTCATTAAGGTCGCGGCGCTTACGCCGGCGGTGCGCGTGGCGGACGTCGAGTACAACGTCGAGGCGTGCGCCGAGGCGGTGCGCTCGAGCGATGCCCAGGTCATCGTGCTGCCCGAGCTTGCCATCACGTCCTATACCTGCGAGGATCTCTTTTGGCAGGATGCCCTGCTCCGTGCTGCCGAGGAGGGCCTGGGCCAGCTGGCCGCCGCCGTGGCAGACGTTGACGCGCTCGTGCTCGTGGGCGTGCCCGTGCGCGTGGCCTCCAAGCTGTACAACTGCGCCGCGGCTCTGTGCCACGGCGAGCTTCTCGGCCTCGTGCCCAAGCGGAACATCCCCACATATGGCGAGTTCTACGAGGGCAGGCGCTTCTCGGCTGGCCCTGAGGATGTGACGCTCATCTCGTTTGCCGGCTACGAGGAGGTGCCGTTTGGCGCCGGCCAGCTCTTCGAGTGCGAGAACGTGTCCGGCCTCACGGTTGCCGCCGAGATCTGCGAGGACCTGTGGGTGCCCAACCCGCCAAGCACGCCGGCGGCGCTCGCGGGGGCCACGCTCATCTGCAACCTCTCGGCCTCCAACGAGCTCGTGGGCAAGGCCGACTACCGCCGCGACCTCGTGGCCTCGACGAGCGCACGCCTCGTGTGCGCCTACGCCTATGCCAGCGCCGGCTGGGGTGAGTCGACCCAGGACGTGGTCTACGGCGGACACTGCCTTATCGCCGAGAATGGCCGCGTACTCCAGCAGACTCGCCCGCTCGATGACGCCGCGCTTGCGCTTGCGGGAGACGCCCATGCCCAGACGGGCGCCACGGCCGTCGTTGACCTCGACCTTCTTGCGCACGATCGCATGCGCATGTCCACCCTCAACGTGGACCCCGCTGCCGCGGGCTACGTCATCACCACCTTTGACCTCGACGTTGTTGAGACGCCCCTTGAGGGCCGCTTCGTGGATCCGCACCCGTTCGTGCCGGCGGACCCGACGCGTCGTGCGGAGCGTTGCGAGTCGATCTTTGCCATCCAGGCGCACGGCCTGGCAAAGCGCCTGGCCCACACGCACTCGCGTCGCGCGGTCATCGGCGTGTCTGGGGGCCTCGACTCCACGCTCGCGTTGCTCGTCTGCGCCCGTGCCTTCGATCTTCTCGGCCTTGACCGCGCCGGAATTCTCTCCATCACGATGCCGGGCTTTGGCACCACGGAGCGCACGCATGACAACGCAACGGCCATGAGCGAGGCGCTCGGCTGCGAGCTGCGTGAGATAAGCATCGCCGCGGCGGTGCGCCAGCACTTCGCCGACATCGGCCACGATGAGGCTGACCACTCGGTGACCTACGAGAACGCCCAGGCGCGCGAGCGCACGCAGATTCTCATGGACGTGGCCAACCGTGAGGGCGGCCTTGTGGTTGGCACCGGCGACCTCTCCGAGCTCGCGCTTGGCTGGGCCACCTACAACGCCGATCACATGAGCATGTATGGCGTCAACGCCGGCGTGCCCAAGACGCTCGTGCGCCACCTCGTGCGCTACGTGGCAGACGACGCGCGCGCCCACGGCAACGCCGTGCTCGCGGGCGTGCTGCTCGATGTGCTCGATACGCCCGTGAGCCCCGAGCTGCTGCCGGCCACGGGGGACGGCAAGATCTCCCAGAAGACCGAGGACCTCGTGGGGCCCTACGAGCTGCACGACTTCTTCCTCTACAACGTTCTGCGCTGCGGCTTTGGCCCGGCGAAGGTCTACCGCCTTGCGCTCGAGGCGTTCGGAGGTCGTTACGCGAGCGGCGCGGACGCCGACGATGCCGCCGTGGGCACCTACGATGCCGAGACGATCATGAAGTGGCTTCGCAAGTTCTATTGGCGTTTCTTCTCGCAGCAGTTCAAGCGCAGCTGTCTGCCGGACGGCCCCAAGGTGGGCAGCGTGGCCGTGAGCCCCAGGGGCGACCTACGCATGCCGTCCGACGCCTGCGTGAACCTCTGGATTCGCGAGCTCGACGAGCTGGGGTAGTGGTGGCGCATGGAGGGTTCCCAGCGGGTGGGTCTCGGCGGCGGTTGGAGGGAAGCCCTACCGCTTCTGGGGATTTCCCTGATTCTGGGCACTCCACAGGTGCTTGCTCTGCCGGCGCCCTTTGCGAGTGATGGGCTTTCTCTGGCGCTTTCCTCGCTGCTACCTGTCGTGTCTCTGGCGGGGCTGTTCGGTGCGTCCGTTGCCGCTGCAAAGGGCGGCGGCGGGTGTCGCGAGCGCCTGGTTGCATGTGCTGGACTTGCCGCGACGGCAATCTATCTTGCGTTGTCGTGGTGGGTGGTTCTTAGCTGGTCGTGGGGTGCGGGCGTGGCGTCCCTTGGGGTTGCCGCCACGTTCGTCTTGGACGTGATGGGGATGGCCGCTGCTGGCATTGGCATGTTTGGCTGCTGCTATATGGCATGCGATGGGGGCACGGAGGCACGGGCCGCCTTGCCTGCATCTGCTTGCCGCGTGCTTGTCTGCGCCCTGGCGGCTGCGGGGATGCTCGGCGTTGCGGGGCGCTTTCTCCCCAACTGGACCATGATGCGTATTGCCGCCTCGTTTTCGGGGCCGGATGGCCGTCTCTTTGCGGAGTCCCTCTCTCTGGGAAGCCTCGAGGCCGCTCGTGGGCTTTGCCCCCTGGCGGCAGGGATTCCCTTCGCTTCGGCCCTGGCTCTAGTGCCCAGTTTGGCCTGGGCCGTCTTGGTCACTGTGCTGAGGGCGCGCCCACAAACGATGGTGCGGGGTATATGCTCCGGTCTCTTCGCTGCTTGGGCCCTGTGTGCGCTGTTCCAGGAGCTTGGGCGCGCCCTTGTCTGGAGCGCGGCTGTTCCGGCCTTGCTCCTGGCGCTCGCGGGTTCCTTGCTCGCTGTTTCCTGCCGTTCGCATCGTCTTGGCGCAGCGAAGGGCGATGGCGGCGAGCCGGCCTCGTCGCTGACGGGCGTCCTCTCTCCGCGAGAGTCGGAGGCGTTGCACCTACGCTTGGACGGGCTCTCTTCCTCGGAGGCCGCCGGGAAGATGGGCGTGAGCGCCTCGACGGTGAGGAACCTGCAGGCGCGAGCACTGGATAAGCTTGGCGTCGGGTCACTTGACGAGCTCCGTGCGGGCGAGGCGTCCGATCTCGGTACTTGCGGATTGAAGCCGGCTTCATGGGGCGTCGCGGTGTCCCTTTTGTTCGCCGTGCTAATCGGTGCGGTGCTCGTGGCGTTTTCCCGAACACAGAAGACGTGGGCTGACGCCGTCTCGGAAACTATGGTTCTCGGCATCTCCTTGAGTCTCTGTTCTCTGCTCCGTGGCGCTGGCTGGGACGAGCGGGTACCGCTCGTCTGGTACGAATTCGGGGCCTGCGCCTTCGTGGGCTTTCTGGCGGGCATTGTGCCTTTGGTTTCTCTGGCTGCAGCGCTGCTTGCCCTGTTTGTGATGGTGGGCGAGAGGGGCGGCGAGCACCTCGATTCGTTCTCTGGCCTGTTCGTTGCATTTGGCCTGGGCGTATGCGTCGGGGGCTATGCGTCCGGGTTGTTGCCCCGGCTGCCCGCCTTGCTCGCCTTGGCGAGCAACAATGAGGACGCGATGCTGCTTGCCGTGCTAACGGGAGTCGTTGCGGGTGCGCTCTGCCTCGTCGGGGTGACCTCGTGTGTGCTTGCGCTGCGAAGCGCGTCCGACCATTTCGCTACGCCTGCGGAGGAAGCCGATGGAGGCCAGGGCATCCGCAGATTCTCTGCGTATCTCGTGAGCAAGGGCCTCAATCCTACCGAGGTGGATGTTGCGCGCCTGGTGCTGCAGGGTTTGGCGAGCCCGGAAATCGCCTCGAGGCTCAACCTCTCGAGAGGTGCCGTCAACTCCGCCCGCCGTGGAGCCTATCGAAAGCTGGGCATTCATTCCCGCACCGAGCTTGCCGAGGAATGCCGAAAGTTTCTCGATTAAGTAAGTGGGCTCGCTCGAAATTAATCGAGCGAGCCCCGAGGGATTACCAGGTGCGATAGTTGCACTTCAGGCGGCTAACGGTGCCTGGATAACCGTCCTTTGGGCTGAAGCCCGCCGCGCTCCAAAGAATCGTGGTGCCCTTTAGGCTATAACCGCTTCGATAGGAAAGGCTCTTGTAGATCTTGTCGTAGCAGGAGACGTTGTGCGAAGAGTCATTTGCGCTCGCGAAGGCGCTGTAAGTGTCGAGGACATCGTCAATGAGCAGATAGGGGGCAACGATACCGCCACTCTGAGCATGCGCGGGCGTAGCAACGAGGGCCGTTGGGGCAATTGAACAGGCGACCAGTGCGACTAGCAGGAACTTCTTGGCTTTCTTAAACATGATTCCTCCTTTTGAAGCTGTGGGGCGGGTCTACCTTGAATCCTCCTCTCACTCATAAAGCTCGCGATAACGGGTGGCGCAGGAGCCGGGATGGTTTCGTGGATGGTCGTGGCACTCGATCTTGCCGTGAACGATGAAGGCAACGCGGTCGCAGGACTGGTCGACGTTCGCAAGGTTGTGGGTGGACATGACGATGGAGCGTCCGCCTCGCACGTACGAGCGCATGGCCCTCGTGACGACGCCCACGTTGGTGGGGTCGAGCGCGCTCATGGGCTCGTCGAGAAGCAACAGTTTCGCTCCGGTTGCCATGGCCGTGGCTATGGCGGCGAGCTGGGCCATTCCCTGCGAGCACTTGCGAACGGGTAGGTCGAGGAACGCCTCGATGCCCAGGCGCGAAGCGAGTTTGCCGACGTCTACCTGGGGCCTCCAACAATCCCTGGCGAACTCGATGTTTTGACGCACGGTGGCTCGCGCGCTGAGAATGCCGGGAGAGGGCAGGTAGAAGACGCCTTGCCTCCAATCGGCTGCGGTGGGTGCGCCTCCGTTGATGCTGGGGCCAATCGTGCAGCTTACGCGCTCGTCCCAGGGTTCCCAAATCGATTCGAGCAGCGTTGTCTTGCCGCTGCCGTTGGGCGCGACAAGCCCCGTGACGGTTCCCGAGGGGACGTCGATGCGCGCATTATCGATTACTAGGCTATTTCCTCGGCGAACGGAGAGGTCAAGGAACGTGGTCATGAGAACCTCCTCTGCAGCCGCCCTGAGCGGGATCTTTCTTGTAACGAGTCAACGAGAAGAGCCGCGAGAACCAGCGCCGCCGCAAATGCCAAGAGCGTGGCGCAACCCAGCTCCCACGTCGTGCCCGAGATGACGCGGATGTCGAGCCCGTTGGCATAGACCGGCATGCCCACGACGCTTCCACACGAGAGGTACGAGCTGGGAAGGTGGCGCGCAATCTTCTGCCATTCCGTCTCCCGCGAGGCATACAGGGGAAGGAGCGGCGCAACGAGTAGGGCCAGGGAGAGCCCAAGGCCACAACGCGGCAGGATGGCCTCCGCCGTGACGGCGAGCGCGGTGGTTACGAGGGCTGCCCCCATGATGAGCGCCATGTCCTTTGCGAGAACCTCCCCCACGGTGGTGCTCGCGACGTTTCCGTCGACAATCTGCACGACGGGATAGGCGAGGTTCCCAAGCCCGTTCCTCACCAGTGCGAGCAATGTGGCGGGTGCAAGCTCCAGGGCGAGCACGGCCGGGGCAAGGGCGAGCGCCACGCCAAGGGCCGTCGTGCGCTTCTTGGCTCGACGAATCGGTGCCGCTTGCTCAAGCGATCTTGTGGCGAGACGGCGTTGTGACGCGCCCGCAAGCAGGGCAATGGGAAGCAGCGGCACGATACCGGGCATAAGGCCCAGAACAAAGGCGAGGTAGTAGGTGGCGGACATCTCGGCCGCAGTGTCGTAGACCTCGGGGTTCTCGAGTTGCGCCAGCCGGTGGATGAGCTCGGAGCGGGCGTAGAGGCTTGGATCTGGCTCGCTGTAGCCCGCCTTGACGCTTTCGAGCTCAATGTCGTAGTAGCGTGCGCAGGCGTCGAAGAAGTCCCTGCTTGGATAGGGTGTGGACGCGGCCTCCCCAAGGACAGTGAGCTCGCGGGCGTTGATGTCCTTGAGGTCTGCCGGTGCGGAGTCGTAGACGCCGTTGGCCGTGCTTGTCGACAGGATTTCGCGCGTCTGGCGTGCCTGTTCCTGACCGATTGCCTGGTCTGACAAGGTGGGGTATCCCATGAGCGCGGGAAGCAGGAGCAAAATCTGAACGAGGACAAGAACGGCGAGCGTTGGCCTGTCCCAGAGGCATACCCTGAGCGTCGAGCGCGCGAATGCGGCGAGCGGGCTTCTCATCTTGGACGCCGCGATGTCGAGCGTCGCTTTGGTGGGCTGGTGCATCTTCTCTCCCTTCACCGGGTGGGTGCAGCGTCCACTATTTGTGATCTGATGTCTGTAGACGGAGCATATGAAGTTGGGAAGCGGGGCGTCTACAAGCCTTTGACCTCGCGTTTCTTCTCGAACCCATTTGTACGCGCCAAGAGTCGTTGAGCACCCACATATGCGTGCCAGGAGGGCGTCTAGCGCGTATATGTGGGTGCTCGTTGGCTGGGCACGTAAATGTGGGTGCGCGGCTCACGGGCGTCCGAGGGCAATGGCTCTTCTCGGCAACGCAAATTCCCTGCGCCGTTACGCTGAGATTGTGACGTTCGGTTACACTCACAAAATCTAAGCGCGCTCAAAGAAGATTTTTTCATTTCTCGTTGTTATATCGGCGCGCGCTGGGTACTATTCCTAGCGTTGGTTACTAGCGTGCGGCGCATGGCCGCACCCGCGACCGGCGGTGCTTCTGCCGCTGGCGCCCGTAAAGGAGGTTCTTGGTTATGACTCTGAAGCCGCTTGGAGACCGCGTTCTCGTTAAGCCCGCCCCCAAGGAGGAGAAGACCTCGACCGGTCTGTACATCTCCAGTGGCGCCCAGGAGAAGCCGCAGCGCGGCGAGGTCATCGCGGTTGGCGCTGGCAAGGTCAGCGACAAGGGCGAGCGCATCGTCCCGGACGTCAAGGTTGGCGACCAGGTCTACTACGGCAAGTTCGGTGGCAACGAGGTCAAGGTTGACGGCGAGGACTACCTGCTGCTTCGCGCCGACGACATCTACGCCGTCATCGAGGGCTAATGCCTGCGGGAGCTCTCCCGCCTTCATGTGATTGTCTGCCGCGCAAAGCAAGACTCGGCCAAGCGCGGCGCTGATTCGAAAGGAAGCCACCAATGGCTAAGAACATCATGTTCGGCACCGATGCCCGTGCCAAGCTCGCCAAGGGCGTCAACACCCTCGCCGATGCCGTGACCGCCACCATGGGCCCCAAGGGCCGCTACGTCGCCCTCGAGCGCTCCTACGGCGCTCCCACGATCACCAACGACGGCGTCTCCGTCGCCAAGGAGATCGAGCTGAAGGACCACGTGGAGAACATGGGCGCCCAGCTCGTCAAGGAGGTCGCCACCAAGACGAACGACACCGTGGGTGACGGCACCACCACCGCAACCCTGCTCGCCCAGGTCATCGTGAACGAGGGCCTGCGCAACGTCGCCGCCGGCGCCGATCCTCTGGCCATCCGTCGTGGCATCGACAAGGCCGTCACCGCCGTCGTCGACTCCATGAAGGCCGCCGCCAAGCCGGTCGACACCAAGGAGCAGATTGCCTCCGTCGGCACCATCTCCGCCTCCGACCCGCAGGTTGGCCAGAAGATCTCCGACGCCATGGAGGTCGTGGGCAAGGACGGCGTCATCACTGTTGACGAGGACAAGACCAACTTCGGCATCTCCGTCGACACCGTCGAGGGCATGCAGTTCGACAAGGGCTACATCTCCCCGTACTTCGCGACCGACAACTCCGCCATGGTCGCCGAGCTCGAGAACCCCTACATCCTCATGACCGACCAGAAGGTCTCCAACATCCAGGACATCCTGCCGGTGCTCGAGGCCGTCCAGAAGTCCGGCTCCTCGCTGCTCATCATCGCCGAGGACGTCGAGGGCGAGGCCCTGGCCACGCTCATCCTCAACAAGCTTCGCGGCACGCTGAAGATCGCCGCCGTGAAGGCTCCCGGCTACGGCGACCGTCGTAAGCGCATGCTCGAGGACATCGCCGTCCTCACCGACGGCCAGGTTGCCATGGAGGAGCTTGGCATCAAGCTCGCCGACACCACCGCCGAGATGCTCGGTCGCGCCAAGGCCGTGAAGATCACCAAGGACAACACCACCATCGTCTCCGGCGCCGGCTCCAAGGCCGCCATCGACGAGCGCGTTGCCCAGATCAAGGGCGAGCTCGAGCACACCGACTCCGACTTCGATCGCGAGAAGCTCCAGGAGCGTCTCGCCAAGCTCTCCGGCGGCGTGGCCGTCATCAAGGTTGGCGCTGCCACCGAGGTGGAGCTCAAGGAGATCAAGCACCGCATCGAGGACGCCCTGCAGGCGACCCGCGCGGCCGTTGAGGAGGGCATCGTCGCCGGCGGCGGCGTCGCGTTCCTCGAGGCTCTGCCCGAGCTCGACAAGGTCGAGGCCACGGACGAGGAGAAGATTGGCGTCGAGATCGTGCGCAAGGCTCTGACCGCCCCGGTCAAGAAGATTGCCGAGAACGCCGGCTTCGAGGGCTCTGTCGTCGTCGAGAAGATCAAGAATCTCCCCGCTGGCCAGGGCCTGAACTCCGCCAACGGCGAGTGGGGCGACATGATCGAGATGGGCGTGCTCGACCCGGTCAAGGTCTCCCGCGTGACGCTGCAGAACGCCGCCTCCGTCGCCAGCCTCATCCTCATCACCGAGGCCACGGTTACCGACGAGCCCAAGGACACCACGATCGAGGAGGCCATCTCCGCCGCGGCTGCCCAGGGCGGCCAGGGTGGCGGAATGTACTAAGCCTGAGTAGGCGGTAGCTACCTGACGAGGCCCCGGGTCTTGCCTCGCAAACGTCCTCGCGCGCTTTGCGCGCTGCGGAATGTTTGCTACGGCAAGGCCCGGGGCCTCTGCTGTTACCGCTCCTCAAGGGCTTCGACCGGAGGGTCGAGCGCATGGGGCGGCCATCCGGCCTGACGGCCGGCGTCGGACGGATGCCCGAATGGCTACAATTAAACAGTTATGCCGCCGGGGAGCGGTGGGGTTGAAGGGGAGAGAGACATGGCCGAGAAGCGCGACCTGCTCGACGATTTCATCGATATCAAGAACGACTGGCAGGCGCTGTCGAACCCTGTCTCGGACGTCGCGAATGCGCTTGCGGCGAACCCCGAGGAGGTCAAGACCTGGAACCCCGCCGACTACAAGGAGCGCCCGCGCGCCAACGCCAACTCATGCGTCTCGTGCAAGTCTGGCAACGAGAACGCCTGCACGCTGTGTCGCGACGTCTGTCCCGTGAAGGCCATCGACCTGTCCGAGGGCGGCATCGAGATCGCGGACACCTGCCGCAAGTGCGGCCTGTGCTCCGCCGCCTGCCCCTCGGAGAGCTTCACGGCGTTCCAGATCACCCCGCGCAAGCTCTATGACCGCATCGTTCGCGCGGCCACGGCGTTCGAGCACGCCTATGTCACCTGCACGCGCTCGCTTGGCCGCATGCCGGAGGGCAACGAGGTCGTGCTTCCCTGTGTGGGATGCGTTCCCACCGAGGTCTGGTACGCCATTCTCGCGGACTATCCCAACGTGTCCGTCTACCTGCCGCTGGGCATCTGCGACCGCTGCCGCAACACCACGGGCGAGGACGCGCTTGCCGAGCACATCGGCGCCGCCGAGGAGCTCTCTGCCAAGGGCATGGGCGTCGAGGTGGACGAGCGTGCCCTCGACCACACGAAGAACCATGACTTCGAGCGCAAGGAGTTCATCAACAGCCTGGGCAAGCAGGGCATGAACGCCCTGGGTGCTGTGAACCCCGCCGTTGCCGCCGCGCGCTCGATCACCAAGAAGCTCGACGAGAACACGCGCCGCATCAACGCCATCACGCGCTCGCTCGAGGGGGCCGCGGCGCCTGCGCCGGCTCGCATGCACCGCATTCTCACCCAGCGTCGCCAGCTCTTGCTCACGACGCTGCAGCGCCACCCCAAGTACGCCGTTCGCCTCCACCCCCAGCGTCCCGTGTGCGACTCCGAGAAGTGCACGATGTGCGGCGAGTGCGTCAACGTCTGCCCCGTGCATGCGTGCGAGCTTTCCGAGAACGGCATCTTCAAGGTCGAGGCCGGCTACTGCAACGAGTGCGGCGCCTGCCTCAAGGCGTGCGGTGAGCATGCCCTCACGTTCGAGGCGTATGATGCCGCCGAGCTCGTTGTCCCCGACAAGGAGGAGATCGAGCGCAAGAAGCGCCAGGCCGAGCAGAAGGCCGAGGTCGAGAAGCTCAAGAAGCAGGGCATGGAGCAGCTCAAGCGCGGCCTGGACTTCCTCGACAGCCTCAACCTCGGGGGAGACGACGAGGACTAGGTAACAAGGCCGGGGCTCTCCTCGGCACGAGATAGGCCAGCCGCATGGCTGGCAACGCCGGGCGGCGCCCGGAAGCTACGGAAGGAACGAACGTGTCACTCTCCATCGGCATCGTTGGTCTGCCCAACGTTGGCAAGTCCACCCTGTTCACGGCCCTCACCAAGAAGGGCGGCCTTGCGGCCAACTACCCCTTCGCCACGATCGAGCCCAACGTGGGCATCGTCGACGTGCCGGACGGACGCCTCCAGAAGCTCGCCGACATCGTGCATCCGGGCCGCATCGTCCCGGCCACGGTTGAGTTCGTGGACATCGCCGGCCTCGTGAAGGGTGCCTCCGAGGGCGAGGGCCTTGGCAACCAGTTCCTGGCCAACATCCGCGAGACGGATGCCATCTGCGAGGTCGTTCGCTACTTCTCCGACCCCAACGTCATGCGCGAGGTTGGCCGCACGGCCGAGTTCGTCGATCCCGCCGGTGACGCCGACACGATCATGACCGAGCTTATCCTTGCTGACATCCAGACGCTCGAGAAGCAAATTCCCAAGCTCGAGAAGGAGGCCCGCCGCGACAAGGAGCTGGCGCCCAAGCTTGCCGTGGCCAAGCGCCTCGTTGACTGGCTGAACGAGGGCAATCGCGCCGCGACCATGGACATGACCGACGACGAGCGCGCCGCCGCCCGCGAGCTGTTCCTGCTCACGCTCAAGCCCATCATCTACGTGGCAAACGTGGACGAGGACGCCCTGGGCGAGGACCTCGCTCCCATCGATGGCATCAAGCCCATTCCCGTGTGCGCCAAGATCGAGGCCGAGCTGTCCGAGCTCGACGCCGACGAGGCGGCCGAGTACCTCAAGGACCTGGGCATCGAGGCAAGCGGCCTGGATGTTCTCGCGCGCGTGGCCTACAGCACGCTTGGCCTGCAGAGTTACTTCACGGCTGGCGAGATGGAGGTCAAGGCCTGGACGATTCCCGCGGGCGCCAAGGCCCCGCAGGCGGCTGGCGTCATCCACTCTGACTTTGAGCGCGGCTTCATCAAGGCCGAGGTCGCGAGCTATGACGACTACGTGACGCTTGGCGGCGAGGCTGGCTGCAAGGCCGCCGGCAAGCTCCGGATGGAGGGCAAGGACTACGTCGTGGAAGACGGCGACGTGATGCACTTCCGCTTCAACGTGTAGATTGCGACAGGCGATTTCGCCGTGAGACCCCTCGGGCGGGGACAGATTTGCTGCGCAAATCCCCCTCAGCCCCTTCTTCGGGGTCTCACGGCGAAATCTTTACACCACCGGATAATCGAGATGCCCCGCAGCCGGCCATAGCTAGGCCCGGTTGCGGGGCTTTCGATTAATCAAGGGACGCTCGGCGCGCTAAAACGGCTGTCGACCGAATATCCGTTAGTTCTGTGCTGAATTAACGCCTCTCTCTGTCATGTTGTCATCGGTTCTGCTGGACAATTCGAGGCTGGAGGCGACGATGGACAGAAGAACGTTTATTAGGCTTGTGGCTGGCTCGGCCGCTTGCAGTTTTGTTGGTGGTGCCGTTCCTGCTGGCGCTGAGGAACTGGATGATAATTTCACACCTTTCTCTCCAGAACTCGCCGCTGAGATGGCGAGCGCATTTTTTGAGGGAGCCGGTGGTCTATCCTCATGTGTCTGTTCCGAGCCTATCCCGTTATTCGATTCTTCGGGACAATTGCAAGGCTATGAAGTCACTGCGACCGACTATTCGGATTGTCCACTAGGCTATGTCGTGTTCGATGTGCGCTGTCCCGGTATTGTTTCTAGATTTTCATTTGCCGAGGGCAAACCCGGCCCTTATGAGCAGATCGTAGGCAATGATGTGAGCGCGTATTTTCTTGCGACGGATCAACCCATGCTCGTCTCCTCGAGCCCATTGGACTTTTCGGTTCCTTTGTTCTCGAGAGGGGTCTCCCTATTGGCCGGTGGCGAGGTCGTTGACCTTTCAGATGTGGCTGCCACTTACTCTGATGATGGCAGCTCTTCCTATGACCCTACTTCTTGGAATGAGCTGATGATTAGGTGGACTGAGGTTCTTCGTGGGCCATACACGCTTAAGGAACACAATAACATCGAGGTAAATGGTCTTAGTCAAGCCGAGTCGGTGGATGCGCTTGGGAGATATGCCTGTGCTGTGACGGCCTTGTATTCGATAGCATCGACCATGCTAAACGCTGCGGGGAATGATTGGCTCATTAACCGTCGTAACGACATTGGCTGTTACAACACAATTTGGGAGTACACAAACACCACGGTTGATCACGTGAAAGATGGGGTGACGTATGGAAGCACCCAGCACCAGGACATAGGGCCAGGATTCCAGCGTTTCTGCGCGGAGAGGGGTGTTTCGATTCTTCCCGTTCGCGTAGTGTCGCCCAGCTTGCAGAAATTCAAGAATCAGGTTGATGCTCTGAGGCAAAGCGTTGTTATGCTTGCGATTAATGAGGGAACTGCCTCTGCGCCGAAGAGAGCAGGCCATGCTATGGCTGTTTCTGGGTACGGAAGGATAACGAGGGGGTCAACGTCGCTCAATTGCATCGTCGTTCACGACGGGTGGAGTGATGAGGCGTTTATCAACTACGACTTCCAGGGCTTTATGGACAAGAACGGGGTATTCATGTGAGGCGCCTGCTTGCCTTTATCGGGATTCTCTCGTTGCTGTTCTCGGCGTATTACGTCGCATTTGAACGTGCTGATTGCTTGGGCGATTTGACAAGCGGTGGGTATGAGGATTCGATGGCCCAAGCGACGGGAAGGGTGATTGGGAAGAACCCAAGCAATCACACCATTGTTCTGGATACAGGCTTTGGCGATGGGTCTGTTGGCGAGATAAGGCTCGACATGGGGTCGGATGATGAGAGAAGCCCTTTCGATTCTATAGAGGTGGGGGATTATCTTAGAGTCAGTTATCTCAGAACCATCCTGCCAAGCGGGGGATATGAGTTCATGGGCCTGGAGGAGCTCAGGTCGCGCAACTCCGGCTTCAAGTGAAAGAACCCTGCGAAAAGCCTCGCAGCCGGCCATGGCTAGGTCCGGTTGCGGGGCTCGTTGTATTGGGCTCGAACCAAATTATTGCTCCCGAACCAAACTCCGCTTTTGGGGATGGAATGGGGGCTATTTTCGGCTTAAAACATCCCGGGAGGCGGAGTTTGCTGGCTGCGGGTGGAAAACGTCCCAAAGAGCGGAGTTTGCGGCGGGCGGCGCGCGGGGGGGG
>ERZ1034984.367-NODE-367-length-51234-cov-17.607652_pt1 | contig 51234 bp, 66 predicted proteins | sample MGYA00520589_ERZ1034984 | MGnify/ENA primary metagenome ERZ1034984 (study PRJEB33766, sample SAMN09781790) | gut metagenome | biome: gut microbiome | host: Homo sapiens | place: Madagascar | study: EMG produced TPA metagenomics assembly of the PRJNA485056 data...
GTATAAGGTAGCTGTGGAAGAGAAATACCGCTTCTTCAGCTTTGGGGATGCGATGTTTATACGAGGCGGGAACGACCCGGAAAATAAAAAGTGATGAAAAAGTCCAGAAGCCATGCGGGTTTCTGGACTTTTTTCTTATTCGGCGGTTTTGTACGAAAATCGTAGTTCAATGCCGTTTTTGAGCAAAATTGAGGTGGTAAGGCCATCTTTTATACAAAAGTTTGAGACCGTTTCGTTGAGGAAATCCTTGACGATTTTGGGGTCGATCTTGCGGATGAAACGCTCGTAGTTCACATAGCGCTTGTCCAAGAGCTGCTGGGTCAGGATGAACTGGCTGGCCTTCTGCATGAATGCCTCATCGGAAAGCGATAGGTCGAAGGCATTGGCAATGTCCAGCTCGTTGATGCGGGAGTCTACCTCGCTGAGGGCCTTTGTGATGCGCTCACGCTCGATGTTGAAGTCTTTGCTTGCCATCTCGTCATCTCCGTAGAGATAGATGGTCTTCAGGCGGTTGAGGGCGCGCTCAAGCCGGCGCTTCTCGGAGAGCAGCAGATCGCGTTCGCTCAAGTCCGCACTGGACTCCGTGGCCGCGATGGTAGGAGATTCAAAGCGCTTCTCGTCAAAGCCGCTGCGCAGGTGGTTGTATAGTTCTTCGAGGCCCGGACGCTCGATGTGGTCAACGCGGGAAAGCACTTCGCCACGCAGCAGCTTCTTCTCCAATGTTCCGATGGATGTCGTTCTGCCGAAGGAGTTGGATGCTTTTATCAGGTTGGCGAAGAAGTTCAGTACGAATGGGCCGAGGGTCACATCGGAGACGTACTTGTTGGTGCAGTCCTCGGATTTGCGTCGCCGCGAGCAGATATACATAGACGGTCTCCAGCCGTCTGCCCGGACTTTATCGGTGGTTGCAGCCATCGTGGAGCCGCAGCAGCCGCAGGTGAGCAGCCCGGCGAAGACGTGGACGTTTTTCCGCTGATAGGTGGCATTCTTGTTGTAGCGCTTGCTTTCCAGAATGACACCGACAGCAGCCTGTCGTTCAGGGGACACAATGGCCGGGTGGTGGTTCTCGACCAATACCCATTCGTCCTTGCCCTTTTCGCGGAAACGCTTTGTGTTGGACTCGTCGCGGTAATTGTACCGGTATGTTCCAGAGTAGAAAGGGCTGGATAGAACAGTATGGACAGTGGTAGGACTCCAGTCATTGCCAGCACGGGTTTTTATCCCGCGTTCATTCATAGTTCGAGCCACACGGACGATGGATTTTTCGGCTTCGTACAGGGAGTAGATTAGACGGACGATTTTGGCCTCGTCCTCGACGATGGAGAAGGTCTTGCTCTCTTTGTCGTAGAAATACCCGTAGGGAACCTTGCCACCGTTCCAGATGCCATCATTGGCGCGGGACACGAAGACGGCACTGACTCGTTCAGAGGTTGTTTGGCGCTCCAGTTCCGCGAAGATCAGGATGATTTTGAGCATGGCCTCACCCATCGCGGAGCTGGTGTCGAACTGTTCGTTCTTCGACACGAAGACCACGCCAAGCTCTTTCAGCTCGGCATACATGACGGAGAAGTCCAGAAGATTGCGGCTGATGCGGTCGATCTTCCAAACCAGCAGGTGAGAGAACTCGCCAGTCCTCATGCGGGCCATCATCTGCTGGTAGTCTGGGCGGTCGGTGTTTTTGGCAGAGTAGCCAGCATCCTCGAAAATCACATAGTCCGAGATACCGAGGGCGTATTTTGCATAGTTGATGAGTTCCTCTCGCTGGACAGGCAGACTGGCTCGGTCAACCTGATATTGTGTTGAGACGCGAACGTATATAGCGGCTTTCTTCTCCTCAAAGCGTTGCGCCGCCTTCTTCACCACATAGCCCATTGCGGAACCTCCAGAAGATAATGATGGCTGAAGAAAAAGCAGCTCCGTGCATAGTGCGGGGCTGCTTTTCTGTTATGCACAAAAAAGAACACTGAGAATTATTCAAATTGTCGGGGGGGGGGGTACACTTGGAGACTCTGTATAATAGCCATTTTGATGCCGTCGTAGTCGGTCTTGTATGGATTCAGCTTCTCAAGCATCCGTAAGGAAATGGATTTCTGCGGGCCGCAGAGTTCGTTCAGAACTCTTGTCGGAACGATATAGAATACCCAACCGTCCAGAACCAGAGGGTCCGCTTGGCTGCGATCAGTGACCGTATACAGACAGAAGACATAGACATCGGACTGCCGCTTCAGCTCATCCGCATAACCGGTGATGGGTTTCCATGATACAGTCGGCCGGATGCTGAACATGATGTTCGACAGCTTCCCGTCCGGCTGGGGCCACGCCTGAAGATAGGCACAGCTTTTTACTTCAATGCGTATCTCATCGTGCCACACACCATCCTGCTGCCATCGGTAGTGGAAGGAGATGTCATACGGGGTCCAGTCCTCGTTCACGCCGCTTAAATCAACATCCAGCGCAGAGGACACAATGAACTCGCAGTAGGAGCCTCGCAGGGTGTTGTTGAGTAGGTCAGAGGCGTTCCATCGCCAGTAGTCGCCCAAGGATTTACCGATGGGCATATCATCAAAGACGATAAGTTCGTCCCCGGTACGTTGCTTCGTCATGATTTTCACCTCCTCGAAAAGTCAACCCGTATCAGCCTACGTCGGCTTTTTCCTCACGCTGCATGGACGTGATGATGACCCGCTGCTCCGGGGTCATATAGCGGTCGAGCAGCGACCACAAAACCTGCCGGTCTGCGATGGACGCTTTCTCGTAGCAGGCGACTAAGATGTTGACGTCGGGCGGTGTACGGCCTGCGGCGGGCAGATCAGCACCGACCAAAACGTCCAGCGTCACGCCCAGTACAGAGGCCAGCTCCACAGCGGTCTCGATGTTCGGCGTTCTATCGCCGGAAACATAACGCGAGATGGTAGTCTCCGTCGTGTTGATGCGCTCTGCGACAGCACGCTGCGTGAGGCCGCGCTTGTCGATGAGCTCTTTGAACTGTTTGGCGAACATGGCTTTGCTGTACATAGTGATACCTCCCAATGTAGCTTACTTACCAAGTTTATAACATACTTGTCAAAGAGTAAACAAAACTTACCAAAATTATCATTTTAAGATTGACATATACCATATCGGTAAGCTATAATGAAGACACGGAAAGGGGGTGAGCGGATGAATAGCTCCAAGCTCAAGGGCATTCGGGTCGAGAAAGGCAAGACCCAGAAGAACATGGCCGAATTGATCGGCAAATCGCTTGTTACCTACTCCAAGAAGGAGCGCGGAGAGGTCGAGTTCTCCAATGAGGAAATGAGCATTGTCGCTAAGGCGCTTGACCTGACCAGTGATCAGGTCAACGCTATTTTTTTCGACGACAACTTACCGAAAGGGTAAGTATACGCATAGCGGTTTGCTGATGTCTAAAGTATAGCGCATCAAGGGGGCAAAGAAAATGGGACGCGATGCCGCAAAAGCCTGTGAAAACCAGTGCTTCCGGTGTAGGAAAGAGGCCGCAAAGCACAACGATAAGCTCGGCAGCCGCGAAGGCGCTGCGGAACTGCTCGGAATTTCGGTTTCGAGCCTTGCAGATTACGAGCTGGGCAACACGAAGGTCATCCCGGTGGATAAGGTGGTTCTGATGGCAGACATCTACAACGCACCGGAATTGATGGCGTGGTATTGCTCGTCGGAGTGCCTTATCGGAAAGAGCCTCGAAATGCCGTCCCCTGAAATTGCCTCGGTAGAGCGTACGACCATGAAGCTGCTGAAGCAGCTCCGGCAGGGTGACATCGAGCAGGTCAAAGAAAAGCTCATCGACATCACGGCAGATGGCATCATCTCCAAGGATGAGTGGGCAGACCTGACCGAAATCCTCGACTACCTCGACGGACTGATTCGGGCGGCGCGGGAACTGAAGCTCATTGGCTCCAAGCTCCTGAATGGAGGCGCAGACGATGGCTGACCTCCAAGTGCTGAAGAAGCTGCTGGCAGAAGAATATGGCATCACAACCGCAAGAGAACTCGACGAAGCCATGAAGAAAATCGGCGGATTGAATATCGGCGTGTTTGCATCGCCGGTAAGAAAGGATGGAACGAAACATGAAAAAGTACGCAGTATTGCACGAGCCGGGTGACATCGTTACGCTGGCCGGAACCAGATTTGTGGTGCTGGATGTTGAGCGTCGTGGTAGCCTGCCGGACAGCCTGTTCCTGCTGGCGCTGGAATCGGTTGGTGCTTCTGAATTTGGCAGCTCCAACAACTACGCAGAGAGCGACCTGAAGAAGGCCGTGGACAAGTGGTTGGAGGACATGGGCAAGAGGGGTCTCGACAACGCCAAGCTCATCCCCCGCGAGATCGACCTGACCACGCTGGACGGTTCCGGCTGCTATGGGAAGCTGTCGGTGAAGGCTGCGCCGCTTACACTGGATGAAGCTCGCGAGTACGCTGACATCATCCCCAATGCGGAGCGGTGGTGCTGGCTGGCGACCGGTTGGAGCGGTCCCAGCAAGTCGGACGGTGATCTCGCCCTGTACGTCAACTCCGGTGGCGGCTGGTACTACGACGGCTGCTCCAACTCGGGCGGTATCCGCCCCGCTTTGAAGGCCCCCTCTGTCCTCTTTGAGGACTCTGAGGCCGGTCTGGACTTGAGCAAGATTCCAACCGATGATCTGCTTCAGGAAATCCACCGCAGACTCGCGGAAAAGGCATGAGTGCCGATAAGCTGGCAGAAGCACGGCAGGCGGCGGAAACATCGCTGGGATTCAAAATCCCGGATGTGGTAGCCACCAGCGTTCTCTGGTATGCCCGGCGCAAATGTGAGCTGGCAGAGCAGCCGGAGAGTTACCTTCCGCTTCTGTACGAAACCGAGCTGACCGTACTATATGCGGTTGGCAATCAACCTGAAGGGAGAAAAGCAACGTGAGCGACGAATGCGTGAAGCCCGAAATTCCGCAGTTCCCGGAACTGACATTTGAGGAAGAACGGCATCTCTACTACCTGAACGGGCTGGAAGTACCCAGCGTGACCACCCTGATGAAGCCGCTGTCCAGTGACTTCTACAGCACGGTGGACCCGGAGGTTCTGAACAAGGCCGCAAAGCGTGGCACGGCCATTCACAATGCGGTGGAGAACTACGCCAAGTTCGGCATTGAGGACATTCCGCCGGTGTATGCCGGATATTTTGAGGGATTCCGGGACTGGTGGAACAGCCGCAAGCCGGAGGTTCTGGCAACCGAAACGAAGGTCTACCACAAAATCCTGCGGTATGCAGGTACGGTCGATCTGCTGTGTATTATCAACGGCCGGTTGACGTTGGTGGACTACAAGACATCTGCGCAGGTCAACAGCAAGCTCTGTGCAGTCCAGTTGGAAGCCTATGATAGGGCGTGGGAGAGCCACGGCATCAAGGTCGATGACCGGCTGATTCTTCACCTGTCCAAGAAGGGCTATCAGGAAGTAAAGTTTTCCCGGAGTGGGAAATGCTGGTCGGTGTTCTCGTCCTTGATGACGATTAAGAACTACATGAACGAGTGATTTTTAGGAGGTTCGACAGATGGAAAAAGAAACTATGGTAGCGACCGTACCGCAGACCGAGATCGTGGATGAGCAGCAGCTCTCCCGCGATGTGACCGACATCGAATTTCAGGCGGAGTCGCTGGTTATCCAGACCGATGAGGATTACGCCTTTGCCGGTGAGTTCGGCAAGATGCTGAAGAAAAAGGCGTCGCAGGTCACGACGTTCTTCAAGCCCATGAAAGACAGCGCCTATCAGGCCCACAAAGCGGTTTGCGACCGGGAAAAGGCCATGCTGACCCCGCTGCGCAACGCCGAGAAGACGGTCAAGCAGGTGATGAGCGCCTACATTGCAGAGCAGGAACGTAAGCGCCGGGAAGCTGAAGAAGCTGCCCGGCGGGCGGCGGAAGCTGAACGGGAACGCAAGATTCAGGAAGCGGCTACGCTGGAAGCCGCTGGTGACGCAGATGGAGCGGAGGCCGCCTTTGAGGAAGCCGCCATAATGGATGATGCTGCAAGCTATGCGGTAGTGCCTGCCGCAGCCACCCCGAAGGTCTCCGGCGTCAGCACCTCGAAAGACTGGGAAATCGTCGAGATCGACCCCAAGGCGGTCCCGCTGGCGGTTGCGGGCATTGAGCTCCGCCCGGTCGATCAGGCCGCTGTTATGCGCCTCATCCGTGCCTCGAAGGGCCAGATCGAAATTCCCGGCATCACCTACCGTCAGGTCGCAAAAATGAGCTTCAGGGGGTAAAAGAATATGTCTACTGCTATGAGCAAGGCTGAAACCAATGCGCTGTCCGTAAGCTATGAGGTTATGGGAACCAAAGTTGACCTCGATTTGGATTTCGTTAAGCGTTATCTGGTCACTGGCGATGCAAACAAGATTACCAATCAGGAAATCGTGTTCTTTATGAACACCTGCAAGATGCTCAAGCTGAACCCGATGGTCTCTGGTGAGGTCTACTGCATCAAGTTCGGAGACAAGCCTGCACAGCTTGTTGTAGGCAAGGGAGCCTATATGCGACGGGCGTTTGAGCACCCGGACTACCTGTTTAAGCAGGACGGCATCACCGTTCTACGCGGCGACCAGATTTTCCAGAAAGAAGGCTGCTGCCTCTATCCGGGCGAATCTCTGGTCGGTGGCTGGTGTCGGGTGTACTTCATGCGCAACGGAAAGGAACGCACAGCGTTCAAGGAGGTGGCCTTTTCTGAGTACAACAAGGGGCAGGCCAACTGGAAGGACAAGCCCGCGTCGATGATCAACAAGGTCGCCATCAGCCAGTGTGTGAGGGACGCTTTCCCGAAAGATTACGAGGGGGTCTACTCGGAAGACGAAATGGTTGCCTCTGGTGCTATCCCGGTGGGATACAGGGAGCTGGATGACCAGAAGCCGGAAGAACAGCCGGCCGAGGAAGAAGATCCGGTCATCTCGCAGGAGCAGCGCCAGCAGCTTTTCAAGGCGGCGCAGGCAAACTTCGGCAAGGACAAGGGCAACGCCGTGGTCAAGTCCATCATCGAGGAGATGGGGCTGACCTCTACGACCGGCATGAAGATGTCCACCTACAACAAGGTGGTCGAGCGGCTGGTCGAGATCTGCGCGGCCCACAAGGCGGAGCTGGAAGCTGAGGAAGGCACCAAAAATGACGGTGCGGCTGAAGAATAAAGCCACCGGTGGAAAAGGAAGGTGAGGGGATGCCGTGGATAAGCGTACATCAGGAGGTGGACGGTACGAAGCTCCGTAGATTATACCGTGCCATCGGGTGTTCCAAGTTTGAAGCCCTCGGCATCCTGAACTTCCTGTGGTTCTGGGGCATGAAGAATGCCGATGAGACCGGGCTGGTCAAGGATGCAGACCTCGAAGTCCTGAGCCGATACCTGTACGGCTGCGGCGAGGACTGCCAGCTCGACATGGGCAAAGTGGTGCAAGCCCTTGTGGACACCGGCTGGATTGATGTGGTGGCCGATGGCTTTTACATCCATGACTGGGACACATGGCAGGAACAGTGGTATAAGCTCCAGAAAAACCGCAGGCTGGATGCTGAACGAAAGCGGAAAGCCCGTCAGATAGAGCGAGAGGCCGCAAAGCCTACACCGAAGACCCCGGAGCCGGAACAGATGGAACCTCCTGTGGAGTCAGAAGTCAAGCCGCCCGCAAAGCCGAAACCTGACAAGAAATCCTATGCAGAGTTCGTGAAGATGAGCGAGGCAAACTACGGTCGGCTCGTCGAAATGTATGGCAAAGCCTTCACCGACGCCTGCATCATAGAACTCGATCTCTACAAAGGCTCGAAAGGAAAAAAGTACAAGGATGACTACCGGGCCATTTTGAGCTGGGTGGTTGATCGGGTGAAGGAAAAGAAGCCGGGGCTGCTCCAGCAGAGCATGAGGGAGGCGGCACCGGATGAAGACAATCCGTTCAGAGAGTGGGGTGAGCAGAGTGGGTGAATTTGACAGCCTGCTGCAAGGCGTTGTTCATCAAGCGCAGACGGCAAATCAGCCAGAGAACGGTGATTACTACGACGATGAAGGGTTCCTCGTCTGCGGGAACTGCCACACCCGTCGGCAGGTAGAGGTCAATATGCCCGACCTGAAAGCCGTTCCGTTCGACCCCAAGAAGAAAGTCCGGGTCAAGATGCCGGTGTCCTGCCGCTGCCGGGCAGAACGGCGGAAGCAGGAAGAACAGATGCTTATGCAGGACCGGGAGATGAAGGCGGCGGAATCGCTGAAAAGGCAGAGCCTCATGGATGAGCGACTGCGGGGCATCAGCTTTGATGACTTCCGGCAGACCAAAGACAATGCCTACAACCTGAAGCTCTGCCTACGGTATGCAAAGCATTTCGACGAGATGCTGGCAAAGAATCAGGGACTTTTGTTCTATGGCGGGGTCGGAACCGGTAAGACGTTCGCAGCGGCCTGCATTGCAAACCATCTCCTGAACCTGCGGGTCCCGGTGGTGATGACCTCGTTTGTGAAGCTGCTGGAAACCATGCAGGGTTTCAGTGAGGATGACAGCGCCCTGATTGCCCGGCTGAACAGAGCAAAGCTGCTCATCATTGATGATCTCGGCGCTGAACGCAGTACAGACTTTGCGCTGGAAAAGGTCTACGACATTGTGGACAGCCGGTACAGAGCCAAACTCCCCATCATCCTCACCACGAACCTGAGCATGACCGAAATGAAAGAATCTGCGGACATCCGCTACACCCGCATCTATGACCGTATCTTTGAAATGTGCTACCCGATGCAGTTCACAGGTCGGTCGTGGAGAAAGGCGGAAGCGGCCCGCAGATTTGACGAGATGAAAGACTTTTTGGAGGGCAACGATGGATAAAGTTATCATCGCAAGCGTTGAGGACCGGCTGACGGTAGCTGCCATCCTCGTAAAGAACGGCTACACCGTCCGGCAGGGCAAGCAGCTCCGGCAGGGCAAGAAAAGCTACGAATACTATCTGGAGTACACTCCGAACGACAAACCGAAGCAGGCGGCAGTGGAATGAGGACACAATTCTGCATCTACGGGGAGCCGCGAGGTAAGGAACGCCCGAAATTCTCGACCGTATGCGGTCATGTGACAGCCAGAACCCCGGAAAACACGGTTCTGTACGAAAACCTCGTAAAGACCGAGTACAGAATCCAATCCGGGGTTCGGTTTGCTGATGACGCCATGTTGAGCGTGAGGATTTTTGCGTTCCTCTCCGTTCCGAAATCGGTCAGCAGGAAAAAGCACCTTGCCATGATCGACCGCCTGATACGCCCGACACGAAAGCCCGATTGGGATAATGTGGGCAAAATCATCTGCGATGCCCTGAACGGCATTGCCTACCACGATGATGCCCAGATCGTAGACGCACTGGTTCGGAAGTTCTACTCCGACACCCCGCGTGTTATCGTTGAAATCTCAGATATACCGTATGAACAGTAAAGGAGAATGACTATGAGCGACAAAACGTATGTGCTGTCCCTGAGCGCGGACACCTTTAACGCCTTCAAGATGGACTTCGACAGCGCCCTCCAGCGCTTGCTTCAGAAGATGGACAGGCTCCAGAGCGACAGCGCCTCCATCAACTGCAAAATCAGCGTGGCACTGACCCCGGCTCCGGAACGGAACTTCGATGCAACGCGGGAGGGGGACACTGTGCAGGTGATGAAGCCCAGCTTCAGCCACGAGATCAGCACCGAAATCAAGGTCAAGGACAAAACGACCGGCAACCTCTCCGGCAACCGCAAGCTGGTGTGGGATGAGGAGCTGATGGAGTATGTGATGAAGGACATCGACGATGGGCAGACCTCGCTTTTCGACACGGCCCAGAGCCGCCAGAATGCTGCGCCCCCTGTGGAGCAGGAACCGCCCCAGCTCCCGGAAGGCATCGTGGATGTTGACTACACGGTCATCAGCGATGACAAGGGCTACATCCTGCGCAACCCCGATAAGTGCGGCATCAAGAACCAGTGGGGCATCCTCAAAGTCCTTGTAGGAGAGCGGATGACGGTGAGCCGGAGCGCCGGTCATTGCTATGCGGAGACCGCAGACGGCATCATCGCCCTCGGCTCTGCCTACCTCGCAGAAGACCCCCGCCATGTGGATGACAGCATTCTGGAGCCTCATCTGGCAGAGGAAATCGCCTGCAACGGCTTCGGCACGGTTCAGGTCGGCGACCATGAGGAGCCGGAGAAGATCGTGGTAGAGTGTCTGGAATGCGGCGGCATCCTGCTGGAGGTGGAGAACCCCAACGCCCGGAAGGGTGATGCCGAATGAGGTACGGAACCTGTTTTCTGTGCGGAAAGACCGGTTGGCTGGAGGAGCACCACGTCTACCCGGGGCCATTCCGGGACAAATCCGAAAAGTATGGCCTGAAGGTGGGCCTGTGCGGCGAGAGCTGCCATCGGAACGGCCGGTATGCGGCGCACCAGTGCAGGGAAACCTCCGATGCCCTGAAGCAGTTCTGGCAGATCAAGTACATGATGGCCCACAAAGCCAGCGTCGCAGACTTCCGGGCGGCATTCGGGAAGAACTATCTGGAACTCGACTACTACGATGATGAAAGGAGCTACCCTATGAACATTATTGCCATCAGCGGCCGCTTGACACGCGACCCCGAACTGCGCACCACTACCAACGGAAAGCCCGTGGTGGAGTTCACGGTTGCGGTTGACCGGCCCGGCGTTAAGGACCAGACGGACTTTATCGACTGCGTGGCGTGGGAAAAGAAGGCTGAGTTTGTCGCCCGGTATTTCAAGCAGGGAAAGCGTATCGAGGCAAGCGGTGTCCTTACCACACGCACCTACGAGAAAAACGGGGTGAAGCGCAAGCGGACGGAGGTTCGCTGCGATCAGGTCTTCTTCGGCGAGTCCAAGAAAGATAGCGGCTCCACCCCGCAGACAGCGCCGGAACCCACGAACGATGATTTCCGCCCGCTGCCCGATGATGAGGACATCCCGTTCTGAGAAAGGAGAACACATGGAAGAAAATAAGAATCCCCTTATGGGCCACGTCGTAAAGGTCCCTGCACAGGTGTCCGGCATCCCTGACGGGGTGCAGATGACGGTGAACGCAGCCATGACCACCTTTGCGGCGGTCGATGGCAAACCGGCTGGCATCGAAAGCATGGGTACGGCAGAATGCAATATGCTTGCCAGCTATACGCGGGGAACGGTCTCGTTCTCTGTCCACGGGGAGAAGCCCGTTATGGTGAGCGTCCGTCTGGATGAGTTGATGAGACTCTTGCAGGCTGCTGCTGTATGTCACCACGAGCAGGAAGACAAGAAGAATGCTGAGGAGGAAAAGGCATGAGAAAGCTGTTTACGTCTGAGTCTGTGACCGAGGGTCATCCCGACAAGGTGTGCGACCGTATCTCTGATGCGGTGCTGGATGCAGTGCTGGCGAAGGACTCGGAGGGCCGGGTGGCCTGTGAGACCTTCTGCACCACCGACACGGTGTTCATCGCAGGCGAGATCACGAGCAAGGTCGATGTGGATATTGAGGGCATTGCCCGGCGGGTCCTGCGTGACATCGGCTACACCGGCGGGGCATCTGGCTTTGATGCCGACACCTGCAAGGTCATGGTGTCCGTCCACAAGCAGTCCCCTGATATTGCAATGGGAACCAGCGACATGGTCGGTGGCGCAGGCGATCAGGGCATGATGTTCGGCTACGCCTGCAACGAAACCCCGGAGCTGATGCCCCTGCCCATCATGCTTGCACACAAGATGGCCTACAAGCTCGCCCAGACCCGCAAAGACGGAACCATCCCCTTTATCCTGCCGGATGGCAAAACGCAGGTAACGGTGGAATATGAGGGGGATGGGAAGCCCCAGCGTATCGACACCATCGTCATCTCCACCCAGCACACGGACGGAAGCCTCCCTATGCTGATGCACCCGCTGGTGGAAAATGTCATCACGCCTGTTTTGCAGGAAGCCCGTCAGCACCTCCCGTGGCTTGACATCGACACCTACGACCTGTACATCAATCCTACCGGGCGTTTTGTGCAGGGTGGCCCTGCGGCAGACACCGGTTTGACCGGGCGGAAGATCATCGTGGACACCTATGGTGGTTATGCTCCACACGGCGGCGGGGCATTCTCTGGAAAAGACCCCACAAAGGTTGACCGCAGTGCAGCATACATGGCCCGGCATATTGCAAAGAACGTCGTGGCATCGGGTCTGTGCGACAAGTGTCAGGTCCAGTTGGCCTATGCAATCGGCATGGCGCTCCCGGTATCCCTGCGCATCGACACGTTCGGGGCCAATGTGGATGAGGAAAAGCTCTGCAATGCAGTAGATCGCTGCTTTGAACTGACCCCGCTTGGAATCATTGATGCCCTGAACCTGCGCCTGCCTATCTATGAACAGACATCCGTCTACGGCCACTTCGGCAATGTAACGGGCGGCAATTTCACATGGGAGAGCACCCACAAAGCGGGGCTCCTGCGCAGAACGTATAACACGCTGTAAGAAACCGGGCAAGCCTCTTTCCCCGTGGGCGGGGAAGGGGGGCGAAGCCCATGATGGGAGGTTTAGACATGGCACAGGAAGACATGAACGTCACCATTCCCCCGGAAATGATGCAAGAGATCGTACGGGTGGCATCGGAAACAGCCATTGAAAAGTTTCAGCACGAAGCGGAGCGGAACCGAAAGGCCGTCAAGGACAAGCGCCTGCATAACACCAAGCTGCTGCTTCAGAACTACCACTGCTTTGTAGAGCATAGCAAGAGTGCCGTGTATGAAGCCAGCCAGCTCTCCGAGGATGATGACTTCGAGGAGTTGATGGAGGAGCTGATGAGTCAGAGCGACGGCAGGGTGAGGGTCCCGGTGGTGAGGAGCATTCAGGAGAGTGCTGCCCACACCCGCATCATCGTGCAGCACATCGACCGTATGCTGGAATACTACAAGTTCCGCTGTGAGCATTCCAAGCGTGCGGAGGAAATGCGTCGGTATCGGACGATTTACGACCTCTACATTGCCCCTGAACCCAAGACTCAGCAGCAGATCGCCGATGAAGAACACGTCGATTTGTCAACTGTGTTCCGCGACCAGAAGGCGGGTATTTCCAAGTTGAGCGCCCTGATTTTTGGATGGTTGGACTAAAATTTTGGCAAAGTTGCAAAAAAGTTGCTATTGCAGTGCAATTACCACTGTGGTAAGATACGAAGCGTGAACCGATGTGTCACCCCGGAAAAACCGCGAGTGGCACATCCGGCCTCGTATCAAGCTGTAAAGCCAAAATTTTTCACTCCGAATGCAAAACCGATTGACTCCGGTGGGTAAAGGGTTAGAATGAAGATAAGCCCAAAATCTTACCGAAAAGGTCAGGAGGTACGACAGATGGAACGAAAATCCGATAAAGTTAGACGTCTGGTTGCAGACGGCGACTTCAAAGGGGCTTTGCGGATTGCAAAGGACTTCAGGCTCGGCATCACGAAGGAGCAGTCCTCCACGATGACAAGAGCGTATGAGTGCATGGTCCACGGAAGATTCTACAAGCAGCTCGGCTATGATCTCAATGAGAAGATAGCTGAGGGCGTGAAGATTCTGGTGGGCTTGTACGGAAGGAGCGAGGCACATGATTTACACCAGCCGGTACAGTAACCCGGAACTCAAGACCGGGAACTACACAGTCGTTGGGATAACACGGGGAGCGCCTAAGTTCCCCCTTCGGTATACGCTTGCAGGCAACATCATGGAAATCGCGCCGCCGGGTTATCTGTTCAACGAATACAACCGGGAGCGGTTCACGCCGCCCTACTTCCTGCACATGGACAGAGTAGGGACGGCGCGGATTGCTCAGATTCTCCAGCATTATGAGGACATGGGAAAGCCCGTGGTGCTTTGTTGCTACGAAGATGTCCGAAAGCCCGGAGAGTGGTGTCATAGACTGGTGTTCGCAGAATGGTGGCTCCAGAGAACAGGAGAAATGATTGAGGAGCTGCCTGACCCGTCACCAAACAAGTGGGCGAAACAGCCTGAACCGCAGAAAGCGGTTGAGCCTGATGCAGTCCAGATGAAAATGTGGTAATACCCGCCGATAGCTCAGAAAGTAGAGCACCTGACTCTTAATCAGGGGGTCGCACGGTTCAATCCCTGCTCGGCGGACCAACCATAGGGAGTCATGTTGGAAACAGCATGGCTCCCATTTTTTATGCCTACGAACAAGGGCTTTCCAGACGTTCACGTCTTCGGAAACAACCCACCCTCTGGAAAGTAACTGCTCCAGTCGAAACCAGAGGGGCAATTTTGAAAGAAAGGTCGGTGATATGAATGGCAAAGTTCCAGAACCCCGGAGCGTTCTTCCTCGGAACTCTGGTTGCTCAGGAGCAGAAGTTCCTGAAGCCGCTGATTGAAAACGCCCGCAAGCAGGGGTACACCCGGTTCGTTGAGCCGTGCGCCGGCGCTTTCGCCATGTCGCACATCGCGGCGCAGTGTGGGTACAAGCCCAGCGAGATTGAGGCCAGCGACGTTTCGATGTTCACCTCCATCATGGGATATGCCATCACGGGCAAGTCCCTTGAGGAGCTGGAAATCAGAGCGGACGGCTTCACGAATGAGGAGCTGCTCGACCCTGCGGTTGCCCTCTATGCGCAGTTGTACCTGCGAACCGTAAAGAACGCCGGGAAGGAATACTTCTACGGCATCATGCGCGATTTGGAATACCGCAAGGAGGAACATCTGGCGGAAATCCGTGCACAGCTCGACAGGGCCAAGCAGTCCTTGCATGGGATGAGCTACCGCCCGCTGGATATGTGGAAGCACCTTGAAACGTGCTATGATGACCCCCACTGTCTTGTGGTCGCAAACCCGCCCACCTATGCCGCTGGCTTCGAGAAGTGGTACGACACCGGCGGGCGTATGACGTGGAAAGAGCCTGAGTACGGCATCTTCGACCCCAAGACCGGGTTGACCGAGCTGTACGACAAAATGAACGATGCCAAGTGCCTCCTGATGTGCTATGAGGAGAACGCTCCGGGCCTCACTGCCGGGCATCCTGTCTTTGCCCGGTATGGTGTGCGCGACGGCATCAACGTGTACCTGACTACCAACCGCCCGGATGAGGCGACCATGCTTGCCGAGGGCAAAATGATTACCCGTCCGAATGAGGGTAAGCTGGAGCCGCTGGATTGCAGCATCCTGCCGCGTGACTATGAAATCACCCGCAAGAGCAAGATTCAGATTACCCAGATCGAGCGCACAGCCGCCCAGTATTACAGAAAGCTTTGGACGCACAACTTCGTCGGTTCGTCCGCGCCTATCAACATGGCCGTCCTCATCGACGGCAAACTGGCGGGCGTGTTCGGGCTGGACAAGTCAGCGCTCACGATGGGAGCCTTCGGCACGCAGGTTTCCGATGCTGTGTTCCTCATGTACGGCATGACCGTTCCCCATAAGACCTACCGGTTGGGGCGGCTGCTGACCATGCTGGCACAGAATAGGCCGCTGATTATGAACATCTGCACGGATTTGGAGAAGGAAAAGGCCAAGTCCCTCAAGACGGTGCAGATGACCAAGTACCCGGAGGCCAAGGAAATGCGGGGGCTGATGGAGCTGACCAAGAAAGTGCCGGATAAGAAGATGGGATACCGGCTCACATACGAGTCGCCCTTGTACGATAGAAACGCCAAACAGGCATTGAATGAATGGTTAGGGAGGGAAGAACGATGGCAGAAACAGCGCGAGAAAACCAAGTCGGCAGCGCAGCCGTAAAGTATGAAACGGTCGCCGACATGGGTTCCGGTCTGGTCATTGCCAAAGTAAAGCTGACCGACTTCCGCGAGCAGGACATCAACGCTCGTATTATGAAGACCGAGATGCAGAAGCAGCTCACCGACAACATCAAGAAGCGGGGCCAGCTTGAAAGCCTCCCGTTCTGCGCACTCATCGACGGTAAGATCGAGATTATCTCCGGCCACCACCGCATCCGTTCTGCAAAGGACAGCGGTGTGCTGACGGAGCTTTTTGTCATTCTGGACACCACCGGCCTGCGGCGCTCTCAGGTGGCCGCAAAGCAGTTGGCGCACAACGCCATCAGCGGCTTTGATGACCAGTCCACCCTGAAGGAAATCGCCAAGATGATCGACGATGTGGACGATATGCTGGAAAGCTATATCGGCAAAGACATCATCGGCGAGCCTATGGCCGAGCTTGAGAAGCTGCTGTCTCCGAAGGTGGAGTTCGACTGGAAGAACGTCACGTTCACCTTCCTGCCGCATCAGCTCCGTGATTTGGACCAGCTTGTGAAGGTTCTGGGTTCCCTCAGCCCCGATATGCTGGGCGTTGCAGATATTGACCAGCACGAGGAGTTCATCGAAACCATCACGAAGTACCAGCAGTTTGCCAACGTCAAGAACACCGGCGCTGCCATCCACGCCATGATTAAGGCCACCGAGTCCCTGTTCGATGACCTGCACTTCGATGAAAGTCAGGAGTGGGTGCAGTTGCCCAACCTGTTCGGCTCCCCGGCCATCCCCAAAGAGGCCGCTGATACCATCACGCAGGCGCTCGATAAGATGGTCAAGGATGGCGAGATCGGCCCGAAGAACAAGTGGCAGGCCCTTGAATACTGGGCTGCGGATTATCTGGCAGGGAAGTAGGTGATAGCAAATGCCTACGCCTCTAAAGTACAATCCGGCGTACCATGATGACTGGGCATGGTCACTTGCTATCAAGGGCGCAACCGATCAGGATATTGCTGAGGCCTTCCATGTTTCGCGTAGGACTATCATCCGCTGGCGGCAGACGTACCCGTCGTTCAATGAAGCCTGCCAGCATGGGAAAGAAGTTGCCGATGCCAAAGTGAAACGGTCACTGTATGAACGTGCTGTTGGCTTTGAGTATCAGGAGAAGGAAAGCGTCATTGACGTAGACCCTCGGACTGGCGAGCAGAAGCCTGTCCGGGTCCGAACTCTCACCAAGAAAGCTGTTCCCGATACGATGGCTCAGATGTACTGGCTCAACAACAGGTGCCGGGATGAGTTCTCCCAGACCCAGAAAGTTACACTTGACGGAGCGGTTCAGACCACGCCGTTTGATAACTTGACGGATGAAGAACTCCGCCGTCTGGCCCAAATGGACGAGGGCCTTGATGGATACCCAGAATGATGTTTCGCCCGCCAAGCGTAAGTACATCGGCTCCAATTCCCGAATTACGCTGGCAAAACGGCACTATGCCGATTATGTCCAGTACGTTCACATGGGCAGGTGGAAAAGAGCCAGACACCTCGACCTTGTGTGCGAGAAGCTGGAAAGCATCATGGAGGGGAAAACCAAGCGACTGATGATATTCATGCCGCCGCGCCACGGCAAGTCTATGACCGTGACTGAAACCTTCCCCTCGTTTTATCTGGGCAAGAACCCAGAAAAGCGCGTCATCGAGATCAGCTACAGTGGCGACCTTGCCCAGCAATTTGGCAAGCGGAACCGCGATAAGGTCGAGGAGTTCGGGCCTGCGCTGTTTGGACACACCATCTCCCAAGTGCAGGCCACCAAGACGAACTGGAACCTCGACAACGGCATGGGCGGCATGATTTCCGTCGGTATCGGCGGCTCCATCACCGGTTATGGTGCAGACCTGCTTATCGTCGATGACCCCATCAAGAACCGCGCCGAAGCTGAATCGGCCACCTACCGCGATAAGCTGTGGGATGAGTACCAGTCCACGGTCAGCACCCGTCTGCACGCAGGCGGCGCCGTTATCATCATCCTTACCCGCTGGCATGAAGATGACCTTGCGGCCCGGCTCCTGAACCCGGAGTACGGCAAGGTCGAGGACTGGGACATCATCTCGCTCCCGGCTATCTGCGAAGACCCAGCCACCGACCCTCTGGGCCGCGAGGCTGGCGAAGCGCTATGGCCTGCGGGCGGCTATGATGAAACATGGGCTGCACAGCAGAAAGAGACCGTCGGCACATACGCATGGTCCTCTCTGTATATGCAGACCCCCACACCAAGCTCCGGCGGTATGTTCAAGCGAGAGTGGTGGAAACGCTGGGCGGCGCTGCCGTCCGGCCTGCACGACTTCATCCAGTCGTGGGACTGCACCTTCAAGGACAAGGACGGCTCGGACTTCGTGGTCGGGCAGGTCTGGGCAAGGAAAGGCGCAGACCGCTATCTGCTCGATCAGGTGCGTGGCCGCATGAGCTTCACGGAAACGCTGGATGCCATGCGCGGGCTTTCCTCCAAGTGGCCCCAGACCACAAGAAAGCTGGTCGAGGACAAGGCCAACGGTACGGCAGTCATCGACGTGCTGAAGAAAGAAATCCCCGGCATCATACCTGTGGAGCCGTTTGGCGGCAAGGTGGTCCGCGCCCATGCGACCACCGCCGTGGCTGAAGCTGGGAACATCTACATCCCAGCGGCATCTGCCTGCCCGTGGGTAATGGACTTTGTGGAAGAAATGGCCGCGTTCCCCAGCGGTGCGCACGATGACCAAGTTGACTGCTATTCGCAGGCGAACGCCTATTACAACGACAACACGTTTGATATTCGTTCGCTGATAACGTAAGAAAAGAGGTGAATGCAATGCTGATTATTTTCTCGGTCAATGACCAGAAAATTACCCATGACCTGAAAGGCCAACTCGTTGCGGGGAGCGTGGACATCGTTCAGGCGGCGTTCAAATTCGATAGCTCGTGGGATGAGCTGGACAAGATCATCGTTTTCACGAGCAGTGCTTGCTCGAAGCCTGTCCCTGTACAGTTCGCTGATGAGGCGTTCTACATCCCGAAAGACGTGCTGAAACCCGGAAAGCTCTATGTTTCCGTGGTCGGTTTCGGGCTGGACGGTCGGAAGAAGACCACGCAGAAGTGGGACATCATGCAGGCCATCACCGTTCAGAGGTGCGGCGACGGCGGCGACTGTGACCTGCTGCGGTATATGGCACAGGGTCAGGTTTCTGACGGGAACGTCGCAAAGGATGAGGAAGTCGGCGATATGCTGGACAAGGTGTTCGGCAAATCGGATGCCCCCAAACCCGACCCCGGCGGCTCAGACTCCGGCGACAAGAACGTCAGTGAGGACGATGTTGCCACGGATAAGGATGTGGCCGATATGCTCAACAAAGTATTCGGCTGATGTCCTCTCGCCCTCGAAAGAGGGCCTTAATTTGTCATAGCGGTGTGGAAACTGCTGTGAAATATAATTTTGGAGGTATGCAAATGCCCGTATCCGCAAGCAAGCTTGTAACCCTCGCTCAGTTACAGGCGCAGGCGGAGAGAGTGAAGCAGGAGCTGGCGAAGTACACGCTGGCATCCGAGCTTGGCTCCCTCGCCAAGAAGAGCGAAATTTCGGAAGCTGACCTCTCGGCTGCTCTGAAGTCCGTTATTGACGGAAAGATGGATGCAGCAGACAGTATGACGACCGAGGCAATCAACAGTGCCATCGCCACCGCCATTGCAAAGTCTGCTCATGCACGCTTCGAGAAAGTTGAGAAGGTTCCTTCCAACGATGAGGCGCAGGATAATGTGCTGTATCTGGTGATGAATGCTGCCACCGGGTACTACGACATTTACGCTAAGGTCGGTGAGGAAGTCGTCCGTCTGGATGACACCACCGTTGACCTGAGCAACTATGCGACCATCGAACAGCTGAATGCCGTTTCTGGCGGCATTGGCGGCACGGTGTATGCAGGCACGAAGGAAGACCTGTCTGCATCCGATGATTCGGTTATCGCCGCGTATTTCAAGGCGCACACCGACGTGGCCGTCAAGAAGGGCGATGTCTTCGTGGTCACGACCGCCGTTGGCAACTCTACCTACGAGAAGTCCGCCTACTTCTACGACGGCAAGGCGTGGGTGGCGATGACCGGCAATGTCGATGCCGATAAGGTCATTCTGCGCGAGAACATCACGCTGGCCGGTGGCTATACGCAGGTCGGCAACCTGACCAAGAGCCAGAACGGCACGGCCACTTTCTCCACCAAAGGCAAGAGCGTCATGGATGCCCTGACCGAGATTTTCAGCAAGCGGCTCCAGCCCAGCATCACCGCCCAGCCGTCCATCGGCACGTTCACGCTGACCGGTGCTGGTGCTGTTGAGGCCGGCACTAAGGTAGCTGCTGCGGCCTACTCTGGCGCAACGCTGAATGCTGGCTCCTACCAGTACGGCCCGGCCACCGGCGTTACCGCCACCAACTGGAAGGTCGAGCGTATCACCAATGCGGCCACCACGCAGGTGACTACTGCTGATGCAGCATCCCTGACCGCTGGCTCTGACAATAACGGTGGCGCTGGCTTCATCATCGGCGACGCTGGCGGCGACAACGCCGTGTCCAGTCTGAAGTACCGTGTGACTGCAACCCACGGCGCAGGCGTGACTGCAAAGGACAACCTCGGCGCTGCATCCAGCCCGGCGGTTGCCATTGCGGCAGGCACCAAGACCAAGGACACCGCTGCTTACACTCCGTTCCGTAACGTGTTCTACGGCGCGGCCACCAGCAAGCCTGCTCTGGACAGTGCGGCCATCCGTGCGCTGGGCAAGACCGGCAAGGCATATGCAGCTGGTACGCTGACCATCAATGTCCCCGTCGGTGCGCAGCGTGTGGCAATCGCCTGCATTGCGACTGCAAAGGGCGTCACCAAGGTCATCAACGAGACCGCCATGAACGCGGATGTCACCAGCACCTTCACCAAGTCTACCGTGTCCGTCGAGGGCGCAAATGGCTATGCGGCGAAGGATTACAACGTCTGGGTCTTTGAGCCTGCTGTTGCCTATGGCAATGCCGCAGTTCTCAAGGTTACGCTGGGCTGAGAGGGGAGGAACTTAACATGGCTGTGAACAATACGGCAAAGGCATACTCCAACATGGAGTTCCCCCTGAGCATGAAACGTCAGGATGCTTTTGCTCTTGACCCGACCTGCGTCTGGCCTTCTCTGGCGGAGGCGCAGAACTACGCAAAGACGAACCCGACCGCATACATCGGTCAGGTCCTCTCCGTGGTTGCTGATGGTACGGCTACCGCATACACCATCAAGAACGCTGCTGGCGATCTCGCCCCTCTGGGCGCTGCCGCAGTCGATATTGCGACCGATTCCGAAGTGAGCGAGATGCTGAGTGAAGTATTTTCCGCCGATAACACCTGATAACGATATGGAGGAATGAACGATATGGCATACAATGAGGAAAAGCTGGCCCGTCTGAAGCACCTGAAGCAGCTCGCACAGAAAGCTAAGGCTGAGAGCGACGCTGTTGCTACTCGTGTTAAGGCTCTGGAAGATGTTGGCGCACAGGCCAACGTGCTGGAGACCATTAAGGTCAACGGCGTGGTGCAGAGCATCGAGGATAAGGCTGTGGACATCAAGGTGCCCGGCTACACTGTGGAGAAGTCTGAAAAGTCCGGCGACTATGCTGCTGTCTACCAGCTCATGAAGGATGGCGTTGCCGTTGGCGCGGCTATCAACATTCCGAAGGATATGGTGGTTAAGTCTGGCTCTGTTGTGACCAACCCCACCGGCCAGCCCAAAGGCACTTATATCAAGCTGGTTCTGGCAAATGCCACCAACGACACCCTGTACGTTGATGTCGGCGGCCTGATCGAGTATGTTACCTCCGGCTCTGCTGCGGGTGATATGGTTGTCATCGCCATTGATGAGCAGACTCATAAGGTCACCGCATCTATCACCGACGGCGCAATCACTAAGGCAAAGCTGGAGACCGAGGTGCTGACCGCCCTGAACAAGGCCCATGAGCACGCCAACGCGGCCGAGCTGGACAAGATCGCTACCGGCGATAAGGCAAAGTGGGACGCCACCTCTACCAAGGTTGAAGGTATTGCTGAGGGCGCTACCAAGGTCGAGGCCAGCACCACCGAAGGCAATATTAAGATCAATGGCGTGGAGACCGCAGTCGTTACCATCGCCACCGACGCTGAGGTCACTGAGATGCTGACCGAGGTCTTTGGCGCAATTGCCTGATAACCCATAAGTAAGAATACAGCGGCAGGGGAATGGACTCCTGCCGCTGTTATTTTTGGAAAGGAAAGCGAACATGAGCGACAAACTCAACACGCTTGAAGCGCTTAGGCTTGCTTCTCTGAAGGCAAAGGGTTACACGGCAGAACAGATTGCAGAGTTGTCTTCTGTGATGGAAGACATCATCAAGGACATCAACGATTCCCTGAAGACCTGCGAAGATCATGTACAGTCGGCTCATGCTCCTGCCAATGCGGAAGAAAATGTCATCGTCAGCATCCAGCGGAACGGGCAGGCTATTCCTCCCGACAACAAAGTCGTGAACATCGAGGTCCCGACCAAGACCTCTGCGCTGGAGAACGACTCCGGCTATGCCACGACGGAAGATGTTGAGGAAAAGGTCAATGGGGCCGGGCATCTGAAAGCCGTCCCTGTCGATGCTCTCCCTGCGCCCAGTGAGGCCAACGCTGACACCATTTATTTCCTTCGTAAGAACAACAGTGAAGCTGGGAAGCAGTACAGAGCGTACAAGCTCATCCACGGCATCTTTGAGATCGTCGGCTCTGCTGAGGTGGACCTCACCAGCTATGCTACACGGGAAAGTGTGGCAAAGGCGGATGATGACCTCATCAAGGGCATTTACAACAACATGACCGCAAGCAGCGAGAAGTATCTGGGCAGTGGAAACCTGCTGCTGTTCTGGACGCTTCTGAAAAGCCTGCTCAATGGTCATGAATCCAGCATCAACGACCTGCTGGCCCGCGTGAAGTTGCTGGAGCTGATTCTGAGCGCTGATGTTACCGGCAATCCATACTATGTCACCTTCAACACCCTGACGGATGTTGTGGTATCCTCTGGCATCTGGAACGAGTCGGATGGACGCATTGAATTTTAACAGGAAGGAGGAAGCGCAATGCACATACCTGAAGATGAGGCCGAGCGTCGGCGTTTGAATGAGCGTGGCCGTGAAATCCTCCGGCGGAAGAACGGCGCTGTGCGTCCGCATCGTGAGGATGGCTATGTGAACCTCCTGAACAAGTACGGAACCAAGCAGGACAACTCCGAGGCGTACAAGTTTGAGCGGGAGCCGGTCATCCCTGATATGCAGCTCACCGGGCTGTATGAGGGCAACGGGCTGTTCTCCAAAATCATTGATACGCCTGCTGAGGAAGCACTGAAGCATGGCTTTGACCTGAACCTGAAAAGCGACGAGTTGAACGCCTTTGTGGAAGACGCTCTGGATGATCTCGAATGGGAAGAGAGAGCCGCCACCGCAATCAAGTGGGCGCGGCTCTACGGCGGCGCTCTTATCGTCATGCTGATCGACGATGGGCGCGGGCTGGAAGAACCCGTTGACTGGGAACATATCCGCAGCATTGATGAACTGCGCGTCTATGAACGCGCCATCGTGCAGCCCGACTACGCCAGCCTGTACCAGCAGGACTACGGCGGGAAGGGCGTGGGGAACCGGGTGTCCAAGTTCGGACAGCCGGAGTATTACTATGTTTCCAGCATCTACGGTTCCTTCAAGGTTCATGAGAGCCGATGTCTGGTATTCCGCAACGGCGTTCTGCCGGAGCAGACCTCCAATGCAACCTACCTGTTCTGGGGTATGCCTGAATACGTCCGCATTCGCCGGGCGTTGCGGGAAACCGTAACAGCCCACACCGACAGCGTGAAGCTGCTGGAGCGGAGCGTGCAGGCTATCTACAGCATGAAGGGCCTTGCCTCTCTGCTGACCACGGATGACGGCGAGAACCAAGTGCTGAAGCGCCTACAGCTTGTAGACACTTCCCGTGGTCTGCTGAACAGCATCGCCATTGACTCCGAGGGAGAGCAGTACGACTTCAAGACGTTCCAGTTTTCCGGTGTCAAGGATGTCATCGACGCGACCTGCAATATGCTGTCCGCGCTGACGAACATCCCCCAGACGATTCTGTTTGGCCGCTCACCGGCCGGCATGAACGCCACCGGCGACAGTGACTTCGAGAGCTACTACAACTTCGTGGAGAAGATTCAGCGCTTGATGCTGAAGCGCAACCTCCGAACGCTGTTGGATGTTGTGTTCCGTGCGGGCATTGCATCTGGTGACGTGACGGAGGAACCCGACTACAAGCTGGAGTTCAACCCGCTGTGGAGCTTGAGCGACACTGAGCAGGCCACGGTTGACCAGACTAAGGCCCAGACCGCACTGGTCAAGGCTCAGACTGCGCAGACATACGTCGATATGCAGGCGCTTGACCCCACAGAGGTGCGCCGCCGCCTTGCATCCGATGAGGAGTTTGATGTGGAGGACATCATCTCCGAGGATGATGAGGATGATCTGGTGCAGTCCTTGCTGGGTACGGAGCCGAGCGCTATGAGCGACGTGGAAGCTGCCCAGAAGAACCTTGAGCAGGGGCAAGCTCCGGGCGGTGCGGAGCAAAGCGCTACCGCAGCTCCTACGGCCACTCCGCCGACCACCAATACCGATGCCGCTGACACTGACCGTGGTGTCGGCGTTCTTGTTGTGCAGGATGGCCGGTTTCTCTGCGGCACTCGCCTGAAGGGCGGCTCTGTTGGTGGACCGGGTGGGCATATCGAGGCGGGGGAGTCCCCGGAAGATGCAGCCATCCGTGAAACACAGGAGGAGTTCGGCATCACGCCGAAAGACCTCATGCCGGTAGCCTTCCTGAGCGACCTGAAACCGCCGTACTGCCCGTCCCATGTGTTCCTCTGCACGGATTTTGACGGCAGCATCCGATGCGCTGATGGCGAGATGACCTCTCCGGGGTTCATCACCGCCGAAAAGGTGGCCGAGCTGTCCACTCAGAATCCGGAACGTCTGTTCCCACCGTTTGCCCAGAGCATCACCGCGCTGCTCGACGTTTTATCGTCAAATCCCGGTTTGACATCGGATGCACAAAATGCTAAGATGAAAGATAGGACGGACTTCAACGAAGCCGACCACCCACGGGATGAAAACGGGCAGTTCGCAGAGGGCGAGGGTAGCAGCTCTGGCTCCACCGAAAGCGGGCCTGCGGTATCTCCCGAAGGCGAAAATGTCCCCTGCACTGGGTTTGCTTCTCCTGCAAGGCTTGAAGATCATGCCACCCGCCACGGGCTGGCTGAGATGGGCTTTGCGACGAAAGAGGAATACCAGCAGAAGGGCATCGACTTTCTGAAGCAGCCTTGTGGCGGTGATGTTATTGGTTATGCTCGGCCTGATGGCGTAGTTGTTCGGTTCAACACCAAAACGACAGAGTACGCAACCGGTGTTCCCGGTGGGCCGCTTAAAACCTACATGAAAGCCAAGTGCAACCGAAAGACTGGCGAGGCACGGTCCGAAGTCGCCATGAAGTATTACGAGTTCAACAGGGAAAAGGACCTGAAGGAGGTAGACGATGAGCAAGGCAGTTAAATGCCCGGTATGCGGGCAGACCGAACTTGTCGATGACGGCGATGTCTGCGATGTCTGCAAGTGGTTCCATGACCGCTATCAGGAGGAGTTTCCTGATGAGGAGGACTGCGAGAACCACATGAGCCTGAACCAAGCCCGCGAGGCATGGAAGAACGGGCAGAAGGTGGAGTGATTGCAATGTACAACTTCATTGCAATCTACCGGTTGCTGGAGGATGCCGGATATATCGAGGTCTTCGGCCATAGAACGAGGATAACCCTTCGTGGACTGGAGTATCTACAACAGAATAGCCTGATGCAGCGAGCCGTAAGCCTCATGTGAGGTTTGCGGCTTTTCTGCTGTGCAAGAGCGATGGGAAACCACCGCTCTTTTTGTTTGCCCGAATTTCCCATCTCAAAAACGGAACGGAGAAAAAGCATGAACAAGGTCACGATTTACAGATATGACGAAAACAAACCCGTGCGCGCCCTGAACCTGAACGGCGAACCGTGGTTCGTTCTGCGGGATGTGTGCGAAGTCTTAGGGCTGGGCAACAGCCGCATGGTTGCAGACCGTCTGGACGAGGATGAGAAGGGGGTAAGTCAGATTGACACCCTTGGTGGCGTGCAGAATGCCACCATCATCAGCGAGTCCGGCCTGTACAACGTCATCCTGCGCAGCGATAAGCCGGAGGCCAAACCCTTCCGCAAGTGGGTCACGGCCGTGGTGCTGCCCAGCATCCGCAAGAACGGCGGCTACATTGCCGGGCAGGAGGAGCTTTCCCCGCAGGAGCTTATGGCAAAGGCCCTGCTGGTCGCGCAGAAGACCCTGACTGACCGCGATGCCCGCATCAAGGAGCTGACGGCGCAGAACCAAATCATGCAGCCGAAGGCCGAGTATTTTGACGAGCTGGTGGCCCGGAACCTGCTGACCAACTTCCGCGAAACCGCCAAGGAGCTGGGCATCAAGGAGAAGGACTTCATCGGCTGGCTGCTCGACCACAAGTACGTCTACCGTGACCAGAAGAACAAGCTGATGCCGTATGCGGCAAAGAACAACGGCCTGTTCGAGGTGAAAGAGGGCAAGGGCCGGCACAACGACTGGGCCGGAACCCAGACGCTCATCACCCCGAAGGGCCGTGAAACCTTCCGCCTGCTGTGCAAGGAACCGCCTGTTTTACCGCGCTTCACCGCATTGTAAACCGAAATCAGAGCGATTGTAAACCAAAAAAGAACCGCTTTTCCACCACAATCGCCGAAATGGTCGGAAAACTCAAACCTCAAATCTGCCTATTCTTAGAATAAATTCAATGGAATTTGGATAAATATTCAAAAATGACAGTAATTCACCAAATTTTGGTAAAATGTCCGTCGGACAATCCGCCGGAGCGTCCGACTATAACCGTACCTCACCCAACCAAACCGTAACCTGTTGTCAAATTTTCACTTCGTTCAAATTTGCCAACGGTGCGGGCGCGGGGCTGAGCGTCAGGCAGGGGCTTTTCGCAACTGCCGCAAATAAAGCCATCTGGAGGCTTTCAAACATCTGACACAAAATTATCCCACAAGCACATTTGGGACGTTTCCCGGCACTCATCAGAAGTTCTCAGAGGGCATTAAGCCATAATCTCAACTGCGGCGGTACAAATCGCCGCTTTTTTGCTGTTCAGAACCAGAAAAGGAGGCGAAAACAGTGAATGATACCGTCCACGGACACATGGTACAAGACCTGCTCCGCCACCGCTTCGGCAGTCACGATAACCTGATATGCAAATATTCACAAAAGTACCCCGTTCAGGCGGAACGCGAGTTCCAGCGGGTCACCAATGCGTACATCCGCATCCTGAACGAACTGCTGAAGGAGTATCTGCCGGAGATCAGGGACGCGGCCCGCGCAGAGCGTGAAGCTGGCCAGCGCCATGATGACGCTTCGGACCTGATTGCCAAGGTCAAGACGGTTTTCTCCAAGATGACCGTAGAGCTGGAGCGGCGCACCTCTATGTTCGGTCTGCGCAGCAAGATCGAGTCTATGGCAAAGCTCACGCGGAAGTTGAGCATCCGGGAGTGGAAGAAAGCCGTCAAGTCTACGCTGGGCATCGACCTGATGGATGACTACTACACCGGCGAGCTGTACAGAACGATGATGGAACGCTGGGTCGAGGATAATGTGGCGCTCATCAAGACCATCCCGCAGGAAAGTTTGGAGCGTATGCGCCAGATCGTGCTGGAGGGCTATAGGAACGGCGAAACCACGACGGCCATCGTCAAGCAGATTCAGAGGACGTACAGCGTAGACCGGCGGCACGCCCAACTGCTTGCCCGCGACCAGATTGCCAAGCTGAACGGAAACATTACCCAGCAGCAACAGCAGGACGCGGGCGTGGTGGAGTACGTCTGGTCAACGTCAGGCGATAGCCGTGTCCGCCCAAGTCACGCTGCACTGAACCACAAGCGGTTCCGCTGGGATGACCCGCCGGTGGTTGATGAAAAGACCGGGCGGCGCTGCAATCCCGGCATGGACTACCAGTGCCGCTGCTGCGCACTGCCGGTCTTCAACATCAAAACCGTTGACCTGCCGGTCACGAAAGGGGGCGATGGCCGTGGATGAAAACATCCTCTAAGACCTGAGAAGGGAGTTGTTCAACATGGGAACTGAAACGATAGTTCAGCGCTTCGACAGCCTGCCGCTGGATGCCACCTATTTCACAGATGAGGGCTACCTTGTAGACCATCCCATCGTGACATCGGTGGGCATTTTTGTTTATCACAACCCGGACGGTTCCGAGCGCCGGGAGCTGCGGTTGCCCGAAGAAGTCTTTGCTGAAAAGAGCCTTGCGTCCTACAAGGGAAAGCCCATCATCGTAACGCATGATGCAGGCTACGTTGACACCGACAACGTGAAAGAGGAGAGCATCGGCACGATTTTGTCGGAGGGCTACCGGGACGGCGATGATGTCCGAGCAGAAATCATCATCCACGATACCGACAGCCTGAAGAAGTACAAAATGCGCGAGCTGTCCTGCGGCTATAACCTGCGTCTGGACGAAACGCCCGGTGTCTGGGAGGGGCAACCCTATGATGCCATTCAGCGGGACATCGAAATCAACCATCTTGCCCTTGTCGATAAGGCGAGGGCTGGTGAACAGGCCCGGCTCAATATTGATGGGCAGGGCCACGACTGTATGAAAGGAGAAAAATTGAACATGGAAAACACCACCAAGAGAACTGATGGCGCTCCCGCCCCGGAGGAGCTGGCCGCTGCTGTGGAGGCGTTCAAGAAACGCCGTGCAGAGCGTTCTGGCGCTGCGGCCGATGGCGGCATCACCGCAGAGCCGCCCGCGCAGACCGCCGGTGCTGCTGAGGGTGAACAGCCCGATGCCGTGCAGCAGGTCAAAGACCGCCGCGACCGCCGCGATTCCGATGGCGACCCGGCAGATATGCCCGGCGCAATGGGTGTGATCGCGCAGCAGGACGAAGACATTGACACCCTGCTGGGCGTTATCGACGTTCTAAAAGCCGCTGGCACGACCACTGATGGTGCTGATGGCGACTGCGGCGGCACTCAGACCGATGGCGACGGCGAGGGCGATGAAGGCAACGCTGATGAGGGTGGCGACACCGCGCAGGACAAGAAAGACCGCGCAGATTCCGCCAACGACTTCCGCGAGCTGCTGCGTGTCGTCCGCGTCGGCGACCGTTTGAACATGGACGGTCTGGAGGCCATGAGCGTTAAGGAAGCTAAGAAGGCCGTTCTGGGCAAGCTGAAGCCCACCCTGCATCTGGATGGCAAGAGCGCTGCCTATGTCAACGCAGCCTTCGACATGACCGTTTCCGAAATGAAGGAGCGCAAGGATACCAACTATCAGCGTTCCCAGATGATGCACGGCGATGGCAAGCCCCCTGTGAAGCAGACCGGTTCCGCTTCCGAGGCCCGCCAGCGCATGATCGACCGCAGAATGAAGAAGGAGGAAAAGTAAGATGGGTGTTCAGAAAACCTACAGCTATGCAACCGGCAAGGGCGTTGCAGGCGGCATCTACGATATGTTCCACTACCCGGTGGACTCCCGTTTCAACGAGGAGGCGACCGGAAAGCTGCATTTCGGCGTTGGCGTTGTCACCGGAAAGGTTCCGGGCAGCAGCGTTGCGCTGCCGACCAGCGCGAGCACCGCTGATAACTTCGAGGGTGTTGTCATCAACGGCTTCGACCGCCAGCAGGATTTGGAGGGAAAGCTCTACGTCCTGAACAACCAGAACGTCGGTGTTATGCGCCATGGTCGCGTTTGGGTACGTCTGGCGACCGGCGCTGCACCCGCCTATGGTGATGCCCTGCACATGATCGTGGAAGGCGATGAAGCAGGCTGCTTCGCAAAGGAGGGCGGTATCGCAATTCCCGGTCGCTTCATCGGTGCGGCCAGCAATGGCGTTGCTCCGGTGGAGCTGTACGGCGTTCCTGCCGCAAGCGGCGCTGATGGTCACGCTGCATGCACCGATGATGCCAAGCCTACTGTCTGAGAGAAGGAGGACAAAATCAGATGAACACTAACCAGAAATCCATGAGATACGACCAGAACGACTACGACGCTCTGCTGCACTCCAAGATTCCGGCCGCTCTGGTCGAAACTCCGCAGATGAACTTCGATGATGCCGGCGATGCCTCCGTGTTCTTCGCCCGCGAGCTGGATTACGTCAAGTCTCAGTCCTACGATGTGGAGTACCCGGAGTTCACCGCGCTGAAGCTGTTCCCGGTCTCCAGCGAAATCAACCCCGGTGCAGAAACCGTCACTTACTACAGCTACGATAAGACCGGCATGGCGAAGATTATCAGCAACTACGCCACCGACCTGCCCCGTGCTGATGTGAAGGGTAAGCCCACCACCGCCATCATCAAGTCTCTGGGCGACAGCTACGGCTACTCCATTCAGGAAATGCGTGCCTCTGCTATGGCAGGCAAGTCGCTGGATGCCCGCAAGGCAGAGTCCGCCCGCTACCAGATCGACTACCTGAACAACAAGATCGCGTGGAACGGCGATGCCGAGACCGGCCTGCGCGGCGTTCTGTCCAAGGACAACGATGTGCCGCTGTACGTCCCTGCGACCGGCGCAAAGGGTTCTACCAAGTGGGCAGACAAGACCGAGGACGAGATTCTGGCCGACATCACCGGTATGCTGAAGCAGGTCGCCCGCACCACCAAGAAGGTGGAGAAGCCGGACACTCTGGCCCTGCCGTCCGAGGCGTATATCGAGATTCAGAACCGCCGTATCGAAAGCACTGCGACCACCGTGCTGAAGTACATTCAGGATAATATCACGGATATTGCCCGCATCGTCTCCTGCCCGGAGCTGGACCCCGACAGCGTGGACACCAACCCGTATGCGGCAGAAAGCGATGGTAAGGGCGTTGCGCTGCTGTTCAAGAACGACCCCCGCAAGTTCACCATCGAGAACCCGCTGTCCTTCATGCAGTATCCCGTGCAGCCTGAAGGTCTGGAGATGGTCGTTCCCTGCGAGGCCCGCACCGCAGGCGCTATCATCTACTACCCCATGTCCATGCTGATTGCCACTGGCATCTGCTGACTCACCCGTGGAGCTGCCGTACGTTTGTGCGGCGGCTCCTATCTTTTTGTAAAGGAGCCATGATATGAAACTGAAGAATATCGGAAACAAAATCATCAGCATCGGCGCTACCGTGATCCTGCCGGGTGAAACCAAGGAAGTCACCGGCTATGATGACAACGAGATCGTGAAGTTCTTCATCGGGCAGGGAAACCTGTCCGAGGTCAAGAGCCGCACTGCTGCAAAGGAGAAATAAGTCATGGAAGATGCCGTCAGAATTTTCAGGCTGGTTGCCACCGAGTTCGACGTGCTGAACGATGAGACCGTTGAGGAATGGCTGAACCTCACAGCGCCGCTCATCAGCAAGAAGGTGTTCGGGAAGCTGTATGACCAAGCCATCGCACTCCTGACGGCACATCGCCTGAAAATGGCCGGCTATGGCAATAACCAGTACGGCAGCGTGGGCGACGCTCTGCGCGTTGGAAGCTACACTGAAGGCGAAACATCTGTCAGCTTCAACGTAAATCAGGGAACCAATCTGATGGCAGATGCCGAACTGGCGCTGACTCCCTATGGTCTGGAGTACCTGACGCTGCGGCGGTTGGTCGTGATCTCGATTCGTTCTGCGGGTGAATGCCGATGACCGGCGGGTGGGACCGGTTGACCCCGGAGGGGGAGAAGTTCTTCCGGCAAATTGATGAGCTTCAGGACAAGGAGGTCTTTGCAGGCTTCCAAGCGGGCAAGGTCACGGATGACCGGGGCGTTGATATGGCGCAAATCGCCATGTGGAACGAGCTGGGAACCTCGACCGCTCCATCCCGACCGTTCCTGCGCAAGAGCGTTGATGAGAACGCCGACCCCATCAACGCCATGTGCGCCCAGCAGCTAAAGTCCATTACTGCGGGCGGAACGGCAGAGCAAAGCCTGAAGCAAATCGGCGTGTTCGGTGTCGGATTAGTTCAAGAGAAAATCGAGAGTGGCAGCTATGAACCGAACGCTCCCTCCACCATCCGCAAGAAGAAATCGGACAAGCCGCTGATTGATACCGGCAAGATGCGGCAGTCTGTCAAATACGTCATTCGCAAGAAGGGAAGTGGTTGATATGGGTTTGGGCATTTTCCGCAGAGCATTTGTTGTGCGTCGCTTCGGCGAGGAGAACATTGTCGATGGCTATGGGGTTTCCGGGTATAAAGACTTCATCGCGTCCCTGAATGTTCAGCCGCTCAACAAAGATGAACTTCAGGCGCTCCCGGAAGGTGAGAACACCGTAAAGCGCATGAAGGCTTTCGGTGATCTCGTTTTCCATACCGCAGACCGCTCTACCGGCCGCAGGGCCGACTGGCTTTTCTATCAGGGCCGGATGGACCCGGAAGGACACTGGTATGAATGTATCAGCTCGCTGGGGTGGGACCACACGATAGTGGGTCACTGCCGCAGCGAGTTTGTTCAGGTTTCAGCGGCAGAGGCCAACCGTATGCCGCGCCCTGAAATCCGAGCAGATGGGAAAGGTAGGTATTGCTGCGTATGATGCTTTCTGAGCTGAAGATGCTGCTCATGCAGCTCACCCAAACGTACTTTGCTGGAGCAACCGTGAGGTATGCCAAACAGAGCTTTGTGGCAAAGCCGAGCAGCCCACTGGTCACGCTGACCATCGGTTCTGTCAGCCGATCGAGAAACCCGCCGGTCAAAATCATTGAAGGCACACCGGTAGCCTTTTATCCTGCATCCGTTCCTGTGCAGATTGACCTGTTCACGCACGGTAGGCAGGAAGAAGTGGCTCCGGGATTCACCCCCACTGCCGAAAACACGGCTGAGGATGATATGCTGGCCTTTGAGAGTTTTTTGAACTCACCGTTCGTAACGCAGTGGTGTCACAAGCATGACATCGCTATTGTCGTTCCCACGGCAGTTCTGGAACTGACTTATCTGGTACACGATACAAACTATGAGTTCCGGGCGATGCTGGAAATCAAAGTGTATTTCACCATGACAGCTATCGGGTTTACCGGAACGCTGGACATCGACAGCGTGAAACATTCCGATGGCGAAGATGACATCCAAGCTGATGATGTCGTCAAGATCGAGCCGCAGGTGACCCCGACACCCAGCGGCGGCGGTAGTCCTGAAATGACTGCCTATGAAGGTGAGTATTTCACGAATGTCGAGATTAACAACAGACTCGTAAAGGAGGAAGATAACACATGAGCAATAGCCTCGATAGGATTTGCACTGTTGACATTTCGCTGGCGTCCCCCGTTGCCGACAATGCCAACTTCGATAATATCCTGATTCTGGGTCCCGCCCCCACAAATCCGACTGAAGATGTGCCTGCCGTCGGCGTGTACAACAGTCTGGAGGAACTGACGGCGCTGGGCATCGTCGCTACCGGCGAACGCGCTGACCCTGTTGGCGTAGCTGCGCGGGTAGCTTTTTCGCAGTCTCCCAGACCCCACGAAGTCTATGTTGCCTTTATGGGCGACATCGTGGATAAGGAAAGTGAAGACCCCGCATTGCAGACTGTAAGTGCCGTCATGGAGAACGCGCTGGCTGTCAATGGTTGGTACTGCATCTGCCCGGTCGGTCTGGAAGATGAGCAGGTCAAGGAAATCATCCAGTGGACTGAAACCCAGAACAAACTGTGTGGCTACATCGACAAGGATCCCGACAACCCCATTGTGGATGCTGGCCTGTACCTGCGCAGTTTTCCGTTCTTCCCGAAAGAAACGGCCAATCAGTTGGAGAATGACATTCCGGCCGAAAACCTGTACGGTATGGCCGTGGCTGTGGCCGTCAAGGCGATGAACTACCATGCCGGTCAGGAAACATGGGCGCTGATGCCGCTCTCGACCGTTTCTCCTGCAAAGCTGACCAGCACGTTCATTAAGAAGCTGGAGGCCGCAAACTTCAACTACGTCGTCACAGCAGCATCCAAAAATGTCACGCAGGGCGGCAAAACTGGTGGCGGCGAGTGGATTGACGTTATCCGCTTCCGTGACTGGCTCCAGAACGATATGCGGCTTCGCGTTGTGAACCTGCTTATCATTAACCCGAAGATTTCGTACCTCGACAATGGCATCGGCCTTGTTGAGAACCAGATGCTTGCATCCCTGAAAGACGGACAGAAGTACGGCGGCATTTCTCCCACGGAGTATGACGAAGATGGCAAGGCCATTCCGGGATATACCACGTCTGTGCCGTTGGCAGCAGACCTGACCAGTGCTCAGAAAGCGTCGCGCGTTCTGAAGGACTGCAAGTTCTCGGCCCGCCTTGCTGGAGCCATCCATATGACGGAAATCAAGGGTAACCTGACTTATGAGAAGCTGTAAAGGAGGATAGATAAATGTCTGGAAAAATCAAGACCTATAATCCGAAAGAAGTCGTTGTCACTTGTGGCACGCACATCGTCACCGGCTATGCGGATGACAGCTTCATCAGCATTGAGCCGAACGGCGACGGTGTAACCAAGAAGACCGGCTGTGACGGCGAGATTGCCCGTTCGATTTCGCCGGATAATACCTACAAGGTCAAGCTCACCCTGTTGCAGACCAGCGACAGCAACTCGTACTTCTCCGGCATGGTCGATCTCGACCGCGACACCGGCAACGGCCTGTTCCCGATTCTGATTAAGGACCTGAAGGGCGGTCTGGTGTTCAGCACGGAAGCAGCATGGTGTGTGAAGAAAGCCCCGGTCACTCGTGGCAAGGAGACCAATAACCGCGAGTGGGAACTCGACACCGGCGACGCAACCATGAGTGAGTAAGGAGGACGCTGATGAATAATCTGAAGCAGCTCGAAACCCGCGAAGTAAACGTGGGTGAAAACATCTTCTACATCCGTCCGCTTCCGGCGTTCAAAGCAGCGAACATGACCGGCGAACTGGCAGCGCTCGTTCTGCCGCTCGTGTCTGGCCTTGCGCCGCTGCTGTCCGCCGTGGACACGGAAAAGGAGGGCAATGGCCTGCTCGACATCAAGGTGGAGGATGCAGCTCCCGCGATTGCGGGGGCTTTCTCTTCGCTCGATGGCGATAAGGTCGAGAAAATCCTGAAGCACCTGCTGATCGCGGGCAGCAACATCTCGGTGGAACAGCCGGGCGAAAAGGTGCGTCTGCTCACGGAAGACCTTGCCAACGAGGTGTTCTGCACCGATGTGCAGGATATGTTCATTCTGGCGTTTGAGGTCATCCGCACCAACTACAACGGTTTTTTCAAGAAGCTCGGCGACCGATTTGGCAAAGTCGCCGAGTGGGCGGAGAGGACGATGGCTCAGGCCCGGAGCGCTACGGCGACCTCGACCTCAGCGGTTTCACAGAACTTGAGCTGAGAATGTATATCCTCATCAAGGCTCGGCTTGCGTCCATGTGGGAGCTGAAGAACTGCTATACGCTGGACGAAGCTCTGAAGCTCTATGCACTGTACCGCATGGAGCAGGACGTGGAAGCCGGCCGGGTAGAGGATATGGCTAAGGAGGTGAGCTGACCGGCATGACCATACGCGACATCGGCATCCTGTTTGGCTACAAGGTCGATGAGTCCTCCGAGCGAAAGGTAGAGGGCAGCATCAAGTCACTGAAGTCGATGGCCTCCAAAGTTCTCGGCGCGGTTGGCATTACGCTGTCCGTCGCGGGCATCAAGAGCGCCATTGATGGCTGCGTTGAGGTGGCATCCTCCATTGAGGAGATGCAGAACAAGTTCGATGTCGTCTTCGGCGATATGCGGAATGAGGTCGATAAATGGGCGCAGGAATACTCTGATGCCATTGGCCGCAATAAGAACGACATCAAGACCTACCTTGCCGATCAGCAGAACTTACTGGTCGGCTTTGGCATGACCCGCAAAGCTGGCGCTGAAATGGCCGAGCAGATGACCTCGCTGGCCCTCGACCTTGCCTCGTTTGGTAACATGGACGAAACAGCGTCCGTAAACGCCATGACGAAGGCTGTCATGGGCGAGTCTGAAGCCGCTAAGACGCTGGGTGCGGTCCTGAACGACAGTACCAGAGCGCAGGCGATGGCTACGCTGGGGCTGAAGGGAACCTACGATAAGCTGGACCAGCTCACGAAGATGCAGGTCAACTATCAGGCCATCCTCCAGCAAAGCCCGGATGCCATTGGCGACTGCCAGCGCAGCCTCGACAGCTACGAAAGCACCAAAAAGCGGTACATCGCCAAGCTGAAGGAAATCAAAACGATAGTCGGCCAGTTCTTCCTGCCGACCTATCAAAAGATTCTGAGCATTGGCGCGAAGGGGCTGACGATGATTCGTGATTGGCTCCAGAAGCTCACAGAGCTTACGGATAAGCTGGGCGGCTCACAGCGCGTCCTTGCTATTCTGACCGCTGCGTTCACTGCCATGCTCGTGGCGATAAACCTCAAGAAAATCGGAGCGGCCATAAGCGGCTTTACGAAGCTGGCACGGGCAATAGGGCTGGGCCACGGGAAGGCACTGGCCTTCTTTGCTGTCTTCCTGCTGCTGGCCCTTGCAGTCGAGGACTTCATCTCGTTCATGCGGGGCGACAACAGCCTACTCGGAGCCATGCTCGAACGCGCTGGCGTAGACTGCGAAAAGCTGCGCCAGAACATCATCGGAGTATGGGCGAAAATCAAGCAGGCCATCGGCTACATCGGAGAGGGCATCCGCAATGTGGTTGTCCCCATATTTGAGGGCATCCGAACTGCGGCGGTGGTGGCGTTTGAGGAGATACAGCAAGCCGTAGCCAAGGTAGCCCCCGGTATCGCTCAGTTCTTCAAGGAATTGTCGAGCGGGAAGGTTGATAAGAAAAAATGGACAGACATCGGTGAATCCATCGGCAGAATTGCCGTGGGCGTGGTGGCTGTCATAGCCGCTGTCAAGGGCATCTCAGCTATCTTTGGCGTGATTACAACCGTTATTTCTGTTGTGAAAGCGGTCATTTCCGTTATTAAGCTGGCCTTTGTTGTTGTAAAGAGCATCATCACCGTTATCAAGGTGGTCGGTGCGGTAATCTCTGTTCTTGCCAGCGCCTTCGGCCCGGTCATTCTGGCAATCGCCGCTGCAATCGCAATCGGCGTTTTGCTGTGGAAGAACTGGGATAAGATTCGTGAGGCGGCAGGCAATCTGCTGGAAGGCATCAAGACTACGATTGGCAACGTCCGCGATGCTATTGTGTTGGGCTTCCAAGCCGCTATCGACTGGATAACTTCACTTCCGATAGAGGCTTTGAAGTGGGGTTCCGACATCATCGACGGCATCGTATCGGGCATCCAGTCTGCGGTAGGTCGTGTAGGCGAGGCCGTAAAAGGCGTAGCCGATAAGATCAAGTCGTTCCTCGGATTCTCGGAGCCGGAGGATGGCCCCCTGAGCGACTTCCACACCTATATGCCGGACATGATCGACCTGATGGCATCGGGCATCACTTCCGGCAAGAAGAAGGTGAAGGATGCACTGGAAGGTATGACCGGCGAAATGTCGGTCATTGCCAAAGCCAATGTGGTTTCCAAAGCTACCGGGCGGGGCGCAACCGGCGGCACGACCGGTGGGCGCACTGTGACCCAGAACGTAAACATCAACAACCAGTTCAACGGCGACCGTGCCGGGCAGCAAAAGAGTTCTGAGGCTATGGATAAGGCCGCAGGCGATGCTACCGGCGAGATGGCCCGTGCGCTGGCATTTGCAAAGTAGGTGAGAGTACATGGCAAGAGCAAAACAGCCCGTCAGCGTCGATGACATCGAGTTTGATGCCCTGATCGACTCCGAAGAAGGCTATGAAGCGGATGTGCCTGAGTACCCGACTGAAAAGGGCTTCAGTGTAAGCGACACCATCGTGCTGAAAGCCGACACCCTGAACATGACGCTCTATGTGACCGATACACCGGTGACATGGCGGGAACGTACAGGCTCCGGCCCCGGAAAAACGGAGGGCGTTGTTCGTCGGCTGAAGGACCTGTATTTCGCCAAGAAGATTCTCGAAGTCACGACCACTGACTGCGTGTATTCCAACATGGTGATTACAAGCATGAACATCAAGAAGTCTGTGGAGGTCGGCTACGCCCGTGAGATTCCGATAGCCTTCAAGAAGATCGAGGTGACGGAAACAGCCACCGCAGAAATCCCGGCCAGCTACGGCAAGTCGGGCAAAACAGCAAAAGCCGCTGGAAAAGCAAGCACCACCGCCGCGAGTACGGCAGGAAGCAGCTCGTCCGGCGGCTCCTCTGCATCAGGTTCTTCGTCCAGCTCTAGCAGAGGTTCCGTTCTCTATAACGCTGCCAGCAGTTTCGGCTTGCTGGGATAAGGAGGGCGTTCGTGGACTACTTCGTCATCGAAGTCCCGGACATGAACGACAGCGTTGTCAAAGTTTCCCTCCAAAGCAGGCTGTATCAACTGCGATTCACATGGAATGACACCGGCGGCTACTGGATGCTCGGAGTGATGGATTCACTCGGAACGCCACTGCTGCTCGGTGTCAAGATGGTCCCGCAGTTTCCGCTCAACCTGCTGTTCGGCCGGGATGATATGCCCAGCGGCATCTTCGCTGTCCTGACCGAAAAGGAGAGCGTCGGTCGGCAGGATTTTGCCGATGGGACGGCTCGCTTTGTGTTTGTCCCGGCATGATGCTGGAACAAATCATCCAGTAAAATCAATTATCATTTTGAACAAATCTTCGATGGCGGGTTTGACAATTCGTTCTCAGAAGGTTCCAGACAAATTTCCATATACTTTTACTGGTAAAGTCAGGGTTTAATCAGAGGCTTTTCAGAGGTTTTGGGATGAATGTCGCTCAAAATGGATGATTTTACACGGAATCCGTTGGATTGTCCGCCGGACAGTCCTCGGACTGACCAAAACGGGAAACTTTTGCAAAACGCTCATATCATTGGTCACTTTCATTGCATTACCAGAACGGTAAGTTAGAATGAAGATGTGAACCGGGCAAACAAAAAAGAACCAGCGGTAAGCCGTCAGAAAGCACCGCTGGTTCCTATCTCATGCCCGGAACGATACAAAGAAGTTCCGTTGCCATGATTATATCATACCAGCGGGCTTCTTTCAACACAAAAAGGAGTGAACTGATATGAGCTGTAATGATCTTGAACGCGAAGTAATCCGCATGGGCGATGTCGGTGTCGCCATCGACATGGTGGACAATAACCTTGCGGAGGGTAAGCTGGAGCAGGCGGAACGCGCCGTTGTGATTCTCCGGGAAATTTTTGCAGCCCGTAATGATGGGCTGCGGAACTGCTTCTACGGAGGTGATCGGAATGCGTGACAACTGCGTGATTTTCACCACGCCGGAACGGCAGGAATTGCGGGTCGTTTTTGACCCGGACGGAACCCCGTTCTTCTGTGGGCCGGACCTCGCGGCAATCGCGGGCTATGAACAGCCGAGAAAAGCCGTCACCGGCGGCAATCAGGGCGTGAACCGTATTGAATCTGTTTTGAGGAAAGTTCCTTGGGACAATGGTATACGGCGTGGCCGCTGCGATTTTACCTGCTTTTCTGCGGAAAACGCCGTGAAGCTCCTATGCCGCAGGCCTGCGCCCTATGCAGCGATTCGCTGGCTGGAGGATGAAGTGATACCGAAGACGCAGGAAATGGGAGAGGAAGTGGCAAGAGCGTACCCGGCATGGAATAAAAAGCCGGCGCAGAAAGAACTGACGGAACCTCCCCAGAGCCTCAAGCCGGAACCCGAAGCCTTTAAGCAGGAACCGCTGCAAGCAGGTGGAGGGGCGCTCATTGAGCGGCTGGACAATATCATTTTGGAATGCGTTTTGCTGAAGAAGGAACTCAGCAAGGCGAAGTAAGAGGAAACCTTCAGGGCTGCGGAAACGCGGCCTTTTTTGTTGCCATCGAAAGGGGAGAATGCCGTGAAGAATTTCGACAGGCAGTACCGACTGGCGGCGGGCAAGGCGGGCTCGACCGGGTTTGAAATTGGCAGCGGCAAGCGACCGCTGCACGTTTCGTTCTCCGTAGAGAAGGCGGACACCAACAGCCAGAACACGGCCAAAGTGACCATCTGGAACCTGAACGATGAACACCTTGCAGAGCTGAGTAAAAACGACTGCGTGGTCGTACTCCATGCGGGGTACGGCGATACCCGTCCGCTCATCTTCACCGGCGTGGTCACATTTGCCACGACAAAGGCTGACGGTGCAGACAGGTCAACAGAGATCGAGCTGGTGGATAACCGCATTGAAGTCCGTGACACCTACGTTTCCGTCAGTTATTCCGGGGCTGTAAACTGCAAGACCCTGATTCAGGACACCGCAGACCAGATGGGAGTGACGGTCTCTTTCTCCTACAATGCAGAGTTCAAGGACATTCCGAATGGGTACAGCTACGTTGGCCCGGCCAGAAATGTGCTGACGAAAGCCTGTGAAACAAGCGGGCTGGTCTGGAGCATCAACAACGGCGTCTTGCAGGTCAAAAAGCCGGGAGATACGATGAGCCGCGAGGTGTATGAGCTTTCGGCAGAAACGGGCCTGCTGGGCCTCCCAGAGCGTGTCCAAATCTCCAATGAGGACAAGGGATACAGCTACGGCTGGGACGTGGAGTACCTGATGAACGCCGCAATCGGGCTGGACGATTATGTGTACCTGAATAGCAAGGTGGTCAAGGGCTATTTCCGGGTTTACTCAGTTCGGATTGAGGGCGACAACATGGAAGGCTCGTGGAGCTGCACAGCCCGCCTGCTGGAGGTGAAACAGAAATGATGCAGGAGTTTGTTGACCAGATCAATAAAAGCGCCCGCAGCGCGACGGAGGATATGCACACGGCACTGCCGGGCGAGATAAAAAGCTACGACCCGACCAAGGGTGTTGCCACCGTTCTGCCAAAGGCAAAGTTCGCAAAGCCTGATGGCAGCACGATGGACTTCCCAGAAATATCCGGAGTCCCGGTCATGTTCCCGCAGAGCAAAAACGTCACTATCGCATGGCCCATCAAGAAAGGCGATGGATGCCTGCTGGTTTTCAGCGAACAGGCTCTCGATTACTGGATGTACGGCAAGGAAACTGACACCAAGCTGAAGTTCGACTTGACCAACGCCATTGCCATTCCAAACCTCACATCTGGCGGCAACAGCACCATGAAGTTGGCCTGTGATGAGGATGCCGTAGCCATTGCCGCAGGCGACACAAAAGCCAAGATCACGCCCAAGACCGCAGAACTGACTCTCGGTTCGGCCAAGGTCAAAGTGGAGCCGAGCCTTGTGCAGGTCACAGTCGGCGGCGCGGTGCTGGCAATTTCCCCTGACGGCGTGGACATCACCGGAAAGCTCACGGTCAAGGGTGGTATCACCACAAGGGATGATGTCAAAGCATCCAACGGCAGCATCAGCCTTGCAAACCACATTCACAGGGGCGACAGCGGCGGCATGACAGGGAAGCCGCAGTAAAGGAGGGAAAATCGTGATAGACCTGAAGCTCGATGCCACCGGGGACTTAGAACTCTCGGCGGCAGGCGACATTTCAGCTACGGACAGCATGGTACAGGCTGTCCGTATTCGTTTGCTCTGGTTCTTCGGAGAGTGGCGGCTGATGCCTTCGCTCGGCTTTCCGTACTTTGAGAACCTGCTGGTCAAAAATCCGAATGAGTCCAAACTCCGGCATCTTATCCGGGAAACCGTGATGGCGGTCGATGGAGTGACGGATGTATCGGAAATCCTGTTCAACATCGACAAGAAAAGCCGTAGGGCATCCGTGGAGATCACGTTCAACACGGATGAGGACAGCTTTAGAGAGGAGGTCAAAATTCCGTGGCAAAATATGGCCTGACCCCGCAGGGGCCGAATCCGAAACGCCTTGATGTCATCATTGAGGATATGCACAGCAAGATGACAGACCGCCTCGGCGTAAACACCCGGCAGAACCCGCAGTCTTTGCTGAATCACATTCTGACCAACATCGCAGATGAGATTGCAGAGCTGTGGGAATTTGGGGTAGATGTGTACCACTCGCAGTACACATCCAGCGCAACCGGCGCAAGTCTGGACTATGCTGCACAGTTTGGCGGCTCCACCCGTGAAATGGCAGCGAAGTCCTATTACAGCATCCTCTGCACAGGTTTGGACGGAACAACCATTCCGGCAGGAACGATGATTGCATCCGACACAAACCCGGCAACCAGCCTGATGGCTACCGCAGATGCAACCATCACGAGGTCGGCTTTCAACAAGGCCACCGTCATTCTTGCATCACCGGCGGCTACAACGGCCCTTGGGGTGGCTCTTAACGGAAACCTATACACCATCACCCCTGACCCCAAACAAAGCACCAGCGAAGCCTTAGAGGCTCTGGGAACGGCCATCACGGATAAGGATTTTCATGTGACGGTCATCAACGACACTATCGTGATCGAGGCGGTCGATGAAACCAGCTCCAATACGCTGGTCCTGTCAGAAAACCTGACCACTGCTTCTGTGGGCAGTATCGTCACATTTGAGACTGCCGAGCCGGGCGACATCTTCATTCCGAACGGCGTAATCACGAAGATCACGAAAGCTGTTCCGGGCATAGAGTCCGTGGTCAACGTGGGAAGCTATGTTGCCGGTCAGCTCGCAGAGAGCGATGTGGAGTTCAGAAAGTCCTACACGAACAAAATCTACAACCGCTCGTCTGCCATGCTGGAAAGCATCAAGAGCGCCATCCTGAAAAATGTGCAGGGCGTGGTGAGCGTGGCTCCCTATGAAAACTGCACAAATGAAGTCGATTCTGCCGGCCGGTGGCCGCACAGCATCGAAGTTGTGGTTGAGGGCGGCGATGCAACGGAAATTGCCCAGCAAATCTTGAACACAAAGGCGGGCGGCATCAATACTTTCGGCAGCGTAGAGACCACCCTGCACGGCGTTTACGGCGAAGACATCGTAGTGCGCTTCAACCGCCCAACATACGTTAAGGTCTGGTTCAAGGTTGGTGTCACCTTGAGTCCGAACACAAATCCGCCTACCAACTATGTCGAGCTTGTCAAAGAGCAGATTTTGGAGAAAATGAGCGAACTGGGGGCGGGCGAGAACGTCATCCCGCAGAAGTTCAACCTTCAGGTGTCTGGCATCGACTATATCGACATATGGCTGTTTGCAACGCCGAATGACGGAGATATGCCCACTGGCTACACCCAGCGCAGCGTGTCCATCTCGGCGCGGGAACGGGCTGTTACCGATGAGAACAGGATTGAGGTGGTCATGGATGGTTGATTACGTCCAGAAGCTCCGGGATGATCTTGTGGAGCAGTTCAAGGGCAAGCCCGTCATCGACGCGCTCATGGAGGCCATTGGTGATGAGCTGAATGAGGTTCGACAGTTCTACGAAGACCTGCGCGACAAGCGGAATATCCAGACCGCAGTCGGGAAGCAGCTTGACGGCATCGGCGACAATGCGGTTCTGACCCGCCTTGAAGCCGGTGCTTTGGCCTGCACCAAGGAATCCGTGTATGTGCTGGATGACGATGCCTACCGAACGTACCTGATATACAAAATCTGGAAGAACACCAACAACTGCACCTACTATGACATCATCCGGGCATTTAAAATGTTCTGGGATAAGCCCTTGCGTTACCGCGAGGACCCGGCCATCCCGGCCACCATGATTTTTGAAACCGATGCCCTGACACCGGAGGCTGACGTTTCAAAACTGCTGAACGCTCCGTTTATCAAGGCGGCGGGTGTGGCAATTCTGGTGGTGGCTAACACCGAGGCTCCTGAAATGGTCGCAGACGTGCCGGTCGAGGGCATTCTGGGCCGGGGCTATATGACAACGACCCTGCCGGAGATCGAAACCGGCGAAGCATTCATCGACACCGTGCTGCCGGTTCCCGCAGCGCAGAACATCACGCAGACAAAACTGCCTGAACTTGAGGAGGATGAGTTATGAGCTACTATGGCTTTGTTGTTACTGACAGCGGCCGAGAGCTGATTGCCAAGCTGGTTGCCGGGCAGCAGCTCCCGATTTCCAAGATTATGGTGGGCAGCGGCACTATCCCGGATGATGTGAAGCCGGCCACGATGACCGCGCTGGTAGAGCCGGTGGCCGCTGGCACATCGACCGCCCCGGTCTATGATGGGGCCAGCGTCCGCATGATCGTGGAGTATCGCTCCGATCTGAACGGCGGTCTTGACCACGGATTTTGGCTCCGGGAGTTCGGCGTGTTCGCATTTGACCCGGACAAGGGCGAAGTCCTCATCTACTATGGCACGCTGGGTGACTACCCGCAGTACGTCAGCGCTGCATCCAATACCGGCGTGGATGTCCGCCGCTTCCCGGTGTGCATCGTCATCGGCGAGGGGCTTGGTGTCACTGTAGACTACAAATGCGAGGCGTGGATGACGGCGGAGGACGTGGAGCAGTATTGCTCGGTCACGATGCTCCCGGTATTCCTGAAGGAAGCACAGAAGCTCGTTGATGCCCACAACGACGATGCGGAAGCCCACCACTCCATCCAGAACAGCGTTTCCGATGTGTCGGCCCGGCTGGCTCTGCTGGAGCTGATGTTCAACACCTCCGTCACCGGCAATCCGTTCACGGTCACATTTGAAACGCTGGACGGCACGGTGGTAGAGGGTGTCTGGAACACCACGGCAAAGAGGATCGAGTTCTGATGGAACACATTGAATTTTCGTGTCTGCCCGGTGAGCTTTCCTGCATCATCGGGAATTTGTTTGTCAGCCTTGAACCTCCCTGCAAATATGTGTGCAGCACGAACCTGATGCTCTGCGGCATCACTCATAGTGGAAACAACGGTCGCCTGATAGTTTTGGGCGACCGCTGCTCTTTCTATGGTCTTGCAAGCGATCTGGAGGCTGCGAGAAATGGCCCCTGCCTTGAAAGAAGGTGCGCGCATGGCTGACAAAGAATATCTCCTCGGAAACAAGGCGCGGGAGCTGCTGAAATATACGAACCAAGCGACGAAAACGGTGGCCGAGGATATTTCACGCAAAGATGTTCGGCAGATTTTCCAGAAGATAGCCGCGCTTGACGACATCCGGGATGTCCAGAAGGTCTGCTCTGAGTCCATCGCATATCTCGACCAAACGCACCGGGAGGGCTTCACAAAGGCGCTCTACCGCTGCTACGGCGAAGATATGCGCCTGATTGCCAAGAGCATCGTTCGGGACATTCACGCGGCCAACGGAAAGATGTTCCAGACTGAGTACGAGGAACGCCTGCGGCTGCTGGGCGTAGTCCTCGACGAATGTTCTCTGCTGAATGAGTATATCCAGCTCGTTCTGAACGACGGCGTTATTTCCATAAGCAAAAGCGCTGTCTGGACCCGGAAGGTTCAGGACGTAAAGAATATGGTTCTGTCGTGGAAGCAGAAGGACACCGTCCGCGCTGAAAAGCTCCGGGAGCAGGCCCGTCAGGCAGAACTCAAGCAGCAGGCGGCAATGGTAAAGGCTGTTGTCCGCGAACTCCTGAAAGAACAGGAAAAATCAAGGTATCCTGCGGGTTCCCCGCTTGATATAGGGTGCGACTCGAATCGGCCGCCGACTGGTGGCTCCGCTCTCCGAACTGCAACAACAACTCCAACAACGCCCTGTACGTCAACTCCAATGGCGACTGGAACAACAACAACTGCTCCAACTCGAACGGTATCCGCCCCGCTCTGATGGATAAGCGAGATGAGTAGCCCGGCAACGGGTGAAAACAGTGCGCCCATCATCAAAGGGAGTCACATCCTGTCGGAAGCCTCTATGGCGGACGATAAACACATCATACCGAGGCAGGCCGTCCTCTGCGGGCGCAGCCTGCTGCCGTGAGGAAGCGGACCGGTATTAGACGAACGCCCGGCTGGGAGCTTCCTCTACCACCTCAGCCGGGGGAAGAAAATAAGTGTGAAAACACATGACATATCAGGAAATGTGCGAATTCCAGACCCTCTATGAGGCGTATCTGGAAGCGCGAAAGGGTAAGAGGAGCAAGCCGGGAACGGCTCAATATGAGGCCAACGCTCTGATCTGCACCGATAAGCTGTCATACGTTCTGAACCAAAAGACCTACAAGCCCAGCAGCTTCGAGGTCTTTTATGTTTATGAGCCGAAGAAACGGCTTGTGCAGGCTCCCGCTTTTGTAGATAAGGTAGTCCTCCATGCGCTGACAGACAATGTTCTGTACGACACGATCTGCACCAGCTTCATCCGTGACAACCACGCTTCGCAGCGAGGCAAGGGAACACTGGACGCCATCGTACGCCTGAAGGGCCACATGGTCGATTACTACCGCAAGAACGGCAGCGCGGACGGATGGGTGCTGAAGTGTGATGTTCACCATTTCTTCGCCTCCATCGACCACGACATCCTGAAGGAAAAACTGCGGGCTTTGATGCAGAAGCGCGGCGTAGATATGGCGTTCTACGACCTCATGTGCATCTACATTGACAAGACCGACGGCCTGCCCCTTGGGTATCAGACCAGCCAACTGCTCGCCCTGATGTTCCTTGATGAGTTCGACCATTACATCAAGGAAGACCGGGGATGCCGCTATTACGGACGATACATGGACGATTTCTACGTCATCGCCCGAACAAAGCGGGAACTTCAGCTTCTTTTGAAGGACATTGAGCGCTGGATGAGCGACCTCCACCTCGAACTCAATTCTAAGACAGCAATTTTCCCCTTGAAAAACGGGCTGGATTTTCTGGGCTTCCACAGCTACCTGACGGAAAGCGGAGCCTGTGTCCAGAAGCTCCGCCGCTCGGAGATTCAGCGCATTCAAACCCGCGTCAAATACTGGGAGAAAGCCTACCCAGCAGGGGAAGTGACCAGAGAAGCTGTTATCACCAGCTTCGTAGCGTGGGATGCCTTTGCATCCTACGGTGACACCTACGCATTACGGCTGAAATATGCCAAGAAGGTCTCGGCAATCATTGGCGTGGATGTAAAGCCTCGGAGAAAAATCAACTCCACGAGGAGCGTCCGCGCCCTGCGCCGGGTGAAGCAGGAGCAGAACATCCGCAGGAAAAGAGGTGAGCTTGCACCCCGCGAAGACCTGTTCCAGCCCGAACCGCGGCCCGACAGCATTCCGCCGTGGATGTAATACACAACAGGAGGTTCTTTTTATGGCTTATGTGACCTTGAGTTCCAAAGCAATCGGCAGCACCATCAAGCTGAAAGTAAATGGTTCTGCCAAAGATTTCATCGTCGTCCATCAGGGCAAGCCGTCCAGCGTCTATGACGATAGCTGCAACGGTACTTGGCTGCTGATGAAGGACATCTACGAAAACCGCCGGTGGCATAGCTCGAACATCAACGACTACGCCAACAGCACCATTCATTCCTACCTGAACAGCACGTTCCTGAACCTGTTCGAGTCGAACATCAAGAACGCCATCAAGCAGGTAAAGCTCCCATACCGCAAGGGCAGCGGCATGTCTACGACCGTCACCAGCGGCTCGAACGGTCTGCCTGCGAAGATTTTCCTGCTCAGCGCGACCGAAACGAGTTTCAGCTTCTCCTCTATGCCGAGCGGCGAAGGTGCGGAACTGGCCTATTTCAAGGGCTGCGCGGACAGTGGTTCGGATTCTAAGCGTGTCGCATATCTCAACGGCTCGGCCGCCGGCTGGTGGCTCCGCTCTCCGAGCTGCCTCGACTACTCCGGCCGCGCCCTGTACGTCCGCTCCAATGGCGACTGGAACTTCGCCTACTGCTCCAGCTCGTACGGTATCCGCCCCGCTCTGATTTTGCCCTCTACTCTCTTGGTGTCTGACGATGGCACGGTCTCGACTAACACCGCACCCTCTACCCCGGGCAGCATTTCCGTTCCTTCGTCCATCATGGGCGGCACGAACATCTCGATCTCGTGGGCAAAAAGCTCTGATGCTGAGAGCAATCTCGCCGGCTACAAAGTAGAGCGTTCGACCAACGGCGGCAGTTCGTGGAGTCAGATTTATCAGGGTACGGCCACCAGCACCACGAACAACGTCGCCTTCGGCACCACGTCCGTGATGTACCGCGTCAAGGCATACGACACCGAGGGGCTGGAGTCTGGATGGCGCACCAGTTCGCAGGTAACGGTGGTCAACAACAACGCCCCGTCTGCGCCGCCGTCCATCGCGGTGCCGAATGATGTCAAGGGCGGCAGCACGCTGGTGATCTCGTGGACTGCGGCCAGTGACAGCGATGGCAACCTGAGCGGCTACATTCTGGAGCGCAGCACCGATGGCGGCTCCGCCTACACGCAGGTGTACAAGGGCAACGCGCTGACCTACACCGACACCATCACCAAGGGCTGGTCCACCGTGATGTACCGCGTCAAAGCGTATGACAGCTATGACGCTCAGTCCGGCTACACCACGTCCACCAAGCGCACGGTCGATAACAACACTGCGCCGACCATCACGACCTCCAGCGCGGCCAACCTCGGCACGAAGTCCAGCGGCTTCACCATCTCGTACTCCGTGGATGATGAGGACGCAGGGGACACCCTGACCGTCACCGAAAAGCTGGACGGCACGACCAAGCGCACCTACACCGCGACCCGCAAGGCTACCAACAGCTTTGCCGTCACCGGTGAATATTTCCAGAAGATCACGAACGGCAGTCACACCCTGACCGTTACCGTGACCGACGGCAAGGCCACCGTCACCAAGACCTTTGCCTTTACGAAAGCCGTCACCGCCGCCAGCATCACGCTGGCGCAGCCGATGGAGGCAGATGCCCAGATCACGCTCTGCGCCATCACCGTCGGCGGTCTGATTCCCGCCGACGCTGTGTTCAAGGTGGAGGTCACGAACAACGGCAAGGACAGCTCGCCGGTATGGGAGGATGCCACCACAGAGGCCCGGAATGGCCGGAACCATTTGTTCACGAACCAGACTGCGGCCAACGGCTTCGCATTCAATTTCCGCGTCACCGCAGAGCGCGGTGCAAGCGGCGAGAGCGGTTATATCGCTTCGATTCAGGGAGGTTTCCAGTAATGGGTTTGAACAGAGTAAGAGTCGATTCTGTAGCCAAGTTGCAGAAGAAGAAAACGATGGCGGAATTGCAGGAGGAGAATGAAGCCCTGAAAACCAAGGTTTCTTCTCTGGAAACCAACCTCGATAATACCCAGATGGCGCTGTGCGACGTGTACGAACAGCTCATCGCGGTCACATCCGCCGCAGATAAGGAGGCATAATCATGGCAGAAGTCTATGCAAACCTCATCCGCCGGAGGCGGAAAACCATCGAGCAGGTGCCTGAGCACCTGCGGGAAGAAGTCAAGGCCATTCTCGCGGCGGACGGCAACGCATGAGCCGCCTGCGGGAATTTGCCTTAAAAATATTACTGAGAAAGGAGAAAGGCATCATGGCAGTCATCTATGCAACCCTCATTGTGAAGGGCAAGAAGACCCTCGATCAGGTTCCGGCGCTGATTCGGAAGCAGGTTGAGGAAATCCTGAAGGACCTCGAAGTCGAGGTCGAGTGATCGCGCAGGGGAGTCGGGAGAACCGGCTCCCCTCATTTTTTGTATGACGAAGGAGAGGAGGTTCAGATGGACCAGACCATTACGCGAGCCGAGCATGAGGAGTTCAAGCGTCGGCTCGAAGAGGAAAATGCCCGTCAGGACAGACGAATCGCCTTGCTGGAGGAAAGCGTAAGCAAAATGGGCGCACTGTCCACTTCGGTCGAGAAGCTGGCCCTGAGTATGGAGAGCATGGTCAGGGAGCAGGAAAAGCAGGGAAAACGGCTGGAAACTCTGGAGAGCCGCGATGGAGAGCTGTGGCGTAAGGCCGTCGGCTATGCAGTAACGGCCATCATCGGTGCTTTTCTCGGCTATGTGTTCACCCAAATCGGTTTTTAGGAGGTGTGCAAGTTGAACATCATTACGTTCCAGCGCGGGGATAAGACCGCGCTCACCAAGAACTTTACCAAGTCCGAGTTCGAGTGTCCCTGCGGCTGCGGACAGCAGTCGGTTGACACGGAGCTGGCCGAAAAGCTCCAGCTCATCCGGGACAAGGTAGACCGTCCGCTGAAGATCACGTCTGGCTACCGCTGCATCACGCACAACGCCAGCAAGGCCGTGGGCGGAAGCCCGAACTCCAAGCACCGCTACGGCATGGCAGCGGACTGGAGGACGGAGAATCGGAGTATCAACCCTGTGGCACTGGGCATCCTTGCTCAGGCCGTGGGATTCGGCGGCATCGGCATCTATTGGCACAGCCGTGGAGCCTTCGTCCACGCCGACACCCGTGGCACGAAAGCAACGTGGCTCTGCACCACGCCGGGAAAGTACCCCAGCACGACCTACAACAAGTTCGTGCTTCCCACCATCCGCCGGGGATGCACCGGGCCTACAAACCGCAGCGCCACCATCATGCTCCAGAAGCTCCTGAAGCTGAAGGCTGATGGCCTGTTCGGAGAGGGGACGGAAAATGCCCTGATGAGGGCGCAGGAGGCGCATGGCCTAACCGTGGACGGAATCTGCGGCCCTGCATCGTGGAAGGCGCTGTCTGGCGCTGATAAGTACCTGTGAGAGGAGATAGGCTCTATGACGAATAGCAAAGTGTCCATCGCTACGCTGGCCCGCACGGCCGCTCTGGCGTTCGCTCTGGCGAATCAGGTTTCGAGCGCCGCCGGAAAGCCTCTGCTGCCCATCGAAAGCTCGGAGGTCGAGCAGTTCGTGACCACCGGTCTGACCATTGCCACCAGCGTCGCTGCATGGTGGAAGAACAACAGCTTTACCGCCGCCGCCATCGAAGGCGACAAGCGGATGAACAGCCTGAAGAATCAGGTCCACTGAATGAAAGGAGTAACTGAGTATGAATGAGTTTACGAGAAGCCTGCTGTACATCGCCCTGCTGGTCTGCATCCCCATCGTGACCGCCTGTATCCAGAAAGGCATTGCCGTGTTCATCGAGTTCATCGCGGCAAAGACCAACGACATCAAGGTGCAGCGCCTCGTCCGGGAAATTGGAAGTGCGGTGTCCGATGCCGTGGCCGCAATGAACCAGACCTACGTCAACGACCTGAAAGCTGCCAAGACGTTCAATGAGGCAGAGCAGAAAGAAGCTCTGATGCGGGCCGTGTCCGCCGCGCTGAAAAGCATGAGCAGCGACGCGCAGGACTACATCAATAGCAACTTCGGCAATACGACCCAGTACCTCAAAAACCGTATTGAGGCCCAGATCGACGCCAATCACGTCGCCGCCAAGCAGGCCGCTGCCCAGAATACGCTGAATCTGGGCTGAGTCAGCGAAAAGTCAGCGTAAAATGATAATCCCCCTGTACCATGACCCGAAAAGGGCTGGTGCAGGGGGATTTTTTTGTTTGCACGGAAATTCCGATGGAACAACGTCGTCAGAAAAATCAATTCTCAAAATAGCCAAATTTTGTTATGCACTTTTGACAAATCCTTCCCAGAGGGTTCCAGACATTTCCCAATACACTTTTACCCGTAACCAAAATGCAAATCCAGAGGTTTTCCAGAGGCCACCAGCGGCTTGGCATCAAATAGCCAGTGGATATAAA